>Ga0247822_10003424_pt1 | contig 10364 bp, 7 predicted proteins | sample 13C_Cellulose_Da_FD_192423 | JGI IMG/M metagenome (GOLD analysis project Ga0247822, IMG submission 192423) | Soil microbial communities from agricultural site in Penn Yan, New York, United States - 13C_Cellulose_Day30 | ecosystem: Environmental > Terrestrial > Soil > Agricultural land | place... | reverse complement strand
ATCACCAACTGGGGCGTCTGCCAGGCCCGCATGGACTGCCTTGCGGTGGTCAGCGGCACCAACTGCCACCGCCCCGACGGCGCGGACTGCCAGATGGGCGACACCAACTGCGTCTGCGAAGTCATCAACTTCGAGGGCTGCACCGACCGGCCGACCGGCCCGTGACCCCGCGCTAGCGACCCGCTTCCTTCGGACGGCCTCGGACTGGCTCCGAGGCCGTTCGGATTTTCGGGGTGGCGGTGTACCGTGGGGCTCATGGGATTCCGCTTCGCCGAGACGATGAGCGGGACCTGGACCCGGACCGATCGCACCGGCGAGCGGCGGCCGATCCAGTTCTCGGTGGTGGCGCGGTCGGGGCCGCTGGGGCGCTTTCGCACCGACAAGATCGCGCGCCTGACCGGCACCATCGACGCCGAGGGGCTCGCGACCCGGCGCGAGGTCACCGGCACGCTGGTGCTCAAGCCGTTCGTCGGCCGGGTGATCCGCTACGAGCTCGACTTCACCGGCGACGACGGCAAGCGCTACCGGTTCGCCGGCCAGAAGGACATCCGCTGGCTCGATCCGGTCCGCACCTGGACCGAGCTGCCGGCCGAGATCACCGACACCGAGGGCGCGCTGGTCGGGCGGGCGCTCACCCGGTTCGACCTCCGCCGCGATTCGGCCACCTTCCTCTGGAGCTTCCGCCCGGCGTCGTAGCCACTGCTCGAGGCGCCGGCAAAGGCTGGGCGCCTGACCGATCGGCCGGTTGCCCGATCCCCCCGGAACGACTAGCTTCCTGGCCACCCGGAGATCGTCCGGGCCCCGCAGACGCTTGGACACGGCGCACGACCGACCGTGCTAAGACTCGCGGTCACGGCCGGCGCGCGCATCCCCTCATTGGACCAGGCTTATGGGATTCCTCGAGAAGATCTTCGGCAGCAAGAACCAGCGTGAGCTCAAGAAGATGCAGCCCGTGGTGGCGCGCATCGCGAGCTTCGAGCCCACGATGGAGAAGAAGTCGGACGCCGAGCTGCGCGGGATGACCGCCGAGTTCAAGCGCCGCATCGACAAGGGCGAGTCGCTCGACGACATCCTGCCGGAGGCGTTCGCGGTGGTCCGCGAGGCCGGCAAGCGCGTGCTGGGCATGCGCCACTACGACGTGCAGATGATCGGCGGCATGGTGCTGCACTCGGGGCGCATCGCCGAGATGCGGACCGGCGAGGGCAAGACCCTGGTCGCCACCCTGCCGACCTACCTCAACGCGCTCGCCGGCAAGGGCGTCCACGTCGTCACCGTCAACGACTACCTGGCCAAGCGCGACGCCGAGTGGATGGGCCGCCTGCACGGCTTCCTCGGCCTCACCACCGGCGTGATCGTCCACGGCCTCGACGACTACGAGCGCCAGCGCAACTACAACTGCGACATCACCTACGGCCAGAACAACGAGTTCGGCTTCGACTACCTGCGCGACAACATGAAGGACGCGCCCGACCGCATGGTCCAGCGCGGCCTGCACTACGCGGTCGTCGACGAGGTCGACTCGATCCTCATCGACGAGGCCCGCACCCCGCTGATCATCTCGGGCTCGGCCGAGGACGCCGGCGACCTCTACCACAAGGTCGACAAGATCATCCCGCGCCTCAAGCGCGAGGTCGACTTCATGGTCGACGAGAAGGCCCACTCGGCGATGCTCACCGACGAGGGCGTCGAGCGCGTCGAGAAGCTGCTCGGGGTCGACAACCTCTACGAGCTGAAGAACCTCCAGCTCAACCACCACGTCAGCCAGGCCCTGCGCGCCCACACGCTGTACAAGCGCGACGTCAACTACCTGATCGAGGACGGCAAGGTCGTCATCATCGACGAGCACACCGGCCGCAAGATGCCGGGCCGGCGCTGGTCGGACGGCCTCCACCAGGCGATCGAGGCCAAGGAGGGCGTCACCGTCGAGGAGGAGAACCAGACCCTCGCCACGGTGACGTTCCAGAACTACTTCCGCATGTACAAGAAGCTGTCCGGCATGACCGGTACGGCCGACACGGAAGCCGCCGAGTTCCACCAGATCTACAAGCTCGACATCGTCGTCATCCCGACCAACAAGCCGCTGGTCCGCAAGGACCTGCCCGACCTCGTCTACAAGAACGAGAAGGGCAAGTTCAAGGCGGTGCTCGCCGACATCGAGGACTGCCACCAGCGCGGCCAGCCGGTGCTGGTCGGCACCATCTCGGTCGAGAAGTCGGAGGTGCTGGCGTCGCTGCTGCGTGACAAGGGCATCCCGTTCAACGTCCTCAACGCCAAGCAGCACATGCGCGAGGCCGGGGTGGTCGCCCAGGCCGGCCGCAAGGGCGCGGTCACGATCTCGACCAACATGGCCGGCCGCGGCACCGACATCTTGCTCGGCGGCAACCCCGAGTTCATGGCCAAGGAGGCCCTCGCCGAGGAGCGCGCCAAGCTCGCCGCCGAGGCGGCCGAGGCGCAGGCGGCGGCCACCGGCACCGACGGCAAGGACGGCGGCGACGGCGAGGCCGCCGGCGGGCCGGACGGCGGCCCGTACCGCGGCGCGATGGTGCCGGCGATCGACGAAGAGGCCCGGCTGAAGGAGCTGCTCGCGCAGTTCAAGGCCCAGACCGACGCCGAGCGCCAGGAGGTCCTCAAGGCCGGCGGCCTGAAGATCATCGGCACCGAGCGCCACGAGTCGCGCCGCATCGACAACCAGCTGCGCGGCCGCGCCGGCCGCCAGGGCGACCCCGGCGTGTCGCGCTTCTACCTGTCGCTCGAGGACGACCTGCTGCGCATCTTCGGCCTCGATCGCATGGCCGGCCTGATGGAGCGGCTCGGCCTCGAGGAGGACACCCCGATCGAGTCGCCGATGGTGACGCGGTCGATCGAGGGCGCCCAGAAGAAGGTCGAGGGCCGCAACTTCGACACCCGCAAGAACGTCCTCGAGTACGACGACGTCATGAACCAGCAGCGCAAGACGATCTACGCCTTGCGCCGCCAGATCCTCGAGGGCACCTACCAGCCCGAGCCGCTCGAGCCGACCGACGACAAGAAGCAGGCCGAGCCGGCCGCCGAGATCACCACCAGCGGCACGTGGGACGTGCCCGGCCTGGCCAAGGACCTGCGGCCCAAGCTGGCCGAGATGGTCGAGGTCGTGCTGGCCAAGGTGAAGGAGCGCGACGAGCGCATCGCCGCCGGCGAGCCGATCGGCGACACCCGGCCGGCGTGGCGGGTGCTGCGCGCCGAGATCTGGCGCCAGCACGGCGCGCTGCTCGATCTCGAGAAGCGGGTCGACGGCGACCGCGAGGCCCTGATCGACTGGATCTCCGAGCGGGTCGCGCTGTCGCTGATCCAGCAGCGCGAGCGCATCTACGATCTGGCCGAGGGCCTGATCGACCAGGCGGTCAACCAGTACTGCGGCCCCGACAAGAACGATGACGAGTTCGACCTCGACGGCCTCGAGGAGGCGCTCGAGGAGCAGTTCCAGACCAAGTTCGAGCTCGAGAACGGCAGCCGCGACGAGCTGGCCGAGACGGCGTGGAAGCTGGTCGAGGCCCGCATCGAGGAGCGCGAGAAGGAGCTGTCGCGGCCGTGGCTGATGTACTTCGCGCGCCGGTTCTTCCACGAGGAGATCGATCAGCAGTGGATCGAGCACCTGCGCACCATGGACGCGCTGCGCGAGGGCATCGGCCTCCAGGGCTACGGCCAGAAGGACCCCAAGAAGGAGTACAAGAAGGCCGGCTTCGCGATGTTCCAGGAGATGATGGGGCGGATCAACGCCAACGTCGCGACCAAGCTGTTCCGCATCGAGATCCGGCGTGAGGAGGAGGCGGTGCCCGCGCTCGAGGCCAAGCGGCGCCAGGTCGTCGAGGCCGGCGCGGCCGGCAAGGTCGACCAGGACGACGCCGAGCAGCAGGTCGCCGCCCAGGCGCGGCGGCGGGGCCGGGTCCAGGGCGCCCGGCCGCAGGCGGCGCGGGCCGACAGCGGGGCCGGCGCCGGCGACAAGGCCGAGACCGTGCGCCGCGAGCGGCCGAAGGTCGGTCGCAACGATCCGTGCCCGTGCGGATCGGGCAAGAAGTACAAGAAGTGCCACGGCAAGGACGAGGCGGAGGCCGCGGCCGAGTAAAGTCGGCGGCGTGATCGTCCGAGGCTTTCGGTTCTCCGGCGTCGAAGCCGGGATCAAGAAGAAGGGCGGGCTCGACCTGGGGTTGATCGTGGCGGATGCGCCGGTGGCGACCGCCGCGGTGTTCACCCGCAACCGGGTCAAGGCCGCGCCGGTGCGGCTGTCGACCCGCCATCTCGAGGCGGCGCGCGGGCGCACCCGCGGCGTGGTCGTCAACAGCGGCAACGCCAACGCGTGCACCGGCAAGGCCGGCGCCGACGACGCCCGCGCGATGGCCACCGCGGCCGCGCGTGCGGTCGGGGCGCGCCGCGAGGAGCTGCTGGTCGCGTCGACCGGCGTGATCGGCCAGCCGCTGCCGCGCGAGCGGGTGCTGGCCGGCATCGACGCCGCCCACCGCGCGCTGGCGGTCGACGGCTGGGATCGGTTCGCCGAGGCGATCCTCACCACCGACCGGCGGCCCAAGACCGCCTCGGTCGAGGTCAAGCTGGGGCGCGAGCGGGTCACCCTGCTCGGCTGCACCAAGGGCGCCGGCATGATCGCGCCCGACATGGCGACCACGCTCACCTTCGTCGTCACCGACGCGGCGATCGCCCCGGCGGCGCTGGCGCGGGCGACCCGGGCCGCGGTCGCCGGCACCTACAACGCGATCGCCGTCGACGGCGACACCTCGACCAACGACATGCTGTCGGTGATGGCGTCGGGCGCGGCCGGCGGCGCCGCGTCCGGCCGCACGCTGGCGGCGTTCACCGACGCGCTCACCGATCTGCTCCACGATCTCGCCACCCAGCTCATGGGCGACGGCGAGGGCGTGCACCACGTGGTGACGCTCGAGATCCGCGGCGCGCCGAGCGCGCGCACCGCGGCGACCGTGGCGCGGCGCATCGCGATCTCGCCGCTGGTCAAGACCGCGATCGCCGGCGGCGATCCCAACTGGGGCCGCATCCTGTGCGCGGTCGGCAACGCCGGCGTCGCCATCGATCCCGACAAGCTGCGCCTGCACATCGGCGGCGTCGAGGTCGTGCGCAAGGGCGCCGCCGCGCCCGGCTACGACGAGGCGCGGGCGGCGGCGGTGATGCGCGAGCCGTCGTACACGATCACCGTCGATCTCGGCGGCGGCAAGGCCAGCGCGCGCTTCCTCGCCTGCGACCTGTCGCACGAGTACGTGTCGATCAACGCCGACTATCGGTCGTGAGCCTCGCGGCGGCGCATGGTTACGCCGCACCGGCGGGCCGCGCGCGTGGCCAGGCCACCATGACGCATCGCAGCGCGCGCGTTGGTTCGTTCGCCGCCGAGCGGCGAGGTTGACGACGCGTGAAGTGGCGACACATAGTGCGCGCATCTCAATGCGCATCGGCGTCCCGAAAGAGATCAAGACCCAGGAGTTCCGCGTCGGCATGACCCCTGCCGGCGTCGCGATCCTCACCGGCCGGGGCCACACGGTGTTCATCGAGCAAGGCGCCGGCCTGGGCTCGAGCATCACCGACGACGCCTACGTCAAGGCGGGGGCGAAGATCGTCTCGACCCGCGAGGAGGTGTGGGGCGAGTCCGACATGGTCGTGAAGGTGAAGGAGCCGATCGCGCCCGAGTTCCCGCTCATGCGGCGCGGCCAGGTCTTGTTCACGTACCTGCACCTCGCCGCCGCGCACGAGCTCGGTCACGAGCTGCTCAAGCGCGGCGTCGACGGCATCGCCTACGAGACGCTCGAGCCGACGCCGGGCGATCTGCCGCTGCTGACGCCGATGAGCGCGGTCGCCGGCCGCATGGCGGTCCAGGCCGGCGCCACGTACCTCGAGCGCGAGCGCGGCGGCAAGGGCATCCTGCTCGGCGGCGTGCCGGGCGTGCGCCGCGGCCGCGTGTGCGTGATCGGCGGCGGCGTGGTCGGCGCCAACGCGACCAAGATCGCGGTCGGTCTCGGCGCCAACGTCACCGTGCTCGACGTCAACCTCAAGACCCTGGGCTACCTCGACGACCTGTACATGGGCCGCGTGTCGACCCAGTACTCGGACCCGGTCAACATCGAGCGCTGCGTGCTCGAGTCCGATCTGGTCATCGGCGCGGTCCTCATCGCCGGCGCCCGCGCGCCGCGGCTGGTGACCGCGAAGATGGTCAAGGAGATGGAGCCCGGCTCGGTCATCGTCGACGTGTCGATCGACCAGGGCGGCTGCGTCGAGACCGCGCGTCCGACCACCCACGACAACCCGACCTACGTGGTCGACGACGTGATCCACTACGGCGTCGCCAACATGCCGGGCGCGGTGCCGCGGACCTCGACCTACGCGCTCACCAACGCGACCATCCCGTACGTGACCAAGCTGGCCGACAAGGGCCTCGAGGGCGCGATCAAGTCCGACAAGGTCTTCATCAGCGGCCTCAACACCTTCCGCGGCACCGTCCCCCACGCCGCGGTCGCCGAAGCGCTCGGCGTCGCGCACACGCCGTTCGCCGTCTGAGCTGCTCGCCGGAACGAAGGTTCCGGCGAGCTGATCCCGTGCCCGTGCCCGTGCCCGTGCCCGTGCCCGTGCCCGGTTGTCGGGCGCCGGCAGCGGCCTGATCAGCCCCACGTGGGGCGTCTCCCACGTGGGAGATAGCGACGACCGGCGCCCCACGTGGGGCGTCTCCCACGTGGGAGATAGCGACGACCCGCGCCCCACGTGGGCCGAACGCCGGCCCGAGGTCAGGCGCGGTCGCGTGCGCCGAACCGCTCGATGAACGGCCGCAGCAGCGGTGTACCCGGCCGGGTGTCGAGGATCGCGAACGCGACCTCGGCGAAGACGCCGGGACGCTCGGCCAGGCCGGCGGCGAACAGCGCGGCGATCTCGTCGGGGTCGTTGCCGAACACACCGCAGCCCCAGGCGCCGAGGACGAGCGCGTCGACCTCGTGGGCGGCGGCGACGTCGAGGACGCGGGCGACCCGCTCGGTCATCGCCCGGCGGATCGCCGGCCCCGCGTCGGGGTCGTGCTTGCGGACCACCCCGGCGTTCACCGCCGGAGAGGTGAGGAAGTCGATCCGGAACGGCGCGGCGAGCAGCGCGCCGTCGTCGCCGCGGAACACCGGCACGTCCGGCGAGTAGATCACCCACGCGTCGTACATGCCGCCGCCCCGGCGCCGGTGGTGCGCGTACATCGGCGAGCCGTCGAGGCACGGCCACAGCGCCGACGACCGGCACAGCGACTCCTCCTGCGCGCGCGCGCCGGTCAGGAAGCCGCCGCCCGGGTTCGTCGCCGAGGCGAAGTTGAGCGCGGCGACGCGCCGGCCGGTGCCGGCGAGGGCGCGCGCCGCGGTGAGGGTCGAGGTCGGCTCGGCCCACGTGCGGCTGACCGGGTGGCGCGCGCGCGGCCGCGGCAGCGCGGCGTTGGGCGCGTACGACACCGTCCCGGCGATCGCGTCGGCGACATCGTCGGCGATGCCGACCTCCGGGCCGTCGGCCGGCTGGTAGCGACCGGCGGCGCAGATGGCGACCGCCTCGCGGCCGAGCGCGGCGGCGCGGTCGCGCGGGAGCGAGAGGGGACCAGGGTCGGTGGCAGACATGACTTCGTGTATCTATTACACCACTCGATCATCCGCAAGCCTCGGATGCACACTCCAGGCAACTACTGGATTTCGTTACGGGTCCCGCCGAGGCGACGACGTCGGAATAGGTTCCGGCCCCGGGGTGGTACAAGCTACCGAGATGTTTGGTCGCAAGAGCGCGCGCCGCTCCGAGTTCGAGGCGGTCGCCCTGCCCCACCTGGACGCGCTGTACGGCACCGCGTACCGCCTGGCCCGGAACCCGCGCGACGCCGAGGATCTCGTCCAGGAGTCGCTCCTGCGGGCCTATCGCTTCTGGGACACGTTCGAGAAGGACTCGAACTGCAAGGCCTGGCTGCTCCGCATCCTGACCAACACGTTCATCAACGAGTACCAGCGCCGCCGCCGGCAGCGCGAGGTGCTCGACGCCGCCACCGCCGAGCAGACCGCCACCGACGGCGTCCTGGTCCACGAGGGCGCGCAGAGCCAGCGCAGCCCCGAGGGCGTCATGCTCGAGCGCAGCGTTTCGGACGACGTCCAGCGCGCGCTCGACGCCCTGCCCGCCGACTTCCGCACCGCGGTCGTGCTGTGCGACGTCGACGGGCTCTCGTACAAGGAGATCGCCGAGGTCATGGACTGTCCGGTCGGGACGGTCATGAGCCGGCTGTTCCGCGGGCGTCGCCTGCTCGAGGCGTCGCTCAAGCAGTTCGCGATCGAGGCCGGCTACGTGCGCACGGGACGCCCCGTCGCCGCCAACGACGGAGCCGCCGCCGACGCCACCACCGAAACGATCGACCTCGCGTCGTACCGCGCACGGAAGCGCTAGGCGAGGATCGACGAGAGCCGACATGAACCACGAGGGCGACATCCAGACCCGGCGCGTGTGCGCCAGCATCGACACGCTGGCGATGAGCTATCTCGACGGTGAGCTCGAGGGCGCCGATCTACGCGAGCTCGAGGTCCACCTGGTCGACTGCGCGACCTGCCGCGCCCGCGTCGACGCCGAGGCGGCCAGCCTCGGCACCCTGCGCACGGCGCTGGCCGCGCCGCCGGCGTCCGAGCTGCTGCGGGCCCGGATCGGCAAGGCGCTCGACGGCGAGGACCGCGCCGCCCGCCGCCGGCGCGGACCGTGGGCGCTGCCGGCGACCGCCGCGGTCGCCGCGGTCGGCGCGCTGGCGCTGTTCGTCGGCATGGGCCGACCGGCCAGCGAGCGCGCCAAGCCGATCGAGAGCGACGTGCTCGCCAACGTCCGCCGCGGCCGCCCGCTCGAGGTCCAGGGCGCGGCCACCAGCCCGTGGATCCAGACCCACTTCGACCCCGGCGTCGAGGTGCCGGTGTTCGCCGACGTGCGGGTCGACCGGTGGGGCGCCCGGCTGGTCGAGGTCCGTGATCGCGAGGCGGCCCAGGTGTTCTACCGAGTCACCACGGCGAGCGGTCGCGAGAGCGACGTCGCGGTGGTGATCTTCGACGCCCATGGCCTGCGCCTGGCCGGCCACGCCCGCCAGGTCATCAACGGCCGCGAGCTGCTGGTCAGCCGGCTCGACGGAGCCAGCGTGGTCAGCCTGCGCGACCGCGACCAGCGGGCGTACATCTTCACGTCGACGCAGCTGACTCCCGACGAGCTGGCCGGCCTGGTCGGCCGCTCGAGCCTGCTCGTGCAGGTCCGCGAAGACGACCGATAGCGGCGAGCGAGCCTCGCCCCCGGGCCGGGATTCGGGCCCCGGACCGCGCGCCGGTCCGCGGGAGCGCGTATGATCCCCCGACGGGGACCATGAGCCAGCGCCGCATCCTGCTGATCGACGCCGACCGCGACTTCTACCAGATGCTCAGCCGCGAGCTGGGGCCGTACGGGTTCGAGATCGTGCGCGACGACTCGCCCGACGCGCTCGGCCGGCTGCAGGAGCTGGGCGCGGTGGCGCTGTTCATCTCCGTCGAGGAGCCCGAGCGCAAGGGCTACGCGCTGTTCAACAAGGCCAAGAAGGGCGTCGCCGCCGGCATCCCGGTCGTCCTGGTCACCAGCTCGGTCCCGGCCGACGTGTTCGCCAACCACCGCCGGCTCAAGGTCCACGCCGACGAGTACCTCGACAAGCGCGACCTCTCGATCGACGTCCTCATCGGCAAGATCGACAACCTGCTCGGGCCGCTCGACGAGCCCAACGACATGGCGCTGCCGGTCGAGGTCGACGAGGTCCCGCTCGACGACGACGTGCTGGTCGACGAGGTCGACGGCGCCGAGCTCGACCTCGGCGCCATCGACGACTTCGCCGACGAGGGCAACCGCACGATGGAGGCGCCGCCCCAGCTGCTCGACTCGCTGCTCGAGGCCGAGACCGACGCGGCGTTCGCCGGGCTGATGCTCGGCGAGGAGCCGGCGCGCAAGCCGGCCACCGCGCCGCCGCCGGTCGAGCTCGCCGAGGCGCCGCCGGTCGAGGCCAGCCCGCGACCGCTGCCGCCACCCGAGCCCGAGCCGGTCGCCGAGCCCCAGGTCCTGCGCGGCCCCGCCGGCCGCCGCAAGCCGGAATCGTCCGCGCCACCGCCGCGGCGCAGCGCCGAGACCACGCCCCCACCGTCGGGGGCGGCGCCGCTGCCGCGGATGAAGCGCGAGACCGGCACCGGCGTGCCCGAGATGATCGGCGAGCCGGAGCCGATGCCGGTGCCCGAGCCGATCCCGGAGCCGGTGCCCGAGCCGATCGCGCCGGCGTACCCCGACGAGCCGTCGGTGGTCGAGCCCATCGAGCTCGAGCCGATTGCCGCCGC
>Ga0247822_10003423_pt1 | contig 10365 bp, 6 predicted proteins | sample 13C_Cellulose_Da_FD_192423 | JGI IMG/M metagenome (GOLD analysis project Ga0247822, IMG submission 192423) | Soil microbial communities from agricultural site in Penn Yan, New York, United States - 13C_Cellulose_Day30 | ecosystem: Environmental > Terrestrial > Soil > Agricultural land | place... | reverse complement strand
GGGATGTGCATCCCCACCTGACGAAGGGTGTAGTTGCCGAACTCCGCGTGGATTCGATCGAACACGCGCACCCAGGCGTCAAGCGGGTACCAACGATCTGCCTCAAGATGCGCCATTCCGGTCTCGTCGGCCGAGCCAATCCCTTCTTCCAGGAGGAACTTGCTGGCGATCAAGGTGAAGGAGCCAAAGCCCCCCAGAGTGGCCTGCAGGTTCGCGCCGAGTACCTGAAACTGCTTGAGCTCATCCTTGTTCCACATGGCTTCCTCTCCACTTCCAGCCTGGGAAAATGCCGGGCTGTATCCGTGCGGCACGGTACTCCAACACGCAGTCTTGTCAGTATCAAGACCGCGAATGGACCCGTGAGGAGCGTCTCGGATGTAGGGCCATGCGCCGTGCGCCTGGGTGGCGCTACCAGGCGTGCGAGACAACCCGTCCTCGCCTGCTCTGGGAGTGCGCCACCTGGGAGAACATCAGGCCGCGACCTTGTGCTCGCGCACGGTCGGGTGGCGCGGCTCCATCCCCCTCCACTGGCGGAACTCTTCCCAGGCCACCCCCATGGCGCCGCTGGCGACCGAGCGGATCCACGAGCGGCCCGTCACCTTCTCGATGAACTCATGCATCTTGCGGCGGTCCTTGGCCAGGCCCATCAGGATCGCCGGATCATTGAGGGTGTCGACGAAGGCGTTGGCCAGCAGCTGCGGGCCACTGACATTGTCCGGGCGCCCGTCGCTGCCGTACTGGGCGAAGAACAGGTCGCGGACGGCCGGCGGGGGCGGACCCAGCAGGCTGTGGCTGAAGGCGAACGTCGCCTCTCCGTGGCGCGCGTAGAAGCGCTCGAAGGTGTCCGTCATCCACTCGGCGTCGAAGGGCAGCTCCCCGCGGGCGACGACGCTGTCGACAAGGTTGCGCACCATCTTGTTGCCGTTGTTGGCGCCCTGGCCACCGATAGGATCCATGGACATGGCCGCGTCCCCCAGCGGCATCACGAGACGCCCGGAGGGCAGCTTCCCCACCGGCTTGCGCACGGTCGGGGCGAACTTACCCACCAGCCACCCAAGCGGATCCGACAGCTCGGCGTTGCGCATCCGCTCGGCATCCCAGGGCGTGTACGTGCGGATCATCTTCGTGGCCGCCTCCAGCACCTGCTCGCCACTGGTGAAGCCCTGGAAGACGTCCATCGGGCCACCGGGGATGGCCTCGACGATGATGTTCCAGCTCGCCCCCACATCCTTGTGGTAGTAGGGGACCCAGATGATCTCGCCCACCCCGCCGATCAAGGTGTTCTTCACCGGCAACAAGGGGATGCCGTCGAAGCCCTGCGCCGGGGGCCCCTTGACGCACATCATGGCCAGGTTGCGCAGTGGCTTGTCGTAGACGCTGCGAACCGGATCACGCTCGAAGATCTTGCTCAGGTCCGAGCGCCCCGTGGCCACGAGCGTGAGATCGTTCTTGGAGGAGATCTCATCCAGGCGCGCGGGGGTGACCTTCTCGACGATCACCTGGCCTCCGCGCTTCATCAGCTCGAGCGTCCAGGCGTGACTCTGCAGCCGCAGGTCGATGGACAAGCAAGGCCTGCGCATGCGGCCCGCCAGCGTGAGCATGCGGTTACCCGGCGCGGGGCACATCGTCATATGCGCGCCATCCGTCCAAGGCGCGTCGTTCTCCCAGGAGTTGAGGCCGAGCTCGTACTCGAACTGAAGAGACATATCGAAGCGGGTGGCGGTGCCCGTGGGGCGGCTCTCCGTCAGCCACTGCTCCGCGGTCCTGTCGGAGTAGAGCGTCACCTCGTATCCGGACTTCAACAGTGCATGCGCAGCGAGGAGTCCTGCCTGTCCCGAACCAATGATGGCGATACGACGCATGATGCCCTCCTGGAATGCAGTGAGTCGAAGATGCCGAGCGGCTGGTGCTGCGCGACGCGCGGGCCGACGCGTGCTTCTCCGAGTTGCAACCCCTGTGCCCCGAGCCCTTGGCACGCGGATTCGGCTCCGCGTCACGCGCCAAGTCCCCCTAGCAACATCCCAAAGCCTTGGACTTTGGTGTCCTCCCGCTTCCTTGTTCAGAATCGGGAAAATCGTTACTGGCCCCCCTTGGCGGCAATTCCAGTATGAATGGAATTACCTGGATGTCCATATATGGAAGTATCCCCTAACCCCTTTCATTTCCCTGCCTTAGCAGTCGGGGTTTAGATTGACTCATGGGTTCCTGGTGACTTCAAAGCGCAGATCCGCTGATCTTCAGGGCTAAGCCAAGAATCCGGCGGTATTCTGGGATTTGTGAGGTTTTTATGACCCAGGTCTCTCCTGACTCCAATGGCTCGGGGTCGTGCTGGGTCGCAATTTCCTGAGCAATCTCCGGCGTGTACGCAGGTTTCGGGTGAGGTGGTCCTCATGCGCTGGGACACCCTGGATGGGCGTCTTTGTAGTAAACAGAACCCTCAATGCACTGGATGGACAGGGTGGCAGGGCGGCTCACGGCCCGCCGGCCTCGCTTCTTTGAGGATGGCTGGGGGGCTTCCGGACTGCTCGAGCGGCTCTCTCGCGGTGCTCAGGGCTTTGGCCTCCCAGAGCTTCATGAGGTGGTGCTGAGCGCCCCCCGGCACGAGGGCCGGCTGCTCGTTCAGGACGGCCGCTTTCCCAGCCCCGCCGCCGTGGGGCCGCTCCCCGCCGCGTCCGCCGAGGCGCGCTTTCAGCTCCTGCTGCCTTCGAAGGCCGGGCCTCGTCCCCCGGTGTGCCTCTTCCTGGCCTCCTCGGGGGATCACGGCTTCGGCCTGCGGCGCTTCCTGGCCCGCCCGCTCCTCTCTCGAGGTGTGGGCGCGCTGCTGCTGGAGAACCCGTACTACGGCTCGCGCCGTCCTCCGGGTCAGCACGGCGAGGCCCTGCGCACGGTGGCGGATCTGCTGCTCATGTTCCGGGCCACGGCGGTGGAGGCCGTCGCGCTCCTGGGCTGGCTGCTGGCGCGAGGCCATCCCAAGGTGGGCGTGTCCGGCTACAGCATGGGGGGCAGCCTGGCGGCGTACACGGCCTGCTTCTTCCCGCTGCCCTTGGCCGTCGTCCCCGTGGCGGTGGCGCACTCGGCGGCGCCCGTCTTCACGCAGGGGGTGCTGTCCGCCCTGCCCGACTGGGAGGCCCTGGGGCGCACGTGCGGCGGCGCGGATGCAGCCCGCCAGCGGCTGGCCGAGATCCTGGAGGGCCTCTCCATCACCCAGCTCCCTCCCCTGCCCAGCCCTCGCCGCGCCATCCTGCTCGCCGCGCGCCAGGATGGGTTCGTCCCCTCCGCCTCGACCCTGCGCCTGCTCCAGCACTGGCGGGGCGCCGAGCTGCGCTACCTGCCCGGCGGGCACGTGAGCGGCCTGCTCGCGGGGCGCTCCCTCATCGCCCACGCCATCGCCGATGCCTTCTCCCGGGTGGATCCCCTCCAGCTTCCCTCGGAAGCGCCGGAATAGGAGGAATGCTGGGGGGTTGAACCCTCACGTCCGCCACGAACGTGGGGTGCGGAAACCGATGGTCCCCGCGCCTCTCCCCGGTTAAGAGAACCGCCTCATGGAAAGCGCCGCGCCCCACCCCGCCAGCCCGCAGCAGCCGCTCCCGACCGAGGATCTCCGCGCCGTCGAGGAGCTGGCCATGGCCCGGGCACAGATTGTCGAGCAGATCGAGAAGCGCGTCGTCGGCCAGCGCGACGTCGTCGAGCACCTGCTCATCTCCCTGTTCAGCCGTGGCCACTGCCTCTTCGTGGGCGTGCCCGGACTGGCCAAGACGCTGCTCATCTCCACGCTGGCGGACGTCCTCAACCTCTCCTTCAACCGTATCCAGTTCACGCCGGACCTGATGCCCTCGGACATCACCGGCACGGACATCCTGGAGGAGGACAAGGCGACGGGCCACCGGGCCTTCCGCTTCGTGCAGGGCCCGCTGTTCGGCAACATCATCCTCGCCGACGAGGTGAACCGCACCCCGCCCAAGACGCAGGCGGCGCTGCTCCAGGCCATGCAGGAGTACCGCATCACCGCTGGCGGCCGCACGTACCCGCTGGATCTGCCCTTCCTGGTGTTCGCCACGCAGAACCCCATTGAGCAGGAGGGCACCTACCCGCTGCCCGAGGCCCAGCTGGACCGCTTCATGTTCCTGGTGGACGTGGGCTACCCCACCGCCGAGGAGGAGGTGCAGATCGTCAAGAGCACCACCTCCGGGGCCCCGCCGAAGCTGGAGAAGATCCTCTCGCCCGAGCGCATCCTCGCGCTGCAGGAGCTGGTGCGCCGGGTGCCGGTGCCGGACCATGTGGTGCGCTACGCGGTGGAGCTGGTGCGCAACACGCGCCCCAAGGAGCCGGGCGTGCCCGAGTTCGTGGCGAAGAACGTGTCCTGGGGTGCTGGCCCGCGCGCCAGCCAGTACCTGGTGCTCGCGGCCAAGGCCCGCGCCATCCTCTCCGGGCGCTTCGTGGCCTCGGTGGAGGACGTGCGCGCGCTGGCCCGCCCTGTGCTGCGCCACCGCGTGCTGCCCAACTTCACGGCCGAGAGCGAGGGCATCACCTCCGTGAAGCTGGTGGATCAGCTCGTCGCCACGGTGAAGGGATAGCTCCGGGGCTCCATGGCGCTGCTCGACGCCCAGACGCTGTCCCGGCTGCAGGGGGTGAAGCTGCGCGCCCGCGCGGTGATGGAGGGCGTGCTGTCCGGCCTCCACAAGAGCCCTCACCAGGGCCAGAGCGTGGAGTTCGCCGAGCACAAGGAGTACGCCCCCGGGGATGAGCTGCGCCACCTGGACTGGAAGGCGTACGGCAAGTTCGACAAGTACTACATCAAGCGCTTCGAGCATGAGACAAACCTGCGCTCGGTGATGGTGGTGGATGCATCCGCCTCCATGGGTTACCGCAGCGGGGCGCTCTCCAAGCTGGAGGTGTCCACCATCCTGGCCGGCGCGCTGTGCTACCTGCTGGTGCGCCAGCAGGATGCCGCTGGGCTGGCGGTGATGGCCGGCGATGCCTTCAAGGACGTGCCCCCGCGCGCCTCAGCCGGACACCTCAACGTCCTGCTCGAGACGCTGGAGCGCGTCCAGGCCCAGGGCACGACGAACCTGGTGAACGCCGCGGACCACCTGGCCGAGGTGCTCCCGCGCCGCTCCACCGTCATCGTCATCTCGGATCTCCTGGACGAGCGTCAGGACGCGCTCAAGCGCATCCTCGCCCTGCGCCAGCGCAAGAATGACGTGGCGCTCTTTCACGTGGTGGACCCGGCGGAGCTGACCTTCCCCTTCGATGATCCCACCCTCTTCCTGGACATGGAGGGGGACGCTCGCATCGAGGTGAACCCACGGGAGATCAAGGAGAGCTACCTGGAGGAGTTCGGCGCCTTCCTCGCGAACGTGAAGTCGGCCTGCGCCGAGGCGGACGTGGACTACGAGCTGGTGCGCACGGACGAGAAGCTGGACGAGGTGCTGCTGCGCTTCCTGGGGCGGCGGGGGAGGCGGCGGTGACGTTCGGCAACCCGTGGATGCTCTGGGGCGCGCTCGGAGCGCTCATCCCCCTGCTGGTGCACCTGTTCGATCGGCGGCGGCCTCGTCCGCACCCCTTCCCGCCCATGGCCTTCGTGCTGCGCAGCCAGAAGCGCACGGCCAGCCGGCTCAAGCTCAAGCGGCTGCTGCTGTACGCGCTGCGCACCCTCATCCTCCTGGCCATCCCCCTGGCGCTGGCCCGTCCGGAGTGGCGGCAGGACGCGCAGGCGGCCATGGTGCCGAAGGGCCCCGCCGCCACCGCCGTCATCCTGGATGCGTCGCTCTCCATGCGGTGGACCCAGGGCAGCTCGCACTTCGAGCGCGGGCAGGACGAGGCGCGGGACGCGCTCAGGGATCTGCAGGCGGATGAGCCCTCCACGGTGCTGGTGTGCACGAGCACGCCCGCCGCGCCGCCCCCGCTCGGCTTCGATCGCGCGCGGCTGCGAGCCATCATCGACGAGGCGAAGCCCTCCTATGGCATCGCGGATCTCTCGCGCTGCATGGACATGGCGGCGCGCGCGCTGGAGGAGAACCCGACGCCGGGCAAGCGGCTGGTGCTCGTCTCGGACATGACGGCCTCGGCCTTCCGGCTGGAGGCCCCGGCGCCCACGGTGAAGGATCCCACCGGCAAGCTGGTGCGGCCGGAGGTGGTGCTGCGCGACGTGGCGTCGGGCGAGGATGCGCTGCCCAACCACGCCCTCGTGGACATGAAGATCGAGCCCGCGCTGCAGGCAGGCCCCCGCGCCTTCCAGTTCACCTTCACGGTGAAGAACTACGGCCCGGAGGCGGTGAAGGACCTGGAGGCTGCGGTGCGCGTGGGCGAGTCCACGCTGGCCAAGGGCTTCGTGGATCTTCCTCCCAACGGCACCGCGCAGAAGACGCTCACCGTGCGCTTCACCCAGGGCGGAACAGTGGAGGGCTCGGTGACGCTCGCGCCGGATGCCCTGGCCGAGGACGATCGGCGCGCCTTCGTGCTACCGGTGCCGCGGGCGCTCAAATCCCTGGTCGTCAACGGCTCGCCGCACGCCACGCGCTACCGGGATGAGGCCTTCTTCGTAGAGGCCGCGCTGACCGCTCCTGGCTCGCCCGTGGAGGTGGCGGTGCGCGACACGGACGCCGGCCTGCGTGAGAACTTCTCCGCGTACGACCTGGTGCTGCTGCTCAACGTGCCCGCGCCGGGCAAGGAGGATGCAGCGCGGCTGGCCTCCTTCGTGGATGCGGGAGGTGGCCTCTTTGTGAGCATGGGCGATCAGGTGGATCCGGACGCTTACAACTCACGGCTCGGCCCACTGCTGCCCCGCGCGCTGCGGTTGGTGCGCACCAGCGTGGAGCGCGACGATCTGGACGCGGAGACGAAGGCGGCGAAGCTGGCGCAGGTGCAGGTGGAGCACCCGCTCTTCTCGCCCTTCACGGGCCGAGCCGAGGAGGGCCTCGTCGGGGCGCGCTTCTATCGGTACATGCTGCTGGAGGCGGACAGCCCCGCGGCCTCCGGTGCCAGCCAGGTGCTGGCCACCTACGAGGATGGTGCCCCAGCGGTGGCTGTGGCGCGCCGGGGCAAGGGGCGTGTGGCGCTCTTCACCAGCACCGTGGACCGTGACTGGAGTGACTTCGCCATCCGCACCAGCTTCCTGCCGCTCATGCAGCGCTTCGCCGCCTATCTCACTGGCTCGCTCGAGGAGCGGGAGGAGCAGCGTGTACGCGTGGGCGAGCTGGTGACGCTGCGGCCCGAGCCGGGACAGGCGCTGGCCGCGGTGCGCGCCCCTGATGGGGCGGAGCTGCCGGTGAAGGTCCAGCAGGACGGCAGCGTGGTGGCCGGGCCGGTGACCGAGCCGGGCCTGCATGCCGTGCTGGGTGCCGAGGGCAAGCCCCTCCAGGCGCTCGACTTCCCCGTGACGCTGGATCCGGCCGAGAGCGATCTCACGCGCGTCCCCTCCGACACGCTCACTGCCTACTTTGGCGAGGAGACCGTGAAGGCCTCCAGCAGCGACGCCGAGCGGCCGAAGGTGCCTCTGTGGACGTGGCTCATCGTCGCGGCCTGTGCCGCCTTCTTCCTCGAGGGCACACTGCTGCGGAAGTAGGTTGCAGACTTGGCAGACGTTGACAATCCGGAGTCTGGCCAAAAGAGCCCTATCGGAGCGCTGCGGAGGTGCTATGCCCCGCCGACTGGACTTGCCTCTCCGTGTCAACTCGTGAATCCCCAGGTGTAGAGCCAGTTCCCGCCATGACCTCCGCTGCTGAGGGTGAGCTATCGCCTGCCGAGCTCCTGGAACGCGAGCGAAAGGCCCGGCGCGAGGCGGAGACCGATCGGGACCGCCTGCACAACCTCTTGATGCAAGCGCCCGCCTTCATCGCCCTGGTCCGCGGGCCGCAGCACATTTATACGCTGTCCAATCCCCGCAACGATGAGGTGGTCGGTCACGGGAAGCTTGTGGGCAAGCCCATCCGCGAGGCCATACCCGAGGCGGAGTCGCTGGGCCTCATCGCGCTCCTCGATCGCGTGTACGCGACTGGCGAGTCCTTCTCTACCCTGGATATGCCCGTGAAGTTCCCCGGGCCTGATGGCCAGCAGCACGAGTACTTCCTCAACTTCGTCTATCAACCCACGCGGGATGCCCAGGGCGCCGTGGATGGTGTCGCCGTCTTTGGCTTTGACGCCACGCCCATCATTCGCGCCCGCCAGAAGGCGGAGCAGCTGGCCACCGAGCTTCAGCGCAGCGAGGAGCGCTACCGGGTCTTCGTGGGCAAGAGCACCGAGGGCATCTTCCGCGCGGACGCCGTGTCCCCCATCTCCATCCACCTGTCCGAGGATGAGCAGATCGACCGCATGTTCCGCGATTCGCTCGTCGCGGAGTGTAACGATGCCATGGCCCAGATGTATGGCTTCGACACCGCGGAGGAGCTCCTGGGCGCCCGCATGGACAAGCTGCTCGTGCGCGAGGATCCACGCAACATCGAGTACCTGCGGGCCTTCATCCAGAACGGCTACCGGATAGAGAATGCGGAGTCCCGAGAGGTGACCCGGGACGGCACTCCCAAGGTCTTCCTCAACAACCTCGTGGGCATCGTCGAGGGAGGGCGCCTCCTGGGAGCCTGGGGCACCCAGCGGGACGTGACGGAGCAACGCCACGCCGAGGAGGAACTCAAGCGCGCGGAGTCGAACTCGCGCTTCCTCTCCGAGGCCAGCGCCGTGCTGGCCTCGTCCTTGGACTATGAGGCCACGTTGCGAAACCTGGCCCGGCTCTCGGTCCCCACCCTCGCGGACTGGTGCATGATCGATGTGGTGCAGTCCACGGGGGAGCTCCAGCGAGTGGCGGCCGTATGCGCGAACCCCGAGGACGCCGAGCTCGTGCAGCACGTGATGCGCTTCGGTGTCACCCTCCAGGGCAATCCCCGTCACCCGATCACCCAGGCTTTCGTGCAAGGTCGATCGATCCTCATCGAGGGCTTCACACCCGAGTTCATCCAGCAGATCGCTCAGAACAAGGAGCATGAACGGCTGATCGCCGCCACGAGGATACGCTCATGCATCACGGTACCCATGGTGGTGCGCGGGCGCACCGTGGGCGTGCTCACCTTCTTCACGTCCCACTCCGGACGGCGTTACACGGCGGCAGAGCTCGCGGTGCTGGAGGATCTCGCGCGGCGCGCGGCCCTCTCCGTCGAGAACGCGCGGCTCTACCGCGAGGCACAGGACGCCATCCGCCTGCGCGACGAGTTCCTCTCCATTGCCAGCCACGAGCTGAAGACGCCCCTCACCCCGCTGAGCCTGAAGCTGCAGATGCTGGCGAGCGAGGCCCAGCGGCAACCCGAGTCACCCTTCCGGCGAGCCGTGCAGAACTACATCACCATAGGCTCGCGGCAGGTGAAGAAGCTCTCCGAGCTCGTGAACGACCTGCTCGATGTCGCCCGGATCGCCGGGGGACGGCTCCGGCTGGAGCTCGAGGAGGTGGAGCTGGGCACACTGGTGCGCGAGGTCATCACGCGCTACGAGCCCGAGGCCGTGCGTGCTGGCTCGAAGCTCACGCTGGAGGAGGCACCTGAGGCCGTGACCGGGCACTGGGATCGGCTCCGGCTGGAGCAGGTCATCACCAACCTGGTCGACAACGCCATCAAGTACGGCGCTGGGAAGCCCATCCGCGTCTTCGTGGACTCGGACGCGAACCGGGCCCGGCTGCGCGTGAGGGACGAGGGCATTGGCATCGCCCCGGAGCATCTGTCGCGAATCTTCGAGCGCTTCGCGCGCGCCGTGTCCGATCGTCACTATGGCGGCCTGGGCCTGGGCCTCTACATCACTCACACCATCGTGCAGGCCCTGAGTGGCAGCATCCAGGTCGAGAGTACTCCTGGACTTGGGGCCACGTTCACAGTGGTGCTCCCCCGGAAGCCAGCCGCTCACGACTCCTCGGTGGAGCCTCCCGGTTCCGGAACGGCACCGCGGGACACGTAGGAGACCACGGGAGCGGCACCGCGCCGGCCATGGCGGGGCTGCCGAGATCCCTGGTGACCTCCCCCCGGCGCTGACGAAGAATGGCCGCCGCGAGGAGCTCCGTGCCCTCCACTCCCGTGCCCTCCACCACCATTCGGGCCTCGTCTGCCGTGAGGCGCTCCCTGCCCTCCACCACCGTGAGGCCCCCGCGCGCCGTGCTGCGGTCCTGAGCCTCCACCACCGTGGTGAGGCCGTGCGCCTTGCTGCTGGCCTGAACCTCCACCGCCATGCGGAGCCCGCGCGGCATTCGGCCGCGCCTGCCCACCGGCCCCGTGATGAGAGGATCCACCTTGGGGAGGTCCCTGCCTCCCACCGCCGTGCGGCCGTCCCGGATGCCCGCCCCCGCGATGAGGCCCGCCTGGGCCTCCCCGGTGCGAGCGGTCTCCTCCGCCC
>Ga0247822_10003422_pt1 | contig 10366 bp, 8 predicted proteins | sample 13C_Cellulose_Da_FD_192423 | JGI IMG/M metagenome (GOLD analysis project Ga0247822, IMG submission 192423) | Soil microbial communities from agricultural site in Penn Yan, New York, United States - 13C_Cellulose_Day30 | ecosystem: Environmental > Terrestrial > Soil > Agricultural land | place... | reverse complement strand
AAACGTAACTATTTACTACAGCATATTTCTACAAGCATAACTATTTGCGATAAGAGTTGCATATCCATCGGATTAATTCGCTAGAATCCCGCTTCAAAAAATAACTAGATTTTCAACCGATTAGCGAGCACCAGAGCTCGCTGTTTCAACTCATCAGCAGGTGTTTACCTGGGTGGTTAAGGATGAACAATTATCAAACGCCATTGCGCGATATTGATTTCACTCTCTTCGAATTATTTGATTACGCGGAACATTGCCGCACGATTGGCCATGCTGCGTTGGACCGCGAGTTAACCAAAGCTTTTTATGGCGAAGCTGCGCGATTTGCAGAGCAGGTGCTTGCACCATTGAGTGCGGTTGGTGATGAGCAAGGCTGTCAGTTACGTGATGGCAAAGTCTTTACACCCACAGGATTTAAAGAGGCCTACCAGCAATACTGTGCGGCGGGTTGGCCAACTTTGTCGCGCTCCAGCGTGTACGGCGGGCAAGGCTTGCCGCAGTCGCTTGGCGTTATCCTGAGTGAAATTCTCGGCACGCCCAATTGGGCGTGGGGAATGTATGCTGGTTTGTCCCAAGGGGCGATGCACACCATCGAAACCCACGGTACTGACGCACAAAAACAACAATACTTGCCCGCACTTATTTCCGGTCACTGGACTGGCACCATGTGTCTTACAGAAGCCCAGGCAGGCAGTGATCTTGGTTTGCTTGGCACGCGTGCTGAACTACAGTCGGATGGTAGTTATCACATCACCGGTACCAAAATATTTATTTCGTCGGGCGATCACGATCTTGCCGACAATATCGTTCATATCGTGCTCGCTCGCCTGCCAGGAGCTCCAGTGGGAACCAAAGGGATTTCCCTGTTTGTGGTGCCGAAAATCCTGATCGCAGACGATGGCTCTCTTGCAGCCGCCAATGCTGTCAGTTGCGGTGCGCTTGAACGGAAAATGGGTATTCACGGCAATGCCACCTGCGTGCTGAATTTTGATGGAGCCAAAGGTTGGTTGCTGGGAGAGGTGAACAAGGGGCTCAACCACATGTTCACTTTTATGAATCTCGCGCGAATTGGCTCCGCGCTGCACGGCTTGGCGCACGCGGAGTTGGGCTACCAGAAGTCCCGTCACTATGCGCGGGAGCGGCTGCAAATGCGCTCGGCGACGGGCGTGAAAAATCCTGCTGATCCCGCCGATCCGATTATTGTCCACCCCGATATCCGCCGCATGTTGTTAACGCAGAAGTCGCTGGTAGAAGGCATACGCATGCTATGTTACTACGCGAATATCAATATGGACGTGAGCCAGCATTCCAGCGATTCAATCGAGCGTGAAAAAGCCACTGATCTCTTGAGCCTGTTAACACCTATCGTAAAAGCATTCAGTACTGAAGCGGGGTTTGAGTCCGCCAATCTGGCCCTGCAGTGTTTGGGTGGGCATGGTTACATCCGCGAGTGGGGGCTGGAGCAAAATCTGCGCGATTGCCGCATCGCCACCTTATATGAGGGGACCACAGGGATTCAGGCTCTGGATTTGCTGGGGCGTAAAGTCATTGGTTCAGGAGGAAAAACACTTTCTCCTCTGGTCGATGAGATCACGGCCTTATGCCGCTCGTGTGTCGGGAATGAACAACTCGCTGCACACGTTGCCCAATTAGCTACACTCAGTCAGGAATGGCAGCAAATTAGTGTGTATATCGCGAAGCAGGCGGAGCACAACCCGGATGAAACCGGGGCAGCTGCGGTAGATTATCTGATGTATTCGGGCTATCTTGTGTTGGCGTTTTTGTGGCTAAAGGCTCAAAAAACAGCGCTCGAACAACTGGCGCAGCCGGTTTCTGATCCGGGTTTTTATCGTGCGAAAGTGGCGACGGCCGATTTTTATTTTGCACGCATATTGCCGCGCACGATTAGCTTGGTGCGCGCGATTGAATCGGGTGCAGATAATTTAATGAATTTAGCGAGCGATGAGTTTTAATCTTGGTGCTTTATTTTAAGTGCTCTAGTGTTGGTGCAATTTTAGTGTCGGTACAATAGTGTCGAGACAATAACAAAAGTGGAGAATGTCGAATGTCATTGAATTACAACAGAACACTTACAGACGTTTTTGCGAGTTCCTGTAAAGAATATGCTGAGAGCAATGCGTTCACCTGTATGGATCGCACCTTGACTTACGCCGATTTGGATCGGCTCTCGGGTCGTTTTGCAGCTTACTTGCAACAGCACACTAATTTAAAACCCGGCGATAGAATTGCCGTGCAATTACCCAATATTCTGCAATATCCGGTAGCTGTATTTGGCGCGCTACGTGCGGGTATGGTAGTTGTAAATACGAATCCGCTTTACACTGCGAATGAAATCAAGCATCAGCTCAAAGATTCGGGCGCAAAAGCCTTAGTGGTATTGGCGAATATCGCCAAAAATGCTGCTGCAACTATTAAAGATACCGATGTTGAACAAGTGATCGTCACCGAGCTAGCTGATTTACATTCTCCGCTCAAACGAGTGCTATTAAATTTTGCGGTGAAGCACATTAAAAAAATGGTGCCACCATTTGAATTCCCGAATCAGATATCGTTTAACAAAACTCTTGAACTCGCAACCAAACCTTGGCAACCCGTAGCACAAACTCCCGATGATGTTGCCGTGTTGCAATACACCGGCGGAACCACTGGTGTGGCCAAAGGTGCGATGCTTACGCACCGTAATCTGGTTGCCAATATGGCTCAATTGAATGAGCGGATGAAAAATGTTTTTCGTCCGAAACAAGAATTCTACGTGGCGCCTTTACCGCTTTACCACATTTATTCTTTTACTATCCATTGCACATCTGCTGTGTCATTGGGAAATCACAATTTGTTGATTCCTAATCCACGCGATATTCCCGGTTTTGTAAAAACGCTTAAAGGAAAACCCTTCACCTTTTTTGTGGGTTTGAATACTTTGTTTAATGCGTTGATGCGCAATCAGGAATTCCGTGAATTAGATTTTAGCCACCTGCGCCTCACCTGTTCTGGCGGCATGGCGCTAACTGCAGAAACAAATCGCAACTGGGGCGAGTTAACCAAAGCGCCCATTAGCGAAGGATACGGATTAACAGAAACTTCGCCGGTAGTGTCAAATAACCCGATTGAAAATGTGCAACATGGCACTGTTGGCTTGCCGTTAATTGATACCAATTGCAAAGTGATTGATGACGCTGGCAACAGCTTGCCTTCCGGTGAAGCGGGGGAGCTTTGTGTGCAGGGGCCGCAAGTAATGAAAGGTTACTGGCAGCGTCAGGATGCAACCGACGAAGTAATCGATGCGGAAGGTTGGTTTAAAACTGGTGATATTGCGGTTATCCAACCGGATGGTTACATCAAAATTGTTGATCGCAAAAAAGACATGATCAACGTCAGTGGCTTTAAAGTATTCCCGAATGAAGTCGAAGATGCATTAAGCGATCATCCGGATATCGTAGAAGTTGCAGTTGTGGGCGTTCCTGATGGCGAAGGCAGTGAAACGGTAAAAGCATTTATCGTGACGGCAAATGAGCAGCTTACTATTGAACAAGTGCGCAAATTTGCCAAAGAATCACTCACCGCCTACAAGGTTCCGCATTTGATTGAGTTCCGCAAGGAACTGCCTAAAACCAATGTGGGGAAGATTTTGCGCCGCGAATTACGCGATCAGGAAGTCGCTAAAAAAGCAGTGCCTAAACAAAATTAATTGAGTAAAAAACTACTGCCAAAGCCTTTGGCGAAAACAATAGGAATCTTTTTTCACCAAGGGCTTTAGCTAAAGTAGCAACACCGTTTTACCGTACTACCTCACTCAGGATTTCAATATGGATGCGTTATTTTCGATTCTTACGAGCCCAGCTTTTTGGGTTGCGTTGGTGCTTCTCTATACCTTGAAAAAAGGTATTCACTTTGTACCGCAAAACCGAGGATATGTTATTTACCGTTTTGGTAAATACACCAAAACGCTCAGCTCCGGTTTAAATTTTATCGTCCCTTATGTTGAATCGGTAGAAGCTGACCGCAACCTGAAAGAACAATCACTGGTTATTCCTAAACAATCTGCGATCACCAAAGACAACATCGCCCTGAGTATTGATGGTGTGTTGTTTATCAAAGTGATCGACGCAGCGGCGGCGACCAATAACATCACAGATTACAAACTGGCGTGCACACAATTGGCCATGACCTCTATGCGTAATGCGATTGGTTCGATGGAGCTCGATGACTGTTTCCAAAATCGCTCGGCAATCAACGCTAAAATTCAGGATGCAATGCAAGGCGCAACTGAGCCTTGGGGTTTGATTGTTTTACGCTTTGAACTACTCGAAATTACTATTCCACCTTCGATCAAAGAAGATATGGAAAAGCAAATGACGGCGGAGCGGCAAAAACGCTCGGCGATATTGACCGCCGAGGGCGTTAAAATCGCAGCAATCACTACCGCCGAAGGTCAGAAACAAGCGCGTGTTCTGGATGCGGAAGCGGCTAAAGCAGAACAAGTTCTCGCGGCAGAGGCGAGCAAAGAAGCGCAAATTCTGGAAGCCACTGGTAAGGCGGAAGCGATTCGTTTGGTTGCGATTGCAGAGGCAGAAGCGCTGACGACTATTGGTAAATCTGCGGCAACTGAAGAAGGACAAAAAGCAGTTGCCTTGAATTTGGCGCAGGGCGCTATTGATGCACATAAAGCCATCGCACACGAAGGCACTGTGGTGTTGACTGATGGTAAAACCAGCGAAAATATTACCACTACTGTTGCGCAAGCGATGGCAGTTTCTTCTTCAATAAATTCTGCGCACGCTACTCGCTTCTAATGGTTGGGAAATAATTATGGGCAGCTTGATTGATCATTTTGCGCAAAACCAGGATCACCTTCTGTACTCGGTAGCCGGCATTTGTCTGGTTGCTGAACTTAGCGTGCTGGGAATGAGTGGTCCTTTATTATTTTTAGCCTTGGGTTGCTTGCTAACCGGCGTCATGGTTTCTATCGGCATGATCAGCGGTTGGGAAATGGAAGTGTTTAGCGTGGCTGTGTTAGCGGCATTGAGCGCTGCATTGCTGTGGAAGCCGCTGAAGACTTTTCAAAATGCCGGAGTAGGGCGGGATACCAGCAGCGATATGATTGGCAAAGTATTACCTGTTACCCAATTAATTACCCGCGACCAAGGTACCGTTGCTTACTCGGGAATCGATTGGCAAGCTCGTCTTGATGCGAGCCATAGTGAGCCGGTTGTCGTTGGCAGTCGCGCACATGTGGTGGCAGTGCAGGGGGCGTTATTGTTGGTGCGAGCTGAATAAATTTGCGTTGTTCGTGAAAAAAGCACCTGAACCCAGGTGCTTTTTTATTTCTGCCAAGGAAAGTTTTTGCGCCAAAAGGGGTTGTAACTGCTAACCTCAATATAATACGACGGGATAAATTCCTGTGTGTTGAATAAAAATATTTGTTTATAAGAAGCGTTTATGAAAACAGCATTGATCTTATCCGGCGGTGGTGCCCGTGCTGCTTATCAAGTGGGAGTGTTGCAAGCTCTTGCTGATGTGTTACCTGAAGGCTGCGAAAACCCTTTCCCAATTATTTGCGGTACCTCTGCCGGTGCGATTAATGCACTCGCGCTTGCAGCTCACAAAGGCAATTTTAAATCGGCGGCTAATGCGCTCGCTTACATGTGGCAAAACCTGGATATAGGCCAGGTTTATCTGCATGGTTGGGGCGATATTTTAAAAGGTCTCGGTTATCTCGGCCTTTCTCTGTTTAACGAGGGTATGGGGCGTCGTCGCCCGTTATCGCTACTAGATAATGCTCCGCTGTGGAATTTGCTCGGCTCTAAAATTAATTTTGAAAATATTAATCCTTCGATTGAAAGTGGAAAGTTGTTGGCGGTGAGCGTGTCTGCGATGGGTTATACCTCTGGCCACTCGGTGAGTTTTTTTCAGGGTAGTCCTGAATTAAAAGGATGGTCGCGTTATCGTCGCAGCGGCGTCGCGACCCATTTGCGACTTGAGCATTTACTCGCTTCTTCTGCGATTCCCACGATTTTTCCTGCGGTGCGAATTAACCGTGAATATTTTGGCGATGGTGCATTGCGGCAGCTGGCACCGATTAGCCCTGCGTTGCATTTAGGCGCGGATGCATTATTTGTCGTCGGTGTGAGTGGTAACCGCAGTTCGCTTAAGGCGAATCGTCGCGTGCCACACCGCCATTCACCGTCGATGGGACAGATAGTCGGGCATTTGTTTAACAGTGCGTTTGTCGATGCGCTCGAAGGTGACCTTGAACATATGCAGCGCATGAATGAGTTGCTAAAGCTGATTCCAGAAGATGTGCGCATGCGCGAAGGAATTATCTTGCGGCCGGTTGAGAATATGGTGATTTCCCCTACATCGCCTATTGATAGTATCGCGGGGCGCAATGTGCGCTACCTGCCCAAAAGTTTGCGTTTTTTTCTGCGCGCGATTGGTGCGACGGCAAAAGGTGGCGGGGCGACTGCGGCGAGTTATTTATTGTTCTCGAACGAATTTATTACTGAGTTGATTGAGTTGGGGCGGGCAGATACTTTGGCAGAGGCAGATAATATCCGCGCTTTTTTTAGCCGATAATTTTTTTGATGGTTTTTTGCCGCACAATAAAAAACGCCGCTGTCATCACAACAGCGGCGTTTTTTTAACACGTACTTTTTACTGTGCGCGGCGGCGGAACAGCGGTAGCGGTTGATCAACCGATGCCTGGTAGTATTCCTGCAAATCAGAAAGTGATTTTACTGCTTCTTCCAGATTGGTTTCCGGATTGGCAAATGCAAATGCATTTACACCGCAACGGCGTAGATAGCACAGTTGGTCGCGGATAAAATTGCCTACTGCACGCAACTCGCCTTTGAAGCCGTAGCGCTCCCGCAACAAGCGTGCGGTAGAGAAAGAGCGGCCATCCATAAACAGCGGAAAGCTAACGCCGATGACTGCAAAACGATTCGCGTCTGCACCGATCAAATCAGCACCTTCATCGCTATCAAACCATACGCCTATATCAGTGCGATTTTGCAGTTGGTCTTTTTGCGCGAGCCATACTGAAACTGGAATCAATACCTGACCTGCCGGCACTTCAGCTGCGGCAGCTTCACCTTCCACTTTGGCAACTAACGTCCAGGTATCATCCTGGATAACGCCGTCTTTAATTAGCTTTTGCATATACTTTCTCCTTGAAGGGAGCCGCACCTATACGACGATAGGTGTCGATAAATAATTCTTCATCAGTGCGATTGGCGACGTATACATCGACCAACTTTTGGATAACTGCAGGCATGTCGTCAGCACCAAATGATGGGCCAAGTACATCGCCTAGTGATGCGTCGTTGCTGGCGCTACCGCCCAACTGCACTTGATAGAATTCTTTGCCTGCTTTATCTACACCGAGAATACCGATATGGCCAACGTGGTGATGTCCGCAAGCGTTCATGCAACCGGAAATATTCAGGTCGATATCACCCAGGTCATACACGTAATCCAGATCGTCAAACTGGCGCTGGATAGCTTCAGCAATCGGAATAGATTTAGCGTTGGCGAGTGAGCAGAAGTCACCACCAGGGCAGCAGATAATATCAGTGATGGTGCCGATATTTGGCGTCGCAAAACCAGCTGCTTTACATTCTTGCCACAGGGCAAATAGCTCGGTCTTTTTCACGTCGGCCAATACGATATTTTGTTCGTGCGTGGTGCGCGCTTCGCCGAAACTGTATTTGTCCGCGAGGTCTGCGATGATTTCCAATTGTGAGTCGGTGATATCACCAGGTGCAACGCCTGTTGGTTTCAGTGAGAGCGTCACTGATGCGTAACCGGGAATCTTATGTTCGCGGATGTTGCGTTGCAGCCACTTGCTGAACGCTACGCTGTCAGCAGCTTGTGCATTTACGGCAGCTTGTGCAGCAGCGTTATCAATTTGCTCGTAAGCTGGTGCAGTGAAGAAACCTTTAGCGCGTTGGATTTCTTCTTGCGTGAGCTTGTTGTAACTGTCTTTCAGGTGTTGCCATTCGTCTTCCACTTTTTGTGCAAAAACTTCTGGCGTAAGTGCGCGCACCAAAATTTTGATACGGGCTTTGTATTTGTTGTCGCGGCGACCAAACAGGTTGTACACGCGCAAAATGGCTTCGAGGTACGAAAGCAAATCTTCTTCCGGCAGGAATTCGCGGATCGCTGAACCAATCACCGGGGTGCGGCCCAAACCGCCACCGACGAACACTTTAAAGCCAACGTCGCCTTTATCGTTGAATACCACTTCCAGGCCGATATCGTGAACTTGCACTGCAGCGCGGTCTTGGGTCGAACCGGTAACGGCAATTTTGAATTTGCGCGGCAAGAAGGCGAATTCAGGGTGGAAGCTGGACCACTGGCGAATAATTTCGCAGTAGGGGCGTGGGTCGATGATTTCATCGGGCGCAACACCAGCGAACTGGTCGGAGGTGGTATTGCGGATACAGTTACCGCTGGATTGGGTACCGTGCATGCCCACTTCGGCCAGCTCGGAAAGGATATCCGGCACTTCGGTCAAATCAGGCCAGTTGTACTGGATGTTTTGACGGGTGCTAACGTGGCAGTAGCCTTTATCGTAATGGCGTGCGATATGGGCCAGCTTGCGCAGCTGCGTCGAGTTGACCATCCCGTAAGGGACGTTGATACGCAGCATAGGAGCCAGACGTTGCACGTACAGGCCATTTTGCAAGCGCAATGGCAAGAACTGCTCGGGTGGAAGCTCCCCTGCAAGGAAGCGTTCGGTCTGACCACGGAACTGGGCGATACGCTGGCGCAGAATGCTGTGGTCGTAGTCGTCGTAGATATACATGGAGCTAAATACCTATCAAATGTAAGCCATAATTAAATGGCAAATGTAAGCGGCCACCACGGTTTGAAATGGCGCTGTAGGCTGAAAATTGAGGCGCAAATAATACAGGAAAAGCAGTTTCTCGGCGACTTTTGCGCCGGCACCATAGCAGTAGGCCATACCGAAGTGAACAACCCTTTGTGACTAAGTTTGTTCCTGCAAGTTATTACCCGCGAGTTTATTGGCTTTGAGCTGGTATTATGACGTTATTGATTATTTGTCTATCTATTATCGATTTCACTTATGCAACCGGATATTGAGCAATTATTTGTCCTTCCCCCCTGTGAAGGGACCTTGGAAATCTTGCGCGAAACACAGGATTTTCTCCTGATTAACAAGCCTACACGCCTGCTCAGCGTGCCGGGTCGACACCCGCAAAACCGCGATTCAGTGATCAGCCGTTTACTACCTGATTACCCTGGTGCAGCGATTGTTCATCGGCTGGATTTTGATACTTCTGGTGTAATGGTAATTTCTCTCAATAAGCCAGCGCTTTCCCATATCAGCAAGCAGTTTCAGGCGCGCACCGTCAGTAAACATTACACTGCTGTCGTTGCGGGATTGATGGAGCAGGACAAGGGTATTATTGATCTGCCTATCGCGTCTGATGAAGGGCCGAAATACAAAATCTGCCACGCGACCGGCAAACCCTCCGTCACTGAATATGAAGTAATAGGGCGCGATACTGAAGCCGGAACTACACGCGTATTTCTTCATCCTATTACTGGCCGTTCACATCAATTGCGTTTGCATCTACAGGCGATAGGCCATCCGATTCTAGGCTGCGAGTTTTATGGGGGAGAGCACGCAAAGGCCGCTGCGCGATTGCTGCTGCATGCGACCGATCTGCGATTCCAGCATCCTGTCACTGGGCAACTGGTATTTATAGAATCCATCCCTGATTTTTAATTATCGATTATTGCTCCAAAGCTTAAAGTTAAACTGACATTTTCACTTTGGATTAACTTGTGTAAATACAGGTTAAAGTCGCGATTTCCTCTCCTGAATTGTTTGACAACGTTGTCTGATGTGCGAGAAATTTACGCCTTCAACATGACTACCGATAATCAACCACCAACAAAGGATAACAATATGGGGCACCATCGCATTTTCCTCACTAGCGTTCTCGCGGCGACAATTGCAGCATCAATCACATTAGCCGGCTGCGATTCCAAAACTGATACATCCGCACAGCAATCTACCGCACCTGCGCAAACTGCGGCAGTAGAACCCGCAGCAGCTCCGGCTAGCACACCGGTATTTTTTGATGATTTTAGTTATCAGGACATTAATGCATTCCATAGCAATGGCTGGAAGGTAAGAACCGAAACCGGTCATCCGGGTATAAAGGGCGCGACCTGGTCTGCTGAAGGCTTGTCGTTCCATGCTGATATTCCCGAGACAGAATCAGGCGCAGTCAGAATGACCTCGGTCACCAACGGCACCGGCGAAAAAACCCGTCACACCCAATTCTGCCATGCGCGTAAATATCGCGAAGGC
>Ga0247822_10003420_pt1 | contig 10367 bp, 11 predicted proteins | sample 13C_Cellulose_Da_FD_192423 | JGI IMG/M metagenome (GOLD analysis project Ga0247822, IMG submission 192423) | Soil microbial communities from agricultural site in Penn Yan, New York, United States - 13C_Cellulose_Day30 | ecosystem: Environmental > Terrestrial > Soil > Agricultural land | place... | reverse complement strand
AGGACGAGACGCGGCGAAGCGGAGCGGAGCGGAGCGAGCCGCCCTAGCGCCAGATCTGGTCGCCGAGCTGGAGCAGGCCGGACAGGTCGTGGATGTCGGCGTCGAAGTACGGCACGGCGGCGACGACGTCGGGCGTGCGGGCCAGGCCGGCGCGCTGCTCGGCCTCGCGCTTGGCGACGACCTGGTAGTTGAGGAAGCTCTCGCCGATGGTGCCCAGGACCCGGGCGGTGTCGACGGGGCTGCCGGCGTCGGGGACCACCGCGGCGAGGGCGTCGGCATCGGAGCAGAGGCGCTTGGCGACGCCGGTGGTGGCGGTGCGGCGGAGGTACGACGGGAGCACCTTGTTGAGCACGAGCGCCCCGAGGTGGAGCTTGCGCTCGTCGAGGGCGTCGATGAAGAACTCGGCCTCGTGCAGGGGTGCCGCCTCCAGCGTGGACACCACCAAGAAGGTCGTCCGCTTGTCGGCGAGGATCTTGGTCACGGCGTCGGCCCGCTCGACGAAGCCGGGGGCCATCGCCTGGAACAGGCTGAAGAACTCGGCGATGTCCTCGAGGAACTGCGAGCCGAGGATGCGGTCGGCCACCGTGTAGAAGGGCTTCGAGGCGAAGTTCATCACCCGGCTCTTGGTGGGCGCGGTGAGCCAGCGCAGGAGCTTCGACGAGAAGAAGTCGGCCATGCGGTCCGGCGCCTCGAGGAAGTCGATGGCGTTGCGGGTGGGCGGCGTGTCCACGACGATCAGGTCGTAGGTGCCCGACGAGTGGATCTCGTAGAGCCGCTCCATGGCGATGTAGTCGTGGCTCTGGACGAAGCGGCCCGAGATGTTCTGGTAGATCGAGTTGGCGAGGATCGCCTCGCGGGTCTTGGCATCGGGCGCGTGCCGGGCGATGAGGTCGTCCCACGACTGCTTCGTGTCGAGCATGGCGGCCCACAGCTCGCCGCGGGGCTCGACCCCGGCACCGGCGAACGCGGCATCGGGCACCCGGGTCTCGACGTTGCCGAAGCGCTCGAGGCCGAGGGCGTTGGCCAGCCGCTTCGCCGGATCGACGGTGAGGACCAGCACCTTGCCGCCGAGGTGGGTGGCGGCCATGGCCGCGGCCGCGGCTGCGGTGGTGGTCTTGCCGACGCCGCCCGATCCGCAGGAGATCACGATCTCCTTGGTGGCGAGCAGCTGCTCGAGGGTGCGGGCCTTCTCGCCGGCGGCGGGGGTCTTGCCCTTCGACGCGGCCATCAGAGCTCCTCCGCCAGCAGCTCGGCGACCTTCCGGGTGGCCCGGGCCCCGTGGCTGCGGGTGAACAGGTACGGCACGTAGAGCATCGGCAGGGCCGGGTCGAGGGCCCGGCGCAGCGTGGCGAGGTGCTCGGCCCGCGTCCGCCGCAGGGTGACGGCCAGCTCCGCCGCGTCGAACACGGGCGTGACGTCGCCCCCGGCGGCCGCGCTGAGGGCGTCGAGCTGCTCGGGGGTGCGCAGCGACTCGAACAGCGCCTCCTCCCGCTCGGTGAAGAGCTCGGGCAGGACCCGGTTGACCACCACGGCGGCGAGGTCGACCTTGGTCTCGGTGCTCAGCCGGTCGGCCAGCTCGATGGTCTCGGCGACGGGCATCTCCTCGGGGGCCGACACGATCACGACGCCGGTCTGCTGCGGGTCGGTGAGGATGTCGAGCATCCACTGGGTCTGGTTGCGGACCACGCCCACCTGCACCAGCTCGTTGATGCCCTGCGGCGCGGTGAGCTGGCCGACGATGTGGCCGCTGGCGACCGAGTCGACGACGACCAGGTCGTAGTGGCGCTCCTTGACCTCCCACGCCAGCTTGCCGATGGTGAGGATCTCCTTCACGCCCGGCGCGGCGTTGGCGATGAAGTCGAAGGTGCGGGCGAGCGGCCCGATCTTGGCGAGGAGCGGGATCTTGAGCTGGAGGCTCAGGTACTCCTTGAGCGACTCCTCGGTGTTCATCGACATCGCCCAGAGGTTGGGCTGGAGCTCCCGGGCCGTGAACGCCGTCTCCCCCGCCTCGTAGAAGTCGGCCAGGTTGCCCTTGGCGTCGACCTCGCACACGAGCGTGCGCTTGCCCTGCTCGGCGGCGAGCAGGCCGAGCGACGCAGCGATGGTGGACTTGCCGACACCGCCCTTGCCGGTGACGAACAGCAGCTTGCGGTCGAGCAGCGCGGTCATCGGCCGAGGGGACGGGTCGTCATGGGGTCGTTCCTACCCGGTGCCGGGACGGGCGAGCCAGAAGGTGACCGGTGCCACCTGCGGCCGAGCCGGAGATCAGGACCCGAAGCCGATGTGGCGGCCGTCGTCGGGGCGGCCGATCTCGAAGTAGGCGATCTTCTCGGCGGGCACGCCGACCTGGCGGCCCTTGCGATCGGTCAGCCACAGCGTGGTGCCGTCCTTGATGGCCTTGTCGATGTCGGCCTTGACGGCCTCCGCGTCGGCACCGTCGGGCAGCTCGACGTCGAGCTCCTTGGCGGTCTGGCTGACTCCGATGCGAACGTCCACGGCCTGCGTCTCCTGAAGGGTCGGTGATCCGGCGGTCATCGTAGGGGCAACAGCCCACCACCCCTCTCGCCGGGCCGGCGCTCGGGCATCGGCGGCGGGGCGAGGACGATCCCCAGGGCGAGCAGGACGCCGCCCAGGAACAGGGCGAGGACGGAGCCGGGGGCCTGCGCTCCAGGGATCTCCTCGTGGGTTCCGGCCTGCCAGACGTGGTCCGGGGACTCGGGGTCGTAGGCGAGCGTGACGTGGTCGCCGGCCGCTTGGGGGCCGGCGAGCGAGGGGGACGCCTCGTGGTCCTGGCCGTCGACCCGGTACCGCACCGGTGTCGGCTCGACCCCGGTGCCGTGGCCCTCGACCACGGTGGCCGTCGTCGACCCGGCCTGCTCCTCGAGCGCCTGCGACCCCGGGCCACCGGCGAGGGCGTAGGCGATGAGGAAGCCGCCGAGGACGACGAGCCACCAGCGGGTCCGGCCGCCGAGGTCGGCGGCCGGAGCCCCGGGCTCCGGCAGGGGCGTCTGGCCGGTGACGAGGGAGCGTCCGGCCGGCCACCAGATCCGGTCGAGCGCACGATCGGAGATGACGACCGCTCCCCCGGGCCGGGGCTCGCCCTTCACCTCGACGGTCCGCGACGCCGTCGAGTCCGACCAGCCGATGACGGGGACGGTGCACACGGGCGAGGTCCCCGCGCCCACGTCGAGGGGGTAGAGGTGCATCCGCCAGCGGCGGCGGGCGAAGCGCCCGGGCACGGGCACGCCGACCATCCGGTACGCCGGCAGGTCGGCCGCCGCCAGCCGTTCGCTCCGGCGCACGCACCGGTGCCGGGTCACGAGCCAGATGAGCAGCGCGAGGAGGATCGGGACGAACAGGGTCAGCGCCTCGACCACGGGCCAGACCGCGAGCGACCCGGCGACGCGCACCCGAGACGGGTCGTCCGGGTCGACCTGCAGGTCGATGGGGCCGATGGGCCGCTCGTGGTCGACGGGACCCCAGGCCACCGCGGTGACCGGCTCACCGCCGGCCGGCGGCGTGAACGAGACGGGGACCCGCTGGCCGCCGTCCCACGAGCCCAGGATCGTGCCCGCGACGGGCACCCCGTCCCGCTCGATGCGGGCCTCGGTGATCAGGTCGATGACGGGCTGCACCACCCACAGCGTCGACAGGACGGCGACGCCGAGCAGCCACCAGAGGGGCCGCCTCAGCCAGCGGACGACCTCGGGGTCACGTGGCGGAGCGGTCAAGGGGCGCCGGCTCGACCGGAGCAGGCGACGCCGACGAGGCGTGGGCGACGACGGGCTCCACCGACTCGAGCTCGGCGGGGGCCACGTGGGCCTCGGCGAGCTTGGCGCCCCAGCGCGAGAGCTGGTCCATGCGGAAGGCGACGATCGAGCTGCCGAGCCCGGCGACCGCGAAGCCGAGGGCGATGAGCGCACCGCGACCGGGGTCGTGCGAGGCGTCGATCAGGCCGATGGCGATGCCGACGACCGACGATCCCATGGCGAAGAGTGGCGCCGACGGCTGGTCGCGGAGGGACTGGGCGATGGCCACCACCGCGCCGATGATGGCGAGGCTGGCGAGGCCCTGGACCCAGGCCCGGTGGTCCGGGCAGAGGGCGTCGGTGGCGATGATGCCGGTGAGCGTGACGGCCAGGGTGGCGGCGACGCTGCCGGTGATCCACCGGGAGGGTGAGCGGGGCGGACGGCCGGGGCTGTCGTTCGCCGTCCACGCCAGGGTCTCGGTCTGCTGCCAGCGCTGCTCCACGGGGGACCTCCTCAGGTCTGCCGCGGCCATGGTACCGAGCCATCGCCCTGCCGTGGACCCGGTTCCCCAGACCTGCCAGGCCTTCACGATCCCGGGCGGCCGGCCGATGGGCACGGGCCATGTCGCTCGCCGTCTCCCACCCGATCCCACCCGAGCTGGTGGGCTTCACGATCGTCGCCGCCGTGGTGGCGGCGGTGGCGGTGGTCGTCGCCGGGGTCGCGGCGATCCAGCGCCGCGGCCGCAAGCCGCACCCGGCGGTGTGGGTGCGGGAACCGCTCGAGCCCTGGGGCTCGATGGTCCTCGCCGGTCTGGTGCTGCTCCCGGTCGCCGTCTGGGTAGCCCGGTCGCTGCACGTGACCGCGGTCGTGCCGCTGCTGTACGCCGGCGCGGCGGGCTACGTGGTGACCCGCTACGACCAGTTCGGCGGGCTGCGGTGGCTGTCGGTCGACGACGAGGGCGTCCACTGGCGCACGCTCCGGCGCGGCGGCACCGTCCCGCTCTCGGAGGTGGTCGACGTCGACGGCTACAAGCAGCCGGGGCGCGTGCCGAGGGTCTGGCTCGCGGACGGCACCCACCTCACGCTGGACCGCCAGCCGCAGGCGCGGCTGGTGGCGGCGGGCATCGATCAGCTGTCGATGAGCTTCAGGCCGGCGTTGTAGCGGCGCTTGGGGGCGAGGGCCACGTCGACCTGCTCGGCGATGGCGGCGAACGCCCGGCCGGCCTCGCCGTCGGGGTCGATGGCCGAGACCGGCTTGCCCTCGTCGGACCCCTCGCGCAGGTCCTGCAGCAGCGGCACCTTGCCCAGGAGCGGGACGTCGAGCTTGTCGGCGAGCTCCTGGCCGCCGCCGGCGCCGAAGATCTCGTAGCGCTGGCCGTCGTCGCCGGTGAACCACGACATGTTCTCGATGACGCCGCGGACCTGGAGGTTGACCTTCTCGGCCATCGCTGCCGCCCGCTGGGCGACGCGCTGGGCGGCCGGCTGCGGGGTCGTCACCACGAACACCTCGGCCCGGGGCAGGAACTGGGCGATGGAGATCGAGATGTCGCCGGTGCCCGGGGGCAGGTCGATGAGGAGGTAGTCCGGGTCGTCCCAGAACACGTCGGTGAGGAACTGCTCGAGCGCCTTGTGGAGCATGGGGCCGCGCCAGATGACGGCCTGGTCCTCCTCGGCGAAGAAGCCCATCGAGATGCAGCGGACGCCGTGGGCCTCCGGCGGCACGAGCATCGAGTCGATGACCTGGGGCGGGTGCTGGATGCCGAGCATCCGCGGGATGGAGAAGCCCCACACGTCGGCGTCGACGAGGGCGACCTTCTTGCCGCGGTTGGCGAGCGAGATGGCGAGGTTGGTGGACACCGACGACTTGCCGACGCCGCCCTTGCCCGAGGCGATGAGCAGCACGCGGGTCTTGGAGCCGGCCTCGGCGAACGGGATGGCCCGGCCCTCGGCGTGGCCGTGGGCGGGCTGCGAGCCGGCGGTGGCGGCCGGGTTGCCGTGGAGCTCCTGGCGCAGGGCGGCCAGCTCGTCGGGCGTCATGGCGGTGAAGTCGACCTGCACCGCCTCGACGCCGTCGAGCGCGGTGACGGCGCTGCGGACCCGGGTGTTGATCTCGTTCTTGAGGGGGCAGCCGGGCGTGGTGAGGGCGATCATCACCCGCACGCTGCTGTCGGCCTGCGCCACCTCCTTCACCATCCCGAGGTCGACGATGCTGCGGTGCAGCTCGGGGTCTTCGACGGGGCGGAGCGCCTCGATGATCTCGGCTTCGGTGGGCACGGCAGGGTCCTCGGGGGTTCGGTCGGTTCCGGCAGCCAGGGATTTCCCCTATGCGCATAGGTAGAATACCGACGTGACCCGTGAGACCCTCAGTCCGACCGAGTTCTCCTCGGCCGTCACCGCGATCACCTCCGCGTTCGGCGACCCCACGCGCCGCCAGATCTACCTGCTCGCCCACGAGCACCCCGAGGGCGTCACGGCCAGCGAGGTCGCCGACCACTTCGAGCTCCATCCGAACGTGGCCCGCCACCACCTCGACAAGCTGGCCGCCGGCGGTCACCTCGAGGTGTCCGTGGGCCGCAGCCCGGGCTCCCCCGGCGCCGGCCGCCCGTCGAAGCGCTACCGCACCCACGGCGAAGCCGTGGAGCTCGACCTGCCCGTCCGCCACGACGACGTGCTCGTCACCCTGCTGGGCAAGGCGCTCGCCATGCTCCCGCCGGCCCAGGCCGAGGCCATGGCCGAGGAGGTCGGCATGGAGTACGGCCGGACCATGGCCGAGGCGATGGGCGACGTCGGCGACGTGCAGCGGTCGTTCCGCACCGCCCTCCACGCCGTGGCCGACGCGCTGAGCGCCCACGGCTTCGCCGCCCACGCCGAGCAGCACGGCGACGAGCTGCGGATCATCTCGGACCACTGCCCCTTCGGCGACGCCGCCGTCGAGCACCCGGTGATCTGCGCCGTCGACCGCGGCATGGTCCGCGGCATGCTCGAAGCCCTCTACGGCGACGCCACCGCCCTCACCGAAGCGTCCCGTGCCAGCGGCGACGCCACCTGCATCACCCACATCACCGGCTGAGCCTCAGCAGGTGGCGAGGAGCTCGGCGAGCCGGTCGCGCTCGGGCCGGGTGACCGACAGCCGCCAGCGCGCCTTCACGTCGACCCACATCTCGGCGTAGGTGCACCAGGCCGCCTCCTCGGGCGGCAGCCAGACGTCGGGGGTGGAGTCCCCCTTCGACTGGTTGGTGCGGCCGGTGACGGCGATGAGCGTGTCCGGGCTGGACCGGTCGTTGGCGAAGGTGCGGCGCCGCTCGGCCGTCCACGTGTCGGCACCGGACCGCCACGCGTCGGCGAGCGGGACGAGGTGGTCGATCTGGAGGTCGGCCGGGTCACCGGTCTCGACGCCGTCGTAGAGGGAGCGCCAGCGGCCGACCTCGGTCCGGCACCGGTCGTCGACCTGCGGCTCGACCACCGACTCGTCGATGAGCACCCGCTCCCGCGTGTTGCACCCGCTCGCCGGGTCGTAGTCCCAGTCGTCGCCGAACTCGGCCCGCCGGTAGGGCGCGGCGGGGTCGGTGGTGCGGACCTCCAGGCGAGCGAGCCGCTCCGCCGTCGAGCCGGGGGTCGGCACCGAGGTCGTCGTCGGCGGCGGGGACGACGTCGGCGACGGGTCGCTCACCCCGTCGCGGTCCTGCCCGGCGAGCAGGCCCAACGCGGCCAGCACGGCGAGCGCGACCGCGGCGACCACCCTGCGCTGCGTCCTCTGGGTCACGTCCGCCCTCCCGACTCCGAGCGGCGAGGGTACCTAGGGTGCGCAGATGCCTCGAACCGGCGGACCCCGCCCCACCTCCGCGCGCTGCGTGCTCGCCGCCGGCGTGCTGGCCCTCGTCCCGGCCGCCGCGCTCGCCGCGTGCAGCAGCGACTCGGTGAAGGAGGCCGCGCTCGAGAAGCTGGCGATCGGGACGTGGGCGTGCTCGACCGACGCACCGGGTTCGAGCAGCGAGCCGTTCGAGGTGCAGGTCCGCAAGGGCGGCTTCACGGTGACCATCGACGGCGTGAAGGACGACACGAAGCTCACCGGCACCTGGGCGATCGAGGACGGGCAGCTCGACCTGGACTTCACCGGCGCGGCGGCCGGCGCACCGGACATGCACGTCCCCGGCTTCAGCGACCTCACCGTCGACAGCACGGAGCTGACCCTCGACGACGGCGGGATGACCGGGGTCCCGATGGAGGTCTCGGAGAACGACCCCGATGCGGTGGGCGCACCCCTCGACGTGGCCATCGACATCCAGGGCACCTCGTCGTTCACGTGGACCCTCCCCTACGACGGCGACCCCTGGACCTGCGAGCGCCAGTAGCCCCGAGGGGCCGGGAACCTGGACACTTGACCCACTGGTCAAGTTCGGGGATCGGTCGTACCCTCGGGCCATGGCCGACGGCACCCCTCCCCCTGTCCTCATCCGTGGCGGCACCGTGTTCGACGGCTCCGGACAGCGACCGGGGCTGCGGGCCGACGTCCTCGTGCGAGACGGCATCGTCGCCCAGATCGGCCTCGACCTGACGGCTCCCGACGGCGCCACCGTGATCGACGCCGACGGCATGTGGGTGACGCCCGGGTTCATCGACCTGCACACGCACTACGACGCCGAGATCGAGATGGCCCCGGCGCTCGGCGAGTCCGTGCGCCACGGCGTCACGTCGGTGCTGGTGGGGTCGTGCGGCCTGTCGTTCGCCATGGGCACGCCCGAGGACCTGGCCGACCAGTTCTGCCGGGTCGAGGCCGTTCCCTACGACACCGTCCTGCCGCTCCTCGAGAAGATCAAGGACTGGGAGACGCCGGCGGAGTACCTCGACCACCTCGACGGCCTCCCGCTCGGGCCGAACGTCACCGCCATGTTCGGCCACTCCGCGGTGCGCACCGCGGTGATGGGCCTGGGTCGTGCCGTCGACGACAAGGCCCGTCCCACCGACCGGGAGCTCGACGAGATGACCCGGGAGCTGGAGCAGGCGCTCGACGCCGGCTACCTCGGCATGAGCTTCAACACCCTGCCGTGGGACAAGCTCGACGGCGACCGCTACCGCTCGAAGAGCACGCCGTCGGTCTACGCCAAGTGGAAGGAGTACCGGCACTTCGCCAAGGTGCTCCGCACCCGTGACCGCGTGATGCAGATGGTGCCGGACCTCGCCGGCCGCTGGAACATCCCGCTCATCGGCCTGATGTCCACCGGCGTCCGCCGCAAGTCCCTGAAGATGATGGTGATCTCGATGGTCGACTCGGTCGCCATGCGGGGCACGCACCGCATCGCCGGGGCCATGACCACCTTCCTCAACGACCGCCTCCACGCCCAGATGCGCTGGCAGTCCCTCCCCCTCCCGTTCGAGCTGTGGGTCGACGGCATGGAGGTGCCGGTGATGGAGGAGCTCGGTGCCGGGACCCAGGCCCTGCACGAGACCGACCTGGAGACCCGCAAGGCCCTGCTCGCCGATCCCGCCTGGCGGGAGATGTTCAAGAAGCAGTGGACGAACCCGCTGTCGCCCAAGGCGTGGCACCGCGACCTCGACGAGCCCAAGATCATCGACTGCCCGGACCCGTCGCTGATCGGCCGGTCGTTCTCGTCGGTGGCGAAGGAGCGGGGCATCGAGCCGCTGGACTGCTTCCTCGACCTCCAGGCCGAGTTCGGCAACGACCTCCGCTGGTACACGGTGGTGGGCAACGACCGGCTCAAGGAGCTGGAGTACGTCGTCGACCACCCCACGGTGCTCATCGGGTTCTCCGACGCCGGCGCCCACCTGCGGAACATGGCGTACTACGACTTCCCGCTCCACCTGCTCCGGCTGGTGGTCGACGCCGAGGCCCAGGGCCGCACGCTGATGACCCGCGAGCGGGCGGTCCACCGCCTCACCGGCGAGATCGCCGACTACCTGGGCATCGACGCGGGCCGCCTCGAGGTCGGGCGCCGCGCCGACGTCGTGGTGGTCGACCCGGCCACCCTCGACGGCCGCCTCGACGAGATCACCGAGGAGGAGATGGTCGGCATGCCCGGCCTCGACCGCCTCGTGCGGCGCCACGACGCCTGCGTGCCCACGGTGCTGGTGAACGGCCGGGTCACCTGGCACGACGGCGCCTTCGCCGACGGCTTCGGCGACCAGCGCGGCTTCGGCCGGGTCCTGCGCGCCACGCCGTAGGGTTCGCTCCGTGCCTCGGGCGTACCTCGACCACGCGTCCACCTCGCCGCTCCGACCCGCCGCCCGCGAGGCGATGGTGTCGGCGCTCACGCACCTCGTCGGTGATCCCGGCCGGATCCACGAGGAGGGCATGGCCTCGCGGGTCGCGCTGGAGGTGGCCCGCGAGCAGGTGGCGGCCTTCCTCGGCGCCCGCAGCCGGGAGGTCGTGTTCACGAGCGGCGGCACCGAGTCGGTCGCCGCGGCCGTCGCCGGCGCCGCCGCCCGGGCCCGGGACAAGGGCCTCGTCGACGAGGAGGGACGCACCCACCAGGTGGTGACCGCCGTCGAGCACTCGGCCGTCCGCTTCGACGCCGACCGGGCCGGCGCGGTCACCGTGGTCCCCGTCGACGGGCGCGGGCGCGTCGACGCCGACGAGGTGCTCGCCGCCATCACGCCGGCC
>Ga0247822_10003419_pt1 | contig 10367 bp, 8 predicted proteins | sample 13C_Cellulose_Da_FD_192423 | JGI IMG/M metagenome (GOLD analysis project Ga0247822, IMG submission 192423) | Soil microbial communities from agricultural site in Penn Yan, New York, United States - 13C_Cellulose_Day30 | ecosystem: Environmental > Terrestrial > Soil > Agricultural land | place... | reverse complement strand
TCGCACTGAGCGACGCGGAGGGAGCGCAGCGACCGACGCGGACGTCGAAGTGCGGCGCAACCTGTTCACGCTTGCACCGTGGGCGCCGTTCTTCGACGTCGGCCTCCCTCCTTCGTCGGTCGGCCTCGCTCAGAACGAACGGAACACATGGTTCCGTTGCCTTGGCGCTGCCAGTTCGCAGCGTCCGGGGCCTCGGGTGAGGCCCGGGGTCACTTCTTCTTGCGGGCCTTCTTGCGCGCGGCCTTCTCGGCTTTGCGCCCCAGCGAGCCGCAGGCGAGCGGTCAACAATGATTCTGGGTGTCCGGGGCCTCGGGTGAGGCCCGGGGTCACTTCTTCTTGCGGGCCTTCTTGCGCGCGGCCTTCTCGGCTTTCCGCTTGTCCTTCTTGTCGTTTCGGTCGCTCATGCGGACTACCCCGGGCGTGTTCTTCGTCCCCGGCGCCGTGTAGCCCTTGGGCAGTCCCGGCACGTTGCCGCTCGGCACGCCGGGCAGCCCGGGCATCCCCGGCATGCCGCCGGCGCCCTCGAGGCCGGGCGGCAGCCCGCCGCCGGCGCCCATGATGGCGTTGAGGTCCATGTTGGCCAGCCGCTTCATCTGCGAGAACTGCTTGAAGCCGGGCAGCTTGCCCATGAGGCCGGTCGACGCGCCGAGCTGCACCATCATCTGGCGCATCGTCGCGAACTTCTGCAGCAGCTCCTTCACCTCGGACTCGGCACGGCCCGAGCCCTTCGAGATCCGGCGCACGCGGCCGGCCTCGAAGTCGGCGCGGCGGCGCTTGGCGCTGCGGCCGGCGGTCGAGGTGAACTCCTCCCACGACGTGGTCACGAACACCTCCGGGCGGGTCCGCTCCTCCATCGTCATCGAGTTGATCATCGCCTCGATCTTGATCAGCTCGCGATCGTCGAGGTTGACGCCCTCGGGCATCTGGCCGCCGAAGAACGGCAGCTTGTCGAACAGATCCTTGAGCGATCCCATCTTCTGGATCATCCGGATCTGCTCGAGGAAGTCCTGCATGTCGAACTTGCCCTTGAGCATGCGGATGGCGTCTTCTTCCGCCTTCTCCGCGTCGACGACCTGCTCGAAGTCCTTGACCAGGCCGACGATGTCGCCCATGCCGAGGATGCGCGAGGCCAGGCCCTCGGGCCGGAACTCCTCGAGCTTGTCGAGCGACTCGCCCATGCCGAGGAACTTGATCGGCTTGCCGGTGATCTCCTTGACCGACAGCGCGGCGCCGCCGCGGGCGTCGCCGTCGAGCTTGGTCATGATCACGCCGTCGAGGTTCAACCGCTGGTTGAACGTGTCGGCGACGTTGACCGCGTCCTGACCGGTCATGGCGTCGAGGACGAGGAAGATGTTGGCGGGCTGGGCGCCCTTGTCGATGTCCTCGAGCTCCTGCATCAGCGGCTCGTCGATCGCGAGCCGGCCGGCGGTGTCGTAGATGATGACGTCGCAGCCCTCGGCGGCGGCCTGGGCGGCGGCGCCCTTGCAGATCGTCACCGGGTCGGCGCCCGGGATCGAGAACACCGGCACGCCCAGGGTCTTGCCCAGGGTCTTGAGCTGGTCGATCGCGGCCGGACGGTAGACGTCGGCGGCGACCAGCAGCGGCTTCTTCTTGTGGGTCTTCTCGAGCCAGCGGGCGAGCTTGCCGACCGAGGTCGTCTTGCCCGAGCCCTGGAGGCCGACCATCATGATGCCGGTCGGCCCTTTCTTCGCCCAGCGGAGCTCGGTGTCGACCGGCCCCATCATCTTGGTCAGCTCGTCCTGGCAGATCGCGATGAACGCCTGCTCGGGCGTGATGCGCTGGACGCCGTACTCCTCGGACCGGGCCTTGAGCTTGACCTGCTCGCCGCGGGCCGCCTCCTTGACCCGTTCCATGAAGCGCTTGACCACCCGGAACTCGACGTCGGCCTCGAGCAAGCTCAGGCGGACGTCGCGCAGGGCCTCGTCGATCACGTCGTCGTCGAGCTCGGCCTTCCCGGTGAGCCGCTGCTTGGCGGCGCGGAATCCCTTGGTGATGGTCTCGAACACAGGCGCTCCTTGGGGTCAGGAGCTATACCACGAGCCCTCGCCAGTTGAATCCCGGCCGGTCGGGTGGTGTCGTACGGTCATGACCTGCCGGCCGCGCTGTTTCGTCCTCGGGATCCTCCCGGTCGCCGTTCTGGCCGTGACCGCCGGCCCGGCCACCGCCGCCCCTCAGGTCGTCTGCCAGCAGGCCGAGCCGGGTTCGATCGAGATCGACGGCATGCTCGACGACTGGCACGGGGTGGCCAAGGCGCGGGCCGGCGGGTCCGACCCCGACGCCAGCTTCGACGTCCGCTGCCTGTTCGACGGCGAGCGGGTCCTGCTCGCCGTCGACGTCCGCGACGAGCACGTCATCCGCCAGCCGCGGCTCGACCCGGCCCGGCCGGCCGGCAACGACCACCTGTCGGTGTCGCTGCCCGGGGTGTCGCTGACGGTGTTCCCCGGGGTGGGCAAGGTCGCCCCGGTGCGCCTGCTCGGCAAGAAGCCGGTCGACAAGGCGATCGTCATCGAGGACACCCTCCAGCCCGCCGGCTGGTCGGTCGAGGTCGGGGTCCCGGTCGGTCGGCTGACCGGGTGGTCGCCGGGCGTGGCCGCGCTGGCCGCCACCATCCGGCTCGCCGACGCCGACGTGCCCAAGCTGGCCGCCACCGAGCACGACGTGGCCTGGGACGGCGCGCTGGGGTTCGGCGGCGCCACCGACCTCCTCGCCGGCCTGCTCGCCGACACCCGCCTGACCAAGGCCCAGCTCACCCTCGACGTCCAGGCCGACGTCGACCGGTCGTCGAAGGGTCCCGAGCGGGTGGTCGCCGGCGGCGACGTGCTGGCGCTCCTGACCGATCGCTATGCGTTCGTGAAGCTGCCGGTGCAGAAGCCGTCCGACGTGGTCAAGGTCGAGCTGATCGACCTGCGCGGCGACGGGACCAAGCTGGTCGCCGCCCAGCTCCGCCAGCGCGGCGGCGGCGGCTCGCGCGACCTGTTGACCCTGTGGGTCGGCGGCAACGGCACGCTGCAGCAGGTCTACGCGGTCGAGGTCGGCAAGGAGCAGGGCGGCCGGCGCCTGCGCAGCACGTGGAAGGTCGAGCCGGCCAAGGCCTGGAAGCAGGCCAAGGGCGCCCGTCGGGTGCTGGTCGTGCGCGCCGAGCCGGCGGTCGGCTGGGACGAGGACAGCTACGGCGAGGCCCCGGCGCCCGACGCCGAGCCGATCCACGTGCCGTGGGACGACGATCGCGTCGGCGGCGTGTTCTGGATCAACCGCGACGATCAGTTCGACACCGCGCCGATCCAGCGGCGTTAGGCCTGGTCGCCCTCGTAGAACAGGTGGAACGACGGCGTCAGCGCGCGCGGACCGTCGAGGCGGGCGCGGACGTCGAGCAGGGCCAGCGCCTGGGTCAGCCGGCGCGGGGCCAGGTTGAAGATCAGCGCGCTGGCGGCCTGGAACGCCATCGCCAGCCCGAGGCCGGCGCCGCCGCCGCCGGTGCGCGGCCCGCCGACGCGGTCGGTCAGCTTGCCGATGTGCTGGCGGACGATCTCGGCGTCGATCGAGCCCCACTGATCGGTGACCTCGACGGCGAGGTAGCGCCCGTCGCAGCCCCAGCGCAGGGTCGGCCGCTCCGGCCCCGACAGCGGGCGGTGGGTGTCCCGCGGCTCGTCGCGCAGGTAGAAGTGGCCGGCGGCGTCGACCGGCGCGTTGTGGATCGCGTTGGACAGCAGCTCGTCGGCGATCAGCGCGGCCTGGCGCTCGTGGCGCGGCGACAGCCCGAGCGGCTCGATGGCCTCCTTGAGATCGAGCAGCGCGCGCCGGCGATCGCTGGTCGAGCCGATCTCGGTCGAGCCGATCTCGGCCGACCAGGTCAGGTACTTCTCGAGGCCGAACACGTCGCCGCGCAGCAGCTTCTGCACCGTGGTCGGCAGCTCGTCGACCAGGGCGACCGGGTCGGCGGCGGCGAGGTGGCACAGGCGATGGGCCGACACGATCGGCAGCAGGTCGGCCGGGGCGCCCTCGCCGAGCACGAGGTTGACCGCGCCGGCGGCGTCGGCCTCGCGGCGGAGCGCGGCGTAGCGCGGCCCCTGGGCCAGCTCGGCCGAGGCGATGACCAGGGCGGTCGGCTGATCGAGGTGATCGAGCGCCTCGTCGACCGTGTCGGCGGTGACCACCGGGCGCAGGCTGGTGGCGAGCACGCGGCCGACCTGGCGCTGGGCCTTGCGGTCGGTGTGCACGAACAGGATGACGCCGTCGAGTCCCGACATCCGCGGCGCCGAACATCGTCGCACGAACCCACGCCGCGACCCAAGCGTCGATGTGCGATCGATCGGCCGATCGGCGGGCGCCTCGGGGAGGTTCGTGTACGCTGCGCGGCGTGCGCCACGGCCCGCACGTCCTCGCGCTGGCGGTCGTCACGCTGTCGGGCGCGGCCCCGCTGATCAAGGCGGCGGCGCCGGTGCCGTCGCTGGCGATCGCCGGGGTGCGCATCGTCCTTGCCGCGGCGGCGCTCGCGATCATCGGCCGCCGCCAGCTCGGCGCCGTGGCCGCGCTCCCGGCTGGCAAGTGCCTGCTGGTGATCGCGTCGGGCCTCTTGCTCGGGATCCACTTCGGCGTGTGGATCACCTCGCTGGCGCTGACCTCGACCGCCGCGTCGGTGTCGCTGGTCGCGACCAGCCCGGTGTTCGCCGCGCTGTTCGGCCTGGTCCTCGGCGATCGGGTCACCCGGCGCGAATGGCTCGGCATCGCCATCGCGGCCGCCGGCAGCGCCGTGCTCGCCGGCGGCGACTGGCGCGCCGGTGGCGACGCCCTGCTCGGCGACCTGCTCGCCGTCCTCGGCGCGGCGGCGGCGGCGGCCTACCTGGTCGTCGGCCGCAGCCTGCGCGAGCAGCTGCCGCTGTTCCCGTACCTCGCCGCGGTCAACGGCGTCGCCGGGCTCGGCCTGCTGGTCGCGGTGGTGGTCGCGGGCATCCCGCTCACCGGCTGGCCGGCGGCGTCGTACGCCGCCATCGCCGCCAGCGCGCTGCTCGCCTCGGTCGGCGGTCATACCCTGCTCAACCTCGCCGTGCGCCACACCCCGACCCACCTCGTCGCCCTCGCCGTCCTCGGCGAGCCGGTCGGCGCCTCGCTGCTGTCGTGGGCCGCGCTCGGCGAGCGCCCGTCGGCGTGGGCCGCCGCCGGCGGCGCCATCGTCCTCGCCGGCATCGCGGTAGGCTTCGTGGGGAGGCGGTCATGACCCTCGCCGCCCGGAAGAAGCCGGCGTGACGAGCGACGACAGCCTGGTGACATGCGTCGAGCGGGCCGCCGGCCGGCTGCGCGGCGGCGTTGCCCACCACCGGGGCACCTATGAAACCGCGTGCGGCCCGGTCGAGGTCGAGGTCGCGCTGGCATGGCCGGAGGCGCCGTCCGATCCGCTCATGGCGTGTGCCACGCTGCTCCAGCGAGTCCGCGTCAATGGTCGAGAGTCGTCGCGTGGTCGCCACCTCTACGGGCTCCACGATGCCCTGGATCGATGGCGGCGACGCGCCAGCTTGGGTGCGGTGGTGGCGCTCGACGTGCGTCTGGCGGAGGCCCACGCGCACTTCTCCAGCGGCGACGTCCTCGACAGCCTGCACGTGCGCGAACCCGTCGCCGCGGCGACGACGGCCGCGCTCGTCGGGTGGGCCGAGGCGTACCCCGAGGCTGCAGCTGGGCTCCCGCCGCGGGTCCGGCACAGTCACCGGGAGTCGATCCGCATGCGTCCGGAGATGTACGTCGGTGGCCGCGGTGGCGACGCGGTGGCACACCTGACCCTCGAGATCGTCTCCAACGCGTTCGACCAGTACCTCGCCGGGCGCTGCACGACCATCGACGTCCGCGTCGACCCGGACGATGCGGTCACGGTCACCGACGATGGACCCGGCCTGCGCGCCGCCGGACAGGGCGGTGTACCGGCGCTCACCGACCTGCTGACCCGCTTCCTCGATGAGCCGACCGCCGATGGTCATCGACCTCACGTCCACCTCGGCCACGGTGGCTGGGGCCTCAGCCTGGTCAACAACCTGTCGGAGCTCGTCGAGGTGGTCACCGTCCGCGACGGCGAGGAAGCGCGCGGCCGGTGGTCACGCGGCGACGAGCTGGGGGCGATCCAGGTCCGTGCGGTCGACCGGCCCTCGGGCACGTGCATGCACTTCCAGCCCGATCTGCAGGTGTTCACGCTGACGCCCGAGGCGCGCCAGCGGCACGACGCGCTCCTGACCTCACGCTTCACCGACCTCGCGCGGCTGGCGCCCGGGCTGACGCTGACGTGGACCCTGCGCGACCAGCCGCTCGTCCGCGGCGACCTGGATGGTCGTGGCCTGGTCGGCATGGTCGAGCGCACGCGCAGTCTCCTCGGCGGTGTCGGTCATCGGCGCGCGACCTACGAGACGCCGAAGGGCCCGCTCGAGGTGGACGTTGCGGTGGGCTGGCGAACGCGGGGCGCGTTGCCGCACGTCCACAGCTTCGTCAACTTCGACCGGACCACCGAGGGCGATCACGTGGAGGGAGTCCTCCAGGCTGCTCGAGGTTTCCTCGCGTCCTACCGCGGCTCGCCGAGTGGGCTGGTGGCGGCCGTCCACGTGGTCCTCGCCGACGTGCTCTATGGCTCGCCGATCAAGGATCACGTCGATGATCCCCACGTCCGCGCCCCCGTCGCCGACGCGACCCGCGCCGCGCTGACCGCGTGGGCCGAGGCCCACCCCGAGGCAGCCGCGACCGTCCGCGCGCGGACGATCAGGCGCTGAGGCGCAGGGCGTGGTCGGCCGGCGTGATGGTCAGCGTGATCGGCGGGCGCGCCATCGTCTGCTCGCGCTGCTGGCCGATCCAGGCGTCGCGGTCGGCCAGGTTGAGGCGAACGATGCCGCCGACCTTGAACACCGGCAGCGGGTTCGCGTCACGCTGCGCCATGTAGCGGCACCAGCGCTCCGAACGTCCCATCGCGGTCGCGATCGCCTTCCAGGTCTCGACGAAGTCGTGCATGCCCGAGCGCTAGAGCACACCGCGTGCCGACCTCGCTCGCGCTCGCAACTCAGCGAGAGGACAGGAGCGAGCTGGCAACCGGTCAGGCCGGGTGTGACGTGCGACGGAGGTGTCTCGCTCGATCTTCCCGGTGCGGGACAGCATGACCCGGCAAAGCGTGACAGGGGCCGGCACGCGGGTCGGCCGGGGCTCAGGACGCCGCGATCGGCTGCGCCCACGTCGGGGCGACGTCCTTGCCCTCCTTCCACAGGGCGCGCTCGACCGCCATGAGCAGCGGGCCGAACGTCGCTCGGTCGAGGGCGGACACCACGAAGCCGCTGGGGTGGCCGGGGACGTGGTCGATGAGGTGCTCGGCCTCGTCGGGCCCGAGCCGGTCGGCCTTGTTCCACACCAGGATGCGCGGCTTCTCGGCCAGGTCGAGGTCGCGCAGGATGGTGCCGACCGCCTCGATGTGCTGGTCGCGATCGGGATCCGACGCGTCCACGACGTGGAGCAGCAGGTCGGCGTCGGCCATCTCCTCGAGGGTGGCGCGGAACGCGGCGACCAGGTCCTTGGGCAGATCGCGGATGAAGCCGACCGTGTCGGTGATGATCACCTCGCGCTCGTGCGGGAAGCGCAGCCGGCGGCTGACCGGATCGAGGGTGGCGAACAGCTTGTCCTCGGCGAGCGCGTCGCCCTGGGTCAGGGCGTTGAGCAGCGTCGACTTGCCGGCGTTGGTGTAGCCGCAGATCGCGATGATCGGCAGGCCGCGTCCGGTCCGCCGCTGGCGGCGCAGCCGGCGATCGTCGGCCAGCTCGCCGAGCTTCTTCTCGAGCAGGTGGATGCGCTCGCGTGCGCGCCGGCGCGAGATCTCGAGCTTGGTCTCGCCGGGGCCGCGCCCGCCGACGCCGCCCATCAGGCGCGACATCATCGTGTTCTTCTCGACCAGCCGGGGCAGGGCGTACTTGAGCTGGGCCAGCTCGACCTGCAGCTTGCCGTCGCGGCTGGTCGCGTGCTGGGCGAAGATGTCGAGGATCAGCATCGTGCGATCGATGACCTTGAGCTCGGTCGCCTCGCTGATGGCGCGGGCCTGGCCCGGGCTGAGGTCGTGGTCGAAGATCACCACCTCGGCGCCCAGCTGCATGGCGCGCAGCAGGATCTCGTCGAGCTTGCCGCGCCCGACCAGGAACTTGGGATCGACCGCGGGCCGGCGCTGGACCATGACGTCGAGCACGCGCACGCCGGCGGTCCGGCACAGCTCGCGGATCTCGGCCATGCGCGCCTCCGACGCCACGCCGCGGCCGACCGCGACGTGCACGACCAGCGCGCGATCCTTGCCGAGATCGGTGGCGGCGACCCGGCGACCGCGGCCGTACTCGGCCTCGAGGCCGGCGATCAGCTCGCCGAAGTCGGTGCGCGGCGCGTGGGCCGGCTCGGGCGGCAGCTCGCGCCACGGCCGGTCGGCGGGGCCGTCGGGCAGGAGGTGGCCCAGGAACAGCCGGCCGGCACGACCGCCGGTATCGACGGTGATGGCGCACACCAGATCGAGGCGCAGCAACGCCAGGTCGGTGAGGTCGTCGCGGGTGAGCGCCTCGCCGCGCAGATGGGTGTGGACCAGGCGCAGGCCGCGGAAGCGGCCGGCGGCGCCGCGCAGGCGGCCGACGTCGGGCAGCATGATCTTCGACGCGTCACCGACGAAGACGTGAGTGATCTCGCCGCGCCGGTCGATCAGCACGCCGACCTGGCGGTGCAGCTCGGCCGAGATCTCGGCGAGGAAGTTGGCGAGCTCGGGGCTGACCACCTCGTTGGGCGCGACCCGGCGGCGGTACACCCGCTCGAGCGACTTCAGCTCGCTGGCCTTGAGACCGGTGGTGTTGCCGGTGACCTCTTGCATTCGCCCCGGACTATACGGCACCGCACCAGACTGTCTCGCGCCTCACGGTCCCCTGCGTCACCGTCGGACGGCGGCCTCCTCGCGCGGTTCCAGCGCTATACTCGGTTCGTGGCCCGGTTCCGATCGTTGGTGCTCCACCATCAGCCCGAGGCCTCGGGCGAGATCGCGGAGCTCCTCGGAGGCCTCGACCTCCACGTCGAGACCGCCACCTCGGCGACCGACGCGATCCGCCGGATCCGCAGCGCGGCGCCCCACGTGATCATCGCCGGCCACCGACCGCCCGGCCTCGACGGGGTCGCGTTCCTCGAGGCGACCATCGCCCACGCGCCCGACGCGCTGCGCATCGTCCTGGTCGCGACCCCGGAGGAGGCGGTCGAGCTCGACTACCGCCCGGCCCACGCCGGCACGATCATGCGGTTCGTCGCTCGGCCCAGCGAGCGCAGCCGGCTGGTCGCGCTGGTCGCCGAGGGCGTGAAGCTGCTCGGCCTGGTCGAGGAGCAGAAGGCGCTGACCCGGCGGCTCGGCAGCGAGCACGAGCGCCTGCAGCGGCGCGGCACCCTGCTCGACGTGGTGGTGCGCGAGCGCACCAAGGAGCTCGAGGAGAGCTACCTCAAGCTCAAGGCCGCCAACCGCCAGGCGCTGTTCGGGCTGGCCGAGGCGATCGAGGCCAAGGACCCGTACACCAAGGGGCACTGCGGCCGGGTCGCCGCCTACTGCCTGGTGCTGGCCAAGGAGGCCGGCTACCCCGAGGACGGCCTCGAGACCCTCGAGTTCGGCGCGTTCCTGCACGACATCGGCAAGATCGGCGTGCGCGACGCGGTCCTGCTCAAGCCCGGCCCGCTCGACGATCACGAGTGGGTCCACATGCGCGAGCACCCGGTGAAGGGCTACGAGATCGCGTCGAAGATCGAGATGCTCACGCCGATCATGAGCGCGGTGCGCAACCACCACGAGCGGTGGGACGGTACCGGCTACCCCGACAAGATGAAGGGCGAGCAGATCCCGGTCGTCGCCCGCATGGTCGCGATCGCCGACGCCTACGACGCCATGGCGACCGAGCGCCCGTACAAGGCCGCGCTGCCGCTCGAGCAGTGCGAGGTGCTGCTGCGCAAGAACGCCGGGATCATGTTCGACCCCGAGCTGATCGAGATCTTCATCCGGCGGAAGATCGGCGAGCTGTACCGCGAGGACTACGCGGACCTCGACCCGGCGATGGGGCTGTAGCCTCGATGCCAGTCACGTTGCGCTTCGAGCCAAGGAACTCGATCGCTGTACCGTTCGCCCTGAGCGAGGGCCGAACGAAGTGAGGCCCGACGTCGAAGGGCCACACGCTGGTGTCGACGGAGCCGCCCTTCGACGTCGGGCTCGCTGGCGCTCGCCCTCGCTCAGGGCGAACGGAATCTCATGCGACCCTGATCGGTTGCGCCGATCCGATCGGTATTGGCTCTAGCCTCGTCGCAGGGGCAGAGGCAGCGGGCAGGGGCAGGGGCAGGGG
>Ga0247822_10003418_pt1 | contig 10372 bp, 7 predicted proteins | sample 13C_Cellulose_Da_FD_192423 | JGI IMG/M metagenome (GOLD analysis project Ga0247822, IMG submission 192423) | Soil microbial communities from agricultural site in Penn Yan, New York, United States - 13C_Cellulose_Day30 | ecosystem: Environmental > Terrestrial > Soil > Agricultural land | place... | reverse complement strand
CATCACCACCACCTCGGGTGGGGGCATCTGCTGCTGTTCGGGCTTGCTGCACGCGGCCAAGGCCGCGAGCAGGGCGCTGGCCAGTACCAGGGAACGGATGGGGGCGGTCATGGGGAAGCTCCGTTTCTTTTCTAGATGTCGGGGAAGGGGTAGGCAGGGATCGCAGGCGCCGGCCGGGCACGGCAGGCGCGGGACGTTCGTGGTCTGGCGTGGCGGGAGCGAAGGCGCGCAGGAAGGCATCGACCGCAAACCCGGCCCAACGGCCGCGCGCTTTCGCGCTGGCGCGATGCGGTACGCCGAAATGCTGCCTGTCGAAATCGAGTCCCGTCATCATGCTGAGCAGCAGCTCCGCGGCGTAGTGCGGGTCGTCATGCCTCAGCCTGCCCTGGTCCATCGCGTGCTGCAGCCAGGCGGCAAGGCGCTGCACGAGAGTATCGCAGGCGTCACGGTAGAGCGCCTGCGCTTCCTGGGGAAATTGGTGCGCTTCTGCCATCAGCAGCCGGCGCGTGGCGACCACCGAGGGATCGCACAGGCGCCGCAGGTGTTCTTCGGCGAAAGCCAGCAGCGCCTGGCGCGGGTCTTCGACCGCGGGCGACAGGCGGGCCGTGGCGGGTTCCTGGTGTTCGGCGATCACGCTGCGCAGCAGTTCCTGCTTGCTGCCGAAGTGCGCGTACAGCGTCTGCTTCGAACAGCCCGCGCGTGCGGCCACGGCGTCCATGCTGATGCGGAAGCCCTGCTCGGCCATGAGCTCGCGCACAGCGTCGTGGACACGGCTGCGACGCTGATCGAGCGCGGGAGTGGTGGCGGGTTGCATGCGGGCTAGACTATACCGTCCAGTTTAGAATTACGACAGCCTTGTATTTGTGGCATTTCCGTGCACAAAGAGGCCGCTCGCCCGGTAAAGACCGCGTGACGATCCGGCGCTCCGTCCATGCGGCGGCGCACGGTACGTCTTGCGATGGGCACTGCTCGCACGCGGCGGAGGTCACCGAGCGCGTGCAGCTAATCAATCATCCGCGCGATTGCAAGCCTTGCTTATGACGCCTCGCAGCAAGTTTTGTCATGGCGCCGGGGGATACAATGACCATTCGACTACCAATTGTTGAGCCACTCTCTGCATGAACGCTGTGCGCAGCCCGAAAAAAGCCTCGAAAAAGACGCCCAAACCGGAAGCCATCAAGGCCACCAGATCGGTGACCCCGAAGGCGACGCCCACCAAGAAGGTGGCCGCCCGACCGGTGAAGGCGGCGAAGGCCGCGGTGGAGAAGGGCAAGGCGGCGGCCGACGCGTTCTCCCTGTCGCCGATCTTCGCGGCGATCCGCAAGCGGGTGTCGGGGGCCTCCGCGCAGGCCGAGGCACAGACATTCGCCGAAGCGTTCTACAAGCGCATGGAAGAAGACGAGTATCCGCACCACACGGCGGACGGATGGGCGGCGATCGCCGCCGACACCCTGGCGTTCGCGCGCACCCGCAAGCCCGGCACCGCCAATGTGCGGATCTTCAATGCCATGCTGAAATCGCATGGCTGGGAATCGCCGCATACCGTGCTGCAGATCGTCAACGACGACATGCCGTTCCTGGTGGACTCCGTGAGCATGGCGCTGGCCGAGATGGGGGTGGGCGTACACGTGCTGGGCCATCCGCTGGTGCGCTTCACGCGCGACAAGGCGGGCAAGGTGCAGGCCGTGGGCGAGGGCAAGCCCGAATCGCTGATGCTGCTGGAGATCGATCGCCTGCCACCCGATGAGATGGCGGCCATCGAGAAGCGCATCCGTGCCGTGCTGGAAGAAGTCCGGGCGATCGTCCGCGACTGGAGCGCCATGCGCGAGAAGATGCTGTCGCTCGCCGACGACATGGCCACCCGCCGCATGCCGGTGGATGACGACGGGCGTCGCGAAGCGCAGGAGTTCATGCGCTGGGCCGCCGCCGACCATTTCACCTTCTTCGGCTATCGCGAATACCGGGTCGAGAAGGGCACCGGCATCCTGGCGGCCGTCGAGGACAGCGGCCTGGGCCTGCTGCGCGAAGGCGATACCACGCCGCCGCGCAACATCAAGACGCTGGCCGCGCACTACCTGCCGCAGGGCGGTTCGGTGGATGCGCTGATCCTCACCAAGACCAATCGCCGGTCCACCGTGCACCGCCCGGGCAACATGGATTACATCGGCGTGCTCGAGTTCGATGCGAAGGGAAACCCCATCGCCGAGCAGCGCTTCATCGGCCTGTACACGTCCAGCGCCTACAACCGCCGTCCGTGGGAAATCCCGCTGGTGCGCGAGCGCCACGAATACGTGATGCAGAAGTCCGGCCTGTCGCCCAGCGGCCACAGCGGCAAGGCGCTGCGCCACATCCTGGAGACGCTGCCACGCGAGGAACTGTTCCAGTCCAGCGACGAAGAGCTCTACCGCACGGCGATGGGCATCCTGGGCCTGCAGGAGCGCGTGCGCAGCAAGCTGTTCCTGCGCCGCGACCGTTATGGCCGCTTCTATTCGGCCTTGGTCTACATCCCCCGCGAGCGCTTCAACACGGATGTGCGCCTGCGCATCGAATCGCTGCTGAAGGACGCCATGCGGGGCGAGTACGTCGACAGCAGCGTGCTGCTCGGCGAGTCGCCGCTGGCGCAGCTGCACATCACCATTCGCCCGAAGGCGGGCGAGCAGGTCGAAGTCGATACCTCCGCGCTGGAAGGCGACATCGCCCACCTGCTGCGCAACTGGCAGGACGACCTGCGTGAAACCCTGATCACGCGCCACGGCGAGTCGAAGGGCCTGTTGCTGGCGGGCGGCTATGGCCGTGCGCTGCCGGCGGGCTACATCGAAGTGGTGTCGCCGGAAGGTGCCGCGCGCGACGTGGAGCATCTCGCTGCACTCACCGGTCCGGACGACCTGCGCCTGAGCCTGCACGAGTCGCGCCGCAAGCGCCCAGGACAGGGTCGCCTGCGCCTGAACCTGTATCGCCAGGAAACCGACATCCCGTTGTCCGATGCGCTGCCGCTGATGGAGAACATGGGACTGCGCGTGATCTCCGAGCATCCGTTCCGTCTGGAGACGGGACAGGGCGCGCGTTACATCCAGGAATTCGAGGTGGAACCGCTCAGCGGCGAGTTCGACATCGCGCGCCTGGCCTCCACCTTCGAGGAGGCCTTCGCCCGGGTGTGGCGCGGCGATGCGGAGAACGACGGCTTCAACAGGCTGGTGCTGGGCGCCGGCCTGGCCTGGCGCCAGGTCGCCCTGCTGCGCGGCTACTGCAAGTACCTGTTGCAGACTGGTGTGCCGTTCTCGCAGAGCTACGTCGAGGAAACCCTCAACCGCTATCCGCTGCTTGCGCGCCTGCTGGTGGAACTGTTCGAGGCACGCTTCGATCCCGCCACCGGCAGCGAGAGCAAGGCGCAGATCAAGGAGGGCCAGGACCGTTTCGCTGCCGAACTCAAGGCGTTGGCCGGCAATGACGACGCCGCGCAGAAGATCCTGACCATGCTGGTCGACGCGCGCGGTGGCAAGCGCGACCTGCAGGTCGAGACTGCGCACCGGGCACTGATCAAGCTGATGGACCGCGTGTCCAGCCTGGACGAGGACCGGATCCTGCGCGGTTTCATGGGCGCTATCGAAGCCACGCTGCGCACCAGCTTCTACCAGCGCGGCAAGGACGGGCAGCCGGCACACACCATCAGCTTCAAGTTCGACTCCGCCAAGGTGCCGGACCTGCCCAAGCCGCGTCCCTATCGCGAGATCTTCGTGTACGGCCCACGCGTGGAAGGCGTGCACCTGCGCTTCGGCCCCGTGGCGCGTGGCGGCCTGCGCTGGTCGGACCGCCGCGAGGACTTCCGCACCGAGGTGCTGGGCCTGGTGAAGGCGCAGATGGTCAAGAACACCGTCATCGTGCCGGTCGGCGCGAAGGGCGGCTTCTTCGTCAAGCGTCCGCCCGCCGGCGGCGACCGTGACGCCGTGCTGGCCGAAGGCATCGCCTGCTACAAGCTCTTCATCCAGGGCCTGCTGGACATCACCGACAACATCGTCGGCAACAGGATCGTGCCGCCGGTGGACGTGGTGCGCCACGACCAGGACGACCCGTACCTGGTGGTCGCCGCCGACAAGGGCACGGCCACGTTCTCCGACATCGCCAACGGCCTGGCCATCGCGCACGGTTTCTGGATGGGCGATGCGTTCGCGTCCGGCGGCTCGGTGGGCTACGACCACAAGGGCATGGGCATCACCGCGCGCGGCGCGTGGGAGTCGGTCAAGCGCCATTTCCGCGCGATGAATCGCGACAGCCAGACCGAAGATTTCACCTGCGTCGGCATCGGCGACATGTCGGGCGATGTGTTTGGCAACGGCATGCTGCTGTCGGAACACATCCGCCTGCTGGCCGCATTCGATCATCGCCACATCTTCCTGGACCCGAACCCCGATGCGGCGAAGTCGTTCAAGGAACGCGACCGCATGTTCAAGGTGCCGCGCTCCAGCTGGGCCGACTACGATGCCAAGCTGATTTCCAAGGGCGGCGGCATCCATCCGCGCAGTGCGAAGTCGATCGACATCACGCCCGAGGTGCGCGCCGCGCTCGGCATCGCCGACGGCGTGAAGTCGATGACGCCCAACGAGCTGATGAGCGCCATCCTGAAGTCGCCGGTGGACCTGCTGTGGAACGGCGGCATCGGCACCTACGTCAAGGCCGCCAGCGAGACCCACGCTGATGTGGGCGACCGTGCGAACAACGGGTTGCGCGTCGATGGCCGCGACCTGCGCTGCAAGGTGGTGGGCGAGGGCGGCAACCTGGGCCTGACCCAGCTGGGCCGCATCGAGGCCGCGCAGCATGGTGTGCTGCTCAACACCGACTTCATCGACAACTCGGCCGGCGTGGACACTTCGGACCACGAGGTGAACATCAAGATCCTGCTCAACGGCGTGGTGCAGGCCAAGAAGCTGGGCATGGATGCGCGCAACAAGCTGCTGGCCGACATGACCGGCGAAGTGGCCGAGCTGGTGCTGTGGGACAACTACCGCCAGAATCAGGCGATCAGCCTGATGGAGCGCATGAGCGTCTCGCGCCTGGGCTCCAAACAGCACTTCATCCAGACGCTGGAATCGCAGGGCCTGCTGGACCGGCAGATCGAATTCCTGCCATCCGACGCCGAACTGGCCGAGCGCAAGGCGCGTGGACAGGGCCTGACGCGTCCCGAACTGTCGGTGCTGTTGTCGTACTCCAAGCTGGTGGCGTTCCAGCAATTGCTGGAATCCGACATCCCCGAGGATCCTTACCTGTCGAAGGAGCTGCAGCGCTACTTCCCGCAGCCGCTGCAGAAGAAGTACGCCTCGGAGATGGAGAAGCACCGCCTGAAGCGCGAGATCATCGCCACGGCGGTCACCAACACCACCATCAACCGGATGGGGGCCACCTTCCTGCTGCGCATGCAGGAAGACACGGGCCGCTCGCCGGCGGAAGTCGCCAAGGCCTTCACCATCACCCGCGAGACGCTGGACGCGCGGGCGCTGTGGAACCAGATCGACGCGCTGGACGGCAAGGTGCCGGAATCGGTGCAGATCGACGCCCTGCAGGTCATCTGGCAGGTGCAGCGCAACTTCACCCGCTGGCTGCTGACCCGCCAGGGTCCGATCCCGGCCATCGCCACCGCGGTGGAGCGCTACCACGACGGCTTCAACGAGATCCGTGCGGCCGACGGCGTGCTGCCGGACTCGCTGCGCCCGGCGTACAACGCCAGCCTGCAGGAATGGAAGGACAAGGGTCTGCCGCCTGCGCTGGCCGGCCAGATCGCGGCGCTGCCGTACCTGGAGCCCTCCTGCGACATCATCGAACTGGCCCGGGCGCGCAAGCTCAAGCCGGTCGAGGTGTCGAAGGCGCACTACCGCCTGGGCGAGGCGCTGCACCTGCCGTGGCTGCAGGACCAGATCGAAGCATTGAAGGTTGATGGCCGCTGGCATGCCGTCGCGCGCGGTGTGCTGCGTGATGAACTGGCGGCGCACCAGCGCACGCTGACCAACCAGCTGCTGTCGCTGCCGGGCGGCAACGCCGACGCCAAGGTCAAGGCCTGGCTGGGCCGCGACGACGCCGGGCTGCGCTTCACGCTGAACATGCTCAACGAGCTGGCCGCGCAGAAGACGCTCGACTACCCCACCGCATCGGTGGCGGTGCAGCGGCTGGGGCAGCTGGCGTCCCAGGGCTGATTGCACGTCATGTGAGTGGAACGAGGCGGCCTTCGGGCCGCCTTTTTTGTGGCCGCCTTCCATGGCAGCCACCCGGTGAGCCAACGCTGCGCGTTGTCGAAAAACGCTCCCGGCGTTTTTTTCTGTACGCTGTGCAGGCCACGATGGAGCCACGGATGTCCACACCCCGCATCGCCTTCCTCGCCAGTCCCACGCCTGAGGCACAGGAGGCGCTGGCGACACTGCAGCGCGAACACGGTGCGCATGTGCCCGACCAGGCGGACGTGCTGTGTGCGCTGGGCGGCGATGGGTTCATGCTGCAGACGCTGCATCGGCACGGCGCGCTCGGCAAGCCGGTGTTCGGCATGAAGCTGGGCACCGTGGGTTTCCTTATGAACCACTATCGCTCGGACGGCCTGTTCGACCGGATTGCCGCGGCGGAACCGGCCAAACTGCGGCCGCTGGAAATGCAGGCACTGACCGAGTCCGGCACGTCCACCTCATCCCTGGCCTACAACGAAGTGTCGCTGCTGCGCCAGACACGGCAGGCGGCGCACATCCAGATCGACCTCAACGGCGAAACCCGCCTGGACGAGCTGATCTGCGATGGCGTGCTGACCGCGACGCCGGCGGGCAGCACCGCCTACAACTTCTCCGCGCACGGGCCGATCCTGCCGCTGGGTTCGCACACCATTGCGCTGACGCCGATCGCGCCGTTCCGTCCGCGCCGCTGGCGTGGCGCCATCCTCAAGGCCGATACCGAGATCCGGTTCCGCGTGCTCGACCCGTACAAGCGCCCGGTCAGTGCCACTGCCGATTCGCACGAGGTGCGGGACGTGGTGGAGGTGACCATCCGCGAGTCGCGTGACCGCACGGTCACCCTGCTGTTCGACCGCGAACACAATCTCGAGGAACGCATCCTCAGCGAGCAGTTCATGACCTGAGGATTGTCCCGGCGGACATCGTGGTTTCGCCGCATTGCGGCTTGCCGGGTCATCCCACGCATGGTATCCAGCGCCCCATAGCGATTCGGTTCGCATCCGCCCGGGGAGGGGTCACGATGCAGTTGAAGTGCGCGTTGGCGCTGTGCGCCATGCTTGCCGCGACCGACGTGGCGGCCTGCAATCTGTCCACCGGCACCACCGCGTTCGCGGCCGGCGGTGCGTCGTCGGCGCTGGTCGAAGACGGCACCCTGAAGCCGCCCTTGCTGGAGGTGGTCAGCCTGACGCGAGGCGTGGACGGACACGCCTCGTGCGATGCCAGTGGCCTGCTGACGCTGGGCGTGGAATGGCCTCGCGGCACGGATTACAAGCTGCGTGAACTGGGGTTCGAGTTCCGCGTGCTCGGTGAGGACGCCCTTGCGATCTTTCCCCGCGAGCCGGTGGCGGGGCGCGTTGAGGGCCGTCGCAGCGAGTTCGTGTTCCTCTGGCGCGATGGACCGCCTTCGGAACAGTCGCCGATCGACCTGTTGGTCGAAGTACGCGCCATCACGCCCGACAATCGCAGGGGGCCGCCGGCACAGGTGCGTATCGCCGCTGCACCGGGGGGATAGGGGCACGGCGTCTCGCGTCATGCGCCACAGATCGCCGATACTGTGCGCATGGCCGACAACACCCCCCGTTTGCTGACCGTCGCGGTCACGTCGCGCGCCCTGTTCGATCTGGAGGAAAGCCACGCGCTGTACGAGCGCGAGGGCGTACAGGCCTATTCCGACTACCAGCGCACGCACGAAGACGATGTGCTGGCGCCGGGCATCGCCTATCCCGTCGTGCGCAAGCTGCTGGCGCTCAACGTAGGGGCGCCTCCGGAAGCGCCGCGCGTCGAAGTGATCCTGCTCTCGCGCAACTCGGCCGATACCGGCCTGCGCATCTTCAACTCCATCCAGCACTACGGCCTGGGGATCGTGCGTGCCACGTTCACGGCCGGCGAGCCCACCTGGCCCTACGTCAAGCCGTTCGGCACCGACCTGTTCCTGTCGGCCAACCCGGAATCGGTGCGGCGCTCACTGGAGCACGGCATCGCGGCGGCGACCATCCTGCCGGCAGGCGCACCGCAGCAGCGCCACGAACACCAGCTGCGCATCGCGTTCGATGGCGACGCGGTCATCTTCGGCGACGAGAGCGAGCGCATTTCCCGCGAACAGGGCGTGGAGGCATTCGGCCGGCACGAGCAACAGCGTGCACGCGAGCCCTTGTCCGGTGGCCCGTTCCGCAACTTCCTGTCGGCATTGCATCAGCTGCAGCAGGTATTCCCGCCCGATGAGCGTTCGCCTATCCGCACCGCACTGGTCACCGCGCGTTCCGCGCCGGCGCACGAGCGGGTGATCCGTACGCTGCGCGAGTGGGGCGTGCGCCTGGACGAGGCGCTCTTCCTCGGCGGCCGCCACAAGGGGCCGTTCCTGGAAGCCTTCGGCGCCGACATCTTCTTCGACGATTCGCAACACAACATCGACAGCGCGCGCCACCATGTGGCCGCGGGTCATGTTCCGCACGGGGTGGCGAACCCGTAGGGCGGGCCTTCGCTCGCCCTAAAGCGGCAGGCGGATGTCGGTCAGCTGCCAGCGCAGGCCCTGGCGCGTGAAGACGAACACCACCGGGTCGCCCTCATCGTCGTGCACGGTGGCAGTGAAACGGGACAACGACTCGTAGCGGTGGCTGGCCTGCCTGAGTGGATCTGCCGGCGTCGGCGGGGCGTAGGTGTCGCCGCCCACGGTGTCGCCGACGGCGCGTTTCCATGTGGCGCGGCCTTCCAGGATCGCGGCGATCCCCATCGGCGTGACCATCGTATCCACCCCGCGCCCCAGCACGCTGTTGGCGATCGAAAGCGCCGCGGCACCGAACAGGTTGCCGCTGAGCTCCGGTCCGGCGCGCCGTGCGAGCGAGTCCTCCACCTGCGCGCGCAGGTTCACGCGCAACGAAGCGAAATCGACATGCTTCTGCAGCTTGCCGGTGTCCTGCTCCGCCAGCGCCGTACGGATGCCATGGATGGCCAGGTAGGGCCCGGCGGCCACATAGCCCACCAACCCCAGCAGGAGGGCGACCACCACTCCGATCACGAGCCACTTCTTCATCGGCAAACCTCCGGGTCAGAACTCCAGGTCCAGCGCAGCGCACAGGTAGTCGACGAACGGGCCAAGCGCCTTGAGATCGGCCGCCACGGTCTGGCGCAGCTTCGGACCGGTCATGGTGGCGTCGTCCAGCGAGCGCCAGAACACGAAATTGCGGTGTTTCAGGTCTTCGATGAACTCGAAGTCGGCGGGAAACCCGCGCGGAGGGCGGACCAGTTTCTCGCTCTCTTCGAACTCGAAGCGCCGCCGGAAAGGCGCGTCGTGCGCCGCCTTCTTCCAACTGCCCGGGTTGTCCAGGATGAACTGCCGCACCCGCCGCTGCGTGTCCGGCTCGGGATGCCAGAGTCCGGCACCGACGAAACATTCGCCAGGCTGCAGGTGAAGGTAGAACGAGGGCGCGGGCACCTGTTTGTGGCGCTCGTGGAACAGGCGTGCACCCTGCCAGGACTTGTACGGGGATTTGTCGTTGGAAAAGCGTGCGTCACGGTAGATGCGGAACAGCGACCCGCCTACCGTCTTCGGTTCGGAGCGGAAGTGCAGGCTCACTGCCGCCAGGTCGGGCTGCAGGTCCGTCAGGAGCCGGAGGAATGGCTGCCGGACGTGATCCTCGTACTGCGCCTTGTGGTCGTTGAACCAGGTCTTGTCGTTGTGACGGGCCAGCCCGCGCAGGAACTTGAAGCTGGCATCGGAGAAGTAGGTGGCCATGGCCGCCATTCTAGACAAGCCGGCGTCATCCGGCCGACAAGGCTGCCCTCGATGTCGCCCGGCGTACTAGAGGCCGGCCTGCAGGTCCTGGCGCCATTGCTGGATCCTGTCCAGCAGCGCGAGCCGATCCGCATCGGCGGCGTGCGTCATCCGCAGTTCCGCAAGTTCGGCGTCGAAGCTGGCGAAGCTGTATTCGGACATCCCGCTGTCGATCGCGAGGCGCTGCCGGCGATAGTCGTCCCAACGCTGGCGCTCGGCGGGAGACAGCGAGCCGGGCCAGTTGCGCGCGCGATAGCGGAACAGCAATTCGGGCAGGCGGGCATCGCGGAAGCCGAAATCGCGTTGGCCCAGCAGCGCAGGCGGCGTGGTCCGTACCTCGGTGAACCGGCGTTTGTCCGCGTCCGCCAGGAAAGCATCGTAAAGCGAGGCATCCACATCG
>Ga0247822_10003416_pt1 | contig 10373 bp, 13 predicted proteins | sample 13C_Cellulose_Da_FD_192423 | JGI IMG/M metagenome (GOLD analysis project Ga0247822, IMG submission 192423) | Soil microbial communities from agricultural site in Penn Yan, New York, United States - 13C_Cellulose_Day30 | ecosystem: Environmental > Terrestrial > Soil > Agricultural land | place... | reverse complement strand
TTACCTTACTGGTCACTTTCCGTATGACCAATAGTTCGCCCCGCTTTGCTGATTTCATCTTTTTGTAGCTTACACAATAGGCATAATATCGATTTCAATTTCTTCTAGTTGACAAGTAGCCAGGACACATCAATACCTGGGACTGCTCTCATTGCAGTTAACTTTGCTATTCTCACGCATTTTGGCCTACTTAGAAATCCTCAACCATTAAAATCGCGAATTGGCCCGATTCGTCGGCGCATAGATTGATAAGCGTATTGCTTGAACGAATGAAGGAAAGTATAAAAGATCGACCAGCAGTGTGGTGTACGTGTTTGAAGAAATTGACCCTTATTGGAATTCTGGTACTAACAGCAGCATGCCGAAGGCCTGACAGGTCCGGTAACCATCAAGACACCATGTCGATCGGGCCCGATGTGGCGTTAAAGGATCTGAAAGCAGGTGATTTCGTCCACGACACTCTTACAAAACAGCAACTTGAAAACGTCAAAAGAATACACAGCGCATTCTCTGAGGTGATGAATAGCACCCTTGCGGAAACCATTGACAAGTTCAAACGAGATCAACATCCCGATCGTGAGATAGCCATCTGGTTAAAGATGGCAACTGCATATGAACGGTTTGCCGTTCAGAAACACATAGAGGAGTACGACAAGAAAAAGGAGGCATACGAGCTTTTGCTTTTAAGGTCCATGGCTTCGGAAGAGCATGTACTTAGGAAATATCGATTCCATTATCTATCGGTAGAGGAAGTCAACGAGGTCCTCAGTTATTACGCAGAGCCACCCCTGCCCTAGCCCATGGGGCAAGCAATAAGCATCCTACTGCGCATTTCGATCCTTCATCAAAGTATGCCTGCCTCTATCTGCACATCGTGGATCGTTCCTATTGATTCGCGGTTATAACGTAGCCTCATGCGGGACTACATACTCTCGTCTTTGCACGAGGTAAAGAAGACGATGGCGATGCATTCGAAATATGTTGTGATCGATCTCGAATTTGACGACTTGCTGAAAGCAAAGGCAACTCAAAAAGCCTTGCGGAACATGATGACGCGGGTAATAGTATCGCTGATATTCGGGCCATCGATAACGATTTTGAACGTTGTCGAATCAAAAGCGTATTGATTAACCGATCGGTTTGCGTGACTGACTGGAGGATTTCGCTATCTTCATGTCCTTACTATTAGTGTTTACTTATGAGACTCCATAAACTGATGCACACTCCTGTGTTAACCCTGATTCTGTGTTTTGTTGTCACCGTCGGCAGTCACGCTCAGGGTAAAAGGTTTCTGCTGGCCTTATCAAAGGCCGATCATACACTGGCAATAGTGGATCCCACTACGTTAAAAGTTTTGGGTCGTGTGCCCGTGGGTATCGATCCGCACGAAGTGGTTGCCTCATCCGATGGGAAGGTTGCCTATATCGCTATATATGGCGGCGGAACACTGCATGAAATCAATGTGATCGACATTGTGAACAAGAAGGCGCTGCCCACAATCGACACGCGGCCGCTCTTTGGTCCGCATGACGTGACCTATGTCCAGGATAAATTGTGGTTTACCGCTGAAGGATCGAAAGCTGTGGCGCGATATGATCCTGCGACCAAAAAGCTGGATTGGGCGATGGGTACGGGACAAGATCGAACACATATGTTGCATGTAACAGCTGATGCCCGAAAAATCTATACTACGAACATGTCGTCGGGCACGGTGAGCATTTTGTCGGATACCGTTATACAACCATCGCCTAATGCACCTCCAACGGCGAAGCCTCGCACAGATTGGTTTCAGAAAGTCATACCAGCATCCATTGGTGCAGAAGGTTTTGATGTGCTGCCCGATGGCAGTAAACTGTGGACCGCTGCCAGTTCGGATGGTAGCATCACCGTTGTAAATCTTAAAACAAAATCGCAGGAAGCTAAAATTGATGCGAAGGCACTGGGTGCAAATCGATTGAAGTTTACGCCGGATGGTAAATATGCATTCGTGTCAAGCCTGTCAACGGGCGATCTTTATATCATCGAAGTATCCGGACAAAAGTTGACAAAGAAACTTAACCTTGGACGTGGCGCGGCGGGAATCTTAATGGACCCGGATGGGTCACGTGCTTTCGTAGCCTGTTCTGCAGACAATTACATTGCCATCGTTGACCTCAAAACATTTGAGGTCACATCGAAGCTTGATGTTGGAGGCATTCCTGATGGTATGGCCTGGTCGCTCATGAAGTAAGCTGGCAAAACTGCAGGTGGCGCGCCTGAATCCATCGCGTAGTATGAGAACTGAGTGATTCCGCCATTTACGGCAACTTAGGGGTGTTCGTCATGGTGGTGTCGTATTTCTGCGCAAGCTTCAGGAAGAGGGGAACATCCATCGTTTCAGCATCTAAGAGCTGAAACAGTCCTTTGAAGTAGCCCTCGCGTTGCTCCGAAGGATTGAAGATAAGCGTGATTACCAGCGTTTCATCCGAGGTGTTTGAAAAGGCATGGGGCGTAAACCTCGGCACGTAAACTGTAGTCCCCTCCTTCAAATGTTGAATGTCATCTGACAGTTCAATGGTCAGCGTACCTTTCCTGACAATGAATACCTCATCCATATACCGATGAAAGTGCATCCTGGCTCCGTCCGTCTTTGGCGGCACCACAATTTCATAGATCCCGATTCTTCCCTTAGACATATCGCTGGTTACGGTAAATGTGCACGACCCGGCACCTACTTGAATGCGGGTTCCCTGGCCGGGCAGTATAATGGCGGCATTGTTTTCCAGCTTATCATTAAAAACGTCTTCTTTGATTGTTTCCATAGTTTGTCTTTTTTTGATGACAAATCTTCAGAGGTCTCAGAAAGAAAGCATTTACAAATGTTGAGGCTTTGTAAAAAGAGCTCACATTGTCGAGCGGATACGACTAAGTTGCGTCGGAGTAATGCCCAGGTAAGCTGCAACCTCATGCTGCTTCAGTCGCGGCTCGAGGCTTGGATATTGACGGAGAAATGTGGCATACCGTGTGCTTGCCGTCTCATAACGAAGCGCAATTTCTACCGGTTCTTTTTCGATTACCCAATGAATCTCCAGGTACCTGATATAGATGTCGGCAAGGTCGGGGTACATTTTGGTCAGACGCTTGAAGTCATGGTAGCTATATTCCAACACCGTTGTATCTTCCAGCGCTTTGATTGTAAAATCACTTGCTGTATTAGCTAACAATGCGCTCATTGAAGTACAGAAATATCCTTCGGGAAAGAAGCGCTTAATGACCACATCGCCATCCGGTGAAGTAAAGTATTGCGAGAAAAGTCCCTTGCAGACAAATGCAATGTTCTTCGGATGCTCACCAGCCTCAACAAAATATTCATTGCGTTTATAGCTATTGGTGACGAGAATACCCTCTAGCGCCAACTTGCTGTCAGCCGATAAAGGTCCATAAGACTCGAGTCGTTTAGTGAAACTGGTGCGGGGATCCATACTGTTGCAATCGAATACAATATACCTACCTGCCGGAATCGTTTCACAATTCGAATAAATTCATTTACCCGCTACTTTCTCCGCGCATACGGCAACCTAAGGGCGGGAGCATAAACCCGATTACAAAATTCTGTTCCAAACTTCCATTAACATCAATATATTGGAGATTGATATTTCTACCTCACTCAGCTACATGTTTCGTCTTCCTGCTCTCCTCCTCTTAACATTATCTCTTGCTTCCATTCCCGCACTTGCTCAGCAACAAACTGTGGAAGCGGCATTTCAATCACTTATCGGGGAGCAGCAAATTGTTGGTCTCGCGGTTGTTGCAGTCAAGGATGGCAAGATCGTGTACAAGCACAACTTCGGAATGCAGAACCGCGAGCAAAATATTCCTCTTAACGACCGCTCGATTTTCAGAATAGCGTCGGTCTCAAAGTCCTTTTCTGCCGTTACGATTATGCAATTGATGGAATCCGGCAAGTTGTCGCTGGATGATGACTTCAGCAAGCTTGTGGGATTTACTGTACGCAATCCGAACTATCCCGATAAGGTGATCACATTGCGAATGATCATGTCGCATACCTCCAGCGTTAATGACAGCCAGGGATACACCAATCTCGACCTCATTAATCCTGCAAAGAACCCTAACTATGCAAAGTGTTACAGCTCGTTCGGCCCCGGTGAGAAGTTTGTCTACTGCAACCTCAATTACAACATGGTCGGAACAGTCATCGAAAGACTCACTGGCGAGCGTTTCGACATGCGGATCAGGAATCACATTTTGAAGCCACTAGGCTTATACGGAGGATACTGTGTTGATTCACTGGATGCGAGTCGCTTTACTACGTTGTATGCATACGATTCTGCGTCCGCAACTCACATCGCATCAACGGAGGCCTATGCGCCGCGTCGCGAGCAGCTTTCCCGTTACCAGATGGGATACAGCACACCTGTCTTCTCTCCCACCGGAGGAATGAAGATTGGAGCGGAGGACTTGTGCAAGTATATGATGATGCACATGAACGACGGAACATATAACGGTGTAAAGGTCATGTCGCGAAAAAGCGCCCGGCTAATGCGCGAAAAAATTGCAGATGAAGAAGGATATGGTCTGGCGCTACGCGAGAGCAGCGACCTCATTCCCGGAGAAGTGATGAAGGGACATACGGGCTCTGCTTATGGTCTGTTTTCTGCCATATTCTTTGAACCTAAGAAAAAGTTTGGCTTCGTGGTGATCACCAATGGCTGCAAGCCACAGGAAGACATCGACATCAAAGTAGTACTGCGAAAGTCTATCAATATACTTTACGATCACATCATCAAACAGTGAATTCCGGCTTCAGTTTCTATCACGAAATATCGCCTAGTTATCGTTGTGAGTGCAATTAGAGAATCAGCCCATTGAAGTGCTACGATCAGGCAGATTTATTATGCTGGAACGAATGAAACGCTGATCAGACCGTTCTTATGAAAATTCTGTTCGACCATCTTCAACGATCTGTACTCTTTTGATGGAGGAAACAATGGTCTGCCTCCACCGACAGCTGTTGGACAAATTCTTATCTTATACAGATCTATCAGGTCTGCCATCATCAGCGCCTGCGTGAGGGAGATGCTTCCCCAGATAATAATATCCTTGCCTTGCTGTTGCTTCAGTTTACGAACGATGCTCAACGCATCGCCCCCGATTACGCTGGCTTCAGGCCATCGGCCCCAGGGGGCTCTCTTTAGCGTATTGGAGAGCACAATCTTTGGAATAGCGTTCAACTTATCGGCGATCATTTCCTGCGCGGTAGACGCTGATGGCCAGAAGTCGACAAACAATTCATATGTTTTCCTTCCCAGCAATATCGTGCCGATCGTGTCAAGAAATTTTAATTGTTGCTCGTCGGCATAACGATTCTCCTCCGACGACGGAAAGAAGTCCAGATTCCCATTTGCATCTTCCGCATATCCGTCGAGCGATATCCACTCCTCGGCAATAACTTTGCGCATGTTTGTCAATTCGTTATAAAAGCTCGCCTGACATTTTGCGTTCAAACTATTGTCAAGCGACCACCTGAACAAGCTGTGACCATTACAGCCTGTTCAGATTCGCCAAGTTTTCAGAAAACAAATGCCACTCAGTTTAATCGATTAAAACCCGATCATTGTTCAGATATTTCCTTCAATTTAACCAGCGCCTTTGGCCAGCTTTCCTGAAACATCTGCGCCCATTCCGAGGTGATCTTCATTTTTACCTTGAGATTTGTTTTGCCGTTCGATTCATCAAAGTAATAGCTCTCAGTAGTGCCAACCCAACGGCTGGCCTCGGCGCTCGTGCGATCTTCGTTTCCGCCAGGCAAGAGCATCGCGACGTGCTTCGCAATGACGTGATCATAGGGTGTGATATCTGTGATCGTCGCCAAAGTTCCACTAGAGTCAGCACCCATGAACTTAATGTCGCTTCCTTTCTTCCAATTGCCCTCATACGTCGACCCCGGCCAGGCCACGTTGGTCCATTCTTTATAAGTATCCAGATTCAGCATAGTATCCCATACTTTCTTTTTGGGCGCTGAAATTTGCGCAGTGAATTCAAGTTCCTTCATGTCAGTTTTCATGGTGTTGTATTTAAGGTTGAAAAAACTATGCATCTGCTAATCAGGACAACGAGCTGTCAAGTTTCTTAACCAACTCATGCTTCAATCCAGGTCATTCTTCCGGGATGGAAACCCGACGCTTGCTGTTCTCAATACTGTACAAAGATGATCTCAAATGATGACATACACAGGGGCTGATGACGACACATTTGAAGGTAAAATGCGCCAAAGGGCTTTTTACGATCGGTATACGAGGTTTCTTCCAGGGATCCTGATAAAAAGACGTAGCGCAATCCGACAAATAATGTCCAAATCGCCCCTGGTGAAGGATTATTCACGCGGTTACGCGGCTGAACATTCGTCTACCCGCAGAAAACGTACTAGCAGAAAAAGCAAAGTATCGCGCACTGAGAACGTTTATAGTTACGCTGCCGGAACCTGACGTTAATTCCAAACACCAACCTTTACGGCATCGAAAGCATACTGTGAAAAGGTCTTTGCTTTTCTTCCAAGGACTTTTTCGACATCGTCAGTTACGCTTGCATTGCGACCATCGAAGATCTCGGTAAACAGATATCGAATGAGCCACATTTCGTCCGCAGATACGTTATAGCTCCGCATCATTTGCTCGTAGCCATCCATAGTCATTGGCTCGAACGCAATGTCTTTGCCCGTAGCTTTCACAATTTCGGCCACAGCCTGTTCGAACGTAAGGAGTTCAGGACCCGTTAGATCGAATGTCTTACCATGGTGCTTGTCGTCAATCAAACAGCGCACGACAACATCGGCGATGTCGTCCACGTCCGTGAACGGTTCTGGTGACGTAACCTTAGGGAGCGCCACGTGCCCGGCAAGAACAGAATCCAGGAAGAAACCCTCGCTGAAATTTTGATTAAACCAGCTCGCTCGCACGATGGTCCATGATGAAGCACTCGTTTTGACGATCTCTTCGCATTTCTGCGCCTCTAACTCCCCGCGTCCGGAAAGCAATACCATCTTTCTAACGCCATGCCTGGACGCCACAGATGTGAATGCGCCAATAACCGATGGCGCAGTGGGGACTGCCAGATCCGGCTGAAACGCAATATACACCGTGTCGACGCCAGATACAGCATCTTCCCACGTTGCGGGATCATCCCAATCAAAGGAAGGCGTCTCTCTGCGTGAACCTATTCGAATGTTATTAACGCCAAGATGCCGGAGTCTTTCAATAACACGTCGGCCCGTTTTCCCGGTACCGCCGGTGATAAGGATCTTTTGTTCTTTCATAATGTTCAGTGAATTGTTGTGTGTCAAAATTGCAATGCTGATCACTGGAACATTTGTTCGGAAAGAACTATGATTTGTTTGAAAGGAATTGTTGTCTGAGTTCGTTGGGCCGAAGTCCATACTTCTTTTGAAATGCATTGGAAAACGAACTGAGGCTTTCATAACCCACGTACCAGGCCGCCTCCTGCACGCTCATCTCATGACCACATAAAAGCTCATAGGCCTTTCGGAGACGTTCCTCCTGCAGGAACTTAAATACAGGTTGACCAAATAACTCCTTGAAGTTTCGTTTAAGCTTGCTGCTGTTTAAACCTATCAATTTCGAAAGTTCGGTCAACGAGGGAGGTTGGGCGATGTTACTGACGATAATTTCCCTGGCTTGAAACAGCTTCCCGGAGTCTTCTACTTCTGCACGCCTTTCCGCTGATAACAGTGCAAAGAAATGGGCTAGCAATTCATTCACCTGGCTCTTTAGAAACAACAGGCGCGTATTGCCGGAATAAGTTGTGTTGAACACTTTCTGTACTGCATGCTGCATATCGGCATTCATATAGAAGGAAGGACCTTTAACAAAGTTTTCTTCAGGATTGAGTAGCTGTGGCAATTTCTCCCCGAACATCTGCTGCTCGGACTGCGGCAATGTATGAAGCTGTCCAATGCGCGTAAAGATACTGATCGATTGAAGCGGCTTGTCGGGGGCAATCTTATGAGAAAACTCGACGCACTTATTCCCGTAAAACGATATTGCCATACCGGTTGTATTCGTGACGTATTTCGTTTGGCCATTGTGCCTGATCTCGAGCTCTACGCTTCCTGAACCATAGAAAGCAAATCCTACAACGTCGCTGTCGATAGAACATTTTTGAATGAATGCAGTCGATGATTTCGACTGCTCGATCAATACGATGAAATTGTGAAGTTCGATGATATCTGTGGTCATAAGATTCGCCTATGCTTCATCGGGCAAGCGGCACAATGCGTTAACGTATTTTCTGCGGACAAGGTTGATCAGGTCACAACTCACCAAACTGTGCACCATTCACGCAAATATTATTTAGTAAATTTAGATCGTATGCCCCCTGACCATCACGATAAACATCGCTCTAACCTCAAGGCGGTGAAAATGATTCATACCCTGATATGGATATTCTTCAACGTGGTGATCTTCTATATGCTCTACGCTGTTGTCGTCAACAAACTGGACAAGTGGTTGTGGATTGGCTTTGGACTGGTGTTGCTGGAGGGGTTAACGCTCATCATCTTTAAATGGACCTGCCCGCTTACACTGGTGGCCCGAAAATACTCCGATTCAACGCGGGACAACTTTGATATCTACTTACCCAATTGGCTGGCGAGGCATACGAAGACGATCTATACTTCGCTGGTGATTGTCATCCTCATCGTGGCGATCATTCGACTCGCCACAAGAACAGCATGACTGGCGATAAAAAAAGCTTATGGCCAAGGCTGACCATAAGCTTAACTACGGTATCAAAATAGATTAATATGGCTGCTGCTCCGGAAGGGGCATCATCTGTTCTTCGCTCATACCCAGCATTGGATAGAAAATAAACGGCAGAAAAATCATACCTACTGTAAATCCGTCACTCTTTCCAAAGCGCTTCGCCAACAGGTTAATCACCCATATTCCGAGGATGACGTTGACACCTGGAATGAACATCAGAAAAAACCAAACCACCGGTTTACCAACGATGTCCAGCATGGTGATGGTATTGTAGAACGGAATGAAGGCTGCCCATCCATCTTTGCCCGCCTTTTTGAAAATCTTCCACATTGACTCAAACATGATCATGATAAACAGAAAGATGATGTCTATAATAAGTCCGGTCGCCATACCTGAAAGGATGATCGACGTTGAAGAGATGCCGTTTTCTTCAGCCACGTGCCAGGCTGCATCCATCTTCTCCTTCATGATAAAATTATAGTTGATGAACTGAAAGATCACCGACATCACAGCTGAAATACCCAAAACTACCAGCCCAATGAGGATAGCATCTTTAAATGAAATGTAGTCGTTGTTTTTCTCGTTAAACTCGTAGTGGCTTCTGGCTATGACAACGAGTTTGACAATATACATGATAGCTGAACCAGCAACAGCTATCCACGCCAACGTTCTGTTTCCGCTTGATGCGATGTTGAACATTAACAATCCCGAAACAACAAAAAGGACGCCGAGCAGTACTCCGTACTTGATCGACACATTCAGTGCAGTTTTATTCATGAAACTTATTTATAGGTATTTATTGAAATGAAGAGTGTCGATGGATGTATGATGCCTTACAACAGACAATCCTTTGAAACGATCCGATTAACCTTTCTTATGATTTAGCGCAACGGTGGCGCTACCCTTTTGATAAAGATAGTCGGATCTGGACCGATGTACTGAGCTGTTTCGCCCAGACACTCGCCGGGTCGACGACTGATCCGGAATAAAGCCAGACTGTTGTTTGAAAAAATAGCCTTCAAAGGTGCCATTTACGACGCCTTTTTTGGGCTCAAAAAGGCGATCGGTAATGACACGAGCACACCGCAATAGTGGTATACCGCTTTCATCATTCCTCACTTTTTCCTAAGTTGGATATTATCCTGAGCTGGGATATGAACAACCACATCGACATAAAGTCATTGATACTCCAGGTTGCTGAAGGCGACGAAGCTGCGTTCAAGGTATTGTTCAATAACTACTGTCATAGGATACATTCCTTTGCCACCCGGCTCACGCGCTCGGAAGCTATCGGTCAGGAAACCGTTCAGGAGATTTTTATCAAGATCTGGCTCAGGCGCGAAAGCCTGACATCAGTAGTGAATTTTGAAGCGTTCCTGCTTACGATGGTTCGCAACCATGTTTACAACATTATGCGTCACCAGGCGATCGAAGCACAAGCCAGGAATAACATTCATCATGAACTTGTTGCAACATTGGACGCAGAAGAAGATGATGTTCTCAATGAGCGCAAGCGACTGCTTGAACGGGCTGTAAACACCCTTCCACGCCAGCAACGACGCGTATTTCAACTTTGCCAATTACAGGGTCTGAAAT
>Ga0247822_10003414_pt1 | contig 10374 bp, 5 predicted proteins | sample 13C_Cellulose_Da_FD_192423 | JGI IMG/M metagenome (GOLD analysis project Ga0247822, IMG submission 192423) | Soil microbial communities from agricultural site in Penn Yan, New York, United States - 13C_Cellulose_Day30 | ecosystem: Environmental > Terrestrial > Soil > Agricultural land | place... | reverse complement strand
CCTCAGCTGTCAGCTGCAGCTGACAGCTGAGGCCCGTCTCGGTGGCCCCGAGGCCATGGGCCAGGATGCAGGAGCTCGGAAGGTGGCGCCGAAACAGCTCGACGTCGCGCTTGCTCGCGAGGTCACCCTCGAGCCGCACGACGCGGAGTGCACTCGGGACGTCGCCCGTGCCCACCCAGCTGCGAAAGATCGCCGGCACGGAGTGGTAGATCGTGACGGCTTCCTCGCACAGCCACGCGTTCACGCGCTCGAGACCTTCGGCGTGGAGCGAGAACGGGCACACCGTGCCGCCGTTGAGCAGCGCGCAGAACAAGCTCGAGACCGAGCCGCTGAAGTGGATCGCCTGCAGCAGCGTCAGCTTGTCGGCCGCGGTGATCCGCAGCGCGTCCGTGTAGCGCGTGATGTTGTGGAGGACGTTGCGGTGGGTGTCCACGACCCCCTTCGGCCGTCCCGTCGAACCCGACGTGTAGAAGATGTACGCGGGATCGTCGGGGGCCGACGGCAGCTCCAGCGCATGAGAAGGACCGGCGATCGCATCGACCTCGAGGGTGGTGGCCGACGACTCCCGACGCGGTAGCCGAGGATCGGTCGCGGTCGCCCGATCGGTCAGCACGATCCGAGCGCCGATCTCGCCGAGCGTCGGGGCGGACGCCGGCGCGGCGCAGTCGAGCGGTACGTAGATGTGCCTGGCCTTGAGCACGCCCAGGATGGCAGCGATGGCGTGGATGCTCTGCTCGTTGAACGACAGCGCGACCGGCTCGGGAGCTCCGGGCGCGAGCTGGCGCAACGCGCGGGCGATCCGATTCGCGAATGCGTCGAGCTCCGCATAACGGACAGCTTCGCGGCGGGTCTTCACCGCGAGCGCGGCCGGTGTCTCGCGTACCACTCGCTCGAAGCGAGCAGGTATCGTGAGCCCCTGCATGGCGGGAGGCGGTGCACCATCCGCGCCAGGCGGCGGGAGTCCCGCAGGCTACGCGAGCGGCGCGAGCAGATCGTCGACGTCGCGCTCGGTGAGCTGCGGCGCCGGCGCGTTGCCGCGATCGAGGATCGCATTCGCGAGCTGGCGCTTGTGCTTCTGCAGCGACAGCATGCGCTCCTCGACGGAGCCCGCGACGATCAGGTCGTGCACGAACACCGGCTTGGTCTGCCCGATGCGGTGCGCACGGTCGGTCGCCTGCGCCTGCGCCGCGGGGTTCCACCACGGATCGTAGTGGATCACCGTGTCGGCGCCGACGAGGTTGAGCCCCGCGCCGCCGGCCTTGAGGCTGATCAGAAATACGTCCGCGCGGCCCTGCTGGAACGCGTCGATCGGCTTCTGGCGATCCGGCGTGTGGCCGGTGAGCGCGACGTGGCCGATGCCGCGCGCGAGCAGGCCCTCGGAGATCAGACCGAGCATGCGCGCGAACTGCGAGAAGATGAGGATGCGGCGTCCATCGGCCAGGCCGCTCGTCACCATCTCGAGGAGGACGTCGAGCTTGGCGCTGCCCGTGACTTCCTTCGCGGCGTCGACGGTGACGAGGCGCGGATCGCAGCACACCTGGCGCAGCTTGAGCAGCGCGTCGAGGATCGCGATCGTCGAGCCGGCGAGGCCGCGCTGCTTGATGTGGGCGCGCACGTCGGCGTGCGCGGCGACGCGGATCGACTCGTAGAGCTCGCGCTGCTCGCCCGAGAGCTCGACGGCGCGCACGAGCTGGGTCTTCGCCGGCAGCTCCGGCGCGACCGCGTCCTTCGTGCGGCGCAGGATGTACGGCTTCACGCGCTCGCGCAGCGCATCGAGGCGGACCTTGTCGCCCTTGTCCTCGATCGGCACGCGGAACTGCATGTGGAACTCTTCGCGCGCGCCGAGCAGGCTGGGCATGAGGAAGTCGAACAGCGACCACAGCTCGCCGAGGTGGTTCTCGATCGGCGTGCCCGACAGGCAGACGCGGTTGCGCGCGTCGAGCTTGCGCACCGCCTCGGACGCCTGCGCGTCGTGGTTCTTGATCGCGTGCGCCTCGTCGAGGACGAGCAGGTGCAGCGGCAGCTTGGCGAGCTCGTCGCGATCGCGCGCGACCAGCGGGTACGTCGTGATCACCACGTCGTGCGACGCGAGCGTCGGCAGCCGCGCGTGGCGGTCCGGGCCGTGGAACGTGGTCACCGTCAGCGCGGGCGCGAACTTCGCGATCTCGCGCTGCCAGTTGCCGACGAGGCTGGTGAGCGTGACGATCATCGCGGGCCGATCGAGCCGCCCTTGCTGCTTCTCGAGCAGGACGTGCGCGATCGTCTGCAGCGTCTTGCCGAGGCCCATGTCGTCCGCGAGGATGCCGCTGGCGCCGTGCGCGCGCAGGTTCTGCATCCACGCGACACCTTCGCGCTGATACGGCCGCAGATCCGCGGCGAGCCCGACCGGCGGCGAGAACGCGCCGGCGTCGACGGGACCGAGCGCGAGCGAGCACGCCTGATCGCGGATCTTGGTGTCGCCGACCCAGCGCATCGGCCGCGCCCCACCGTCGTGCAGGCCCGAGCACAGCTCGGCGATCAGCGGCGCGCGCGACGCGGGCGCGCTGAGCTTGGGACCATTGCGATACAGCTCGACGAGCACCTTCGCGAGCAGCTTGAGGCGGCCGGGCGGGACGGGTAGCCAGCGCTTGTCGTCGACGCGTACGGCGACGCAGCGGCGCGTGGGCCGCGTGAGCGAGGCGAGGTCGGCCGAGCCGTCGAGCAGATCGAGCAGCGCGGGCAACAGGTCGATGCGCTGGCCGTCGACCTCCACGCCGAGCTCGAGCCCGAACCAGTCGGGGCGGTCCGGATCGGGCTCCGCCGACGCGTACATCGTCGACTCCGCGCCGACGACCTGCCACGGATAGTCCGGATCGATCTCCACCCGCCAGCCGAGCGCCTTCAGCTGTGGCACGGCGTGGGCCGCGAACGCGCACAGCGCATTGACGTCGCCATCCACGGCGACCACGTAATCGACCCCTGCGCCGGGAGAGACCGCGCAGTCCTCGAGGGCGGACAGCTCGATCGCGCCGAGGCCCTCGAGCGTGCGGCACGCCAGGAGCTCGGCCTCGCGATCGCGGGCGGGGTTGCGGACGTCACGCAGGCGAAAGCGGCGGTCGCCGTACGCGAGCTCGAGCCGCAGCATGCCGGTGCGCACCTCGTCCCCATGGCGGGAGCCGTCGTCGACGTACAAGGTCTCGGCGAACAGGCGAACGCACGGTACGCAGCGTGCGGGCGCTGCGCCCGCAGTAGCCCCGGGAGGATACGACATCAGTGCAATGCACCCTGCCTACCTCCGCGATCCGCGTCCAGTTTTCCGCACGCCGGAACCACTGATCAGATGGATCGTGATGATCCGGAACCGATCAGTTTAGGCCGGCGCCTTGACGGCGCCTTCGCGGTCCACCGCGATGCCCATCGCGGCGTAACCCTTGTCCACGTAGACGACCGTCCCCGTGATGCCGCTCGCGAGCGGGCTCGACAGGAACGCGGCGGTCGCGCCCACCTCGTCCGCCGTGATCTCCTCCGGCAGCGGCGTGTTGCGCTTGGTGTAGTCGATCATGTCGCCGATGAAGCCGATCGCGCTCGCCGCGCGCGACGCATACGGGCCCGCGGAGATCACGTTGACGCGGTGGCCCCACTTGCGGCCCGCCTCGTACGCGAGCACCCGCGCATCGGACTCGAGCGCCGCCTTCGCCGACGACATACCGCCGCCGTACCCGGGCACCACGCGCTCCGACGCCATATACGAGAGCGAGAGGAACGAGCCACCGCGCCGCGTGACCGGCCCGAGGTGCTGGATCAGCGACACGTTCGAGTACGCCGACGCGGACAGCGCGCCGAGGTAGCCCTTGCGCGAGGTCTCGATCAGCGGCTTCTTCACCTCCGGGCCGTTCGCGAGGCTGTGGACGACGATGTCGACGCCGCCGTCGGCCGCGACCGCCGTCGCGAGCCCGCCGATGGTGAAGTCGCCGAGGTCGCGGTAGCGCTTGCTCTCGCGCAGCTCCTGCGGGACGTCCTCGAGCCGATCGTACTCGGCGTCGAGAGGATAGATCTTCGCGAACTGCATCTTGCTGCCGTCCTCGAGCGTCATCGACGCGTCGAACTTGCCGCGCTCGAGCATGGTCTTGAAGATGCCGAGGGCCGGCGGCCAGGTCGCGACGGAGACGGTCGCGCCTGCGCGCACGAGCGCCTTCGCGATCGCGAACCCGAAGCCACCGTCGTCGGCGACGCCGGCGACGAGAGCGTGCTTGCCCTTGAGATCGATCGTCAACATGGGCGGGTGATCGCGCGAATCGCGGGTGGAATCAACATCACACGCGAGCGCGTTTTCCACTCGCTCCCGGCGCGGCCCTCGCCTACCGTCCCCGAGATGCGCGTTGCCGTCCTTGCCGCCGTCCTGGCCCCAGCGCTCGCTGCGGCCGCGCCCCCGCGTCCGGTCGTCTACAAGAACCGGGTCAAGCCGGCGATCAAGGAGCCCGGCACGATCGCGCACGCGCTGTCGCGCATCGTGTACGTCAACGACTGCCGACCGAACGGCTGCACGCTGACGCCGGGCGTCGACGACTCGCGCACGAACCGCTCGTCGATCCCGCAGTCGACGGTGGTGCTCGATGCCTGGGCGCACGGCGACGCGCGGTGGGCGGAGGTGATCGAGTGCGTGAAGGAGACGTTCCTTCCGTTCAACATCGAGGTCGTCACGACCAACCCCGGCAATGTGAATCACTTCGAGGTCATGGTCGGCGGTACCTCGACGCAGCTCGATCCCGAGCTGGTCGCCGGCGGGGTCGCGCCGTTCATCGACTGCAGCGCGCAGTCCGACAACGTGATCAGCTTCGTGTTCGCCGGTATGTCGAACGACGTGGAGTACCTGTGCGGCGCCGTCGCGCAGGAGGCCGCGCACGTGTGGGGCCTCGATCACGAGCTCAACAAGCTCGACCCGATGACGTACCTCGACCTCGGCAGTCTCAAGCGGTTCCAGAACACCGCGTCGCAATGCGGCGAGGAGCTCGACCAGCCGCGCACCTGCTACTGCGGCGGCTCGACGCAGAACAGCTACGCATACTTGATCGGGCTGTACGGCATGGCCAACCTGCCGCCGCCGGTGCTCACGATCGGCACGCCGACGGAGGGTCAGTGGGTGCGCCCCGGCTTCCCCGTGCGCGCGTCGCTCGACTCGGTGCTCGGCGAGACCAGCGCATCGTTCGCGCTCGACGGTGCGCAGATCGCCACGCTGTCGCCCGGGCCGTTCGCGTTCAACGCGCCGGCGACGCTGGCGGGCGGCGACCACGTCGTCAGCGTGACCGCCGTCGACGGCGGCGGGCGAATGGCGACCGAGACGGTCAACATCAAGGTGACCGCGACGTGCAGCGCCGGCAGCGCGTGCCCCGGCGACGCGCACTGCCTCGGCGGCTACTGCCTCCCCGGCGCGTCGGTCGCGGGCGGCCTCGGCGCGACGTGCACCGGCAACGGTGCGTGCATCACCAACCAGTGCGGCCAGGCCGGTGACCAGCAGCTGTGCACGGCGGCGTGCGATGCGGGCAACTCCTGCCCGAGCGGGTTCGAGTGCTTGCCGTCGGGCGACAGCGGTGTGTGCTGGCCGACGGGGGACGACGACGGAGGCTGCGCCGCAGGTGGGGACACCTCGACGCCGGCGGTGTTGCTCGCCGGCGTCGGCCTGCTCGTGCTGCGGCGGCGCCGCCGCCGATGACAAAGGCGTGACGACCGCACGCGCGCGGTCCGCTACGGTGTGAGGGCCTCGCCAGCAGAAAGAGAGTGGCCGGAGAGAAAGCCCGGTAGATGAGAGTGAAGCTCGCGCTCCTCGGAGCCATCGCGATCACCACGTCCGCAGCCGCAGACAATTACAACCGCCAAGCCGCGACGAAGATCGACGTCAAGCAGACGGATCGATCGAAGCCGCGCGTCGTCGAGAAGCCGCCGAGCGCACCGAGCGTCGGGGTCACCGACGTGCTCTCGCTCGAAGGCGAGGCCGTGCCGATCCGCGAGGGCATGGAGCAAGTGCTCCGCGAGATCATCGCGAACACGCCCGACTCGATGGTCGACGACAAGGCCGACGCATACTTCCGGCTCGGCGAGCTGTACGCCAAGCAGCACCGGTTCTTCCGGCTGTCGGGCATCGAGCTGGCGATGAAGAAGGACGCCGCGAAGTCGCAGGCCGCGGCCGCGAGCGCGAAGGACTACCTCGTCAAGGCGGTCACCGCGTATCGCGACCTCACCAACAACGACGCGTTCCGCTCGTGGCCCAAGATGGACGTCGCGCTCTTCTACTACGGCTACATGCTGCAGGGCGGGAACTACCTGAAGGAGGCGCGCGCCACCTACGACAAGCTGCTCAAGAACTATCCGCAGAGCAAGTACGTCCCCGCCGCGCACCTCGCGTTCGCCGACTACTACTTCGAGGCGGGCCAGCTCGCCGACGCCGAGGCGCGCTACAAGCAGGTGCTCAAGTTCCCGCGGTCGCCCTCGTACTGGTACGCGATGTACAAGCTGGGGTGGATCCACCTCAACCAGGCGCGGTTCCTCGACGCGCTCGACACGTTCTCGCAGGTGGCGACGGCGACGCGCAGCGACAAGCAGCACGCGGTGCTCCACCGCGCCGCCAAGAAGGATGTCGTGCGCGCGTACGCCGAGACCGGGAAGCCCGACAAGGCCCTCGCGTTCTTCCAGCGCATCGACAAGGCGCGCGCGTTCGACATGCTCGAGACGCTCGCCGACCACTATCTGGCGCAGGGCAAGAGCGACCGCGCCATCTACACGCTTCGCGAGCTCATGAAGCTGCAGCCGCGCAACAAGCACGTGTGCATGTGGCAGTACGACGTGGCGAACGCCACGCTGTCGCTGCAGGGCGCGGGCTATCGCGACAAGGTCGAGGAGATCGAGAACCTCGTGAAGGTGTGGAGCGCGGTGCGCGCGGCGAAGTCGCTGCCCGCCCCCGAGGCCCAGGAGTGCCACGATAACGCTGCCGCGATGAGCGGCGAGCTCGCGCGCATGTATCACAGCGAGGCAGCGCGGACGAAGAACGCCGAGACGCTCGGCTACGCGGAGCGCCTGTATCACGTCTACCTCGACGGGTTCCCCGACGCCCGCGACTACGCCGAGACCGCCTTCTACTACGCGGACCTGTTGTGGGCGCGCGCCGAAGCGGAGCCCACCCCGCGCCTCAAGCCCGAGCGCTGGGAGTCCGCGGGCACCGCGTTCTCGGCGCTGCTCGCGACCGGCAAGCTCGACGCGAAACGGACCAAGGAAGCCGCGTACGCCGCGGCGCTCGCCTACATGCGCGCGTTGCAGATGGATCCCCGCCCGTCGATGGGCCGGCTCGCCGACGCAGATCACGAGTACACCGAGATCCCGGCGAAGGTGCCGCTGCCGCCGCGCGAGCAGAAGGTGCTCGACGCGTTCGCGCAGTACCTCCGCTACGTCAAGGACAAGAACGACGAGGAGCGGATCGGGATGATGTTCATGAGCGCCACCACGCTGCGGCGCTACCATCACTACGACAAGGCGATCCCGATCTTCGAGGACCTGCTCGCGAACCACCGTACGCACGAGACCGCCGAGTTCGCCGCGAACCTCCTGCTCGACAGCTACAACCGCATCCGCGCCTACGACAAGATGCTCGCGCTCGCCGGCCAGCTGCGGCGCGACAAGGCGTTCCTCGAGGGCAAGACCGAGCTCGCGGAGCGGCTGCTCGACCTCGAGATCCAGGCGCTACGCAAGCGCGCCGAGGAGCAGGAGCGGCAGGCGCGCGCGACCAACGACTTCGCCAAGTTCGTCGCGTGCGGCCAGCTGTACCTCGACGCGTACAACCTCGATCCCGAGGACGAGAAGAACGACGTGATCCTCTACAACGCAGGCGTCTGCTTCCAGGACGGGCGTTCGATCAAGGCGGCGATCAGCGCGTTCGGCTGGCTGCGCCAGTACTACCCATCGAGCAAGCTCGCGGCGCGCGGGCTCGCGCGCGTCGGCAAGGCGTACGGGGACATCGCGTACTACGCGGACAGCGCGGCCTCGCTCGAGGAGTACGCGAAGAAGTACGCCGGTGAGCAGGACGCTTACGACGCGATGAACGACGCGGTGTTCTATCAGAAGGGCATCGGCAACGACGCGAAGGCGATCGCGAACACGCGCTACTTCATCAAGACGTTCGGCGCCAAACGGCCCCGAGAAGCGGCGAACGCGAGCTTCTCGTTGACCTCGGTGTACGAGAAGCAAGGCGATGCCGACGCGATCGCGCGCCACCTGCGCGAGTACCTCCGCACGTTCGGTCCCAAGGGCGGCACCGATCGCATGGTGATCGCGTACGCCAAGCTCGGCCAGGTGCTGTGGACCCAGAGCTGCCCCGGCAAGCTCGTCGACGGGTCGTGCATCAAGGTCGAGCGCGAGCGTGCGATCGCGATGCGTCGCAAGCTGCGCGGCAGCGTCGTGCAGCAGACGCAGTGCGGTCCGCAATCGAAGATCAAGCTGACCGTGATCGCACGCGACGAGCGCAAGGTGCGCGAGGCGATGCAGGCCTTCGCGTCGGCCGCGAAGGCGTTCGAGGCCGCGGCGGGCAAGACCGGCGGTGACGAGGCGGGTGCGCGCTACTACTACGGGCTCGCGAAGCTCGCCGAGGCCGATCGCGACTTCGAGGCGTACCTCGCGGAGGCGTTCCCACAACACCTCGACTTCGACCCGCGCTCCCCCGCGATCGCGAAGAAGAGCCTCGCGCGGTTCGAGGCGTGGTTCGCCCGGAAGGAGCAGCTCGGCAAGGCGGCGAGCGCGCAGTTCGAGCGCGTGCTCGCGATCAAGGACGCGGCGAGCTCGATCGCTGCCGCGGCTCGACTGGGACAGATCTCGCAGAACCTCTCCGACGCGCTGTTCACCGCCGAGATCCCGAAGAACCTCCGCACCGGCGCATTCGCCGAGGAGAAGGTCGAGGCGTACTGCGACAAGCTCATGGAGCTCACGCCGCCGCTCGAGGAGCGCTCGCTCGCGGCGTACGGCGTGTGTCTCGCGAAGTCGACCGAGCTGGGCTGGTTCAGCGAGTGGTCGAAGCTGTGCGAGCGCGAGCTCGGACAGATCAAGCCCGAGGACTTCCCGACCGCGGCCGAGCTGCGCGCCCAGCCGACCAAGGTCGCCACGGTGATCGCGCTCGAGCCACCGGTGCGTTCGCTCGACTGATCACGCCGGGGCCGGCGCCTCGATCGGGGCCTGGTGAGGCAATGGCACCAGGCTCACCGTAAGCGTCACGTCGGCGCGCATCGCCTGGGCGATCGGGCCCCGCTGCTTCGCCTCGTGCGAGATCGCGAGGAACTCCCGTGCGGAGATCCCCGGCACGATCGCCGAGCAGTGGACGCGCACCGCGGGGATCTCCCAGCGTCCCGTCGGCTTGATCAGCTGCACGCGCGCCTCCGTCCGCAGCGACATGGGGTGGTAGCCGGCCGCCGCGAGCTGCTCGGCGAGCATCATCGTGAAGCAGCCGGCGTAGGCCGAGGCGAGGAGCTCCTCGGGTGTGGTCGCCGTCGGCACCGCTTCGAGCTCGAACCGTGCATGCGGCGAGATGGGTGTGTTGGTCAGCGCACCGGAGTCCGTGGTGAGCATGCCGGCGTCCGTCCTCGGGTCGTCCCAGATGCAGATCGCTCCGCGGTCCATAGGTGCTCCTTCCTCGTAGCGCATCTGGTGCATCGAGCGTTCCAGCCCCGCGAGCGCCCTCGCCACGCGGCACGCGGCTCGTTCGGCGACGGCGCTGACGTCCGGGTTGCATGCGCCGGAGGCGAGCACCGGGTGGAATCCTGGACCGCCTGGGAATCGCGCTGGCCGGACCGGCGGTGTAACCTGGGCGCCGTGACCGCGGTGCTGATCACGCTGGCTGAGGTGGGGCCGGGTGTGCAGCTCGAAGAGCAGCTCAACAAGGCGGGGCTCGCCGCGCATTGGGACGTCCGGCAGGCGGACGGTCCGCAGCACGGGGTCGGCGCCGCGGTGGTGCTGCTCGACGGCGACCACCTCGGGGACCGGCTCGCGGAGGTCGCGGATCGCTGGCGCGACCAGCCCTCCGTGCCGGGCGTGGTGGCGATCGGCGCATCGGCGGCCGCGCGCGAGTCGGCGCCCAAGGCGCGCATCACGCTGGTCGCGCCCACCGCGAAGCTGTCCACGCTGGTCGGCATCATCGAGGAAGCGGCGAAGCTCCGGCTCGCGTCGGGCATGCGGTGGGCCGTGCTGCGCGCCGCGACCAACATGCTGCCCGTCGACGACACGCCGGCGGCGTGGCTACCGACGCTGCAGGCCGCACGCAAGGTCGCCATCGAGATCCCGCGCTCGGCGCTGCGCTGGCATGCGCCGCACTATGCATCGCCCCTGCCCCGCCTCGACGAGCTCCCACTGCGGTGCGACCAGCGA
>Ga0247822_10003413_pt1 | contig 10376 bp, 7 predicted proteins | sample 13C_Cellulose_Da_FD_192423 | JGI IMG/M metagenome (GOLD analysis project Ga0247822, IMG submission 192423) | Soil microbial communities from agricultural site in Penn Yan, New York, United States - 13C_Cellulose_Day30 | ecosystem: Environmental > Terrestrial > Soil > Agricultural land | place... | reverse complement strand
ACGCGGGCGTTGTACCAGTTCATCAGCGCCGAGGTGCCGAGCGACAGGATCAGGTAGACCAGCATGGTCAGCGAGATCACCTCGATGGCGCGGCCGGTCTGGTTGAGCGTCGTGCCGGTGAACACGTTGACCAGCTCGGGGTAGCCGATGGCGGCGCCGAGCGAGGAGTTCTTGGTCAGGTTCAGGTACTGGCTGGTGAGCGGCGGAATGATCACGCGCATGGCCTGCGGGACAATCACCAGCCGCAGCCGGTCATTTTCCTTGAGGCCGAGCGACTGGGCCGCCTCGGTCTGCCCGTAGCTCACCGACTGGATGCCGGCGCGCACGTTCTCGGCGATGAACGAGGCGGTGTAGATGGAGAGGCCCAGCGCCAGCGCCACGAGCTCGGGCGGCAACTCGAGGCCACCCTTGAAGTTGAAGCGGTTGAGCACCGGCGGATCGAAGGCCAACGACGCGCCCGAAGCGAACCAGACGATCGCGACCAGCACCATCGAAGCGCCAAGACCAGCCCAGAAGACCGGGAAGCGCTCGCCGGTGCGTTCGAGCCGGGCCCTGGCCCAGCGGGCAAGCGCGATCCATCCGATGACCGCCACCACGAGGGCGGCGAGCACGAAGACGAACTGGTCATCGAAGATGGGCTTGGGAACGAACAGGCCGCGCTGGTTGATGAAGGTGTCCAGCGGCAGCTGGATGGAATTGCGCACCGCCGGCATGGTCTTCAGCACCGCGAAGTACCAGAAGAACAGCTGCAGCAGCAGCGGGATGTTGCGGATGGTCTCGACGTACACCGTCGCGAGCCGCGAGATCAGGTAGTTCGAGCTCAGCCGCGCGATGCCGATGGTGAAGCCGAGGAACGTGGCCAGCACGATGCCGATCACGGCCACGAGAATGGTGTTGGTCAACCCGACGAGGAACGCCTCCCAGTAGAAGGAGGTCCGGTCGAAGGGGAACAGCGAGAAGCTGATGTCGAAGCCCGCGGTCTTCCAGAGGAAGTCGAAGCCGGATGTCTTGTTCTGCGCCTTGAGGTTGATTGCCGTGTTGTTGATGATCCAGACCAGGAACAGGATCACCAGTGCCGCGACGACGATCTGGTAGATGACGCCCCGTACAACGGGGTCGTTGAGGGAGAAGGTCCTCTGCGGCGCCGGTTGCGCCGTGTCGAAGGATGCCATGGGTCATGCATCTCCTCTGCCCAGGAGAAGAGTCTAGCACAGTCGGCCATGGCTCCGCCAAGCCATTGCCGCTGAATCGGACAGCCCGGCGTTGACGCAACGCCGGGCTGTTATTCGAACCGTCCTTAGCGGATCGGCGGCGAGTACTGGATACCGCCGTCTTTCCAGAGGGCGTTCAGGCCGCGGGCAAGCCCGATCGGGGTATCCGGGCCGACGTGGCGATCGTAGATCTCGCCGTAGTTACCCAGCGCCTTGATGATCTGGTAGGCCCAGTCCTTGGTCAGCCCGATGGGCGTACCGAAGTCGCCTTCAACGCCGAGCAGGCGCTTGATGGCCGGGTTGTCGGAGGCCAGCATGTCGTCGACGTTGGCCTGGGTCACGCCCAGTTCCTCGGCCTCGAGCAGCGCGAAGTAGGTCCAGCGCGCGATGTTGAACCAGCCATCGTCACCCTGGCGCACCACGGGACCGAGCGGCTCCTTGGAGATGATCTCGGGCAGAATGACGTGATCATCCGGGTTGGCGAACTTCGAACGCTCGGCGGCGAGCGCGGAGGAGTCCGTGGTGTAGACGTCGCAGCGGCCGTCTTCGTAGGCCTTCACCACCTCGTCCTGGTCCACGAACACCACGGTGTTGAACTCGAGGTTGTTGGCGGCGAAGTAGTCGGCCGCGTTCAGCTCGGTCGTGGTACCGGACTCGATGCAAACGGCGGCGCCGCTCAGATCGAGAGCCGAGGCGATGTTGTCGGCCTTGCGGACCATGAAGCCCTGGCCGTCATAGAACATCGTGCCGATGAACTTGATGCCGAGCTGCGTGTCGCGGCTCATGGTCCAGGTCGTGGTGCGCGAGAGCACGTCGATCTCGCCGGCGCTGAGCGCGGTGAAGCGCTCCTGCGAGGTCAGCGGCGTGTAACGCACGGAGTCGGGGTTATTGAAGATCGCCGCGGCGAGTGCACGGCAGTAGTCGACCTCGAGGCCCGACCACACGTTGTTCGAGTCCGGCGCCGAGAAGCCCGGCACGCCGCCGGTCACACCACACTGCACGTAGCCCTTTGCCTTGATCGCATCGAGGGTGGGCGAAGCCGCCGTCTGTGCGTAGGCTGCGGACGCGGAAAGGCCGAGGCCCGCCGCGAGCGCGACCGAAAGAAGCGATTTGATCATTGGTGTTATACCTTGTTTCCTGACCCTGTTTCGTCCGGGAAGCGCGGCCCCAGCCCTGCTTGCCGGCGGCACCTCCGCCTTTGACGGCGGGTGTGATGCTGGTAGCATCGAAGCGGCAATTGACGGTTGCGTCAAGCTCCATGGCCGAAATGGGGCAGCAAGCCTGACTGTTTTTTGTTCAACTATCCCTCCTGACGTTGATTTAGGCAGAGCCTGAGATGACCAAAAAAGACCGCGAAAGCGGCGCTTCCGCGTCCCCCGAGACCATTCTCACGCATAGTGGGCGCGCCTCGCGCGATCACCTCGGCTATGTGAACATGCCGGTGTTCCGAGGCTCGACGATCCTGTTCGAGACGCTCGACGAGCTCGAGAACTACAAGGCGCCGTACCGCTACGGGCGCAACGACAACCCCACCGTGCTGGCGCTGGCCGATCTCGTGAGCGAACTCGAGGGCGCGGCAGGGACCGTCCTCGCGCCGTCCGGGCTGGCGGCGGTGTCGACCGCGCTGCTGAGCGCACTGTCCGCCGGCGACGAGCTGCTGGTGACCGACTCCGCGTATGAGCCGACGCGCACCTTCGCGACGGAAGGGCTGGCCAAGCTCGGAGTAACCACACGCTACTACGATCCCCGGATCGGCGCCGGCGTAGCCGAGCTCTTCACCGAAAAGACGCGGGCGATCTTCGTCGAGAGCCCGGGATCGCTGACCTTCGAGATGCAGGACCTGCCGACCATCGCGGCAGCGGCGCATGCGCGCGACATCACGGTGATCGTCGACAACTCCTGGGCAACGCCGCTCTATCACCGCCCGCTCGAGCTGGGCGCCGACATCGTCATGCACGCGGCGACCAAGATGTTCGTCGGCCATTCGGACGCCATGGTGGGGACGGTCTCGGCCAACGAGAAGCTGTGGCCCCGGCTGAAGCGCACGCACCGCATCTTCGGCGTCACCATCTCGCCCGACGACGCCTACCTCACCCTGCGTGGCATGCGGACCCTGGGCGTACGCATGAAGCACCACAACGAAACCTCGGTGGAGTTCGCCAAGTGGCTCGCCGGGCAGCCGGAGGTGGAGGAGGTCTACCACCCTGCCCTGCCCGACAGTCCGGACCACGCGATCTGGCAGCGCGACTTCACCGGCTCGGGCAGCCTCTTCACCTTCCGGCTGAAGCCGCGCAACCGCGACGCCGTGGCGGCGATGGTCAACGGCTTCCAGCTCTTCGGCATGGGCTATTCCTGGGGCGGCTACGAGAGCCTCTGCATCCCGTTCAACCCGAGCAACATCCGCACGGCCGTGCCGTGGACGGCGCGCGGCCAGCTCTTCCGCGTACATGTCGGGCTCGAGGGCCTCGACGACCTCAAGGCCGACATGGCCGCGGCGCTCGCGCGCTACGGCTCGATCAGCGCCTGAAGAGGCCTCTGATGGCCGCAAGCCGGCGACGCTCGGTGCGGCCATCAGCGGAGGTGAACAACCAGCCGCGCGCGACGAACAGCTCGCGCACGGCATAGGCGCCCAGCACGCCGAGCACCGCACCGGCGGTGATGTCGGTGGGATAGTGCGCGCCCACGACGATGCGCGAGAACGCGACCAGCGCCGCACACGCCATCGCCGGCCAGAAGGCCCGGGGCCAGAGGAAAGCGACCACCGCAGCCAGCGAGAACGCCGTGGTCGCGTGACCCGACGGGAAGCTCTGGTAGTCGTAGGCGCCCCAGTTCAACCACTGGAAGCTGAGCGGATTGTCGATCGTCCAGGTCTCCGGACGCCCGCGCCCGATGACGCGCTTGAGAATGGCCGATGCGAGGCTCGGCAGGCCCACGCCGAGCAGGATGAAGCCGGCGACGGACGCCACTTCGGCCAGGGCCCGCTTGATACTGTCCCGCGTCACCAGCGACAGCAGCCAGGCGACGAGCCAGGCGACCAGCGCCGGAATGAGGATCCAGCCCGACTCGCCCCATTCGGTGATCCACTCGAAGATGGCGCGCACATCATGGGGAAGCCCCGTGCCCCAGGCCGACAGCGGCCGGTCGAGGAAGTGAAGCAACACTATCAGGACGGCGAAGCCGGCGAGGAAGAACGGCGCGTTCCGGCGCGACAGCCCGAAGGGCCAGGGTTTGCTCAAATCGGTCATGGCGTGTTGATGGGGACTGACGCGCCCGACGTCAACACGCACTACACGATAGTCCCACGCTTGCGCTTTGGCGCGACAGCCGGTACGGAGTGCCCGTTCGGGGTATAGCTCAGCCTGGTAGAGCACCGGTTTTGGGAACCGGGGGTCGAGTGTTCGAATCACTCTGCCCCGACCATCAGACAGAACGCGAGAGTTGTAGCTTCCGAGTCCTGTTGTCCGCGGCAGCCCTCGAGCAGGCGGATTTTCACAAGCTGCATCAGATGCTTAGCGGAAGGGCCAGAAACCGGGCTTTCCAGCCAAGGTGAGACGCCTAGCGATTGCTTGACTGGAAGGCCGGGGTCGGTGCCGGCGTCGGGGTACCCACCGGCCTGCCAGTCGATGGCGGGGTCCGCTACGATTCTATCAACGAACCATCCTAGCGCCATTCGGCGGGAGCCAGCTTCGTGTAGGTTGGGAGGCTAGAAGGAGCATTGCCGCCTCGCCCAAGGCGTATGCGCCCTGAAGTCAGGACGTGACATGGTCCTTCACGTCGACCCTGACCCACTCTGCCTGCGCCACTCATCGGGGCCTGTCACGGGTGGATGGTGCGGTGTTGCGACTAGAGGGGAATCGACAGGGGGTGGATGTCGGCGGCGCTGCGGATCGATTCGACCACGCGCTCGGCGGCGACCTCGGCATCGCCCTCGTTCAGCGCGCTGATGCTCATGCGGATCACGTCGTTGCGGCCCGGGCGGATGTAGAAGGGCTCGCCTGAAACGAGCAGCACACCGAGCGCCCCGGCGCGGTCCACCACGTCGGTCGCGGCAGCGCCAGGGGGCAGCTGGATCCAGACGTTAAGGCCGTCGGTGCCCGTGACGAATGTGCCGGTGCCGCGCATGCGGTCCTCGATGATGCGCTTTACGGTCTGCCGGCGCTGTTCGTAGATGCGCCGGGCCTCGTCGAGGCCGCGCTCGAGCTCGGCATCCTCGAGCGCATAGGCCAGCGCGTGCTGGGCGATCAGGGACGTCCAGCCGTCCGAGAGGCTCTTCGACTCCGCGAGCAGGCTCGCGAGCCGTGGCCGGGCCAGGGCCACCGCGACCCGGATATCGGGCGCGATCGATTTGGCGAAGGTCCGGATGTAGATGGCGCGATTGCCCACGGTGCTGCCTTCGAGCAGCGAGCCCGGCCGGGTCAAGGCCAGATCGGCAAACTGGTCGTCCTCGATCGAGATGGCATGGGGATGCGCCTCGAGCACCTCGGCGAGCTCGAGCCGCCGCCTCTCGGTCCACGATACGCCCATGGGATTGAGCGCGCATGGCGTGAACAACGCGGCGATCGCGCCGGCCCGGAGTGCAGCATCGAGCGAGGCGGGCGTCGCGCCGTGTTCGTCGACCGTCATGCCCACGAGCCGGAAGCCGATGTACTCGAATGCGTCGAACACCGTCTGGTACCCGGGTTCCTCGACGGCGACGACGCGCGGCCGATCGGGCATCAGCCGAGCCGCCATCGACAGCGACATCACCATCAGCTGCTGCGCCGAGGTGCCGACGATCATCTCGGTGCCTTCGACCGGCAAGCGGTCACGCATCAACCGCGGCACTAGGGCGCTGCGCAGCGCCTGCAGCGGGCGCGGCGTGCCATATTGCAGGTCTTCCGACACAATGGCGTCGGCCGCCTTGTGGAAGGCGCGCTGCACGATCTTGGTCAGCAGCAGGCCGGTGTCGGGCTTGCCGCGAGAGCAATCGATGGCCTGCGGATAGAGGCTGTGCAGGCGTGTCGCCGAAGTCAGAACGGTGCGCCGCCGCCATGGCGGCCGCGAGGCGTAGAACGGCGACTTCCAGGTCGTCGTGTCGCCCTCGGCCGAGGCGGGCGGGGCTACGCGATTGGCCGGCGGGAGCACGAAGGTCCCCCGCCCCACCTCGCCCGAGATGCGGCCATCGGCGCGCAGCCTGTTGTACGCCGCGACCACGGTCGAGGCGCTCACCCCCAGCCCCGCCGACAGCGCCCGCACCGTCGGCAGGCGGCTGCCCACGGCAATCGCGCCGTCGCGGATCGCATTCTCGAGAATGGAGGCGATAGCCTCGTGCCGCGTCATGGACGCAACAGCGGCTTCGTAGGCGGGACGGAGAACAGACGTGTTCACGATAGACTAACCTCGGCGCGCTCGGGCGCGACAGCGGCAGACGTTTAGTGACGCCCCGACGCCAATGCAACAATTCAGTGGGGAATATTCCCTACTGCTTAAAGCTCTTGCGAATTGGCGAACTCCTGCCATTGCCGGTCAATTGCAGCACTGTTAATGGCCCCACAGAATACATAGATGCGGAACCGGTAGCGATCAGTCGTGCCCTTGGGGATTTTCCATGACCCGGCAATCACCCGACTGGGCGAGATGCCGAATTCATTGTCCATGCGCCAGGTGGTGGGATGCATTGGATTGGACGGATGGTCCATGATGGCCATGCCCGCCTCGTCGCTGCGCCCCTCTAGCGGCATGGCAACCGCCAGCCAGCGCGCCCGCTGCTTTTCCGCATCCTTGTCCGCCTGCCCTTCGCTGTTGAGGGCGCTGGCACCCGTCTCTGGCGTCCACGGCATGCGTAGAAACAGCCCACCGGCCATGAACTGGCCGATCTCGATGTCGATCTCGGCGCGCAGGCCCCAGTCGAGCTCGAGCACGAAGTGGTCGTCGGCGATATCGAGCGACCAGGACTGCGTCTCGTCGATCATCGGCGATCCGTCCGGATGCCGCCACGGATTGCTCAGCGCCCAGCGGGCACCGCCGTTGACGATGCGTGGCGTGCCTTCGAGGCGAGGCGAGAAGCTCCCGTCCTGCGGCTCGTTGCGCCAGAAGCCGATACCGTTGACCAGGTTGAAGCCGGTATAGAGCCCTTGCTGCCAGATGTGGTGGGCCGGTTTGTCCTCCGTCATCACGCCCTTGCCATCGGGCGCGATGATCGGGTGGAAGTGCGGACGCGCGGCGGCGGGCAGACGGTGGGTGAGGACCAGCGAGCCATCGGCCCGCGAGATCCGCACCTCCTCCTTGCCCGTTGCGATGGTGAGCCCGTTCATCAGTCGCGCAGACCCATGATGCCGCCGTCGATGTTGAAGTCGGCGCCGGTCACGTAGGACGCCTCGTCGCTGGCCAGCCAGAGGATCGCATAGGCCTGCTCGATCGGCTCGGCCTGGCGCCCCAGCAGCGTGTGTGGCGCACCGGCGGCGCGCATCTCGGCCTCGACCTCGGCCTCTGACTTGCCCGTCGCCTTGGAACGGTTGCGGATGTGGAAGTTGGTCAGCGTGGGACCAGGCGAGATGGCGTTGACGCGGATATTCTCTTCGGCATGGTCGCAGGCCATGGAGCGGGTGAGCGCAAGGACGCCCGCCTTGGTCGCGTCGTAGAGGCCCATGCCCTTGCGGCCGACGGTGGCGTTCGCCGACGACACGGTAACGATGCTGCCTCCGCCATTCTCGGCCATCCTGGGGATCGCGTACTTGCACATATGGCCCACGGCCAGCAGGTTCGCGCCGAGGATGACGTTCCAGTCGTCCATCGTCGCCTCGGTGATCGGCCCGCGCACGCGGACGGCCGCCACGTTGGCCAGCACGTCGAGCTTACCGAAGCGCTCGACTGTCTTGTCGACGGCCATCTTGGCTTCTTCCATCCTGTCGAGACGGGCGATCACGTAGCCAACCTTCTCCCCGCTCGGGTCGATGGCGGCCGACACCTTCTTGCTCGCCTCCTCGTTGAGGTCGACGATCATCACCTTGGCCCCCTCGTCGACGAACAGCTTCACCGTCGCTTCGCCGATACCGCCGGCGCCACCGGTCACAATGGCCACCTTACCGGCCAGACGCTCACCCATTCGCTCCTCCTCATGGCCGCCAAACGGCCGATCTGCCCTGCCTGAATGTTTTCAGTACAAGATCAATACAAACTATGTACGCTTAACGAGGTAGCATGCGTGCCCCACGACGTCAAACACGCCGCGAATGATGATTTTTGTATTCACGTTCAATGCCTTGGCATCATTTTGAGACATGAATCTCAAAATCACTATTTCGACTGATTGACACTAATTGTCATGACCGATAGCATTCATATTGTCCCAATGTACCAATACATTGCGCCGGTCAGCGCCGGAGAAGTGCTGTCGGACCCACGGGAGAGGGTGCACCAAAAGCAAGAGGTCCGGCCGACCAGCGTCACGCGGCCGAGGCTAGCTAATGCGATGGCGCGCGTCGGGCCGTCCGCGCCGCGGCGGCTGAGGAGGAGGAATCGATGGACATCAAGCACCCGGCATCCGCCGGCCGCGGTGGCGTGAGCCGCCGCAACTTCAACAAGCTGTTCGGCGGGGCATTGCTCGGCAGCTTCGTGCTACCGCGCTTCGTGACCGATGCTGCGGCACAGCCAGCGAGCTACAACGAGGCGCCGATGCTCGCCGAGCGGGTCAGCGCCGGAACGCTGCCTCCAGTTGCCGAGCGCCTGCCCAAGAATCCGGTCGTCGTCACCCCGACCAACGAGGTCGGTACCTATGGCGGGCGGCTGATGGGCGCGGGCATGGCGCCCGAGACGACCAACGACCTGCAGATCGGCCAGGCCACCGGCCTGTTCCGCTTCTCCAACGATCTCAACGAACTCATCCCCGACCTCGCGAGCGGGTACGAGTTCAATGACGACTACACCCAGTGCACCATCACCCTGCGCGATGGCATCAAGTGGTCGGACGGCCATCCGTTCACAGTCGACGACATCATCTTCTATCTGGAGGACTACCAGTACAATCCGGACCTGTTCCCGGCGACACCCGCCATCTGGCTGCTTGGCGGCGAGAAGTTCGGCATCGAGAAGATCGACGACACCAACATCCGCTTCACGTTCTCGCGGCCCTATCCCTCGTTCAGCGTGATCCACTTCTCGGGTGCGCCGACCGAGCCTTTCCGGCCCGCGCATTACCTCAAGCCCTTCCATCCCCGGTACAACGAGAACGTGGCCACCGAGGCGACGGCCGCGGGCTACGACTCCTGGCAGGCCTACTTCACCGCCAAGGCGGACGGCGACTCGCCCTCCCCCCACTACGGAGTGTCGAACCCCGAAATGCCGGTCCTTTCGCCGTGGATTCCGACTTCGGCCGATAGCCAGCGCCAGCAATACGAGCGCAACCCGTACTACCACCACGTCGACTCGGCCGGTAACCAGCTGCCCTATGTCGACTTCATGACCGTCGAGTACGTCAGCAACTCCGAGGTGATGAACCTCAAGGCGGTGTCGGGCGAGCTCTCGGTCGCCGGCCTCGACATCCAGCTGCTGAACTACCCGATCATCCGGCGCTCCGAGGAGACCGGCGGCTACTCCACCAAGCTGGTCTATTCCGAGCGCGGTTCGGACGTCGCCATCGCCTTCAACCAGCTCCAGCCAGATCCGGTGCTGCGCGAGCTGTTCAACGACGTGCGCTTCCGCCAGGCCATGTCGCTGGGCATCAACCGCACTGAGATCAACGAGCTCGTATTCCTCGGCCAGGGCACCCCGCGTCAGGCCACCGTCAACGAGTCGGCGAGCTTCTATGATGCCAAATGGGGTGAGCACTTCGCCCAGTTCGACCTCGAAAAGGCCAATGCCCTGCTCGATGAACTGGGGCTGACCCAGCGCGACGGCAACGGCATCCGCCTCCGCTCGGACGGCCAGCCGCTCATCTTCCAGCTCGAATACCTGCCGCAGGAAGGCCCCAAGAAGGAAGCCTGCGAGCTGGTGGTAAAGCACTGGGCCGCCCTCGGCGTCCAGGTCGATGCCCAGGCCCGCGAGCGGGCCTACCTGATCCAACGTCTCGACGCGCAGGAGCAGCACGCCACCGCCTGGCACGTCGATCGCGCACTCGAGCGGCCGTCCTATGCCTACTCGCTCGACGGCAAGCTGGGGCCTGGCGGCAACTCGATCATCCGCTATGCC
>Ga0247822_10003412_pt1 | contig 10381 bp, 6 predicted proteins | sample 13C_Cellulose_Da_FD_192423 | JGI IMG/M metagenome (GOLD analysis project Ga0247822, IMG submission 192423) | Soil microbial communities from agricultural site in Penn Yan, New York, United States - 13C_Cellulose_Day30 | ecosystem: Environmental > Terrestrial > Soil > Agricultural land | place... | reverse complement strand
GGCGGCCAGTTCCACCGGCTCGACGAGTTGCCGACGTTCCTCAAGGAACTCGCCGCGCAGCCGCTGGAGACGGTCAAGCCCAAGCCGAAGTACCTGCCGGACTGGCGGCGCGACCGTTCGCCATGTCCGCTACTTCTACTTGTCCAGGCCGACCATCGTCTTCAGCTCGGCGAACGCCTTGGTCAGGCCGTCCTTGAGCGACTCCCACTTCTCCGGCCCGGCCGCCTGGAACTCCGCGATCATTTTCTTGACCTGCTCGTACTTCTCCTTGGCCTTGGTCAGCGCGTCTCCGCTGAGCCCCTTGATTTTCTCCTCGATCTTGGGCAGCGCCTCCTCGATCGGCTTGACGACCGCCGTCTTGGCCGCCTCGGCCGCCTTCTTGGCCGCCTCCTGCGCGCCCTTGGCCGCGCCCTCCGCGGACTTGGCGGCATCCTCCGCCTTGCTGGCCGCCGTCTTCGCGCTGTCGCACCCGAGGGCGAACAGTCCGCACGCCGTCACCAACAGTCCGAGCCCCAGTGAGCGGGACATGACCAGTCTCCGTCGCGAGTGTCCCCGGCGAACTATCCGGGAGAGGGGAACAGCGGGCGACCCACAATCGCCCCGCCATCGCTACTGACACCCGGATCGGGCAGACTATTCCCGCGAATTTGGATTCACCGGCGAGCAGTCTCGATCCACCCGCCGCCGAGTACGCGGGAGCCGTCGTAGAAAACGACGGCCTGACCTGGAGTAACGGCCGACTGCGACTCCGCGAAGCGAACGTCAGCCCCGCCGTCCGCGGTCGCGACGACCGTCGCCGGGCAACCGGCGTGGCGGTAGCGGATCTTCGCCGTGCAGGCGAGTGGCGCCAGCGGTGGGTCGATCAGCCAGTTCACCTGTGAGGCGACCAGTCCGTTCGCCAGCAGGTCTTCCGGGTCGCCAACGACCACGGTGCGTGTCTCGGGGACCACCTCCAGCACGAACCGCTTCTTCCCGGCCGCGACGCCCAGTCCCTTGCGCTGGCCGACGGTGAACCGGTCGATGCCATCGTGCTCGCCCAGGACCGTGCCGTCCTTCTCGACAACGGTGCCGGCGAGCGCCGCGCCGGGCCGCCGCCGGCGGACCACGTCGGTGTGGTCGCCCGACGGCACGAAGCAGATCTCGACGCTGTCCGGCTTGTCCGCGACGCCGAGCAACCCCGCCTCGCGGGCGACCTCGCGCACCTGCGGCTTGCTCAGCCCGCCGATCGGGAACAGCAGGTGCGGCAGCACGTCGCGCTGGATGCCGTGCAGGACGTAGGACTGGTCCTTGTCCGGGTCGAGGCCGCGGTACAGCTCCGGCCCATTCGGCCCGGGGAGGATTTGCGCGTAGTGCCCGGTGGCGATGAAGTCCGCTCCGAGCTGCCTTGCGAACGCCCAGAGCTGGCCAAACTTCAGCCAGGTATTGCACACCACGCACGGGTTCGGGGTGCGGCCGCGGAGGTACTCGTCCGCGAAGTAGTCGATGATGCGGTCGAACTCTCGCTCGAAGTCCAGCGCGTAGAACGGCAGGTCGAGCCGGTCCGCCACCCGGCGCGCATCGCCGGCGTCGATGGCCGAGCAGCAGCCCTTCTTGTTGTCGCGACGGGTGTCGGCCTCGTCGGTGTGGGCGCCGGTCCGCATGAACAGGCCGACCACGTCGTACCCCTGCCGCCGCAGCAGCACGGCCGACGCCGAGCTGTCCACCCCGCCGCTCATCGCCAGCACCACCCGACCCGGCATGGACCCAACCTCCTCGCAACCGACCTGGCGCGATCCGCACGACCCCCTCAGTATACCGGACACGGCTTCCCCGGCCCTCGTTCGGACGGGCGGGTCAGGCGATCAGGCGATCAGGCGATCACCACACCCCATCTGATCGCCTGACCCCGGCGGGCCGTCACAACCGACCCTCATCGAAGGCAATTGACGGCATTATCCGGATTATCACTTGATACTGAACAAATTATCATGCATACCATCGAAAGTGTACGGGTGTACCGATATATCCCCAGGGGCCGCCCATGTCGCTGCGCTACCTGTTCGTGGACATGAACGCTTTCTTCGCGTCGGTCGAACAGCAGGACAACCCGGCGCTGCGCGGCCGGCCGGTGGCGGTCGTGCCGGTGCTGGCCCGGACGACGTGCTGCCTGGCGGTCAGCTACGAGGGCAAGGCGAAGGGGGTGAAGACCGGCACCCCGGTCTGGGAGGCGGAGCAACTCTGCCCCGGAATGACGTTCGTGGTCGGCCGGCACGACCGGTACACCGAGGTCCACCACCAGATCGTCAAGGCGGTCGGCCGGTGCGCCCCGGTCGAGCGGGTCATGTCCGTGGACGAGATGGCGTGCAAGCTGATCGGCGACGAGCGCAAGCCCGCGGCGGCCGAGGCCATCGGGCGGCGGATCAAGGCGGAGATCCGGGCCACGGTCGGGGACTACCTGCGGTGCTCGGTCGGCGTCGGCCCGAGCGTGATGCTGGCGAAGGTGGCCGGCGACATGAAGAAGCCGGACGGGCTGACGCTGATCGAGACGAAGGACCTGCCGGGCGCGCTGTACCAGTTGAAGCTCACCGACTTCCCCGGCATCGGCCCGCGGATGGAGAAGCGGTTCCTGCGGCACGGCATCTCGACCGTCCGCCAGCTCATCGGGCTGACTGTGAGACAGCTCTCGACAATCTGGGGCAGCCGGGTACACGGCGAGCGGTGGTTCCACCTGCTGCGCGGCGACGACCTGCCGGACCGGGCGACGCGGCGGCGGACGGTGGGCCAGTCGCACGTGCTGCCGCCCGCGCTGCGGACCGACGCGGGGGCGCACGGGGTGCTGTCGCGGCTGATCCACAAGGCGGCGGCCCGGCTGCGGACGATCGACTACTGGGCCGGGGCGCTGGCGGTGGGGGTGCGGTACGACACCGGCCACACCTGGGACGCGGGGTGCAAGCTGCCGCGGTGCCAGGACACGCTCAACCTGCTGCGGGCCTTCGGCCGGATGTGGGAGGACCGCCCGCCGGTCGGCCAGCCGTTGCAGGTGTGGATGGTGCTCTCCGACCTGGTCCCGGCCCGGTCGGCGACGCCGTCGCTGTTCGAGTTCGACCGCCAGGTGACGGACCTGTCGCACGCGATGGACCGGGTGAACCGCCTGTTCGGCAAGCACACCGTGCGGTTCGGGACGGCCGTCGGCAGCGAGGAGACGGCCCCGACGCGGATCGCGTTCAACCAGATCCCCGAGTTCGACCCGGCGTTCGTGTGACGGCGGCCGGTCCGCCGGCGGTATGATGGGGGTATCCCCCAGCCGGTCCCGCGGAGCCGCCCATGTTCCCCCTCTTTGGCCAGGATGTGGTCGCCGACATCGCCAACGACTCGGGCAAGAAGATCGCCGTCGCGGCGGTCGTGACGGTGGTCACGTCGGTGGCGTCGTTCGTGATCGGCCGGTACTGGGGCCGGTACAAGGCGAGCCGCGAGTGGCACCGCAAGGAGTTCCTCGGCCGGGTCATCGTCAGCCTGAACATCTTCGCCGACGGATACCTGAAGATCCGCACGGTGATGGAGCGGTCGCTGGAGGAGGTGTTCCTCAACCAGGTGGCAATCGACAAGGTGACGGCCGCCTCGTGGCGGTGTACGCCGGACAACCCGATGCTGCCGATCGCGCGTGAGGACCGGTGGTACATCCTGAACTTCGTGCTGAACGCGGTATCCGAGTACTTTGCTGCCGGTCAGGTCAAGCAGGACGCCGGCGAGAAGGTGACGACGGTGCGGTACGCCCTGTTCCTGACGGCCGAGTTGGTCGGCGACGAGCGAATCCGCAAGGTGCGGGCGATGCTGGTGAAGCAGGAGCACCTGACGAACTTCCCGTACCCGGACACGCTGCCGAAGCTGGAGAACGCCTGGCACGAGGACCGGATCAAGACGCTCCGCAAGGCGGCCGATCTGTACGCGAAGGAACCGGATAACTTCCTGGTGCTGGAAGTGTGTGTGTAAGTCTTGTAGGGTGGGTCGAGTCTTCGAGGCCCACCGTCTTCGGCCATCGCGGTCCCGGTGGGCCTCGAAGACTCGACCCACCCTACAAGACCCGAGCCATGCCCCGCCTCACCCTGGCCGCCTTCGCACTGATGTCCGCCATACCCGCCCCCGCCGCCGAGCCGAACGCCGAGGACGCGAAGCTCGCCGTCCGCTTCCGCACGTACCTCGACGCGGAGTTCCGCCGGCACCCGTTCTATGCCACCCGGCAGGGGAACCACGACCACGACGACCGGCTCGACGACCTCTCCCCGGAGGCCCGGACCCGGGACGCGAAGCAAGCGAAACGGACCCTCGACGAGCTGCCCAAGTTGGTCGCTTTCGACAAGCTTTCCCGGTCTGGGCAGATCGACTACGAGATCTGGCGGCACGCCCTGAAGTACCAGCTCTGGCAACTCGCCAACGAGGATTCTTTCGTCAACGACCCGCGCGTCTACGGCGAGTACGTCTCCGACAGCATGTTCCTTCTGTTCACGCAGTCCACGCTGCCGCGGGAGCGGAACGTCGCCAACGCGGCGAAGCGGATCGCCTTCGTCCCGAAGGTCGTCGCCGCGGCGAAGGCATCCTTGAAGAACCCGCCGCGCGTGCTGACCGAGGTGGCGATCAAGCGGAACCTGGGCGCGATCGCATTCTACGAGAAGGACATCTTCCAGTTCGCCGGCGAGACACCGGGAACGAGTGAGCTGACCGCCCCGTGCCGCGAGGCGGTGGCGGCACTAAAGGACTACCAGGAGTATCTGGAGAAGGATCTGCTGCCGCGGTCCACCGGCGACTGGCGGCTCGGGAAACAGAAGTTCGCCGAGAAGATCGTTCTCGAACTCGACGCCGGGCTGACCGCCGAGGACGTCATCAAAGCCGCCGAGGAAGAAGCCGACCGCGTCGAGCGCGAGATGTACTACGTCGCCAAGCAACTCTGGCACAAGCTCTACCCCGGCCAGCCAGTGCCGCCGGACGACCCGGCCGGCCGGCGGGAGACGGTGAAGCTCGTCCTCGACGAACTGGGCAAGGACCACGGCAAGCCCGAGACGCTGGTTGCGGACGCGAAGCAGACCGTCGAGCGGATCAAGGACTTCATCCGCGAGAAGCGCGTCCTGACGCTGCCGGACCCGGACGAGTGCCAGGTGGTCGAGATGCCGGAGTTTCAGCGCGGGTACTCGGTGGCGTACCTGAACCCGGCCCCGCCGCTGGACCCGAAGGCGGCCAGCCTGTACGCCGTCGCCCCACCGCCGGACGACTGGCCGGCGACCCGCCGGGAAGCGTACCTGCGCGAGTACAACCGGGCGATGCTGCAAGTCCTCACGATCCACGAGGCGTACCCGGGTCACTACGTCCAACTCGCGTACTCGAACCGCCACCCGTCGCTGGTCCGCAAGGTACTGTACTCCGGCGTCTTCGCCGAGGGGTGGGCGGTGTACACCGAGCAGATGATGCTCGACCAGGGCTACGGCAACGGCGACCTGTCGCTCCGGTTACACCAGCTCAAGTTCTACATCCGGGCGGTGCTCAACGCGATCCTCGACTACAAGATGCACTGCGCCGACATGTCCGACGAGGAGGCGCTGAAGCTGCTGATGGACCGCGGCTTCCAGACCGAGGGCGAGGCGGTCGGCAAGGTGTTGCGGGCGAAGCAGAGTTCGACGCAGCTCTCGACGTACTTCGTGGGGCGGATGGCGTTCTATCGGCTACGGCAGCAGGTCCAGCGGAAGCGCGGCGAGGCGTTCGACCTGGGCAAGTACCACGAAGAAGTGCTGAACCAGGGGACGATCCCGGTGAAGTACCTGACGGAGTTGGTCAGGTAGGTCCTGTAGGGTGGGTCGAATCTTCGAGGCCCACCGGTGCTCTCAGACGGTGGGCCTCGAAGACTCGACCCACCCTACAAAAGCACCCGCTCCCCGAAGTGATCTCGCAGTCGGCGCCTCGTCTCGTCTCCGAAGCGGCTCCCGGTCAGCGTCAGCGCGGCCAGGTCCGGCGGCGGCTCGCGGTCGAGCAGGTGTCGGGCGCCCGCGTCGGTCAGTTGGTTGTAGTCCAGCTTCAGCTCGACCAGCCCGCCCCAGTTCGCGGATAGCGCCCGCAGGGCGCGGTCGTCCAGCCGCGTGCTGCTCAGGTCCAGCGCCCGCAGCCGGCCGGACAGGCCCGCCCAGACCTCCGGCCGCACTCCTCCGCCGCGCCAGTTGCGGCTCAGGTCGAGCATCCGCAACCGGGGCAAGTGCTCCGAGTCAGCCACCGCCGCCAGCCCCCGCGGGTCCGCCTGCACCTCGCACAGCGTCAGCCGGGTCAGCCCGCCTAGCCGTCGGCAGCGGGCCAGCCGCCGCAACTCGTCCGTCGGCAGGCCCAACTTGGTGATCGCCAGCTCGGTCAGGGAGTCGAGGACCGGGGACTCGGTCAACTGCTCGATATGTTCCGCGGCGAACCGGGTGGCGGTGAACGCCAGCCGGTTCAGCCGCGGCGGCTCGGGGCCGGCGGCGAACGCCGCGATCAACTCCTCCAGCGACTCGTACCCGGACCGGAACTCCAGGCCCCGCAGCCGCCGGCCGAGCGGCGAGCGGAACAGCCCGGCAACCAGCTCCGGCATGGCGTGGCTACCGCCTCGGTGGAAGACGATCTCCTCCAGCCCGGTCGCCAGTGGCGATTCGCACAGGACCCGGACCGGCTCGATCGGCGTCCGTGTCCCGGGGAAGTGGATCGACTTCACCCGCGGCAGCCACGGCTGGGCGGCGAAGTGCTTCCACTGGTCCAGGGTGGCGCTGGGAAGGTGAAGTTGCCCGATCGGGGCGGCATCGAACAGCCGCGGTGCCTCGGCGAAGAACGTCGCCACATCGTGGACTTTCAGCCCCCAGGCGAACCCGCGGCGAAGGGCGAATTCGGGGTGCCACTCCAGCCCGATGCCGTCCACCCGCGGCAGCGCGGACCACCACGGGGCGCCGGTGACGAGGTCCGGCTCGCGGTGCCGCAGGCCAACGGCGAACGGCTCCCACGGCGGGGTCCGCGCCAGCTCGACCTGCGCGCGGACGAACGCGGCGTGGGCCGGCTCGTCGCGCTCTTCCAGCCAGTCGGCGAACACCAGCCGCGGCAGGTCGTCGTCCGGCGCGGCGGCGACCGCCCGGGTCAGGGCCTCGCTCTCGTCCACGGTTTGCGCCCCGGGTGCGGAAGGATCCCGGGGTTATGGTTGCGGAGGGGCGGGGGGGAAAGCAACCCACCACAACAAAGCGAGCGGGGGACGTCAGTCCCCCGAGGAAGGAGCGAACTCACCGGGTCGGGCTACCTCGCCAGCTTCTTCGCCGCGTCGAGTGCGTCGCGGAAGTCCGGCAGGCCGCGGAGCGCCTTCAGGTCGGGGTCGGTGTCGATCGTCTGGAACTCCCGATAGCCGCCCCGCAGCGCCTTGCGGAAGTAGCCGACCGCCCGCGGCAGGTCCGCCGGGTGGTCCGCCCCGGTCAGAGCGTACACGCAGGCCACCTGGTACACCACCAGCGGCTCCTCGGAGAGGACCAGTGCCGCCTGGGCGTCCTTGTGGGCGTCGTCGCGACGGCCGAGCCGGGCGTAGAGTACCCCCCGCCCGGTCCGCGCCAGGGCGAAGTCCGGGTGGCACGCCACCGCCTTCTCCTGGGCCGCCAGCGCCTGCGCCGGCTGGTCGAGGATGTCGGCCAGGACGTGCGCCTGGTTCTGCCAGGCTTGCAGGTAGTTGGGGTTCAACTCGGCCGCCTTCTCGAAGTCGGCCAGCGCCCCGGACGGGTTAGCCGACACCCGCGCGCACCCGCGGACGAGGTAGTCCATCGGGTCGGCAGGCGTCAGGCCGGCGGCCGTCTTGCGGTCGGCCTCGGCGGCAGCCTTGTTCGCGAGCCGTTCATACACCTTGGCCCGCAGGTAATGGACCCGGATCGGGACCGCCCCCAACTCCAGCGCCTTCGTCAGATCCGCGAGCGCCCCGGCGTAGTCCGGCAGGGAGGTGCGGGCGATGGCCCGATGCACGTACGAGTCGATGTGGGTCGCGTCCCGCTTGAGGGCCTCGGTGAACTCGGCCTCGGCCTTTTGGTACTTCTTCCGGTCGGCCTTGGCGTCATGTAGCAGGATCAACCCGCGGTTGTACGACGGCCGCGGATCGGACTCGGCCAGCGCCTGCGCCACCTGGTAGCGCTCCAGAGCCGCCGGCAACTCGTACCGCTGCTGGCGGCAGACGGCCAGCTTGAACTGACCGGCGTAGTGGGCCGGGTCGCGCTGGGTTAGCTCCAGCAGCGGCCCGACCGCGCTGGTGTGGCGGCCTTCGGCGATGAGCGTCGCCGCGAGCAGGTAAAGGTCGGTGTTCGTCGCCAGGCTCAGGTCGATCGCGTCCTGGTCCGACTCGCCGGTCAGCCGCTTGCGTTGAATGGCCACGAATGCAGGAGGGGTCCGGCCGGCGTAGCACGCCTCGGCGACGCGGTTCCAGGCCAGCGCCCGCTCGGCCGCGGCGGCCCGGACGGCGTCGGGCTTGCCGTGGCCTCCGAGCCACTCGGCGTTGGCCATCAACAGGGCCAACTCGCCCAGATCATTGCCCAAGGCGGTCCGGTCGGATTCGGGGAGGATGCGGACCGCTGTCCGGCCCGCCCAGTCGGCGACATCCGGCAGCCCGTACGCGGCCAGCACAGACTTGCCGTCTTCCAGCGCTTCCGCGCGGTCCTTGAGGTCGTCCCGCGCGGACAGCCCGACCCGCAGCCGGGCCAATTCGCCGTGGACTGCACGGGCCTTGCTGCTCGCCTCCGCCCCGGCCCGGGCGTGGGACTCCCGGAACGCCGCCACCCCCAGCCCGCCAGCGGTCAGCACCACCCCGACCAGCAGCAGGTGCGCCAGTAACCGCGGGTTCCGCCGCCTCCACTTCCCCAGCCGCTCCGCGATTGAGATGTCCGGGGCGAACGCCAGCGGCAAGTTCTGACGGTGCCGGTCCAGGTCGGTCAGCAGGTCCCGGGCTGACTGGTAGCGACGGGCCGGGTCCGGCTGGAGAAGTGTCCGCACGACGGACTCGACCGCCGGGGAGACGGCCGGGTTGAGCGCCCGCACAGGCGGCGGGCCGGCGCGGCGGGCCTTCGCCATCTCGGTGGGGTTAACCTTTGTGCCCGGTGGGATCGGGAACGGCGGCCGACCGGTCAGCAGTTCGAAGAGGATCACGCCGAGGGCGTACAGGTCCGTGCGGTGGTCCACCCGGGCGGCGCCGCGCTCGACGTACTCATCGAGTTGCTCCGGGGCCATGTACGGCAACGTCCCGCCGGTCCGCTCGCGGTCGCCGGTCCGCACGTCGTAGGCCAGGTTGAAGTCGAGCAACAGCGGTTGCCCGTCGTCGGCCAGCAAGACGTTGGCGGGCTTGAGATCGAGGTGGAGGATACCGACCTCGTGGGCGTGGGCCAGCCCGTCGGCCAGACGGGTGACCAGTCGCAACACCAGCGCCGGGTGGCTGGCCTCGTCGGGATCAGCCGCCCCGGCCGGGGCGGCCAGCACGGCGACGGGAGGCAGTGCCGGGTGTGGCCCCGACTTGTGGGACGAGTTGACGGTCGTGCCGCCGGCCTGGGCGACGGTCGTCGAGTGCGCCGCGGTCCCCGGGAAGACACCGGTGGAGCGATACTCCTTGACCAGGTCCGCGAGCGTCCGCCGGCCGAGGAACGGCATGCACACCGCCTGCAGCGGTGCGTCATCGTGGACCGAGTAAATGGGGACGACGTTGGTATGTCGCAGCTTGGCCAGTTGCTGCGGCTCGCGGGTCGGACGGGTCGTGACCTTGAGGGCCACCTGTCGGCCGGCCAGACTGGTCTGCTCGGCCAGGAAGACCCGGGCGAACGCCCCGGACCCCAACTCGCCCACCAGCTTGAACCCACAGAACGTGTCCCCGACTCCGGGGAAGCGGGTGGCACCCCGCGCCGACTCCGGGGCGGGGCGGGTGGACCGGGACGCGGTCAGCAGCGGGTCGCCCGCCGACCGGGCGTCGGTCGCCCGCGGCGCGGGGATCGCGCGAGTCCGCTCGTACTGGCCGACCGGGGTGTACGAAGCCGGGGGCGGGGTCTGGTCAAGTCCGGGCAGCCGATACTTCGAGAGCCGACCACCGAACGACCGCACCTCGCCGGAGACCGCCTGAAGCCGGGCCTCCACAGCGGTCAACACGGCGACCGCCATCGAGTCGGCGAACAGCTCGGGGTAATAGGGACGGTAGTCGTCCAGCCGCAACGGGTTGCCGGCCGACCAGTGATGTTCCAGGTCGGCCCGGACCAGTTCGGTCAGGGTAGACAGGTAGTCCGGGTTCGACCGCTGCGGGAGAAACGTGGCCAACTCCTCCGGGCCGCGACGGCCAGAGCAGCCGTAGGCTTCCAGGGAGCGGGAACCGGAACCGACGACCGACACATGGGCGGTGGCGTCC
>Ga0247822_10003411_pt1 | contig 10381 bp, 8 predicted proteins | sample 13C_Cellulose_Da_FD_192423 | JGI IMG/M metagenome (GOLD analysis project Ga0247822, IMG submission 192423) | Soil microbial communities from agricultural site in Penn Yan, New York, United States - 13C_Cellulose_Day30 | ecosystem: Environmental > Terrestrial > Soil > Agricultural land | place... | reverse complement strand
GTTCCGACTCGCGGCCCGCGACCTGTCGCATGTCTCGGTCCACGTCTCGGGTGTCGGTCGGCACCGCGCCCGCACACTCGCGGGGGAAGCCGTCGCGAGTCGGCCGGCGCTGGTCGTCGCGGCCGGGTTCTGCGGCGCGCTCGACCCCGCGCTGAAGGTCGGGGACGTCGTCACGTCGCCGCACATCCTGACGGTCGATCACCTGGTGGCAAACCCCGCGGAGAAGCGGCGGCTGGCGGAGCTTCATGGCGCACTCGCGGTGGACATGGAGTCGGCCGCGGTTGCGGAGGTGTGCGCCGAGCGGGGCGTTCCGTTCCTGGCGGTGCGGGCGGTGTCGGACACCGTTGACACCGCCCTGTCACCGGAGTTGGTGCGGCTGCTGTCGGGCGGGAACGTGTCCACGTGGCGTGCAGTCCGGGCGCTGGTGCGGAAGCCGTCGCTACTCGGCGAGTTCCGGCGGCTCGCGCGCGACACGAAGATCGCGGCGCGGAACCTCGCGCGGGAGTTGGTCGATCTCGTCGGCGCACGCCGGGTTTGAGCCGCAGTCATTTCAGACTCGCGAGGTACTCCGCGAGCGAGCGGATCTCGTCCGCGGTCAGCTTGTCGCCGAACGCGGGCATGAGCTTGGCCTGGGGGCGGACGCTCCGCGGGTCGCGGATGAACTTCTCGAAGTACGCGGCGTCGCGGCCCGTCGCGGACCCGATCCGCGACAGGTTCGGCCCCTTGGAACTGCCGATGCTCGGCGGCCCGCCCGGCTGCCCGGCCTGCGCGTGGCACTCGGCGCAGTGAAAGTCGAACAGCCCCTTCGGCCCCGGCGCCGTCGGCCCCGTCGGGCCGCAGCCCGCGACGACGACGCCCGCCAGAACGACCCACGCGACAAACCACCCACGACGCGACATGACGAGGATCCCTCAAAGCTTCGCGACGAAGTGATGATAACGAAAACGCCCGCGGAGGTCGTCCGCGGGCGTCGAGGTCGGGCGGTCCCGGCTCACTTGATGAACAGCATCTCGCGGTAGGTCGGGAGCGGCCAGAGGTCGTCGGCGACGAGCGTCTCGAGCTTGTCGCCGAGCGTCCGCAGCTCGCCCATCTTCTCGATCACCGACTCCTTGATGTGCTTCGCGTGGGCGTACGCGTCGCCGTCCGGGTGGTGGTGGAGGGCCTTCTCCAGGCTCGCGGTGGCGGCCTGGAAGTGACTGATCGTACCGGTCAGCTCCTTCAGCGCCTCAAGTTGCGCGCCGGCGTCCACGCCCGCGGCCTTCGTCGCGTTGACCGCGGCCGCGACTTCGCCCTGATACCGGATCGCCGCCGGCAGGATCATCGTCTTGGCCATCGTCGCCATCATGCTGGCCTCGATGGTCACCTCCTTGACGTACTTCTCGCTGAAGATCGCGTACCGGCTCTGCAGCTCGCGCTCGGTGTACACCTTGTACTTGCTGAACAGCTCGACGGTGTCCTTGCGGACGATGACCGGGATCGCGTCGGTCGTGCTCTTCAGGTTCGGCAGGCCGCGCTTCTCGGCCTCCTTGTGCCACTCCTCGCTGTACCCGTCGCCGTTGAAGATGACCTTCTTCGACTCCTTCAGGATGCCCGGCAGCAGGTCCTGGATCGCCTTGTTCAGCGTCTTGCCGGACTTGGTCGCGACCTCCAGTTGCGTCGCGATGTAGTCGAGCGACTCCGCGACGATCGTGTTCAGCACCGTGTTCGGCCCGGCGATGGAGAAGCTGGAGCCGACCGCGCGGAACTCGAACTTGTTGCCGGTGAACGCGAACGGCGAGGTGCGGTTGCGGTCGCCCGCGTCGCGCGGCAGGTTCGGCAGGACCGAGACGCCGACCTCCATGTACCCGCCCTGCTTCGTCGTCTTCAGGTCGCTCCGCTCGAGCTGGTCCATCACGTCCTGGAGTTGGTCGCCCAGGAAGATCGAGATGATGGCCGGTGGGGCCTCGTTGGCGCCGAGCCGGTGGTCGTTGCCCGCGCTCGCGACCGTGACGCGGAGCAGTTCCGGGTACTTCGCGACGGCCCGGATGACCGCGACGCAGAACACCAGGAACTGCGCGTTGTCGTGCGGGTTGTCGCCGGGGTTGAGGAGGTTCTCGCCCGAGTCGGTCGCCATCGACCAGTTGTTGTGCTTGCCGCTGCCGTTGATGCCGGCGAACGGCTTCTCGTGCAGCAGGCAGACGAGGCCGTACTTCTCCGCGGTCCGCCGCATCACGTCCATGCACAGCTGGTTGTGGTCGGTCGCGAGGTTACTGTCCTCGAAGATCGGCGCGATCTCGTACTGGCTCGGGGCGACCTCGTTGTGCCGCGTCTTCACGGGCACGCCGAGTCGGAACATCTCGGCCTCGCAGTCGGCCATGCACGCGATCACGCGCTCCGGTATCGTGCCGAAGTACTGGTCTTCCAGCTCCTGGCCCTTCGGCGGCTTGGCGCCGAACAGGGTCCGCCCGCAGTTCAGCAGGTCGGGCCGGGCGTAGATGAAGTTCTTGTCGATCAGGAAGTACTCCTGCTCCGGGCCGACGGTGGTGAACACCTTGCGGGCCTCGGTATTGCCGAACAGCCGCAGAATGCGCAGGGCCTGGATGGACAGCGCCTCCATCGACTTCAGGAGCGGCGTCTTCTTGTCGAGGGCCTCGCCGGTCCAGGAGACGAAGACGGTCGGGATGACGAGGGTGGCGCCGTTGGGGGCCTCGCGGATGTACGCGGGGCTGGTCGGGTCCCAGCCGGTGTACCCGCGGGCCTCGAACGTCGCGCGGATGCCTCCGGACGGGAACGAACTCGCGTCCGGCTCGCCCTTGACGAGCTCCTTGCCGCTGAACTCGGCCAGCGCGGTGCCGGTGCCGGTCGGGGTGAGGAAGCTGTCGTGCTTCTCGGCGGTCAGGCCGGTCATCGGCTGGAACAGGTGGGTGTAGTGCGTCGCCCCGTGCTCCAGCGCCCAGTCCTTCATCGCGCTGGCGACCGCGTCGGCGATCGTCGAGTCCAGCGGGACGCCCTGGCGGATCGTCTTCTGCAGCGCCTTGAACACCGGCTTGGGGAGGCGCTCCTTCTGCACCTCCTCGCTGAACACGAGCGAGCCGAACAGGTCCTTGATGTGCGTCGTCTGGAAGTCGATCTGGTTGAGGTCGTACTCGGTGTTCGCGATCGCCTCGATCGCATTCTGGCGGGGGTTCGACATCTTGGAACGGCTCCGGGGGTTGGGTGCGGCGAGAGCGTTCGGGTGTGCGTCCGGTGACGACATTCCAACGAACCCCGGCGAGTGGTCGGGGCCGCGGTTGGGCTGGTCGGGGAGAGGTTACTCAGGTTATAAGCCGCGTCCGAGATACGGCAAGAAGTCGCGGGCCGGGTCGCCCGGCCGGGCCGGGCGGACTTGACGGAGGCGCCAGATGCGCAGGATCGCGGTCATCAACCAGAAGGGCGGGGTCGGCAAGACCACCACGACCGTCAACCTCGCCGCGGCCCTTGCGCAGGCGGGGCGGCGTGTCTGCGTGGTGGACCTCGACCCGCAGGCCCACGCCAGCACCCACCTCGGCGTCGAGCCGGACGGCACGCACGCGACGCTGTACGACGTACTCGTCGCCAACAAGCCCCTCGCCGACGTCCGCCGCCTCGTCGGCGAGAACCTGTGGCTGCTCCCGTCGGACATCAACCTCGCGGCCGCGGAGGTCGAACTCGCCGGCGTCGTCGGCCGCGAGGTCATCCTCCGCGAGGCGATGGCCCGCGAGGCCGAGGCCTACGACTTCGTCGTCATGGACTGCGGCCCGTCGCTCGGTGTACTCACGCTCAACGCCCTGGCCGCGGCCGACGAGGTGTTCATCCCCCTGCAGCCGCACTTCCTCGCACTGCACGGACTGTCCAAACTCCTGGAGACAACGGGCCTCGTCGCCCGCCGAATCAACCCGCGGCTGACCGTCACGGGCGTGGTCCTGTGCCTGTACGACGCGGCGACGAAGCTGGCGCAGGAGGTGGTGGCCGACCTCGCGGGGTTCCTGGAGCAGAGCCGCGGGATGACGGTGCCGTGGGCCGGGGCGCGTGTGTTCGACACGAAGATCCGGCGGAACATCAAGCTCGCGGAAAGCCCGAGCTTCGGTAAGAGCGTGTTCGCGTACGCCCCGAAGAGCAGCGGCGCGGCCGACTACACCGCCCTCGCCCAGGAAGTGTTGGGCGAGGCCGGGGCGACCGTGCTCGGCCCGCTGAAGGTGACCGTGGAGGTGGCGGAGGCGCCCGCGAACCGGGTGGCAGAGGCCGTGGCGTGACGCGCCTCACGCGGTCGGGGTCGCACACGCCCAGGCCCCTCGCGGCCGCGTGACCACTGCGGCCAGGTAGAGTGCGGCGACGATCAGCAGCAGAGCCTTGATCCCGATCACAAACGTGACGGTTTGCAGAAGCGCCCCGGCCAGTGCGCCCATGAGGTTCGCGCCGAGGGCCGCGTCCTTACGCTCCGCGACCGCGAACGAGCGGGCGAACACCAGGCCGCTGAACAGCATCGGCAGACTCGTCAGCAACCCGACTGCGGCGACTTTCGCGGGGTAGGAAAAGGCGGCGAACCGCGTCAGGTTCACGAAGTACAGCGCGAGGCAACTCCCGACCAGCGCGGCGTATACGGGCCACGCCGGCAGCCGCCGCGCCCAACCCGCGAGTGCGTTCGCGATCAAGATCATCGACAGAACGCCGGAGATGACGACGGCGTTCACGACCCAGGTGTTCCCCAGCACGACGCCGGCCTTACTGATGTTTTGTACCTCCAGCAGCATGAACCCCGCGCCGAGGAGTGCGAAGTGCGTTTGGGTACGGTCCCAGCCGCGGACGATCTGCAGTGCGGAAAGCTGACGCGACCCGACGACGAAGAGTGCGAGGAGCGTGAACATGAGGAGCAAGTACAGCGGCGGAATGTGCCGGGACTCGAGGTAGAGGTACGGCCAGTCGTCTGTCGGGACCTCGGTCGTCCCGGGCAATTCGAAGGGGACCGCGGCGACCCATTGATCCATGAGCGTTGCGAACCGCGGGTCCGAGGCCACCTGGCCGCGGGCGGCCCGGAGGTCTCCCGTGACAAAGAACACTCCCCCCCAGCCATAGGCGTTGTAGGGCACCCGGAACACCAGCGGCTGCTCGCCGAACACCTCGGCCAGCCCGCGGGCCATGCGGTCTGCGACGTACGGCTTCTGCGCCTCGAAGCTGAGCACCAGCACCCCGCCCGGCTTCAGGAGTTTCCGAGCCTGGGTGAGACTCTCGCGAGTGTAGACGTAGTGGTCGAGCCGGGCGTTCGTCATCGCGGACCCAGACGTGTGGGAGTCGAGCAGACCAAAGGCGATGACGTCGTACTTCTCCTCGCTCGTCTCGAAGTACGACCGGGCGTCGTCGTTCACCACACGGACGCGCGGGTCGGAGTACGGCTGTTCCGGGTGGACGCGGCGACCAAAGTCGATGATAGCGGGGTCGATCTCGACCGCTGTGACCCATTCAGCCCCGTTCCGCAATGCGCCGGCCACGTCGTTCCCCGACCCGGCGCCGACCACGAGTACGTCCCGCGGGCTCGGGTGGAGCCGGGCTGGCAGGTCGTACTGGGAGTATCCGCGTTGGTCGGGAGTGTACTTGTCGGGCCGCGCCGCCACACGAGCGGGGTCCAGGTCGATCGTGGCCTGGTAGCCGACGTTGTTCACGCCGATGAAGTGCGTGCCCGTGCCGCCCTCAAGCGGGTAGCGTTCCCCGCCGAGCGCCCCCCAGATCGAAGACTGGGGCGGGCTGTCAAACCCCAGTAGTGTGAGCTTCTGGTAAGGAGACCAGCGGGTCTCCTGCCAGCCGGGCTCGTGCCCCGCGAGCAGGCCAAGGGTAACGATACCGGCCAGCAGCGCTCCGTCGCCCGACTTCGACTTGCCGCCGGAGCCGAGGAAGCACGCCGCCCCGGCGGCGAACACCAGAAACCACCCCACCGGGGGGACACCCCAGCCGCTGCACGCGACGAACAGCCAAATCCCGATTAGGCTCCCGACGACGTTGACCGAGTACGCCCGCAGCGGTCGTGGGTCTTCGTTCATGAGGCGGCCGAGGAGTCGCCCCACCGGCACGAAAACCGCCCAGAGGAGGTACATAAGGCCCGCCGTGAGGGTCAGACCGACGACCGCCCCAGCGAGGGCCACCCAACCCGACCGCGCCTCCGTCCCCCACAACTCCATGCCGCTGACCTGGCCCAGCATGTTAGTGATCTTCACCCCGAGGAAGACTCTCGTGGTCGGGACCGCGAGGAGGGCGACCAGGATCGCCAGAGGGATCAGTACGTGCCTCATTGCGAACGGCTTCCGGGAGTCCCAGCATCCCATCCCCAGCCCGAGGAAGCAAACGACGAGGACCGTGTTTTGGAGGTAGGCGAAGATTCGGATTTCCGTGCTCACCCACCGGATGAGCAGGAGTTCCAGGAACAGCCCGACGACACTGATGAGTAACAGAGCCAGGGTTGGGCGGCGGGTGAGGAAGTCGTGTGGGATTGTTTCGGCTCGCGGCGCGGGAGCCGGGGCGGGAAGCGGGGTCTGAGTGAGCGGTGCGGCTTCGGTGGTCGGCATGGGGAAGAAATCCCTGCTGTGTGCTCGTGATTCGGTCGAAGCCTAGTACACACTTTTCCTGCCGGCGTCGGAACCGGGCGGTTACCGGGCCGACCGACCGCCGTACAATCCCTCCATGCTCCGCGTGTCGATCGCCAACCCTTACGAGTACTCCCTGGAGTTCCAGCGTCTCAAGGACGCGGCCCGCGCCGTGTTCGAGGGTGAGGGGGTCGCGGCGTGCAAGGTCACGGTCGCGTTCGTCGATAATCCCCACATCCACCGCCTCAACAAGCAGTTCCTCGACCACGACGAGCCGACCGACGTGCTCACCTTCCCGTACACCGACCCTGGCGCGAAGGTGCTGGAGGGCGAGGTCGTGATCGGGTACGAGGTGGCGAAGGAGTACGCGGCCGACCGCGGGCACGACGCGAACCTGGAACTGCTGCTGTACGTCGTCCACGGGTGCCTCCACCTGTGCGGGTACGACGACACCGACGACGCGAGCACGGCCGAGATGCGGGGGAAGGAACGCGAGTACCTGACGAAGCTCGGACTGCCAGACATCGCGGGTTGAAGGCACTCACCACGAAGACACAAAGCTCTCACAAAGGACCACAAGGGAAGCGAAGGCCATCGAAGTCACCTGGTGTGTGTCTTTGCGTGTCCTACGCGCCTTTGTGGTGAACTCTGCGATGATCGCACAGATTCACCCGACGCAAGTGAAGCAGATGCTCGACGCGGGCGCGCCGGTGGCGTTGCTGGACGTGCGGCAGCCGGAGGAGCACGCGTACTGTGCGCTGCCGGGGAGTGTGCTGATCCCGCTGGGAGAGTTGCACGCACGGGCGTCGGAGGTGGAGCCGGGCGAGGCGCTCGTGGTGGTGTACTGCCACCACGGGGTGAGGAGCCTGAGCGGGGCCGCGATCCTGAACGCGGCCGGCCTGCCGAACGTCGCGTCGCTGGCCGGCGGGATCGACGCGTGGTCACTGACCGTCGATCCCGCCGTGCCGCGGTACTGACACTCACACGACCTCGGTGTTGTCCTCGCGGGCCTTGGCCTCCTCCTCGGCGGCCTTCGCGGTCACCATGGCGCGGTTGAACCGGGCCGCGATCGGCTGGAACACGACCACCACGACGGCCATCGCCGCGCCGAGCATCGCAAAGTACACGCCCGGAGTCATGATCGGGTAGAGCCGGGTGATCGGCGCGTTGATCAGCAGGTTCGCGAGAAAGACCACCGCGAGCCAGCACGCGGTCACGAAACTCTTCATCGACTGCGGGGCCGCGACGAACGCCAACTCAAGCCCCGTGACCGAGATGAGAATCTCGGCGACGGTGAGGATGAGGTAGGCGAAGATCTGCCACCACACCGTCACGCGCTCTTCGGGCTTGACCCACTCCGCGACCTCGAGCGTGGCCTTGTCGTCCGGCTTCGCCTCAATCTTGGCCAGGTCGTCGCCCGACTTGATCAGCGGTTCGAGCACACCGCCCTTTTCCAACGCCGTGCCCGCGGGGAGGTTCGTGGGCGCGAAGTGGCCGTTCGTGATTGCCACCTCGGTGCCGTCCGAAAGCAGCACCTTGCCCGAACCCAGGTTCAGCTTCTTCTTCTCCTTGTCGTAGGCGAAGTCGGTGCCGGCCACCCGGACGCCCGTGCCGACGGTCGCGTTTCCCGAAACGTTCTCCAACTTCCCGTCCCACATCGGCAGTACGAGAGAGCCTTCCGGAGTAGTCAGCTTCAACACGTCTTGCTTCTGGCCCGCCAGGAATCCCGACAGGCTCATGATGACCATACTGAGGCCGGTGAGGATGAAGCCGAGCGTCATCTTTTGCGTGGCCTTCACCTCGTACCCCTTGCGCGCGAGCGTCTTGAAGAGCCAGACGCTGACCGGGACGAGGAGGATGATGAACACCGGGTTGAAGCCCTGGATCGCGTCGGCCGAGGTCGGGATGCCGAAGACGGTGGTGTCCATGTAGGTGTCGGCGAAGAAGATCCAGGTGCTCGCGGCCTGGTCGAAGATCGCCCAGAAGAACATGACGGTGAGGAACAGCGCCCCGATCCGCGACAGGATCAGCCACTTCAGCGCGCGGTCAGCCGCGATCTCGCTCTCCGTCACCACCTTGTACTTCACCGGGATGCCGGTCACGGTGACGGCGTCGGGGATCTGCTCGCCCGGCGTGCCGACCACCTTGCGCTCGATCACTTCTTTCGCGTAGAACCGCTTGCCGAGCGCGAAGATGAACAGGGCGATGGCCATCAGCGCCGCGGGGAAGAGGAACGCGGTCTGGTACCCGTACTGGTTCCGGAGCCACGGCATCGCGAACTGCGACAGGGCCGCCCCGATGTTGATCGACATGTAGAACCAGCTGAACGCGCTCGTCCGCAGTTGCTCCTGACCCGGCCGCTGCTGGTCGTAGGTCAAGCCCATGAGCGTCGAGATGTTCGGCTTGATGACCCCCGACCCCATCGCGAGGAGGACCAGGGACCCGAAGACGACGTAACGGTTCTCGGTGCCGACCAGGAACTGTGCAGCGACATACGGGACGGAAAAGCCGATGATCGTCCAGTACTTGCCGAGGTACTTGTCGGCGATGTACCCGCCGATCAGCGGGAAGAAGTAGCAGGCGGCGATGAACAGCGACATGAACGTGCCGGCGTCGGCCTGGTCCACGCCGAGCCGCTCGGTCATGTACTTCGCGAGGATCGCGCGCATCCCGTAGTAGGAGCAGCGCTCGGCGAACTCGCCCCAGAAGAAGAACCAGAAGCCGATCGGGTGGCCCGTCTTCGCGGGCGCGGTTGCTGCGGCGTCGGATGACACGCGGAAGCCCTTTCAGGTAGGGGATGTCAGGAGCGTCGCGAGAGTGAAGCGATCTTAACATTCCCGACCCGAAGGGCGAGAGCATTTTCCCGCCCCGCCGCCCGCGCACCTCGTCTTGTCGCGCCCGCGCCGGCGCGGGATGATCTCGCCATGAGAACGCTCAGACCCGCCATCTTCCTCGACCGTGACGGCGTGCTGATCGAGGACTCCCACTACCTCGGCGACCGCGCCCGCGTGCGGCTCGTGCCCGGTGCGGCCGAGGCCGTCGCGGCGCTCAACCGGGCCGGCTGGGCCGTCGTCGTCGTCACGAATCAGTCCGGCGTCGCCCGCGGGATGTTCTCCGAGGCCGACGTGGTCGCGGTCCACGACCACCTCGCCGACCTCCTCCGCGGGTACAGCGCGCGGATCGACGCCTTCCACCACTGCCCGCACCACCCGGACGGGGACGTGGCCGAGTACCGCGTCGCGTGCGAGTGCCGCAAGCCGGAAGCCGGCATGCTTCTCCGCGCGGCCGCGGACCTGGGCCTGGACCTCGCCGCGTCGTGGATGATCGGCGACCGCGTCAGCGACCTGCAGGCCGGGGCCGCGGCCGGCTGCCGCACGGCCCTCGTGCGGACCGGCTACGGGGCGCTCGTCAACCCCGCGACACTCGACCGCGACGCGCTCAACCTGGAACTGATCGCCGCGGACCTCGCCGACGCGGTCGCCAAGCTCGGCCTGACCTGCCGCGAGCCTTGCGCGGCATAAATTCCTCGCGTCTCCACTGTGATGGCACACTCCGAGTGCCGCGGCCGATTCAACCGGTGAAGTGGCGAGACAGCACACGGAGTGTGCCTGCTACGAACCGGCCGCAACCGGCCGCGAGTCGTTCGGGCCGTCCACGCGCGCGACGATCGCCGCGACCTCGTCGTCGGTCCACGCGCGGTCGGTCGCGCCGAGCGGCGGCCGCGGCGTGCCGACGTCGATGCCGTACTTCACGCGCATCGCGGCGGTCAGGAAGCTCCACATCCCGCCGGGACGGATCACGTCGTCGAGGGC
>Ga0247822_10003409_pt1 | contig 10385 bp, 9 predicted proteins | sample 13C_Cellulose_Da_FD_192423 | JGI IMG/M metagenome (GOLD analysis project Ga0247822, IMG submission 192423) | Soil microbial communities from agricultural site in Penn Yan, New York, United States - 13C_Cellulose_Day30 | ecosystem: Environmental > Terrestrial > Soil > Agricultural land | place... | reverse complement strand
GTCCCAGGCGCTCGACCGCCTTGACCGCGGTGGCGAGGTTCCCGTGCGCCGTGATGACAATCACGGCCGCGTCGGGTGCCACGTCCTTGAGCTTCGCCAGGGCGGTCAGCCCGTCCATCCCCGGCAGCCGCACGTCGAGGAAGACGGCGTCCGGCGGGTGGCGCTTCGCCTGGGCGATCCCGTCCTCGGCGGTGGCGGCGACGGCAGCCCGGTAACCTTCCCGCTCGCACGCCTTCCGCAAGGCCCAGGCGACCGACTCCTCGTCGTCGATGATCAGGATGGATGGCATACGGGCATCATACCGCGGCTGTAGGTGGGGACGGCGGGTCGGCAACGAGACGACGCCTGTAGTTCGTCAGGAATGTACTGATCGCGGCGGCGATTCCGTCACCAGGTGGGTCTTGGACGGCGGAAAGCGACACGTCCTCCTCGTCGTCCAGACGGACGATGATGTGAAGTTCCGCGAGTCGGCTACATAGCGTCGAACTCTTCAAAGCGGTCAGCACACTATCGGTTGCCCGGACGCTATCAACGGTGAGCCGACGAACCGCCGCCAGGAACGGTGACGCGGCCATCGCGCGTATCACCCAGGCGTCGGTTGGCCCATAGGCCCACTGGTCAATCCCGTGGTCGTACTGCTTCCGGCAGGCCAATCGGAGGCAGGTCACCCGGGACAGGTAGGTTGCATTAGCCAGTTCGCGTTCGCTACCGTCGAGCCCGCTCAGGGTTAACTCGCGGGGGCAGATAAGCGGCCACCAGTGGTCAGAGGTCTTGATGAAGACCGCCGCCTCGACCGTGAGTGCCGGGGCGCAGATCCCCCGTGGAAAGTGGTCCATCGAGAGCGGGTTCCCGTCAAAGGCCGGGGCGTTCTCCGCCAGGACTTGCTTCCATAGCTTGAACCGCTGCTGTCCCAGTATTGTTCGCTCGTTCCGTGGCAATTCTTCTCGCACGAGTCGGCACGAGAGCCGGACGAACTCGGCGTACGCCTGCTGCCCGTGTTCCTCCATCCAGTGGAGTAAACCAGTCGTGGGACGTCGTCGTCCGGGCTGGCCCGGATCACTTCGAGGAAGGCGTCGGCGTCGGTCATGTGGCAATCTTACCGCGGCCGCCGTCTTCCTGGGAGTTTCACTCGACCCTCGGCCGGCGGGTCGTATCCTCACCCGCGGACCCCTTCCCGGAGGACGCCGATGCCGCGCGCCGCCGCTACCCTGGTGCTCATGGCCCTATCGATGCCCGCCCTTGCCGCCGACCCGTGGGTCGAGATCATCGCCCACCGCGGCGCCTCGCACGACGCGCCGGAGAACACCGTCGCGGCCATCAAGCTCGCCTGGGAGCAGAAGGCCGACGCCGCCGAGTTCGACGTCTACCTGTCGAAGGACGGCCAGGTCGTCGTCATGCACGACAAGGACACTGAGCGCACCGCCGGCGTCAAGAAGCTCGTCGCCGACTGCACGCTCGCAGAGTTGCGCAAGCTGGACGTCGGCAAGTGGAAGGCCCCGAAGTTTGCCGGCGAGAAGGTCCCGACCCTGGCCGAGATGCTGGCGACGGTGCCGGCCGGGAAGAAGGTGTTCGCCGAGGTGAAGTGCGGCCCGGAGATCGTCCCCGAGTTGATCCGTGGGCTGAAGGCATCGAAGCTCATGCCGGAACAAACGCCAGTCATCTGTTTCAACGCGGACGTGATCGCGGCCGTGAAGAAGGCGCAGCCGGACCTGCCGGCGTACTGGCTGGCTGGTCTGAAGGAGAACAAGAAAAAGAAGACCCTGCCGCCGACCGCCGAGGAGGTGATCGCGACGGCAAAGCGAATCCACGCCGACGGGGTGGACCTCCAGGCAGCGCCGCTCCTCGACAAGACCTACGCGGACAAGGTAAAGGCGGCCGGCCTGCGGCTCTTCGTCTGGACGGTAAATGACGCGGACGAGGCGCGGCGGATGGTCGAGATCGGTGCCGAGGGCATCACGACCGATCGTCCGGAGTGGCTGCGCGAACAGTTGGCGAAGTGAGTTCACTCCTGGGGCACAGCGTACGTGCGGTGATGGCAGACGAAATGGAAACCGAGACGTTCGTAGAGCGGAACGCTCTTCGGCCCGGACCGCAGACATGCCGACTTGCAGCCCTTCGTCGCCGCGTCGGCCAGGAGCGCCCGGGTGACGGCCGCGCCGATCCCCTGGCCGCGGTACGCCTCCAGCGTCGCCAGGCCGCTGAGCACGGCCGTCCGCCCCGACCGGTGGTAGCCGCCCACCGCCACCGGCTCGCCTCGCCACTCGCCGATCACCCAGTGCATGTCCGGGTCACGAAAGAACGCAAGTGACGGCATGAACAGGTCGGCCAGCTCCAGCGGCGACCCGAAGGCGGTGATGGCTACCCGTTGGAACGTGCGCCAGTCCGCCTCGGTGAGGACAGGGCGGACGACCAGGTCCGCGGGGGCCGGGGAACCCGCGACGATCTCCGGCATCACGAACGCCGGCTCGTCCTCCGCCACCTGCCAGCCCCGCGTTCTCAACTCGTCCTCGACCGGGTGTCCGGCGTCCCCTTCGACCAGCACGCCCCAGCCCTGATCGGCTTCGGAGAAGAAGTCGCGGGCGACGGGCAGGATGGCGTCGAGCGGCGGCGTCTCGGTGAGGCAAGCGGCGAAGTTGAACCCCGGGCCGGGCAACTCGCTGCCGGTCATCGCCACCCCGTTCCAGGTGCGGAACCGGCCGCGGCGGTAGTGCTTCAGGAACGGGGCATCGGTCAGGCTCAGCGCCTCATGAGCGATCCGGCAGAGGACGGGCGGCATGTGATGGCCCGGTTCGGGTCTGGTGGGGGAAGGGACACGGCGGCGGGCCGGGGGTTCACTCCGGCTCCTCCCACACGCTGCTGTACGCCCCGATCTGCTCGAAGTAGCCGAGCATCCGCCCGTAGAACTCGTGGTTCGCCAACGTCGCGCTGTCGCCGACGACGATCAGCTTCCGCCGCGCGCGGGTCAGGGCCACGTTCGTCCGCCGCACGTCGGCCAGGAAGCCGATCTCCCCCTCCGGGTTCGACCGCACCAGCGAGAGGACGACCGCCTCCTTCTCCCGACCCTGGAACCCGTCCACGCTGTCGATCTCCAGCCCCGGCACCGGCAGCAGATCCCGCAGCCGCCGGACCTGGGCCGCATACGGGGCGATCACCGCGATGCCGGTCGGCGACACTCCGGCGTCGAGCAAGGCGCGGACGTACTTCGCGGCCAGCGCCGCCTCCTGCGGGTTACGGCGGCTCTCGGTGTCTTCTTCTTGCTCCTCGTCGTACCCGGCCCCGGCGGTGTCGATGAACTTCACCGGCTCCTCGGTCAGCGGCTCGGCCCGCACGTCGGGCAGGTCGCACAGCCGATGGCCGATCACCGACTCGTCCGCGATCAGTTCGCCGCCGTAGAACTCGACTGACGAGAACCCCATCACCGCCGCGTGCATCCGGTACTGCACGGTCAGGAGCCGGGAGACGCCGGGGCCGAACTGGGCCATGACCCGTTCCATCAGGCTGACGGCCAGCCCGCGCTCGGCCGCCTCCGGCGAGAGGACCGTCGGCGGCAACTGGCACGGGTCGCCGGCCAGCACGACCCGGTCGGCGCGGAGCAGGGGAACCCAGCTCGCGGGTTCTGTGCTCTGGCACGCCTCGTCCAGCACCGCCAGGTCGAACCGCCTCTTGCCTAGTGTCTCGCTGTCCACGCCGGTGAGCGTCGCACAGACGACCGCGGCCGAGTCGAGGACTCGCTCGACGGCGAGTTGCTCCAGCTTTCGGGCCTCGGCGAGCAGGTCGCGGCCCTCGGCACGGAGAGCCTGCTTTTCACCCGGTTGTGGCTTGGCCTTGGTCCACCGGTCGGCCTTGCGGAACAGGGCGCGAGCCTCGCGGGCGAACTTGCGGGCCTGCCGGGCGTCCGGGTGCGACTGCACCATCAGGTCCAGTGCGCGGTCGCGCAGCCTCGGTGCGACGCGGGCCGGGTGGCCGAGCCGCACCGGCTCCAGGCCGACCGCCAGCAGCTTGTCGAGCAGGTTGTCCACCGCCGCATTGCTCGGGGCGCAGGCGAGTACCTTCTCCCCGCGGGCGACGGCGCGGCGAATCAACTCGACGACGGTGGTGGTCTTGCCGGTCCCGGGCGGGCCGTGGATGACGGCGACGTCCGCGGCGGAGAGCGCGAACTCGACGGCGGCGAGTTGGGGAGGGTTGAGCGGCGAGCCGGGAGCGTCAGCGCCCGGAGGGCGCCCTCCGGGCGCTGACGCTCCCGGCTCGCCAGGCTCGGGGCTCGCCCAGGTCGGCTCAACTTCCCCCAGCAGTACCGTCCGCAACTCGGCCAGCCGGTCGCCCTCCGCGGTGCCGGCTCGCGCCAGTGCCGCCAGTTGCCGTTGCCGCGACGCCTCGTCGGGCGACAGGTCGAGCCGCCACGTCGCATCGTCGGGCAGGTCCAGGTCCGGCTGCTCGAACGCGACGGAGATGGTCCGCTCGGCGCGATCGCTCACCACGCCGCGGAGGCTTACCGGGCGGTTTGTACCGGTCTGGGTGAGGACCACCGGCGCCCCCGGCTGCAACCGGTTGGGTGGCAGCGGCATGCCCTTGTTAATGCTGGCGAACGTCAGGATCAGCCGGCCGCCCAGCCCGGCGTCCTCCTCGATCACGACGAGTTTCGCGAGCGCCGTCCCGTCCTCGGCGACCCCGCGGACGGCGCGTAGCTTGAACTGCTCGCGTTCGGCCTCGGCTTCCAAGTGCAGGAGTCTGGCGAGGCGGTCAAAGTGCTCGTGCGAGCCGGCCCGCTTCGCGGCGTCGGCGTACCGGGCGCGGACGGGCCGTTCGCGGAATGTGGCCCCGTCGAGCGCGGCGACCAGACGCACGGCGTGGCCGTCCGGCACCTCGACGCGGGCGGCGCTGCCGAGCAGCGTGATCTTGCCGATCTGCTTGCCGTCGATTTTGCCGGTGCCAGCGACGAACCGCAGCACCTCCCCCGGGGTGGCGTTTCGCGGCAACGGTTCGATGTGGAGTTGTGCCATGCGGACCTTTTATCTGATGAGCCGTGGGGTTTACCCTCTCGGCTCGTCAAGAGACGAAGGCGACCGGGTCCCGTTCGGCGCGGCTGGCCCAGGTCGTCGCGCCGGGGAACGCCTCCGCGAGCCGGCCGGCCAGGTCTTCGAGGCCAGGCCGCTCGGTGGCGTAGTGCCCCGGCAGCAACACCCCGACGCCGGCATCCCGCGCCGTGAGGCAGTCGTGGAACCGCATCTCCCCGGTCAGGAACGCATCCGCGCCGGCCTTCATGGCATCGCTCAGAAACTCCCCGGCCGCCCCGCAGGCGACCGCCACGCGCCGCACGTTTTTCGCCGGGTCGCCGATCAGTTGCAGGAAGCCGGCGTTCAGATTCGCCTTCGCGGTCCGGGCCAGATCGTCGAGCGGCGTCGGGTTCGCCAGTTCGCCGACGCGGCCCTCGCCGGGACCGGGCGCCGGCCGCAGCGGGTACACGTCATACGCCGGCTCCTCGTAGCTGTGTGCCGCTCTCATCGCCGCGACCGCTGCATCGACACGCCCCTCGGGGACAACCACCTCCAACCGCCACTCGCTGACCTCCTCGCGGCGGCCCTTCTCGCCGACCGTCGGGTTGGTCGCGTCGGTGCCGAAGAACGTGCCGGTGCCGGCCAGCCTGTAGCTGCACTGCTCGTACTGGCCGATCACCCCTGCCCCCGCGGCGAACAGCGCGTCGGACACTTTCTGCAAGTCCGAGTCCGGGACGAACACCACCAGCTTGCATTCCCGACGACCGTCGCGCTTGCGGAGCGGCTTCACGTTCGTCAGCCCTAGCCGCCTCGCCAGACCATCGTTGATCCCGCCGGGGCAGTTGTCGAACGCGGTGTGCGGCGAGTACACCGCGACGCCGTGCCGCAGCAGCGGGAGCAGGACGCGTCCGTCGGGGGTGTTCGGTGTCAGTCGCTTTGCCCCGCGGAACAGGACCGGGTGGTGCGAGACGATGAGTTGCACGTTCTCCGCAACGGCTTCCGCGGCCACGTCCGGCGTGACGGTCAGGCAGGTCATGACGCGGTCGGCGGGACCGGCCGGATCGCCGGCGAGCAGGCCGACGTTGTCCCACTCGGCGGCCGAGGCCGGCGGGGCGAAACGGTCCAGGTACGCGGTCACGTCGGCGACGGTCGGCATGGAACGAACTCCGGGGCGGAACAGTGTGGTGGATGATACCCACGTCCGCGCCGCGCGGGTATAACACGACCACCCGCCGATACCCCAGGTGCTCCATGCCCCGAATCGCTCTCGTCGCCCTGCTCCTCTGCACCGCCCCGGCGTTCGCCCAGCCGAAGAAGGACCTGCCGCGCGTCCTGCTGTTGGGCGACTCGATCCGCATCGGCTACGCCCCGCTCGTCGCGAAGAAACTCGACGGCGTCGCGGTCGTCGTCCACCCCGACAAGGAGAACTGCGCCGACACGCCGACCACGCTCAAGGGCCTCGACCGCTGGCTGACGGACGCGAAGCCGGACGTGGTCCACTTCAACTGCGGGCTGCACGACCTCAAGCTCGACAAGAAGATGAAGACGTATCAAGTCCCGCTGGAGCAGTACGAGGCGAACCTGAAGCGGATCGTCGAGCGACTCCGGAAGGCGACGCCGCACGTCGTCTTCGCCGCGACGACGCCGATTCTGGATGACCGCCACGCCGCACGGAAGGCCGCGTTCGACCGGCTCGACGCCGATGTGAGGCGCTACAACGCGGTGGCCACGAAGACCATGCTCGCCCTCGGCGTGCCGGTCCACGACCTGAATCGCATCGTCGTCGCGAACGACCCGGCGAAGATGCTCGGCAAGGACGGCACCCACTACACCCTCACGGCCAACGAGTTACTCGCCGATGCCGTCGCGGATTGCATCAAACGTCAACTTTACGCAATCACCCTGCCGAAGCGGAAGCCGCCGGAGTCCGGGCCGGACGCGGTGAGAGCCTACAAGCAGGCCGAGACGGTGCAGGACGCTGAGGTCCCGGAGGCGTTCCGCAAGATCACCGTGCCGGCGTTCCCGGTGCCGACCTCGAAGGCCGAGTGGGCGTCCCGCCGCGCCGACGTGAAGGCGAAGGTGGTGGCGTCGCTGGGCGACCTGCCGCCGCGGCCGGCTCAGCCGAAGGTGCGGCTCGTCTCGGCGGAGCAGCGTCCCGGTTTCCGCGTCGAGCGGTTCCTGCTGGACAACGGCCTCGACGGTGAGATGTCGGCGATGATGCTGATCCCGGACGGCCTCAAGGGGCCGGCCCCGGCGGTCCTCTGGCTGCACTCGTCGAGCTACGACCACCGGCAACTGCTCGTCCCGAACACCAACGGCGGCGAAGAGCCGCTGGGCCTGACGTTCGTGAAGCGCGGCTGGGTGGTGTTTGCCCCGGACGCGGCGTGGTACGGCGACCGCGTGGGGCAGGGGCCGTCCGGGCCGCGCGAGACGACGACCACCCAGCAGGCCAGCCAGCACAAGTACCACCTCTGGTTCGGCCGGACCCTGTGGGGGATATTCGTCCGCGACGACCAGGTGGCGCTCGACTACCTCTGTTCCCGGCCGGAAGTTGACGCCAAACGGATCGGCGCCACCGGCATGAGCATGGGCAGCACCCGGAGTTGGTGGCTGGCCGCGGTGGACGACCGGGTCGCGTGCGCGGTCGGGGTGGCGTGCCTGACCCGCTACGAGAACCTACTGCGGCACGGCCAGCTCCGCCAGCATGGGCTCTATTACTTCGTCAACGGGCTGCTCAAGCACTTCGACACGGAGGCGGTGGTGGCACTGATCGCGCCGCGGCCGATGCTGTTCCTGACGGGCGAGCTGGACGCCGGCAGCCCGGCCGACGGCATCACGGTGATCGAGGACAGGGCTGGTGGCGTGTACCGCGCCGCCGAAGCGGCGGACCGGTTCAAGAGCGTTCGCTACCCGGACGTCGGACACACCTACACGCCCGCGATGCGACGGGAGATGCTGGCGTGGTTCGACCGCTGGTTGCGGTAAATCCCAATCCCTAGCACCAGATCCCAACAAAGAGACCGGATTGGGATTTGGTGCTTGGGATTTGGGATTTCCCCGACGGGGTTTACCCGGCCGCCGGGTTCCTGTGCCTCCCGTTGCGGAATAGCATGCCGCTCAGCACCCAGACCCCGCCGGCCAGCAGGACCGCGAACGCGGCCATGACGGCAGTCTCCATGCGACGCCCTCCGCAAGACCCGCGGCCGACGTGTTACAGGGGGCCGCGAGCGATGAAACCCGGCCGACCCGCGGCCGGGCATGACCGGATTATCTCATTCAGGACCTGGAAGTCCAAATTAATTCCGGCCTGTCTCCGCCTCAGGCGGCGGGCTTTGCCCGCAGGGCTGCCACGGCCTGTCGGATCAGTTCTCCGCCCTGGTCTAACACCCGCTGCCGCCACCGGGGTGATGCCGGGCAGAAGAGTTCGATGAGTCGCGCCTTCGCTCGTCGCGTGCCGGGGTCGTCGGGCCGGCCCCAGTGGTGCGCCTGGTTCTCGGCGCGGATGCCGGCCAGCACCGTCAGGATCGGGTACGTCCCGAACTCGACGCACAGGAACAGGTAGTCGCGATCGCCGGCCATCTCGGGACACCACCGGCCGAACCCGCCGCGGGTGTGATACGCCACGCCGCGCGGCTCCGACGGCTCGTACACCCCGGGGCCGAACCACCTCACGACTCGCTCGACGGTTTCCGGCGGGAACGGGTCCTCGGCCAGGAGCTTGTACGTCGCCCACCGGCCCAGCCCGGTGTGGAAGTCGAGATGGATCACTCCCGGCGCGTCGGAGAGCCAGTCGGGGAGACGGTCGCGGAGAATAAGCTGGCTCTCGCTCGGGCCGTGGCCGCCGAAGAACACTCCCCGCGGGAAGTCGTACTGGCCGCCGGCGACCGCCTGCTTGATCGGCCCGTAGCCGTATCGTAGGATCGCCGCCATCGCCCGCGGCTCGAACCAGTCCAGCCGCGACGGCGGCCGGCGCGGGCTCAGGACGTGGTCGAGTGCGGCGTAGGTCGGCGAACTCCCGGCGAACTTCTGCCCGTCCAGCAGGAAGTTGCGGTTCAGATCGACGTTCGTCTCGTCGAACCGCCGCAGGTGGGCGAACCCGAACGGGCTGAGCGCGTGCAGGAACACGCAGCGCACCCCGGCCGGCGGCCCGGTGCGGCCCCACTCCTCCAGCGCCGCGGCCTGGACCGCCGACCCGAAGAACCCCTCGACGCCGTGGACCCCGCTCGACACCAGCAGCACCGGCTCCCGCCCGCCCGCGGCCGACACCGCCGCGTCAATGGTCAGTTCCTCGCCGCCGGGGCCGCGGGCCGCGATCGGGTGCGTGTGGACCGCCCATCCGAGCCGCGCGGCGGCCGCCCGGAACCGGTCCCGGGCGGAGAAGTAGTCCGGGGAGAACGTCACACGAGATCCTGCTGGGGTAAGGGAGGCTGCCCGGCCTAGTATCCAATGTAGGAGCCTTCCCGACACCAGGAGGACGACACGATGGCCACGAAAGCCGCCACTCAGCCGACTCACAATGGCGCCGCACTGAAGACCTTCTCGACGCGCAACGACCTGCCGGCCGACGCCCGGCAGAAGCTGATCAAGCTGCTCAACCAGCAGCTCGCTGACACCACGGACCTGCGCACCCAGACCAAGCACGCCCACTGGAACGTCAAGGGGCCGAACTTCATCGCCCTGCACAAGCTCTTCGACGAGCTGGCCGAACAGCTCAGCGAGTTCGCGGACGAGATCGCCGAGCGGGCGACGGCACTCGGAGGCGTGGCGACCGGGACCGCCCGCGTCGTCGCGGCCAACAGCCGGGTGCCGGAGTTCCCGGCCGACGCCTTCGACTGGAAGGCGGTCGTGACGGCCCTCGCCGACCGGTACGCGAACCTGGCGAAGTCCAGCCGCGAGGCGATCGACGCGAGCGACGATCTCGGCGACAAGAACACGGCGGACCTGTTCACCGAGGTGTCCCGCGGGCTAGATAAGTCCCTGTGGTTCCTGGAGGCTCACATCACCCACAGCGAGTAGCGGTAAACTGAGGGATGATCCGGCCTATTGGGAGGGCGAGGCTTCCGCTGAGCTGGGCTTGAGAAGGCTCGGCGGGAGCCTCGCCCTCCCAAACTGAGGCACTACCGACCGAAGCGGATGGTTGCGTCCGTCCCGCCCGACGTTTAGACTTGCGGCCGCGACTCTCTGGGGACGCCGCCGCGCCCGATCGGCCGCATGGGGTGGGGCCGTGGGACGGGGGTAGCGTCCCCACGCCCCGCCCGAAACCGAGGCCGATCATGCGCCCGTCCCGCACCCGCGCGGTCGCCGCACTACTGGCCGCCCTGGCCGCCGGCGGCTCGGCCGCCGCCCAGGACTTCGGCCACTCGTTCACGGTCGTCCCCCTGGCCCTCCGTC
>Ga0247822_10003406_pt1 | contig 10388 bp, 8 predicted proteins | sample 13C_Cellulose_Da_FD_192423 | JGI IMG/M metagenome (GOLD analysis project Ga0247822, IMG submission 192423) | Soil microbial communities from agricultural site in Penn Yan, New York, United States - 13C_Cellulose_Day30 | ecosystem: Environmental > Terrestrial > Soil > Agricultural land | place... | reverse complement strand
CACGGCGGCCGAGCCTTGTGACGTGGTCTGCGGTGGTGGTGTGGAGTCCGGCTTCTTCGACGGGAAGATGACGTTCCACAACAGCATCACGCCGAGCGCGAGCGCGACCGCCAGCAGCAGCCGCTTCCCTTGATCTTGCATCTAGTGCTGCTCCTGAGCGTGGTGGTGAGCGCAGCGAGGACGGCGCGCCGGCACCGGGTGATAGCCGCCGTGGAACAGCGGGTTGCAGCGCAACAGGCGCGCGAGCGCGAGCGCACTACCGACGATGATGCCGCGCGTCTTGACCGCCTCCATCGCGTACTCGGAGCACGTCGGGAGGTAGATGCAGCTCGGCGCCCGCTTCATCGGCGACAGCACTCGTCGGTAAAACACGACCGGTAGCAGGACCACCGTGACGAGGAACGAGTGCAGAGCGCGGGTCATGAAAACCGAGAATCGAAGTGGCGCAGGATCCGGGTCAGATCGTCAGCGAAGTCGCCTGGGTGAAGCTGGCGCGAGGCGGAGTCCTTGGCAACCAGGACCATGTCCCAGCCTGTAGGTACCCAGCCATGGTGGCGCAACCACTCCTTGAGCAATCGCTTGATCCGATTTCGTACGACCGCGTTTCCCACTTTCTTGGTGACGGTGATGCCGAGCCGCCCGGCGAGCGTGAGCTCGGAGCGTCTCCGAGCGATCGCCAGGACGTGCCGGCCATGCACCTTGATGCCGTTCGATTGAACGGCGACGTACTCGGCGCGTCGTCGCAGACGTTGGTCCTTGGAGAACCCCAAGGGGCCGCGCTGCGACGCCACCGGCTACTTCTTCGCGGTGGTCACCGAGATGCGCTTGCGGCCCTTCGCGCGACGACGGCGCAGGACCTCGCGGCCACCGCGGGTCTTCTTGCGGGCGCGGAAGCCATGGGTGCGCTTGCGGCTCTTGTTGTGGGGCTGATAGGTGCGCTTCACGGGGTATCTCCAAGGTCCGGGGCTACAGCGTCACGAAAGGCACGAGCCTCGGGCGCGACGGACCGGGATCGATACTCAAGCATCGGTATGAAGTCAAGGCGCGGATCCGTCGTGCGATGTGTGGTGACGACGGTTCGCTAACGCGTTCACGAACCGAAATTTCACCCGGATCCACGGCCACGTAGTCCACGGGATCCGGAGTTCACTTGGAGGCGTTTTCGGCTTGCAACAAGAATTCGGAAGCTGATACCAAGCTGTCTCTTCGCCTGTGGATAACCGTGAAGGTTGGCCACCGGGTGAGCCTCCAGAGGGGTTGTGAATAACCTCTGGATTGGTTGTCCTTTGCCTGTGAATCGCCACGCGTAACCACATGACTACGCAGGACAAAGTCCTGGAGACAGGGGAATGACAGTACAAGGACTCTGGGACGAAGCGGTCGGACGTATCAAGTCTCGGCTTTCCTCCTCCAAGAACGTAGAGATGTGGCTCGAGCCGATCGAGGTCCGGTCCTTCGATGGATCGATCCTGCGGCTCCGCGCTCCCAACAGCTACGTGCGTACCTGGTTCGAGTCAAACTTCCAGGCGACGCTGCTCGAAGAAATCCGGAGCCTCGGTCATCACGAGGTCCGCTTCGAGTTCGATCCCGACTCCGAGGATCGGCCGGCCCCGCCGCCACTGACCGTATCCGTCCCCGCGCCCGCCACGGCGCCCGCTCCGGTCATCGAAGTGGCGACCTCGACCGGCTCCGGACCGATCCTCGACGAGGATATCGTCGCGCCCGAAGCGGCGTCGCTCAACCCTCGCTACAACTTCGACACGTTCGTCGCCGGCCCCTCGAACCAGCTCGCGTTCGCCGCCTCGCAAGCCGCCGCGTCGAGCTACCCGCCGAAGTACAACCCCGTGTTCATCTGCGGTGGGGCAGGGCTCGGCAAGACGCACCTGCTGCACTCGATCGGTCATCAGCAGCTCGCGAACCGCCCCGGCGCCCGCATCGTCTATCTCTCGAGCGAGCGGTTCATGAACGAGTACGTGCAGGCGATCCGCGCCGGCAAGATGCACGAGTTCCGCCGCAACTACCGCGAAGGCATCGACGTCCTCCTCATCGACGACGTCCAGTTCCTCGCCGGCAAGGAGAGCACGCAGGACGAGTTCTTCCACACGTTCAACGCGCTCCACGAGAATCACAAGCAGATCGTCCTCACCGCCGACCGCAAGCCGCACGAGATCTCGGACATCGCCGACCGGCTGCGCTCGCGGTTCGCGTGGGGCCTGCTCGCCGACATCGAGCCACCGGAGCTCGAGGTCCGCATCGCGATCCTTCGCAAGAAGGCGGCCAGCGAGTCGGTGCACCTGCCCGACGACGTCGCCCTCTACATCGCGTCGGCGATCAAGAGCAACGTCCGCGAGCTCGAGGGCGCACTCATCCGCCTCGCGGCCTACGCCTCGCTGTCCAAGCGCCGCATCGACCTCGAGTTCGCGCAGGAGACGCTGGGCACGGCGATCACGAGGCCGCGCGAGGTCATCACCGTCGACGGCGTCATCAAGAGCGTGGCGAGCTACTACGGCCTCAAGCCGAGCGACATCAAGAGCGAGCGCCGCCACAAGAGCGTGGCCACGCCGCGCGCGGTGGCGATGTACCTGGCGCGCCACCACACCAAGGACAGCTACCCGGACCTCGCGAGGGCGTTCGGCGGCAAGCACCACACCACCGTCATCTCGGCCGTGCAGAAGATCGTCGAGCGCCTGAAGGACGATGCGTCCCTGCGCTCCGAGATCCACGCGATCGAGTCGATGATCCTCCGCTGAGCCCACGGTCGTCCCCTGTGCGAAACCCTGTGCTGCCGGCTGTGGAGATTCCGTGGACGTCCCGCGCCTCTCGGGTTGTCCACACGTTTGGTGCATGGCATCCACTGCGCGACGCGCACGATGTCCTCACGGCGCGCCACCGTGCTCCCGTCGGGGATCCGCGGACTTGCCGACTTGCCCACACCGTCCACAAGGCCTACTGATCTCTACTTCTACAAAGATCTTTTCATACTGATCAGATAAAGAGAGAGCCCAGAGAACGAAGACACGAAGGTCGAGGGTCAGCATGGAGTTCCGAATCGCAAAGAACGAGTTCCTTCGGGGACTGCGCCTCGCGCAGGGCATCGCCGATCGCAAGAGCACCATGCCGATGCTCGCCAACGTCCTGCTTCGCACGCAGGGCAAGAACCAGCTGCTCGTCGCAGCGACCGACCTCAACGTCTCGCTCACGGCAGAGCTCAAGAGCACCAACGCGAGCGACGGTGGCATCACCCTCGGCGCGAAGAACCTCTACGACCTCATCGCGAACGCGCCGGGCGACGAGGTCACGCTCAAGAAGGCGGACAACCACTGGGCGGAGATCAAGAGCGGCAAGGTCTCGTATCGCATCGTCGGCATGCCCGACCGCGACTTCCCGAAGGTCCCCGACCATCGCGAAGCGACCTACGCGACGCTCGAGAGCGCGGTGCTGCGCGAGATGATCGAGCGCACGCTGTTCAGCGTCTGCAACGACGAGACGAGGTTTCACCTCAACGGCGTGTTCTTCGAGAGCGACGGCAGCAAGAGCCGCATGGTCTCGACGGACGGCCACCGCCTCAGCAAGGTCGAGCGCACCATCGCCAACGGCCCCAAGCTGTCCGCTGGCATCATCATCCCGAAGAAGGGGCTGCTCGAGATCCGCAAGGTCCTCGACGCCGGACCGTCCTGCAAGCTCGCCATCAAGACGCCGCACCTGTTCCTCGTACAGGATGACATCGCCATCGCGGTGAAGCTCATCGACGCGCAGTTCCCGCCGTACGAGCAGGTCATCCCGAAGGACCACAAGCGCGTCATCACCGTCGACCGCGGGCGCTTCATCGATGCACTCCGCCGTGCGCAGCTGATGTCGTCGGAGACGCGCGGCGTGAAGGTCGCCGCGACCAAGGACGGCGTCACCATCACCAGCGACAACCCGGACCTGGGCGAGGTGCGTGAGGAGATGGAGGCCGAGTACAACGGCGAGCCGATCGCCATCGGCTTCAATCCGAAGTACGTCGTCGAGCTGCTGTCGCAGATGTCGAGCGACCAGGTCACGTTGTCGCTCGGTGGCGAGCTCGACCCGGGGCTCATCAAGCCGCTCACCGGCGACGAGTACCTCGGCGTCGTGATGCCGATGCGCATCTAGCGAGCGACGAGTGGCGTACTCGTACACGTGCACGTGTCACGTGCACCTGCACGTCCAGGAGAACCTGCAAGCTTCGCCCGCGGGCCGAATCGAGGCCGCAGGGTCTCCGATCGCGCTCGTGGAGCTAGCTGCGAGCTCTCCGTGAAGATCGTCGCGCTCACCGCGCACGGCGTGCGCAATCTCCAGCCGCTGCAGCTCGTCCCGCGCGAGCGGTTCAACGTCTTCATCGGCGACAACGGGCAGGGCAAGACGTCCGTGCTCGAGGCGATCTACGTCACCTCGACGCTCCGGTCGTTCCGTACGCCCAAGCTCTCCGACCTCATCGCCTTCGGGCAGCCCGAGGCCAAGCTCGGTGCGCGCGTGGTCAAAGACGAGCTGACGCGCGTCTACGAGCTCGAGCTGGCGCCTGGCTCGCGCAAGGTGCGGCTCGATGGCAAGGCGGTGCGGCCGCTGTCCCGTTACTTCGGCGGCTTCAACGTCGTCGTGTTCACCCCCGAGGATCTCGCACTACCGCGCGGCTCGCCGGGTGACCGGCGGCGGTTCCTCGACCGCGGCGTGTTCAACTTCTCGTCGGGATATCTCGCGACGGCCACCGACTACGACAAGGTGCTGCGGTCGCGCAATGCGGTGCTCAAGCAAGCAGGGGAGGGCAGGCTCGGCGGCACGCAGGTCGACGACATGCTCGCGATCTACGACGCGCAGCTCGCGCAGCTCGCGGAGAAGATGGTGACCGCGCGACTGCAGTTCCTCGCGGCGCTCGCGCCCGAGCTGTCGCGCGCGTTCTCGGCGATCACGCGCACCGGCATGCAGGCCACGGTTCGGTATGCCTCCAAGCTCGTTGCCGAGACGTCCGCGGACACGTGGCTCGTCGAGGGTGCCCCGCGCTCGGAGAACGCGTCGCCGCGCCTCATCGATGATGCGTCGCACGCAGCGATCGCGGTGAAGGGGCTCGACCGCGTGGTTCCGTCGGCCGAGATCGAACTGCGGTTGCGGCAGGGCAGGGCGCGCGATCTCGCATCGCAATCGACGCAGCTCGGGCCGCATCGCGATGACATCGTGCTCGAGCTCGACGGGCGCGAGGCAGGGAGCTTCGCGTCGCAAGGACAGCTGCGCGCGATCATGCTCGCGTGGAAGACCGCCGAGCTCTCGGTGCTCGGCGCTGCGCATGGCGATCCACCGATCCTGTTGCTCGACGACGTGTCGAGCGAGCTCGATAGCGCGCGCAACGAATACTTGTTCCAGCACCTCGCGACGCTCGCCGGGCAGTGCTTCATCACGACGACGCACGGAGGTCACGTGCTGCTCCGCGAGCACCGCGCGGACTACGCGATTCAGGGGGGACGAATCGTGGCGTAAACGCGGGGATCTCGGTGCCTGAAAACCGCCGTGATCTCTGTGGGTTGAGGTCCAGTTAATCGCACTTTGCAACGCTTCCCGTCCCCCCCTGGACATGGTACGAAAGCAGCCGGTCGAAATGGCAGATCCCACAGCAACTTCGCAGGGTTCCGAGGGCTCGTACGATGCCAGCTCGATCGGCGTCCTCAAGGGCCTCGAAGGCGTCCGCAAGCGCCCCGGCATGTACATCGGCGACACCGATGACGGCACGGGGCTGCACCACCTGGTGCACGAGGTCGTCGACAACTCGGTCGACGAGCACCTCGCGGGACATTGCTCGCGCATCGACGTCGTCATTCACTACGACAACTCGGTGACCGTCGAGGATAACGGCCGCGGCATCCCCGTCGCGATCCATCCGCAGGAAGGGCGCTCCGCCGCGGAGCTCGTGATGACGTCCCTGCATGCCGGCGGCAAGTTCGGCGGCGGCGGTTACAAGGTCTCCGGTGGTCTGCACGGCGTCGGTGTGTCGGCGGTCAACGCGCTCAGCGACTGGCTGAAGCTCGAGATCCGTCGTGACGGCGGCGTGTACTACCAGGAGTATGCGCGGGGCGTTCCGGTCGCGGATCTCAAGCAGACCGGCGTCACCGATCGTCGCGGCACGAAGACCACGTTCCATCCCGACCCGACGATCTTCAAGAACGTCCTCGAGTTCAGCTTCGACACGCTCGCGCAGAAGCTCCGCGAGCTCGCCTATCTCAACAGCGGGCTCACGATCGTCATCCACGACGAGCGCACCGACAGGAAGCTCGAGTTCGCGTTCGAGGGCGGGATCGCGACCTACGTCGCCGATCTCAACGCGAACAAGACCACGATCTCCGATGTCATCTCGTACTCCGGCGTCCACAAGGAGAGCGAGGCGGAGTGCACCGTCGACGTGGCGATGCAGTGGAACGACGGCTACTCCGAGCTGACCACCTGCTTCACCAACACGATCAAGAATCGCGACGGCGGCACGCACCTCACCGGCTTCCGGCAGGCGTTGACGCGCACGATCAACAACTACGCGACCGAGAACAAGCTGCTCAAGGACGCGAAGGGCGCGACGCTCTCGGGCGAGGACCTGCGCGAAGGCCTCACCGCCGTGATCTCGGTGAAGGTCGGCGACCCGAAGTACTCCAACCAGGCAAAAGACAAGCTGGTCTCGTCGGAGGTCGCGACCGCGGTGTCCGCCGTCGTCGCCGACAAGCTCGGCCAGTACCTCGAGCGCAACCCCAAGGACGCGAAGTCGATCATCTCCAAGGCGATGCTCGCATCGCGGGCGCGCGAGGCAGCGCGCAAGGCGCGCGAGATGGTGCAGCGCAAGGGCGCGCTCGAGCTGTCGTCGCTACCAGGCAAGCTCGCCGACTGTCAGGAGCGCGATCCCGAGAAGAGCGAGCTGTTCCTCGTCGAGGGTGAGTCTGCAGGCGGCTCGGCCAAGCAGGGGCGCAACCGTGCGTTCCAGGCGATCCTTCCGCTGCGCGGCAAGATCCTCAACGTCGAGAAGGTGCGCTTCGATCGCATGCTGTCGTCACAAGAGCTGACGACGCTGATCACCGCGCTCGGCACCAGCGTCGGCGACGAGAAGGATCTCGGCAAGCTCCGCTATCACAAGATCGTCATCATGACGGACGCCGATGTCGACGGTAGCCACATCCGCACGCTGCTGCTGACGTTCTTCTTCCGCCACTTCAACGAGCTGTTCGAGAACGGCCACATCTTCATCGCGCAGCCGCCGCTGTACAAAGTGAAGAAGGGCAAGCACGAGCTCTATCTGAAGAACGAGCAGGCGCTCGAAGACTTCCTCCTCGACAGCGTGTGCAAGGAGACGGTGCTCCACCGCAACGGGCACGATCCGCTCACCGGGGATGCGCTCGCGTCGGTCGTCAAGCGCATCAACCAGGCGCGCCGGCTGCGCGCGCAGATCGACAAGCGCGGCGACGTCCGCATCATCGGGCAGTTCGTCGACTCGGGGCTGCACGAGGACGCGCTCAAGGACAAGACGAAGCTCGAGCTGCTCGAGGCCAACGTGATGGCGAAGGTCTCGCAGCGCTACCCCGAGCTCGCGTCGGCCGCGGCCGAGTACAAGCAGGACTCCGAGCACGGCACGTGGGAGCTGCGCTACGTCGCCGGCATGCACGGCGTGCGGCGTCACACCAACATCAACTCGGAGCTCGTGCGCTCGGCCGAGTTCACCGAGCTGCGCAAGATCAGCAACGACCTCCGCTCGGGCCTCACCGAGCCACTGTCGCTCGTGCACGACAAGGACGCCCCGCGCGAGATCAAGGGCTGGGACGAGATCGCTCAGGTGATCGAAGACCTCGGTCGCAAGGGCCTTCAGATCCAGCGCTACAAGGGACTCGGCGAGATGAACGCGGAGCAGCTGTGGGAGACCACGATGGATCCCAACAAGCGCCACCTCCTGCGCGTCAAGGTCGAGGAGATGGAAGAGGCCGACGGCATCTTCACGAAGCTGATGGGCGACCTCGTCGAGCCGCGCCGCGAGTTCATCGAGGAGAACGCGCTCAACGTCCGGAATCTTGACGTCTGAGTTGCGCAGCCGTCGCTGCTTTCGAGGATGCGCCCGCGGAGCAGATCTCGCGTGAACGCCCGGCTACGCGAGCGCGCGCGCTGATTCGAGCGTCGACCCGTCGGTGAGCAGCGCGGCGAGCCGCTTGCGCGCGGCGTGCAGGCGCGACCACACGGTGCCCTCGGGCACGCCGAGCACCTCGGCGATCTCGGCGTGGGTCAGGCCTTCGATCGCGAACAGCGAGATCACGGCTCGCTGCTCGAACGAGAGCTCGGCCATCGCGCGTGCGAGCGCCCACGATCTCTCGCTGTCGACGCGCGGATCGCGCTCTCCCGGCAGCTCGGCGGCGGGCAACGGCTCCGGCGCGCGCCTGCTCTTCGCGCGGATCTTGAGCGCGCAACGGATCGCGATGCGGTGCACCCACGTCTTCACGCTAGCCTCGCCGCGGAAGCCCGGCAGCGCGCCCGCGACGGCGAGGAACGTCTCCTGCGCGGCGTCCTGCGCGTCGGCGGCGTTGCCCACGAGGTGCCGGCACAGCGCGTAGACGTCGCGCTGGGTGGCTGCGTAGACGGTGTCGAAGGTGGGTGGCACGGCGAGGGCGCGAACGAGAGCGAGAGCGAGAGGCGCGAGCTCAGCGATCCCCGAGCGCGCGCAGCTCGCGGCGCGCGTCGAGGCCGTGCTTGACCAGCAGGGCCACGAACACCAGGGTGCCCGCCGTCGTCACGACCCGCAGGAGGCTGTCCCGCGTGATCGCGTTGTAGGCGCTGTGGGCCGCGAGGGCGAGCCACAGCGGAGCGACGATCGACGTCATCCGGACGCGCTTCGCGAGCTCGCTGCGACGCGCCGCCAGGATCTCGGTCGGCCGCCCCGCGAGCGCCGTCCAGTGTCGGTACCGCGTGCGGCGATACGCGAACGCGGCGATCCCGAACACGGTCATGCCGCCCAGCATCCCGATGAACCGCGGCGTGATCATCTCCGGGCGACGGACGCAGACGAACACGACGAGCGCGGTCATGACCGGCACCACCAGCGCGACGAGCTTCCACACATCGTGCTTGCCCGGCAGCTCGGCGAGGGTCTTCTTCAGCAGGGCGTCGGAGTCGAATCCGTCGCGGCGGGCGAGATCGGGGCTGGTCATCATGGCGTCGGTCTCCCTCAGCGTCGCGGCGTAGGCCGCGCAGGTGGCGCAGGTCGCCACGTGTGCGGCGGCGACGTCCGGCGCCACGGTCGAGGTGGCCCCCATGCGGGTCATCTCGAGGCCGAGCTGGACGTCGTCACACGTGGTCATGGCGATCCTGTTGCCTGCTTGGTGCGGGCGACCGGCGAGAACCTTCGACCCGGGATGTCGATTTTCTCAGCCGGGACGCCGAAGGTCCATCACCTCGACCTCCCGCGCAGCCTGCGTGAGCTCGAAGCCCACGGGATCCTATCGCCCACGTCGGCGACGCCGACCGGGGTCAGCGCTGCTCGTAGAGCTCCTGATAGCGCGCGGCGACCTCGGCGATCGAGTAGCGACGGGAGATCAGCTCGTGGCTCGCGCGGCCAAGGCGGGCGGGCAGCGTCGGCTCGCGCAGCATGCGCGCGATCGCGGTGCGTAGCGCGGTGACGTCGTTCGTCGGGACCAACAGCCCGGTGCGCTCGTCGTGGACGAGCTCGCGGTTGCCGCCGACGTCGGTCGCGATCACCGGCACCGCGCGCGCCATCGCCTCGAGCATCGCCATCGAGAGCCCCTCCATGCGCGAGCTGACGACGAGGACGTCGACGTGGCCGTAGATCGTCTCGCGCTCGAGCACGGTGCCGTGAAATACGACGGGGACGCCGTCCAGCTCGGTGCGCGCGTGCTCGGCGAGGGAGGCGCGCTCGGGCCCGTCGCCGAACAGGTGGATCTCGACGCGGCTCCTCAACTCCGGCGGGAGCTGCGCGACGGCGTCGAGGAGCAGGTGCTGCCGCTTGAGCTCGACGAGCCGGCCGACCGAGCCGAGGCGCAGCCTGGTGCCGCGCGTACGGATCGGCGGCTCGTGCGCGACGGGGACGCCGTTGCGGATCACGGCGTCGGGCCAGTCGTTGCCGTGTGTGTTGCGGAACGCGAGCCGCGCATCCTCGGTCACGAACGTCACGCGATGCACGAAGCTGCGCGCGACGCGGTGCAACGTCTTCCACTTCTCCGCGGCGTACGGGCTCGGGCCGTGGCGCGTGTACAGCACCGGCCCGCCGACGAACGGCAACAGCGGCAACACCGCCCGCAACGCACCCGGGTTGTGGATGTGGACCGCCTGCGCCGGCCGTGCGACGAGCGTGCGCGCGAGCACGAGAAAACGCCCGAGGCGCGAGCGTCGGCGGCCGACGCGCA
>Ga0247822_10003405_pt1 | contig 10390 bp, 2 predicted proteins | sample 13C_Cellulose_Da_FD_192423 | JGI IMG/M metagenome (GOLD analysis project Ga0247822, IMG submission 192423) | Soil microbial communities from agricultural site in Penn Yan, New York, United States - 13C_Cellulose_Day30 | ecosystem: Environmental > Terrestrial > Soil > Agricultural land | place... | reverse complement strand
TACCGGTTATTTGTGGTTCGCAACCGCGTCGGGCCTGAATCGCTACGACGGTTATTCTATAAAGGTGTTTCGGACTGTCCCCGGAGATACGACCTCATTGGGCGCAAATGAAATCAATCGCCTGTATGAAGGTCCTAACGGAATGTTGTGGATGTTTTCACACGCAGGCAACAATGTATACAACCCGAAAACCGAAACGTTCCTCAGAAATACGAATCCGCTGCTGACCGGGATGAACATTGCCACCGGCCTCATCACATTTATAAAGAAAGATAAGGCCGGCAACTTTTGGTTCATCCATTACAACCAGGGACTGTATTGTTACAAGGCGAACACAAAAGAAACGTTTCGATTTGTTCCCAAAGAAGGCGACCCGGGAAGCATTTCGTCGTTGAAGATGTCCGCCCTGGAGGAAGACTCCAATGGAAACCTGTGGCTCATCCATCAGAATGGCACGTTCGAAAAGATCGATCCGGTCACCATGCGTGTTGTATATCGCAATGTTGAATTGCGCGAGCGCTTCGGCAATTTACTGTTTGATTACATCCTGATGATTGACTCCGACAATGATCTATGGATGGCGAGCGATCGAAACTTCGGATGTTTTCAATTCGATGTGAAGAAGAACAAACTCACCAACTTCAACCGAAAGTCCACACCGGCATTAACCTCCAACATTGTTAAGAAGGTCGTTCAGGACAACGAAGGAAAGATCTGGATCGGAACTGAAAACGGGGGCGTAAACCTCATCAACAAAGCCGACTATTCTGTCACCACGCTTCTCTACGACGAAGAAGACAATCGCTCCTTGAGCGAAAACAGCATTCACTCGATGCTGAAAGATCGCGATGGCATCGTCTGGCTTGGCACGTATAAAAGCGGTATCTCATTTTACCATCCCGACATCTTCCGATTCCAGACCTACAAGTATCAACGGTCGAAAACCAACAGCCTGCCATTCAGAGATATCAACGCCCTCGCCGGTGACGCCTCCGGCAACTTGTGGATCGGAACCAATGGTGGTGGACTGATCTTCTTCGATCGGGCGAATAATTCATATCGACAATATCTCCATAACCCTTCCGACCCGCATTCGCTCAGCAACAATGTCGTGGTAAGCCTTCTGCTTGATCACGAATCCATACTTTGGGTCGGAACCTATTATGGAGGGTTAAACCGTTTCGACGGCAAACAGTTTCAGCGATTTATGCACGATACCTCCAATCCAAAGACACCAGGTGACGACAACGCATGGACGATCATGGAGGATTCAGACAAGAATCTCTGGCTAGGTACACTGAAGGCAGGCGTCGATGTTTATGATCGGAAACGAAACGAGTTCTATCATTACAAAAGCGGAGAACAGAATTCTATCCACACTTCCTATGTGCCGGCAGTCATGGAAGATAAAAATGGTAACATCTGGATGGGCACTGGCTATGGTGTAGAAATGCTTGACAGACAATCGGGACGCTTTATCCATTACCTAAATGTTCCTAAGGACTCTACATCCATCAGCGACAATGGAACGACGTCAATTATACAGGACGATCGTGGCATGATATGGATTGGAACGCATAGCGGTTTGAATTTGTATGTACCAGCAACCCGATCGTTCCGCGTCTTTCGCGAGGAAGATGGATTGGCCAGTAACTATATCCTATCGTTGGTCGAAGATAATGATCACAACATCTGGATTGGGACACCACAGGGTCTTTCTAAATTGATGGTTAATAGCTCATCCAACAAACCATCAACGTCAGAATCCGGAACGGAAACGGAATTCTCTTTCACGAATTATGGAGAGTCTGATGGTCTGTGGGGAAGTGCCTTTCACGAAAATGCAGCCGTAAAACTTGCTACCGGCGAGCTGGCCTTCGGCGGATTGCAGGGCTTTATCATCTTTCGACCAAGTGAAATTACTGAAGACAAGACTGTTTCTAACGTAGTATTCACAGACTTTCAGTTATTTAATCGCAGTGTAAAGATTGCGGAAGGACGTAAGGGTGACGCAGTGTTGCCTTCAGCAATGCCGTATCTTAAAGAGATCACTTTGAAGCCATCCAACAATATCTTCTCGATCGGCTTCACCGCACTTAACTTCTTCCATCCCGAAAAAACAAAATACAAGTACAAGTTGGAAGGTTTCAATAAGGAATGGTTGATGACTGACGGAACACAGCGAAGTGTTACGTTCACTAACCTCGACCCGGGTGACTACAGCTTTCAGGTTATGGCGTCCAATAACGACAGCAGTTGGACGGAACCCGCGGTAATTAACATTCGTGTACTGCCTCCATTCTGGAAATCGAATACTGCGCTGGTCCTGTACTTCCTTTTTATCATGGGCAGTTTGTTGCTCGTGCGCTGGTTAACACTTTCCAGACTGAAAATGAATTTCCGAATTCATCATGAGAAACTCGAAGCACAGCGTATGCACGAACTCGACACGATGAAGATCAAATTCTTCACCAATGTCAGCCACGAGTTCAGAACACCTCTGACGCTGATCATTACACCGCTTGAAAAGCTTATTGCAAAATCATCAGGCGACGATGTGGCACAGCTTCAGGTGATCAATCGCAATGCACGACGATTGCTCAACCTCGTCAATCAACTACTTGATTTTAGGAAAGTGGAGGTTCAGGAAGTGAAGCTGAATCCGTCAGAAGGCGACATTGTAGGTTTTATCAAATACCTCGTGTATTCATTCTCCGATCTTTCCGAAAAGAAGAACGTTCACTTATCATTCAACACTACCGTACCTCAGCTGGAAACTTTCTTTGATCAGGATAAGGTCGAAAAAATCCTGTTCAACCTACTGTCCAATGCATTCAAATTTACTTCCGACGGCGGGCATGTACGGGTAGAGTTGTCACTAAAGGAAAAGGATGGCGATAATTTTCTGCTGATAAAGGTCACCGATACGGGAATTGGTATCCCTGCCGATAAGCATCAAAAGATTTTCGAACGCTTCTATCAAAGTGATTTGCCGGAGAACCTTGTCAACCAGGGAAGCGGAATCGGACTCTCCATCACGGCTGAATTCGTTAAAGTCCATGGCGGCTCCATTGAAGTCGAGAGCGAACCTGGCAAGGGAAGTTGCTTTACCGTAGCGCTTCCTATTACACGCCTGGAGTCAGAAACCGTGATGAATTATGTTCGCAACGGAGAGACTGATGGTCAACCTTTAGAGGTTCCCGAAAATTCAGGCAAGCCGGTAATTCTCCTCGTAGAGGACAATGAAGACTTCAGATTTTATCTGAAAGACAACTTAAAAGCGCACTATACAATTCTGGAAGCGCCCAACGGAAAGGCTGGTGTGCAGAAAGCCCAGGCGACTATGCCCGACCTGATCGTGAGTGATATCATGATGCCGGAAGCGAACGGCATCGAGCTTTGCAGTAAAATAAGGAGTGATGTCCGCACTTCACACATTCCGATCATACTGCTAACAGCGCGTGCTGCGGAGGAGCAGAAGATCGAAGGTTTTGAGGCAGGCGCCAATGACTATATCACCAAACCATTCAGCTTTGAGATCCTTCAGTCAAGGATCAAGAATCTGTTGGCCATAAGGGAAGCCTCGCAAAAGCAGTTTCAAAAGCACTTCGACGTGAAGGCCAGCAACATCGAAGTTACATCGCTGGATGAAAAGTTGATCAAGCGTGCAATTGAAGTAGTGGAGCAAAACATTATGGAGCCGGACTTTTCTATCGAGAACCTCAGCCAGGAGCTCGGCATGAGTCGCGTCTATTTATATAAGAAACTGGTGTCGCTAACCGGGAAAGCGCCGCTGGAATTCGTGAAGTCGATACGTCTGCAGCAGGCTGTCCAATTGCTCGAGAAGAGCGACCTCAATGTCTCTGAGGTGGCCTACCGCGTGGGATTTAATAATCCGAAATACTTCGCAAAGTGTTTTAAGGAAGAATACAAGGTTCTGCCTTCAGCTTACGCTGCATCTAAGAAGCAGGCAGATCTCGATGGGCGGGTCGCAAACTGACATTTACTTGCTAATGAGCCACGCTATGAACACGGCAATTAGCACATAAACAACCATTTCAATAATCAATACGAGTCGGTTCTTTTTTTTCAGGTCGTCCATGAATGCGCGGATTGCGATGGCTCTAATCTACATGCGCATTCATTGAAAGAGGGCAACAAATCGTTATGAAATGGGTGTGATTTGTTAGTAACGTCGTTTATACACATAAAAATTACTTCACCCCGGCGGCAAGAGCCGAATACAATCGCCGACTTTCAACCTTCCCCATCATTCATCGCCAGCGCCCTGCTATTCGCAGGTTCGTTTTGATTCTGAAATCGCGATTTGATAAAGCAACTATCGTTCAGCCAATTCACCACAATCAGCCTGCGGCGTTCTGATTCTTTACAATCTGTAAAGTTGGGGTGGTTCTAACGGCAATAGGCCTGCAACGGCCTGTTTATCAATAGCATTAACCTCAAATTGCCCATTCTTTTGCAATCGATTGTTAACAATTGCACCCCTCATCGTTAACAATTTTAGGCCCCCTGTTAACATTTCTGTGAGCACTCCTGAAGAATCGAGTACCCCCGGCCAATCCTCATCGACCTAATTTACGCAATCGATACCACAGCCGATTTCATAACCCAGCCTTCCCGGTCAGGTTGGAAAGCAGCCGCGGTTCGAACAAGACATCCCGGAACAGTAAAGACTCATTTCGGAAACTCACTAACCATCAATTAACCATCAATTCTATGATCAGAAAACTCTACAGTAGCATGTTCGCAACTGTGGCGCTATTGCTGCTCCTCTGCTGTGCGGTCCACGCACAGGAACGAGTCGTAACGGGCACAGTTAGGGACAAATCGGGGCAACCAGTTATCGGTACCAACATTTTGAAGAAAGGTACCGCATCAGGAACGACGACCGACACCAACGGAGCGTTTGCCATTTCAGCAAGCGATAACGACGTATTGGTGTTTTCATTCATTGGCTATACAGCTCAGGAAGTAAGAGTCGGCAATCAGACGACCATTGGAATTACACTTGAAGAAGATGTTGCTCAATTGAATGAAGTGGTTGTCGTAGGTTACGGAACGCAAAAGAAGAGCGACCTGACGGGCGCTATATCTTCACTTGCCGGCGACATACTCAGAGAATCTGTAACAGCGAGTGTAGACCAGGCGTTGCTTGGTCGCGTGTCCGGTGTTCAGGTAACTCAAAACTCTGGTCAGCCCGGTGGTGCGGTCTCCATTCGTGTTCGGGGCACAACCTCCCTTACTCAAAGCAGTGAACCACTCTACGTAATAGACGGTATTCAGGTCGGTGGAAATGCTCAGGGTATCTCCGGCTTCGATTGGCAAGGTGGTGCTGGTGGCCAACAAGGCGCCGCTTCCAACCCACTCGCATCTATTAACCCTAATGACATTCAAAGCATCGAAGTATTAAAGGATGCATCGGCGACTGCTATCTACGGATCCCGCGCTGCAAATGGCGTTGTCATTATCACCACGAAACGCGGAAAGAAGGGCAGCTCATCAGTGAGTTACAATGGATTTTATGCGCTGCAGGAAGTTTACAAGACTTTCAATATGATGGACCTGCCTACCTATGCCGGCTATAATAATGAGGTAGCCCAGGAGGTATCGACCATTACTTCGAATCCCAATTTTGCAGACCCTAGCTTGCTGGGCCCGGGCACAGACTGGCAGGATGCAGTGTTTCAGGTAGCACCGATGCAAAGCCACACGATTTCAGCGTCTGGTGGCAGCGATGGAACACAGTACATGGTATCAGGTGGCTACTTCCAACAGGATGGCGTGATCATCGGATCCAACTTCGATCGCTATAACGTGCGTACCAATATTGACAGCCGTGTTCGGGAAAATATTAATGTCGGCGCCAGTATCGCACTCTCCAGAAAAAATGAAAAGATCACATTGAATGATGGTGGTGACGGTGTGATTTCCCAGGCCGCACAGATGGGGCCGCAAATTCCGGTTAAGAACTTCGACGGCACTTACGCAGGTCCTACACAACAAAATGGCTCGGCACAGATCAGCTCCAACCCGGTAGCCCTGGCGTTGCTGCGCAACAACACCGTGCTCAACAACCGGATCATGAGCAACCTCTTCGCGGATGTTCAGATCATCAAGGGCCTCAAATTCAGAACAGAATTTGCCGTCGACTACAGCAATACCATGAACAAAGCATTTCTTCCTACATACAGGTGGGGTACACTGGTTAACAATACAAGCCAGTTCGCACAGCGTTCCGATCAGAGCTTCTTCTGGTTATGGAAAAACTACCTGACGTACAACAAAACATTTGGTGTTCACGACCTCACGCTGCTTGCAGGTACTGAAGCTCAAAAGGGAACATGGGAAAGCTTCACGGCTTATAAGATCAACCTGCCAAATGACATCCAGGTGATGAATCAGGGGCAGATTTCCAACATTCCGAATACAGGCGCTTCTGTATGGAACTCGCTTGCATCTTTATATGCCCGCGCTAACTATGGATATAAAGACAAATATCTCCTCACAGCTACTGTGCGCAGAGATGGATCATCACGATTCGGTCCCAACAACCGCTGGGGGGTTTTCCCTTCTGTGTCTGGTGCATGGAGAATAACAAACGAAGAATTCTTCCCTTCGAATGCAGAGGTCCTTACAAGCCTGAAGCTGAGAGTGGGTTGGGGTCAGGTCGGTAACCAGGAAATCAGAAACTACGCGTTCGGTTCGGCATTGAACAGCTTGAATTCGTATTTCGGTCCTGCGGTTATCAATAGCGCGTATTCAAACCCTGATGTTCAATGGGAATCGACATCCATGACGAACGTGGGTATCGATCTCGAAATGTTCAACGGCCGACTCGACTTGTCAGTTGAGGCATACAACAAAATCACAGACAACCTGCTGCTCCAGGTGAATCTGCCTGCAACGTTTGGTGAACAGGTCGCTGGCCCTCAGGCCAACGTAGGTAACATGAAGAACAAAGGAATTGAAGCAACACTTAACAGCATCAATATTGACAAAGGCAAGTTCAGATGGTCTACCAATGCCAACATCTCCATAAACCGTAACATGGTAACCAACATGGGTGGATATCCGATCTTTAACGCACTCTATTGGTATACCGGTTTCCAGACTGCAACCATGACCAACGCAGGATATCCAGTTGGTCAGTTCTACGGATACGTTATGGATGGCATCTTCCAAACAAAGGAGGAGATTCAAAATCATGCGGTACAGATCGCCAGCGACGAAGATCCGACAAAGAATAAGATTGAGCGAACTACCGGTGTGTGGTTAGGCGATATCAAGTGGAAGGATCTCAACGGCGACGGCAAGATCACCAGCGAAGATCAGAAAGTTATCGGCGATCCCAACCCTGACTTCACATTCGGCTTCAACAACACATTCTCATATGGCCCGGTCTCCCTCGACGTGTTTATGATTGGTTCTGTTGGAGGTGATATTCTCAACTACTCGCGTGCAAGAAACGAGCAAATGCTCAGCAACTTCGACAATCAGTCACTCACGGTTCAGGACCGCGCCCGCACTCAGCTGAAAACCGGCGGTACAAACATCAACAACATCGACGATGTTGAGTTGGTCAACCCCAATACCACCATGCCGCGCTTTGACAACGGAGGTGAAAACTTCAATCACTATATGTCTACACGCTGGCTGGAAGATGGCACATACGTGAGGATACAGAACATCCGGCTTGCCTATTCGCTCCCTTCATCTTTGATCAGCAAAGCAAAGATCAACAGGCTGCAGGTGTATGCCAACGTACAGAACCTGGCAACCTTTACAAACTACTCAGGTCTGGATCCGCAGATCGGCGCTTTCAACCAAAGCCCGTTGCAGCAAAGCATCGACATGGGTCGTTACCCGCTGCCACGGGTATACACGTTTGGTGTAAACCTCGATTTCTAAACGACTAGCTGAAGATTATTATGAAAAGATATATAAAGTATTTTCTCGCAACGGCACTCACGGTTTCACTGAGTGCCTGCAAGGATGAGTTTCTGGAATTCGTTCCGCAAGACCAGTCCACTGTCGATGGATGGTATCGTAATGACAAAGAGATCCGTCAGGCCACGGCATCCCTATACGGCCGTCCCTGGTTTGGGTTCAACGACGAGTTCAACTGGCTCGCCGGCGATCTTATGGCTGGCGACATGCACCACAATTGGGACCAGGAAGGTCAGTTCTTCTACATGTCATTCAATGAAAACAACAACTACATCGGCGATGGATGGCAGGGGTTGTATGACGTAATTTCGTATGCTAACCTGATCATCGACGATATGCCTGTGATCGCTGGCCGTTATGGCGTTAGCGAATCCACCATCAATGCCGGTCTTGGAGAAGCGCGCTTTATGAGAGGCGTTGCCTATTTCCTGTTGGCCGAGTACTGGGGTGAAGCGCCTATCATCGAGAAGCCTGCCTCCAAGATTGCATCCGGCGACCTGCAGCTCCCTAAAAACACAACGGCAAGTCTATACGAGTTCGTCCGTCGTGATCTGGAATTTGCAGCTGAAAATCTACCGGCAATCGACGAAGCGGGGCGCGTTACACGGTGGGCCGCAAAAGGCATGCTGGCTAAGCTGCATGTTACACTGGGACAGCGAAGTGTCGGTGGTGGACCAGTTGGGTCAGCTGCGGACTTCACAACTGCTGCCAACTACGCCGCAGACGTGATCAACAACAGTGGCCTTACTTTGTATGGCAACTATGAGGACATGTTCAAGATCGAGAACGAACATAATCCTGAAGTCCTGTTTGCACTGCAATGGATCAACGGTGGCTATGGAGTCGGTAACAGCCGTCAGGCCAGATATGCGCGAAGCAGTCGGCTGACCGGCGACTCTCAGGCCTGGGGCGGAGGAAAATGTATGACTCAAAGCTTCCTCAGCACCTTCCAGGAGAATGCCGGCACTGCCGTTGACAAACGAAGAAGAGGCATTTTCATGCAAACAGGAGACGTCTACAACTACATCGCTACTGCCGACGGCGGATATGCATACGAAATCGTATCCCGCGATGACAAAGGCGTGCAGATCGAGGGCTCTACACCGACGTTGAATAGTCTCAAGAAATACGTCGTAGGTAGTGCGGCTGATCATGGATACGTGATCTCGAACCAGGATTCACCTCTCGACATCTACATGCTGCGCCTGGCCGATGTTTACCTGCTCTACACGGAGGCCCTCATGGGTGCCACCAGTTCACTGGGAAGCGGACCAGGACTCGACGCATACAATGCAGTACGGGAGCGTGCAGGACTTGATCCCAGAACTTCAGTAAGTTATGTTGAGTTATTTAACGAGCGTCGTATTGAGTTTGCACTGGAAGCGCTTTCATGGCTGGACGTCAAGCGTCGTTATTATCGCAATTCGTCGGATGCAATCGCCTATCTGAATAGCCAGGGCCGCACCGATCGATACTATAGAATTAATTCCAACGAAAACCTCGAGAATGATCCTGCCGGATACGAATTGGTAGCCGCCGGTACAACTTCACCTAATGGCAATCAGAACACGGACCCTGTCGTGACCTTCAACGCTGCGAAGATGACTCTTCCTATTCCCGGCAGCGAGATGGTAGCCAATCCGTTGTTGAAGGAAGAGGCGGTTGACTATGAATTCGAATAAAAAATTGAACGACAATGAACTACACTCGATATAACAATTTGCTCATCACCCTGGGAAAAGTCGTCCCAGGTCTTGTGATCGGTGCAATGCTGGTCGTTTCCTCCTGTGAGCAGGACGACGATGGCATGCATCTCGAAACACCGAACGGCGCGGCTGCAATTGACTACATTCGTCAGCCCGACCCAACAACATCTGACTCGTTGCTGGTGAGCGCATCGCTCGGCGCCGGCATCGTGATCGTAGGTGAAAACCTGGGGGGCACGCGCGGCGTTTGGTTCAACGACAAAGAGGCAAGCATCACGCCGACATTTGTTACGAACAGAACCATCTTTGTAAGCGTTCCAAGTGTTGCCCCTTCAAAGATCACCGACAAGATCTATCTCGTCGACGCTAACAAGGATACGCTCGCCTATGATTTCGTGGTTGCAATTCCTGAGCCCGAAGTATATAGCGTTCGGAATGAATGGCCTCAGCCAGGAGAAAATCTGGTTATTAAAGGAAACTACTTCTTCGAGCCGGTTGTCGTAACGTTCACCGGAGGCGTCGTAGGGGAAGTTGTCTCGGTTTCACAGAGTGAAATCGAAGTTACAGTCCCCGATGGAGCCGCCGAAGGTCCGATCACCCTTGCTACCAACTTCGGAACAATAGAATCTACCTTTCACATTTGGGACAAGCGGAATGTCGTGCTCAACTTCGACGACAAAGTCGCCAACGGCTGGCGTATCGGTCTGAGAGAAGAC
>Ga0247822_10003404_pt1 | contig 10392 bp, 7 predicted proteins | sample 13C_Cellulose_Da_FD_192423 | JGI IMG/M metagenome (GOLD analysis project Ga0247822, IMG submission 192423) | Soil microbial communities from agricultural site in Penn Yan, New York, United States - 13C_Cellulose_Day30 | ecosystem: Environmental > Terrestrial > Soil > Agricultural land | place... | reverse complement strand
CCCGGACGTCGTTGATCGCCGGCCTGCGCGCGCGGCACGATGCCGCCTCCACGGGAGGTTTGTCATGAAGCGCATCACGTCCGCCATCGTCCTCGTCGCCCTGTCCGCCGGCACCGCCTTCGCGGGCGCGGTCACCGTCCGCTACCACAACGGCGACTCGCAGAAGCACACCTTCGAGGCCGTGTGCAGCGGCTCGAAGTCGAAGCTGGTCACCGACGGCAACACCACCGGCTCGTACACCATCCAGGGCAGCGGCCCGTGCAAGGTCAAGCACGCCGGCGGCGAGGTCACCGTCAAGGGCGGCGAGCAGCTCGAGATCAAGAACGGCAAGATCACCGTCAAGTAGCGCGGGGCGGGGCGGGCGACACCGCGCCCCGCCTCCGGCTTGGGCCGCCCGCGCTGCCGGCACTTGCCGAGAACCGGGCGGCCGGTCGGACGTCTCATCGGTGTTAGCCTCGAGGCACACCGGGGGGACTGCATGCCGAAGAAGACGTGGTTCGCGGTCGTGGTGACGAGCGCGCTGGTCATCGTGTTGATGGCCAGGTACTCGAGCTGCTCGACGCGCGACGCCTGGCCCGACCACGAGGGCAAGCTCCGCCAGACGGCGCGGCTCGAGGTCGACGGCCTGCGCCGCGGCGCCGACGGTCGCGTGGCGCTGACCGTGGTGGCGCACTACACGCCGCGCGCCGCCGACGAGGCGCGGACCACGCCGGTGCGGCGGGTCGACTCGATCGCCCTGACGCTGGTCGGCGGGGGGACGACCACGCCGATCCCGGTGAAGAAGTGGACGACCACCGACGGGGTCAGCCGGGCGACGATCGCGCTGCCCGAGGTGCCCGACGGCGACTACGTCCTGCGCGCCGACTACAAGACCAGCCTCGGCACCGGCCAGCTCGACGTCAAGGTGCCGCTGTACACGCCGGCGCGCATCCACGTGATCACCGACCGGCCGCTGTACGAGCCGGGCAACACGGTCCGCTTCCGCGCGGTGGTGCTGCGCGCCCGCGATCTGTCGCCCATCGACAGCCGGCCCGGCCGCTGGGTGGTCAAGGATCCCGACGGCGAGGTCGTGCTCGAGGAGAGCGCGCCGGCCGGCGAGTGGGGCGTGGTCGCCGGCAGCTTCCCGCTCGACGCCGGCGCCGCGACCGGGACCTGGAAGGTGGCGTGGGTGTCCGACGCGGCCCGCGACGAGGTCGGGTTCACCGTCGAGCCGTTCACGCTGCCGCGGTTCCGCATCGAGGCGGCGCCGACCGCGGCGTGGTACCGCCCCGGCGACGCGCCGGTGGTCAAGGGCGCGGTGGTGTACAGCTCGGGCGCGCCGGTCGCGGGGGCGACGCTGCAGATCAGCTGGCGCGTCGACGGCGACTGGCCGCCGCCGACCGCGTGGCTGGCGAGCCTGCTGCCCAAGACCGCGGTCGCCGGCGCCGACGGCCGCTTCGAGCTGGCCCTGCCCCGCGTCCCCGACGACCTGCAGGGCCAGGCCACGCTGCGCGCGGTGATCGCCGCGGTCGACGCCGCCGGCGATCGCGTCGCCGGCGCGGCGGCGGTGCTGCTGGCCGAGGACGGCCTCGAGGTGTCGTCGGTGACCGAGATCGGCGACGGCCTGGTCGCCGGCTTCAACAACCGCATGTACGTGCGCGTGGCCAGCCCCGACGGGCGCGTGCTGCCCGCCACCAAGATCAACGTCAAGCGGGCCTGGCAACCCGACGATCCCGGCATCGCCGCCGAGACCGACGAGGACGGGGTCGCCAGCCTGCAGATCGATCCCGGGCCGGCGGTCAACGTGGTCATCCCGGCTCGTCCGTGGCGGCCGGCGCCGCGCCCGGCGGCGGTGACCCGCGGCGAGACCGACGAGCTGATCGGCCGCGACAGCGTCCGCCTCGCCGATCAGGTCGCGCTCGATCGCTGGCTGACCCCGCTGGCGGCGTGCGCGCGCTGGTACGACGACGAGGGCGAGGGCGAGGTCCGGGTCGGGGTCCGGGTCAGCGCGGCCGGCGCGGTGCTGATGGCGGCGGCCGGCACCTCGGCGCTCGATCGCTGCGTGGTCGAGGTCGTGAAGGGCCAGCGGCTGCCGGCCGGCGCCGAGCGCCTGTTCGAGATCGCGTTCAGCTTCGTCGAGCCGGATCTCCCCGCGCTCGACGTGGCGATCGACAGCGCGCTCGATCCGCCCGAGGGCTTCGACGCCCGCGTCGACGCGCTGGCGCGCCGCGCCCGCGACTGCCTGCCCCGCGACCTCACCGGCGACCTGCCGCGCGCGCTGACCTGGAGCGCGCGCGCCGGCGAGAAGGAGGTCCGCCTCGGCGGCTGGATCGACGTCCCCGACGGCGACGGCGACGCCGGGGCAGCGCTGGCGTGCGTCACCAGCCGGCTGGCCGGGGCGCGCCTCGCGCTCGACGCCCCGGCGGCGACCGACGCGCTCGGCCTGCTGCGCTTCACCGTGGTGCCGCCGCCGTCCGAGGAGGACGCGGCGAAGCCGCAGCCCACCACCATGCTCGGCTACGAGCTGCTGGTCACCGCCGAGGTCGACGGCCGGCCGTCGACCAGGCTGCGCGTGCGCCCCGGCGAGGTCCCCGATCTGCGCCTGCGGGTCAGCTCGGTGCTGGCCAAGGCCGGCGACACCATCACGGCCGAGCTGATCCGCGGCCCGGGCTTCACCGGCACGCTGCCCGAGGAGCTCACGCTGGCCCACCTCAAGGGCAAGCCGCAGACCGCCAAGCTCGACGCGAAGAAGCAGGCCCGGCTGACGATCGCGCCGGGCACCGAGGGCTGGGTCGAGATCCGCGGCGGCTCGGCCCGCGCGCTGGTGTACGTGCGACCGGAGGCCGACCTGACCGTGGCGGTGACGCCGGGCCAGGATCGCTACGGGCCGGGCCAGCAGGCCGAGCTGACCATCCGCACCGAGCTCGGCGGCCGCGGCGGCAAGGCGGCGGTCGGGTTGTTCGGCGTCGACGAGAGCCTGGGCCAGCTGGCCACCCTGCCCGACGCCGGCGACCTGTCGCGGCTGCGGCCGCAGGTCACGACGCCGGCGCCGGCGTTCGACGTCCTCGACGGCCAGGCGCTCACGCTCGGCCGCATCCGCGGCGCCAACGCGGCGGCGGCGACCGTGCTGCGGGTGACCGAGATCCCCGGGCCGCCGGCGCTCGACGCGGTGGTGACCGCGTCGGCGCAGAGCGCGTTCGATCCGGTCCAGGAGCTGACCGATCACTTCTACATCGTGCTGGCCGAGCTGCACGCGCAGACCCGGCGGTGGGAGGCCACCGCACCGGCCGACGAGCTGATGACCCCGGCGACCATGGCCGGCCTGTGGAAGAAGGCGATCGACGCGTGCGCGAAGCGCGGCGAGCCGGTCGTCGACGCGTACGGCCGCACGCTCAAGCTGTCGCGGTTGCCCGCCGATCTGCTGGCGCTGACCGATCCCCGCGCGGTCGTGGTGGTCGGCACCCGCCTGCCCGAAGACGTCGAGAACTGGGCCGCGTGGGTCCAGAAGGAGAGGCCGTGATGAGGCGCGCGAAGACGATCGCTGCGATCGCGCTGGTGGCCGCGGTGGGCTGCAAGGGCCCGTCGGAGGACCGGGCCGGCGGGGTCTCGACGTCCCAAGAATCCAAGGCCGACCCCTGGGCCGCCGAAGAGCCCGCCCAGGCCGCGCCCATGGAGCTCGAGGAGGGCAGGATGGGCAAGCAGGACGAGGACCAGAAGCGCCGCAAGGAGGTCGTGGACCGCGCCCGCAGCGCGGGCGTCCTCGGCGCGGGCCAGGGCTCCGGCTACGGGGTCGGCGGCGGCCGCGGCGGCTTCGCCCCCGGCGCGCCCCCGGCCGACGATCACGCCAAGACCCCCGAGGGCCCGACCCGCGCCTGGTTCCCCGAGACGTTCCTGTTCGAGCCGCTGGTCGTCACCGACGACGGCGGCAGCGCCACCGTGCGCGTGCGCGTGCCCGACCGGCTCACCACCTGGCGCGTGCTCGCCCTCGCCCACGCCCGCACCGGCGCCCAGGGCGGCACCACCGCCCGCTTCCTCGGCACGCTGCCGACCTACGTCGATCTGGTCGTGCCCGAGGTGCTCGTCCGCGGCGACGAGGTCCGCCTGCCGATCCAGATCGTCAACACCACCGACGCGCCGGTGACCGCGGCGCTGACCCTCGAGATCGACCAGGCGACCGTCACCGGCGGCGGCGCGACGCGCACCGTGCCGGCCAACGGCAGCGTGATCGAGTACGCCCGCCTGCGCGCCGATCGGGCCGGGACCATCACGCTGCGGGCCGGCCTGCGCGGCGGCGACGCGGTCATCCGCACCATCGACGTCGTCCCGGCCGGCCAGCCGGTGACCACCACCCGCAGCGGCACCCTCGCCGCCCCGCGCACGCTGACCATCGACGCCCCGGCCGGCTCGGATCCGGCCACCGATCGCGCCCGCCTGCTGGTGTTCCCCGGCGCGCTCGCCCTGCTGCGCTCGGAGCTGAGCGCGTCGACCGCGCGCGGCGGCGTCGCCGACGACGCCTACGCCCTGCTGCTGGCCGGCCGCGCGCCGGCGCTCCTGACCGCGCTCGGCGGCGCGGTCGAGCCCGACGTGCTGCGCACCCTGTCGATCGTCGCCTCGCAGCGGGCGATCCGCGCCGCCCGCACCCTCGACGTCGAGCGCGCCACCCTGCTCACCGAGGCCGCGCTCGCCCACGAGGGCAACCCGGTGCTGACCCGCCTCGGCGAGCGCGCCGCCGCCTACCTGGTCCAGCAGCAGCGCCCCGACGGCACCTTCGGCGGCGGCGACGGCTGGACCCTGCAGCGCGTGCTGGTCACCACCGCGGCGGCGACCCGCGCCGCCCGCACGGCGATGACCACCAGCGCCGGCACGCAGCGCGCGCTCAACGTGTCGATCCGCGCCGCCGGCGCGTTCGAGCGCAACGCCGCCCAGATCACCGACGGCTACACCGCCGCCGCGATGCTGGCCAGCGGCGCGGTCACCGGCCCGCTCGTCGACACGCTGCGCGCCCGCGTCAAGGACGCGCTGAAGCCGTCGACCGACGGCGCGCAGTACCTGGCCATCGACGACGGCGTGGTCCGCCCCGACGGCGGGCGCCCGACCGTGGCCGAGGCCACCGCGCTGGCGGCGCTCGCCCTCGCCGGCGACCCGACCGCGCCGGTCGCCGATCTCGGCGCCACCCTGCTCGGCTCCTACGCCCCGGCCCGCGGCTGGGGCGACGGCCGCACCAACCTGATCGCCATGCTGGCGGTGATCGAGCTGTTCGAGACCCCGATCCCGCCCGACGTGAAGATCACGCTGACCATGGACGGCAAGCCGGTGGCCGAGGGCGTGCTCGCCGCCGACAAGCTGCGCGACGTCCTCGCCCTCGACGTGCCGGCCCCCGGCCTGGCCGGCGCCCACACCTGGGCGATCACCGCCACGCCGGCGGTGGCCGGCCTCGGCTACTCGCTCGCGCTGTCGAGCTGGGTGCCGTGGCAGCCGTCGCCGACCCGCGGCGGCCTCGAGCTGTCGCTGCCGCCGTCGGTCACCGCCACCGTCGGCGCGCCGACCGAGCTCACCGTCCGCGCCATCGCCCCGTCGGGCGTCCCGCTGACCATCACCCACGCCCTGCCGGCCGGCGTCCAGGTCGACACGCCCAGCCTCGACGCGCTGGTCAGCGCCGGCGCGCTCACGTCGTACGAGGTCGCCACCGGCAAGGTCACCCTCGAGGCGCCCGCCCTGCAGCCCGGCGCGACCTTCGCCGCCACCTACCGCGTCATCCCGACCCTCGCCGGCAGCCTGCGCAGCCCGCCGTCGACGCTCGCCGCCGGCGGCACCGAGATCCCGGTCCCGCCGACGAGCTGGGTCATCCGCTGACCCGCACCACGATCGCCGCGTTCAGCGCGGTCGCGAAGGTCACCCAGGCCAGGTACGGCACCATCAGCCACGCGGCCGCGCGCGAGCAACGCCGGTAGCAGGCGATGGTCGCGGCGATCGCCAGCCACAAGGCGACGATCACCGCCAGGCCTCCGCCGGGCGAGCGCAGCCCGAAGAAGACCGGGGTCCACGCGGCGTTGAGCGCGAGCTGGACGCCGAACCAGGTCAAGGCCGCGCCGCGTGCCGGCGCGCCGCGCCGTCGCCAGACCAGCCAGGCCGCGACCCCCATCATGGTGTAGAGCGCGATCCACACCGGCCCGAACACCCAGCCCGGCGGCGCCCAGCTCGGCCGCTCGAGCGCGCGGTACCAGCTCGCGTCGGTCAGCACGGCCCCGGTCGCGCCGGCGAGCTGGGCGAGCGCGACAAAGCCGATCAGCGCGACCACCGTGGTCGCGCTGGTGCGGCGCGCGCGCCGCGGGACCGCGTCGAACGTCGAGGTGGGCATGCCGCTGGGACGCTGCACCAGGCGTGCCGGGTCCCCCGACGGCCGCGGCTCACCGGTCGTGGAGGCACACGGTGGCGCGAAACCGGCCGGCGATCTCGCCCTCGACCCCGGAGTAGCGGGGCTGACCGCTGGCGGCGACCAGCTCGCCGGTGACGATCGCGCCCGGCTGGGCGCGGACGCGATCGACGCGCAGCCAGGCCCGGCCGTCCTCGCCGCCGAGGCCCCGCCGGCGATCGGAGCCGGGCTCGAGCACGACCGCGCTCGCCGGCTGCGGGCCGCGGTAGCGCGGATCGGACACGACCCCGGTCGGGCTGGTGATCCGCACCGACCAGCCCGGCCGCGCGTCGCCAGCTCGATCGCAGCTCGCGTCCGCGGCCTCGAACAACTCGACCTGCCGCAGCGTCGGCACGCCGCGCGCGCCGCGCTCCACGTGCGCGAGCGCCGACCGCGCCGTGAAGGCGTAACCGTCGAGCGTGCCGGCGACCGGCGTCGCCGGCGCCTGCGCGGGCAGGCCGGTGCCGCGCGCGAGCGCCGTCGCGCCGCCGCAGATGACCACGTCGAACGAACCGCGGGCGCGGTAGCGCGAGGGCGGATGGTCGAACGTCTTGGTCGCGTCGAGCGCGACCGCGCCGCGCACCCGATCGCCGACCTCGTCGACGGTGACGACGATCTCGCCGCCATCGCCGGCGTTGGCGGTCGGCGGCACGCCGGGGCCCTGGAAGAACCCCATCACCCCGATCGCGCCGCCGGCGTAGTAGCGACGGTCGGGCCCGGGCGGGATCTGCACGTGCAACGTCGCTACCTCGTCGGCGATGTGGTCACAGGTGACCGGCGCGCTCGCGAGATAGACATGGAGCTGCAGCGGATCGACGTACGCCACCCCGTGGCGCAGCTCGACGGTGCGGCCGCGGATCGACGCGGTCACCCCGGCGGTCGACGGCGCCACCACGGCCGCGCCGCCGGCGTCGGGCGTCTCGCTCGCTGCGTCCGCGCCCGCGTCGGCGACCGCCGCGTCCGCGCCCCGGGCGTCGCCGCCCGCCGGCGGCACCCCTGCCGTGCCGCGGCAGCCCGCGCCGACGAGCACGGCGAGCGCGACGATCGCCGCACGGGTGTCGCTCACGCCCGCCATCGTGCCACCGCACGGACTCGGCGCCTACCCGAGGTGCGCGCGTCCGGCTCGCCGGCGCACGGCCTCCCGAGCGCGCGCCCGCCAGGTCGTGAACCTCCGGTCGCGGGATCGGGCGTCGCGCTTGCAACTCGTCGAGCGAGCGCCTCCAGGAGAGACCCGTGACCAGACGACTCAGGATCTCGATCATGCTGGGCGGTGCCGCGCTCGTCGCGGCCACCGCGCTCACGTTCCTGACCGGCGATCGCCAGCCGGCCCGCGTCGAGGCCGCCCGGCCCGAAGGCGAGGTGCCGCTGCGCGGCACCACGAGCTACATGCCGGTGGTCGACGAGGAGTCGTTCGACGCCGTGTACACCCGGCTGTCGAGGGAGAAGGACTCGTTCATGCGCCGGCAGGCGGCGCTGCTGCGCGAGCGCTACGACCTGTCCGATCGTCCGGTCGCCGGCGTCACCATGTCCCGCGGCAAGCCGGTCCAGGGCGGCGTGCGGGTCAAGCTGCCCAAGGGCGTGACCTGGCAGGACCTCGCCGCGATGACGCCGGCGCAGATCAAGCAGCGCGGCCTGTGGCCGGCCGGCTTCTTGCCGCTGCCGCACCCCAAGCAGACCGAGGGCGGCATGCTGTTTCCGGCCTTCCACATCGACGAGATCAAGAAGCAGGAGGGCCGCGATCTGGCCCGCTTCGACCTCGACTTCGACCTGCCCGACCAGTTCCTCCCCGAGTTCCCGCCGGCGATCTTCCTGACCACCCGGCCCGAGCTCGGCGACGTGTCGCAGGGCAAGGTGGTGACCCGCGAGAACTTCTTCGAGCTGTTCAACGGCATCCTCAACCCCAAGGACATCGAGGGCTTTCGCCTGCTGGTCACGCCGTTCCCCCAGCAGCAGTTCAACGCGACCAGGGATCGCCGTAGCCAGGCGCCCAGCCTCGGCGTCGCCTGCTTCGACTGCCACGTCAACGGCCACACCAACGCCGCCACCCACCTGGTCGGCGACATCCGGCCGCAGGCGTTCCGTCGCCGCATCGACACCCCGAGCCTGCGCGGGGTCAACCAGCAGCGCCTGTTCGGCTCGCAGCGCGCGCTGCGCACCGTCGAGGACTTCACCGAGTTCGAGCAGCGCGCCGCCTACTTCGACGGCGACGTGGTGATCGCGACCAAGAAGGGCGTCAACGTGCTCGAGCGCGGCAGCCAGGTCCACTTCATGGCCGAGCTGCAGGAGCTACTCGACTTCCCACCGGCGCCCAAGCTCGACACCTTCGGTCGCCTCGACAAGACCAAGGCGACCGCGGCCGAGCAGCGCGGTGAGGCGCTCTTCTTCGGCAAGGCCCGCTGCGCCGAGTGCCACGCCCCGCCGATCTTCAGCGACAACTTCATGCACGATCTCAAGACCGCGCAGTTCTACGAGCCGACCGTGGTCAACGACCGCATGGGGACCGCCGGCGGCCCGACCAAGACCTTCCCGTTGCGCGGCATCAAGGACTCGCCGCCGTACCTGCACGACGGCCGCCTGCTCACCCTCGACGACACCGTCGAGTTCTTCAACCTGGTCCTGGCGCTAAAGCTGACAGAGGCAGAGAAGAAAGACCTGCTGGCCTACCTCTACGTCCTGTAGGGCCGGCCCGCCAGGCCCTACAGTGCGGGCGTGGCCGAGTACACCCTCAAGTCGTTCTTCGACCGCCGGCGCGTCGTCGCCATCGCCGATCAGCTGACCGCGGCCTGGCCGGCGTTCCCGCGCGACCGGTTCGTGCGCGAGGCCGCGCGCGGCCTCGACGACCTCGAGCTGATGGACCGCGGCCGCCACATCGCCGCCGCGATGGCGCGCGCCCTGCCGGCCGCCTACGCCGACGCGATCGACGTGATCGTGCGCGCGCTCGGCGAGCCGCTCGCCCACACCGAGGGCAACGGCATGGCGCCGTTCCACTACCTGCCCCACGTGATCTTCGTCGCCGAGCACGGCCTGGCCGACGTCGAGCGGTCGCTGGCCGCCCAGCACGAGCTGACCCGCCGGTTCAGCTGCGAGTTCTCGATCCGGGTCTTCCTCGAGCACCACGAGCGCCGCACCCTCGCCGAGCTGGCCCGGTGGACCCGCGATCCCGACGAGCACGTGCGCCGCCTGGTCTCCGAGGGCACCCGGCCGCGGCTGCCGTGGGCGCCGCGCCTGCGCCGGTTCCAGGCCGATCCGGCGCCGGTGGTCGCGTTGCTCGAGCAGCTCAAGGACGACCCCAGCGAGTACGTCCGCCGCTCGGTCGCCAACAACCTCAACGACATCGCCAAGGATCACCCGGCGATCGCGCTCGCCACCTGCGCGCGCTGGCTGCGCGGCGCCTCGCCCGAGCGCCGGCGGCTGTGCGAGCACGCGCTGCGCACGCTGATCAAGGCCGGTCACCCCGAGGCGATCCGCCTGCTCGGCGGCGACGGCGACGCCAAGCTCGACGCCCACGGCACGATCGCGCCGGCGCAGGTCAAGATCGGTGAGACCGTCAAGCTCACGGTCACCATCCGCAACCCCGGCCGCGCCCCGGTGACCGCGGTGCTCGGCGCCCGCGTCCACTTCGTCAAGGCCAAGGGCCACGCCAGCGGCAAGGTGTTCAAGCTGCCGACGCTGTCGCTGGCCCCGGGCGCGTCGGCGACGGTCGCCAAGACCATCTCGCTGCGCCAGCACACCACGCGCACCCACTACCCGGGCGCCCACACGGTCGAGCTGGTCGTCAACGGCGTCGCCCGCCCGCTCGGCCGCTTCGTGCTGCGCGCCTAGCCCGGATCATTCACGACGCTGGCGGCTGCTGGCCGCATCTCGTCGGAAGCATTGGGCGTACGTCCTCGAAGTGTTCCTCGGCGGGTTCCAACCCGCCTGCGGTACTTCTCCGGGCGTGCGCCCAAGCCTTCTCGACGATCTGCGGTCCTCGCTCGCCATCGTCATGAATGATCCGGGCT
>Ga0247822_10003403_pt1 | contig 10393 bp, 6 predicted proteins | sample 13C_Cellulose_Da_FD_192423 | JGI IMG/M metagenome (GOLD analysis project Ga0247822, IMG submission 192423) | Soil microbial communities from agricultural site in Penn Yan, New York, United States - 13C_Cellulose_Day30 | ecosystem: Environmental > Terrestrial > Soil > Agricultural land | place... | reverse complement strand
AGGTTGCGCTCGATGATCGACTCGACGATGTCGCGCTCGGTCCAGCTCTCGCCGCGATGGCGCGCCTCCTCCTGGTAGAGCGCGAACAGGAGCCCCATCGCGATCACCAGGAAGTGCCCCGACCCGCACGCCGGGTCGAGGATCTTGAGCTCGCGCACGCTGGCCGGCGCGTTCGCGACGGCGTCGTCGGGCATCGGCTGCGGCACCCAGTACTTCCACCGGTCCTCGAGGCCGTCGGCGATCGGCATCAGCGCGTCCAGCGCGACCTCGCCGGCCTCGCGCTTGGCGCGCCAGTCGGCGCGCCGCCGCTCGAGGTCATCGAGGACCCCGAGCCGCTCGACGTCGGCTACCCAGCCATGCTTCTTGCACATGGCCAGCCAGATCTGGCCGAGGCTGTTGTGCAGCAGCCACTCGACCATATACCGCTCGGTGAACATCTGCGTCTTCGACGCGATCTCGTGGTTCTCGAGCTTCTTCTGGGACGCCAGCTTCTTGTCGAGCTCCTCGCGCTCGGGGTCGTTCCAGTACTGGTAGACCCAGCCGAGGGTCGTGTCGTCGTCCCACACGCTGGCCAGCTCGGGATCGTTGAGCTCGGTCACCACCGCACGCCAGGTCTTGGCCGGCACCGGCACCAGCGCGGTCATGCGTACCGGCCCGAACAGGCCGGGCAGGTCGAGCGCCAGCTCGTCGAACACCAGCTGGAGCAGCGCGGCGTAGCCCTCGGTCGGATCGCCCTGGCGCAGCTCGGCGGCGACCTCGCGGAAGTCGAGGTAGCCGCGGCTCTCCCAGCCGCCGGTCAGGACCTTGACCTCGCGCAGGCCCGACTCCTCGAGCAGGCGTAGGTACACCAGCCGCAGCAGCAGGGTCGCCGCCGCGTCCTTCACGACCTCGTCGCGGAAGCGCTTGCTGGCCTCGACCTTGTGCTTCGCCGCCACGCCGCGCACCTGCTCGCCGATCCAGCTCTCGAGCCGGGCGCGGCCCACCCGCTGCGCCTCGGTCAGCTTGGCCTTCTTGGCGTCGGCGATGCTCAGCTTGTAGGTCTGCTCGAGCGCCTCGCCGAGCTCGTCGAGCAGCTGGGCGCGGAGCGCCCGGATGGTCTTGGCGAGGGCCTTTTTCGCGTCGGTCGTCATCATCGACGCAGCTCCTGCGTCCGCATCACGGGCTTGAGATCTCGTCCGGCGTAGGCTCGGCGCTCCGCCCGGCAAGCTGAGCCAAGACGTCTCACCTTAGCCGACGGGGACCTGTGACCGTCGGAGAAGACGGTGAAAGTGGCGGTCACGGGTGGCGGTCCTACTCGCCGTCCGCGTCCAGGATCGAAAGCCGCACGACCTTCAACGGTAGGGTGCCGCGCCGCGCCTCGATCTTCCGCTCGGCAACAACCTCGACGCGCCGATCGATGGCCTCGTACGCGGATTCGTCCAGGTCCGCCGAGTATGCACACGCGACCTGCATGGACCCGTGTTGGTCACGCAGGTTCCTCAGGACGAAGGTTCGATTGTCGAGATCGATCTCGCGCAGATCGCCCTCGAGCGTCTCGACCATCGCGTCTGGCTCGGCCACGAGCATCGCGTCGATGCGATCATGCGCGCCACGATCCAGGTGTACGGTCGCGTGACCCGGAACGGCACGGCCTGACAGTTCGACCAGGTCGACCCGACCGCGCGGACGCGGTAGCAGCCGCTTCACCTGTGCCAGCAGCAAACGCCGGAGAACGGGATCGGCGACGCGATCGTCGAGGGTCGACGAGGTCCCCCCCGGATCCGCAGCCCATGAGGCCACGGAGAGATAGAGCTCCAAAGCCTCGCGTGCCGCGTCTCGTCCAGACTCGAGCGGTAGCTGCTGTTGGCTGGGTAGCTCGGGCAGTTGGACGCCGACACGCACGCTGCCCGGAGCCAACGCCACGATCTCGAAATCGCAGGCGTCCTTCAACGAGTTGGTGGGCCGCTTCGAGACCTCGCGCGTCGCGCACCATTCGGCGACGACCTGGACCCCCTTCCGGAGGGTATCCAGCAGGCTCGTCAGCACGCTCGTGCGGGCATTGGGCCAGTGGAGGTCTTTGCCTGCGATCCGCATCCAAAGCTCGGCGCGTGCGTCTGCCGCCGCGGCGTCTATTTCGGCTCGACCGGTCAGCCGCGCGAGCTCGGTCTCCAGGCGAGCGATCTCATCCAGCGGTCCCTCCGCCATCACGGCGAACCACGCATCGCCATACCGAGCTCGCTCGCGATTCAATTCGCCGAGCGCGCGGTGCATACGTGCGAGCTGCTCGAGCGTGACATCGAGCTCCGCATCAGGCCGGGGCTGCCAATCGCTCATAGAGTCACCTTGAGGAGTCCCTTGGGCTTACCACCTCGCGTGGTCTGGAAGAACTCCAGATGGGTCGCGAGGACAGCGCTTCCCTCGGGTGCGGCCAGGATATCGAAATCGTACAGCTTCTTCACTCGTCGTCGCGAGACGACGTTGTACGTGAATGGCGGAATTTCGGCCGCGAAGTCATGGTCCGCGCGCAACGCGACCACGAGGTCGATGTCTCCGGGCTCGGGCTCCCGTGTGATGTAGCTTCCGTCGATCCCCAACCAGACCACGACCCTGGTACGGCGTGCCTCTTCGACGTAGGCGCGCAGCCGCTCTGTCAACTTCAACCGCACGTCGGTTCGCCCAAAGTGACCGTAGCGCGACGCGACCTCTTCCAGCGTGCAGACGTGGATTCCTACTGGCAGCGTTCCGTCAAACTCGAAGTCTGGGATCGTCATCTGCACCACACCTTCGACATGAGGTCCATCACGGTCGTCAGACCAGCCGCACCCGTCCGCCGGCCTGGAGCTGCTCGCGGACGCGCTGGCGCAGCTCGTCGAGCACCCGCTCCAGCTCGGCCTCGTCGCGGATCTCGCGGTCGTGGAGCCCGATCATCACCTTGCGGATCGGCGCCCGGGTGCCCTCGCTCAGCACTGCGTCGAGGCGATCGCCGGCGTCGCTGACCGCCCGCTGCAGCGCCCGCTCGAAGCCGTCGCGCAGCTCGACCAGGCCGGGCGACACCGCCGCCTCGTCGGTCGTGGGCAGCGCCTCGCTGATCGGGCGCAGCACGTAGTGGCTCTTGTCGGCGGGCAGGGTGGCGAAGCCGTCGCGCGCCTTGATGCGCTGGCGCGCCGCCTCGGCCGCCTCGGCCTGGGCGCCGAGGATCGCGCGCCGGCAATCGACGTAGGCCGCGCGGAGGGCATCGAGATCGGCGTCGACGCCGCCGATGCCGCGCCAGGGATGCTCGCCCTCGAGCTGCGCCCGCACGCGCGCGGCGGTGTCGGCCAGCGCCGGCGAGACCTCGCCGAGTTGCTCGAGCTGGGCGAGCTGGTAGCGGGCGACGTCGTCGGCCTTGCGCACCTGCTCGATCACCGCCGGCGTCAGCTCGCTGGCGTAGGCGTGCAACCGCGGCACGCCGTCGTTGAGCACGTCGAGCTTGCGCTCGACCGCGCGGACCGCGGCCTCGGTCTCGCGCAAGAGCCCGTAGCAGTGGGTGAGCGCCTCGTCGAGCTTGACCAGGATCTCCGGGGGCTGGCGGCCCCCCGGCAGCTTGCGCCAGGCCTCGAAGACCTCGCGCAAGCGCGTGGTGAGGCGCGGGAACTCCTCGCTCATCTTGTTGGCGATCGCGTCGTTCTCGCGATCGACCTTCAGGCCGAGCTTGTCCTCGAAGAACTTGCAGATCCGCGCGCGAGTGCGCAGCTCGATGCCGCCGGCGCCGACCGGCTCGAAGGTCGCGGCCTTGAAGTCGCGGTCCTTCTCGAGTACGTCGCGTACGCCGGCGTCGCGGGCCGCGGTGAGCAAGCCGCCGCTCTCCGGCCGGATGCGTAGCTTGCTGCCGCGCAGCAGCCCGGCGACACAAGCGCGCACGACCTCGGGCGCATAGCCGTACGGCGGCCCGCCGAAGACCGCGAGCAGCGCCGCGCCGCTGGCGCCACCGTCCTTCTCGATCTGCTCGAGCACCCGGCGGGGCACCAGGCCACCGCAGCTCGGCACGTACTTGCCGGACTCGAGCGTCAGGATGCCGAGGTCATCGATGAACTTCGGCGACGGCGCGTTGAGCTCGCGCTCGATCAGCTGGAGCACCTCCGCCGACGAGATGCGCACCGACACGAAGTGCGGGAACAGGTCGCGCAAGAACCGATCGGCCGCCCGGCCGAGCACCGCGGCCGACGAGTGGCCGAAGTCGCGCGGCGCGTAGGCCTTGCCGCGGAAGTAGAGCTGGCCGGCGAGCCACGCGGCGTCGAGCTCGCGCTGGACCTGCAGCAGCAGCGTCTCGGCCCGGCCCTCCTCCTCGAGCAAGAGCCGCTTCTTCTCGGCCGGCAGGCTCTCGCTACGAGCCTTGTAGCGCCGCACGGTGACCTCGGACTTGCCGTACTCGCGGACGGCGTGCTCGAGCTCCTCGCTCGACCCGACCACCCATACCAGCCGGTTCTGGAAGGCCGATTCGCCGGACCGGTTGACCCATCCCTCGTGGTCGCGGTCGCCGGCCGGCACGAAGCGGAAGTCGATGGTGATCGAGGCGGCGTCGCGCGGATCGGCGAGCCGGGCGTCGGTGATGCGGCGGCCGTCCGAGAACAGCGCGAGCCACGGGAACGGCCGACCCTCGAGCTTGGGGCGCTCGAGCCCGGCGACCACGAGCTTGAGCGCCTCCTGCAGGTACTTCGCGATCTCTTCGCGCGGGACCGTGATGTCGGCCCGGTCGCGCTCCCACTCCTCGCCGGCGGGCGACTGCAGCTTGTACCCGTGCTTCTCGGAGTAGCCGAGCAGGTTGGCGCGCCGCAGCTCCTCGAGCGCCTCGGTGACCGCGGCGAGCTGCCCGTTGCCATCGACCCGCTCGTGCAGGCACTGGGCCACCAGCTTGGCGTCGGTGGGCACGGTCTCCTGGATGAGCTGCAGGAGCGCGACCGCACGCGCGGCACGCAGCGCGAGATCGAGGCCGCGAGCGGCGCAGTGGTTCTGCACCCGCGCCATGCTGGCCTGGACGTCGGAGTCGAGCGCGGTGTGCTGGATGTCGTAGACCCGATCGAGGGTCACCAGAGTCCGCAGCTCCGCGTCGGCGAGGCCACCGCGGAACAGCTCGCCCAGGAGCTGGAGCAAGCCGCGGATCGCCTGGTCGTCGCCCTGGCTGCGGCTCGAGCGCAGCCGCAGCGCGCTGGTGATCTGCAGGATCAGATCGATGTGACCCGGCAGCAGGGGGTAGACCTCGACGAAGTCGTCCTCCGATACGTTCTCGCAGTCGTAGGCGAACAGCTTGAGATCGTTGCGGTGCCGCTTGAACAGCCCGCGCAGCTCGGCGTCCGCCGCCGGCGTCTTGGCCAGCAGCCGCTTGTGGACGACGTCGCGGATGTTGGTCGCCGACAGGTGCACGCGCAGCTTCTCGGGGAAGCGCGCCTTCATCTTGCCGATCGTCGACGCGTCGCCGCCCTCCTCGAGCTTCTGCTGCCCGGTGGCCAGCAGCCAGGCCTTGCCGCGGAGGCGGCTGCCGAGCTCCGAGACGAACGACTGCAGCGCGAGCATCCGCTGGTCGTCCTGGTGGACGTACTGCGACACCTCGTCGACGACGATGAACAGGGTCGCCTTGGGCTCGCGAGCCCGGAACTGGAGCATGTCGGCGATCGCCCGCACGGCGTCGGTGGCCGAGGTCGAGTACGAGAAGGTCCCGGCGCGGCTGACGATCCACGCCATCGGGTCGACGTAGCGGTCGGGGAACAGCTGGTGCATCACGGCCGAGAAGTGGTCGTCGGCCATCGCCTCCTTGCGGGCGACGCTCCAGGGCCGCCCCAGGGCGCGCGCCGCGGCCTCTTCGAAGCGGGCCCAGTGACCATCGCGCTCGAGCTTGAGCTCCATCTCGGCGACGTGCGGGTCGACGCAGTAGCCGAGCCGGCGCTGGACCTCGCGTACGATCGCCGAGTGGATGTGCTCGCGATCGCGGGCGACGCCGCCGATGTCGAAGACCACCGCGATCGGATCGATCTTGGCGCGCAGGTGCTGGTAGGCCGCGCGCAGCTCGGGCCCCTTGGGCGACTGATCGCGCGCGAGCAAGGCCTCGGCCAGCGAGCGACCGTCGGGCAGGGCAACCCCGTCGAGCGAGAGCCCGAGGAGCTTGGCGAAGCTCGACTTGCCCGAGCCGTAGAAGCCGGAGATCCACGACGCCGGGTGCTCGGGGCCGCCCTTCTTGTCGAGCTCGTTGGCGATCTCGGTGAGCAGCCGGACGTACTGGTCGTGGATGCCGTTGGGGACCCGCTTGTGGTGCGGGTGGCTCTCGGGGAAGCCGCCGGTGACGATGTACTCGCCGACCTCGTCAGCCAGGCGCGCCGGCGACTGCTCGTGGAAGTACACCACCGGCGGGATGTCGCGGGTGACCTTGAGCTGGAAGACGTCGGCGAGCTTCATGGTGGGGCTGCAGCGCGGTCAGGGGTAGATGCGCGGGCGGTAGTCGCCTTCGGGGTCGAGCTTCCCCATGAACGACAACCGGTTGCCGTCGTGGCGGTGGCCGGGGTACAGCAAGATCACCGGCACGGTGCGCGTGCGTCCGTGGAGGTGCTTGAGCAGCGCCGAGACCCGGAAGAACGGATACAGCGCGCCGGCGCGACCGACCAGGACGACGGTGCGCTCGGCGTGCTCGGGGTGTGCGGTCAGGAACGTGTCGATATCGGCCGACACGTCGGCAGCGATCCCGGTGTCACGCTCGAGGTGCGGCGCGAGCTTGGTGGCGAGGTGGCGGAGCCCGCGCGCCGGGTCGAGCGCCGTGAGCTTGCGCTCCAGCTCGATGATCTGGGCGAGGGTGTCGTCACCGAGCGCGTCGAGCCGGCGCATCAGCAGGCGGTAGAGCGAGATGGTATGGACCATCCAGCCGGAACCGGCGAGGTCGCTGATCAGCGACTGCACGCGCTCGCGCAAGGCGAACTCTTCCTCGGGCTCGTACTGGACGATCGCGTAGTTGAACAGCCGCCGCATCGTGCTGATGCGCGGCCCGTCGGCGTGGACCAGATCGCGGCGGAGCGCCGCGAAGGCCTCGTCGAGCTTGCCGCGGCTCACGCGCGGTGCTCCGCAGAGGCGTGCGCTCGCGTCTGCGCCCACGCCTCGAGGTCGGGATGGCGCCACTCGAAATCGACGACGTCGCCGGCGCGACGGAACTCGAGCGCCGGCAGCATGCGAAGGCGATCGGCGAGCAAGACACCGTCGAGCTGGACCGAGGCCAGGTACGGGTTGTCGACGAGGCTGCCGCGGAAGACGATGCCGCGCAGCAAGTAGAACAGGTAGGTCAGGGCGTCGTCGGGCACGCGCGGCGCGACGATCTCACGCGGATCACGGCGGCCGCGCAGCAGGCCCGCGGCGAGCGCGCACGACAGCAGGCGTGAGGCGTACTGGAGCTGGGTCTTGAGCGCCCAGCGGGCGAGCCCGTGCTCGGCGACCCACTGGACGACCGCGTTGCGGTTGAGCTCGCCGCGCAGCGATCGAACCCGATCCGGCAGGTACTCCCCCGTGAACTGCCGGTAGAGCGGATCGGTGAGCTGCAGGTGCCAGTGACAGATCAACCGGCGGGTGTCGGCCGACATGTCGCTCCAGCGGGCGAGGACGCGCAGCGCCGTCGGGAACGCGGCGAAGCGGGCCTGCATGTTGGTGAGCAGCTCCGTGGTCCAGTCCTCGCTCTTGGCGCCGAACCACGACTCTTGGAACGCACGGGCGCCGCTGGTCTCGGGCGCCTCGACGTCGACGTGGGCCCAGTACGCGCGAGCCTCCGGGACGCACAAGGAGCAGCGCAGCAGGCGCGAGTGCGGCTCCGTGACCTCGGTCGACATCGACGAGACGGGTGGCATGGGAAGCGAGGAGAGCACGGCGAGCATCAACGCCCCAGCCGGTAGTGGGGCGCTGGGAACGAGTCGACGAGCGGGACCAGCGACGCCGCCAGATGGCGGACGACCTCGAGTGCATCGGCCGCTGGCGCGCCCCGCAGTCGGCGGCCAACCGCCGTCGCCTCGGGCGCCGACGGCTGGGCGAGGCCCTCGAGCCAGACGGTGAACGCTTTTCGGTCGAACGGCGCGGCGAGATCGAACGGCAGCGACAGCGCGTCGCAGGGCGCGACCTCATGCCGCTTGTGGGTGGCCAACCGATCGTCGAGCTGCTCGTCGACCGAGAACCCGAGGCGGAACAGCGACACCAGCAGGTCGGCATCTGCGGCCTCGGCGCGGAGCGCCGCGTCGACCTTGCGCGCGGCCTGCCGGGTTGCCTCCAGCGTCGCCCACGCATGGGTACGCGGCGCCAGACGGCGGAGCAGGTCGCGACCACCCAGATCGTCGTTCAACGCTGTTTGCCACCAGCCCAGGCGCGGTGGTTCGGTACGCGCCTCTCCCGCCCAGGCCACCGTCAGCTGGATAGCGAGGATCTCGTCGAGCACCGCCTCATCGATGCGCGCCGCACCTGGACCGTGGAACCCCTCCACAGGACGTCGACCCTAACAAATCCGGGGGATTCGTACAACGGCGCGGAGGGGTAGCGGTGGGGAGCTAACGATCATGAACCACCTCGATAGCAGCGGCGTCTGACGGTGCGCCGCCCGAAGCCCGAGCACGGTCACGGCAGCGCTCTCCTCGGGCGCGGCGCGGCGGCGTAGCGCTGGATGACCTTGGCCAGGTCGATGGCGCGGACGCGCTCGGTGTCGTGGACCGTCTGGCCCGCGGCCGGGTGCTCGCCGTCGAGGAGCAGCTCCTGGGGCCGGCAGGTGAGGAGGACGACCTGGACCTGGGCGGCGGCGTCGCGGAGCATGGTGTTGAACCACGCGACCCGGCCGACGTCGCTCTGGCTGAGGTGGTCGTCGAGGACGATCGCGCTCTTGAGCTGCTGGGCGATGCACACGCGCAGGAGGGTCGCGAGCTGGTCCTGGGTGCCGGCGGAGAGCGCTTTGATCTCGCGCAGCTCGTTGGCGACCAGGATGCCGCCGGCTTCGAGGTGGGCGCCGAGCTCGAGCTCGCCGTAACGGCCGCCGGTGAGCTGGCGGAACCTCTCGCTGACCGGGCCGGCGAGCGAACGGCCCAGGTGTGCGCTCTCGCTGGACTCGCTTTCGCGCAAGGTGCTCTGCAGCAGCTTCCAGGCCTCGTACTCGATCTCGATCTCGCGCTCGCGCTCCTCGGCGCGCTTCACGGCGAGGCCGAGCTCGCCGAGTCGCTCGCGGACGATGGCGCCGCCGACCTGCTCCAGCGCGCCGCGGGACTTGGTCATCTCGTCCTCGACGTGGCGGAGCAAGGCCTGCTGGTTCTTGAGGCTCTCCTCGACGCGGGCGACCTTGTCCTCCGAGATCGAGCCGACCTGGGGATCGAGCTCGGCCATGCGCGCGCGCAGGTCCGCGATCTCGCGGCGGAACTCGTCGAGATTGACGCTCGCGACCGCCACGCGCATCTCGGAGTGCGCGACCACAGCCGCGCCATGCTGAGCGCTGAGCTCGCGGTGGCGAGCGGCCGCGTCGCTCGCGCGGGTGCGGGCATCGCGGGCGGCGGCCTCGGCGGCCTCGACCTCCGTGCGCAGGGTGCGCACCGCGGCTTCATGGGCGCCCTTCGCCTCGTCGAGCGCGGTCTGGGCGGCGGTGACGGCGGCCCGCGCCGCGGCGTCTTGCCGCTTGGCGACGAGGACGGCCTGCTCCCACGACGTGATCGGGAGGTCCGTCCGGCCGGCGTCGAGCGCGGCCGTCCAGGCGCCCGCGGTGTCGAGCTGACGCGCGGCCGTGCGAGCGCCGTCGAGGCGGGTGCTCGCCTGGACCTGGGCGTCGCGAGCAGTCTGGGCATGTTTCTGTGCTTGTGCCAGTGCGGTCCTGGCTCGATCCACAGCGGCCTGCGCAGCCTGAAGCGCAGCCTCGGCAGCGGCGACCTGCCCACGGAGCACCTGGACGGCGGCATCGTGGGCGCTTGCGTGGTCGTCGAGCGCCTTCTGTGCGGCGGCGACTGCATCGCGGGCTGCGGCGTCGGATTGGCGGGCAGCGGCGACCGCGCCTTCCCAAGCCGCCAGGGGAAGCTCGGGGCGGCCGGCGTCGAGCGCGGCGGTCCATGCACCGGTGGTGTCGAGCTGTCGGGCGGCAGCGCAGGCGGCGTCGAGACGAGTGCGGGCTTGGACCTGGGTGTCGCGGGTGGCCTGAGCCTGCGGATGAACCTCGGCCTGGGCTGCTGCCGCCCGCTCGAGAGCGGCGTGGGCGTCGCGGGCGGCGCGGGAGGCGGCCTCGACCTGATCGCGGAGCGCCTGAACCGCGGCATCATGAGCGCGACGGGCGTCATCCTCGGCGGCGCGCGCGGCGGTTACGACCGCGCGGGCAGCGGTATCGCGCTGGCGAGCGACGGCGACGGCCGCTTCCCACGCGGCGAGGGGGAGCTCGGTGCGGTCGGCGTCGCTCGCC
>Ga0247822_10003401_pt1 | contig 10394 bp, 9 predicted proteins | sample 13C_Cellulose_Da_FD_192423 | JGI IMG/M metagenome (GOLD analysis project Ga0247822, IMG submission 192423) | Soil microbial communities from agricultural site in Penn Yan, New York, United States - 13C_Cellulose_Day30 | ecosystem: Environmental > Terrestrial > Soil > Agricultural land | place... | reverse complement strand
GAAGCCCTGTGGGAGCGGGTTCACCCGCGAAGAGGCCGGCAAAAGCAACAGTTATCCAGAAGACTGAACATCGAGCGAACAGACAATGCCAAACCATCCACTCCAGATCGCCCCCACCCTGCAGCGCTTCATCGAAGACGAAGTCCTCCCCGGCACCGGCATCGAAGCCCGCACCTTCTGGCAAGGCTTCAGCGCCCTGGTCCACGACCTCGCGCCGCAGAACCGCGCCCTGCTCGCCGAACGCGAGCGCCTGCAGGCGGAGCTGGACAACTGGCACCGCCAGCACCCCGGCCCGATCCGTGACATGGCCGCGTACCAGCAGTTCCTGCAACACATCGGCTACCTGGTAGAGCCCCCGGCCAGCGTGCAGGTCAGCACCCGCAACGTCGACCGCGAGATCGCCGTGCAGGCCGGCCCGCAACTGGTGGTGCCACTGAGCAATGCCCGTTACGCCCTCAACGCCGCCAACGCCCGCTGGGGCTCGCTGTACGACGCCCTGTACGGCACCGATGCCATCGCCGAGACCGATGGCGCCGAACGTGGCCAGGGCTACAACCCGCGACGCGGCGCCAGGGTGATCGCGTATGGCCGGCAGTTTCTCGACACCGCTGCCCCGCTCGACGGTGCGTCGCACAACGATGCCAAGGCCTACGCGATCAACCAGGGCACGCTGCAGGTAACCCTGGCCGACGGCCGCCAGGCAGGGCTCAGGCACCCCGCGCAACTGCGTGGTTACCAGGGTGAGCCGAACACGCCAACAGCAATCCTGCTGCAGCATCACCAGCTGCATTTCGAAATCCAGGTCGACCCGGCCAACGCCATCGGCCAGCAGGACCCGGCCGGGGTCAAGGACATCCTGCTGGAGGCTGCGCTCACCACCATCATCGACTGCGAAGACTCGGTAGCCGCCGTGGATGCCGACGACAAGGTCAACGTCTACCGCAACTGGCTCGGCCTGATGAAAGGCAACCTCAGCGAACAGGTCAGCAAGGGCGGCAAAACCTTCGACCGCACCCTGGCCGAAGACCGTCACTACCACGGCGCAGACGGCCAACCACTGACCCTGCCAGGCCGCTCGCTGCTGTTCATCCGCAACGTCGGCCACCTGATGACCAACCCGGCCATCCACGACCGCGATGGCCGGGAAATCCCGGAAGGCATCCTCGATGCTGTGGTCACCAGCCTGATCGGCCTGCATGACCTCAAGCGCCGTGGCAACTCCCGCGAGGGCAGCCTGTACATCGTCAAGCCGAAGATGCACGGGCCGGCCGAGGTGGCCTTTGCCGACCAGCTGTTCGGCCGCGTCGAAGCCCTGTTGGGCCTGCCCGCACACACGCTGAAGATGGGCATCATGGACGAGGAACGGCGTACCAGCGTCAACCTCAAGGCCTGCATCGCCAGCGCCGCGTCACGGGTGGTGTTCATCAACACCGGCTTCCTCGACCGCACCGGCGACGAGATGCACACAGCCATGCAAGCCGGTGCCATGCTGCGCAAGGGCGACATGAAAGGCAGTGCCTGGATCCAGGCCTACGAGCGCAGCAACGTACTGGTGGGGCTGGCCTGTGGCCTGCGCGGCAGGGCGCAGATCGGCAAGGGCATGTGGGCCATGCCCGACCTGATGGCGGCCATGCTCGAACAGAAAATCGCCCAGCCCAGGGCCGGTGCCAACACGGCCTGGGTGCCCTCGCCCACCGCCGCGACGCTGCATGCGCTGCACTACCACCAGGTGGATGTGGCGGCCGTGCAGCAAACGCTGGAACAGATAGACCTGAATGCCCAGCGCGCCGAGTTGCTGCATGGCCTGCTCAGTGTCCCGGTCAGCCTCGAGCGGGCCTGGAGCGCAGCCGACATCCAGGCCGAACTGGACAACAACTGCCAGGGTATCCTCGGTTACGTGGTGCGCTGGGTCGAGCAAGGGGTCGGCTGTTCCAAGGTGCCGGATATCCATGACGTGGGCCTGATGGAAGACCGCGCGACCCTGCGGATTTCGGCGCAGCACATTGCCAACTGGCTGCACCACGGTGTGGTCGATGCCGACCAGGTCGAGGCGACCTTGCAGCGCATGGCCCGCGTGGTCGACCAGCAGAATGCCGGGGACCCGGCGTACCGGCCGATGGCCGCCGGTTTCGAGGCATCGCATGCTTTCCGCGCGGCGCGGGAGCTGGTGTTCAAGGGGCGTCAGCAGCCCAGTGGCTACACCGAACCGTTGCTGCATGGCTGGCGTTTGCGCTTCAAGCAGGAAGTCGGCCGCTGATGCCGACAGGGGCCGCTATGCGGCCCGATCGCCGGCAAGCCAGATCCCATTCGTACTGCACAGGCCTCAGGCCTGGTGTGATACCTGTGGGAGCCGGCTTGCCGGCGATGAGGCCGGGGCAGGTGTAATCAACTTTGCGGATCGACCACCACCGGCTCGCCTATCGCATAAAAATGCCCGCCCGCCACATAGTGCAGGCTGCGCCACTGCGGGTCGGCATGCTCGTAGGCCCAGTGGCCATCACGGAACACCCGGTCATCGGCCCAGGCCGCTACCACCTCGCCAATGAACAGGTCGTAAGTGTTCTGATTGTGCGGCTCGTCGATCACCCGGCACATCAACCAGGCCGAGCAGCCCTCCACCAATGGCGCTGCATGCCCCTCGACCCGCGCCAGCTGCACACCAATGTTGGCGAGCTTGTCGGGCTGGTCGAACAGGCTGCGGGTACCCACCTGATGGGTCAGCTGCGCCTGCGCCGCGGTTGGCACCTGGATCACGAACCAGCCACTGCCCTCCACCAACTGCCGGGTGCGGGCGGTCTTGTCGAGCACCACGGTCACCTTGGGTGGGTCGAAATCCAGCGCACAGGCCCAGGCAGCTGCCATCACATTGTCCACCCCTTCGTGGCTGGCCGACACCAGCACCGTCGGCCCGTGGTTCAGCAGGCGATAGGCCTTTTGCAGGTCGACGGCTTGGAAATGGCTGTTCATGACAATCCTCGGCAAGGCGGATAGCGGGCGGCAGATTGTGCCGCAGGCGCCGTCCTCCCGCCAGCTTGGGTGTCATTCCGGTATCTTCAGAAAAGCCCTACGCACCGCTCGGATGCGTCCTACTTGTTGCCCCTGCCTACTGAAAACATGATCGGCACTGGATGACGCAAGGTCGCGATCCAGAGGAGGCTCCGCATGCACCTGTACTCCCGCCCCACCGCCGAATTGCGCAGTACCCTGCGCGAACTGCTGGCCCATGACATCAGCAACCCGGAACAAGACCCCCACTTGTCGGGGGTGATGTTCTTCTGCGCCACCGATGAACGCTCCCGGCAACTGATCGAGCGTATCGAGTTGCTGGCCAGCGAGGTGTTCTTCGACCCGAAAGGGCGAGCCATTAGCGAGCATATGAAAGCGGCTGCAGTGGAAGGCGTGCGCATCAAGCGCAACCGCAAGGCGCCGGCGGACGAGACGGTGATACGTATCGCGCTGGCGGACAAGGGCTACATCACGGTGAGTACTGCCCGGATCTGAGCATCAGCTTGCGGTCTAGCTCTTGTAGGAGCGGCCTTGTGTCGCGAAAGGGCTGCGCAGCAGCCCCGGGAATTCAGCCTGAACGCAGATATCGCCGGGGCTGCTACGCAGCCCTTTCGCGACACAAGGCCGCTCCTACAAAGCCAATCCGCTATCCTGAGCACTTCCCCGCTCCGGACCGCTCCATGGAACTGCACATTCGCCTGGAAGGCCGCAAAGGCCTGGCCGACCAGCTTTACCAGCAACTGCGCGCCGGTATCGACAGCGGCCACCTGGCCGCCGGCACCCAACTGCCGCCCAGCCGCCTGCTGGCAGAGCAGTTGGGCGTGTCGCGCAAGACCGTCGCCGAGGCCTATTCCCGGCTGACCTACGACAACCTGCTGAGCGGCGTGGTCGGCCGGGGCACCTTCATCACCCCGCGCCAGCCGCTGCGCAGCAGCGAATCGACCACCACTCCCCTGGCCGGTGCCGCGTCGCTCGAGCGCTGGCAGCAGCGCGCCACCGTGCTGAGCCAACGCCAGCTGGAGGCTCCCTCGCGTTACGACTTCATCGGCGGGGCCTCGAGCAAGGCGCAGTTCCCGTTCGACCAGTGGCGCAGTTGCCTGAACCATGCCCTGCGCTGCAGCCAGCGCCACCCCGAGCGGCAGTTCCCGGCCCAGGGCCTGCCAGAGCTGCGCGAGGCCATCGCCCATCACATCGCCTACGCCCGCGGCGTGCACTGCAGCGCCGCCGACCTGCTGGTGTGCAACGGTGCCCAGCAGGCTCTGGACCTGATCGCCCGGGTACTGGTCGAGCCAGGTTGCCAGGTGGCCATGGAAGACCCCGGCTACCCGCCGGCTCGGCAACTGTTCCTGGCCCTGGGCGCGCGACTGCAATCGGTACCGGTAGACGATGAAGGGCTGTGCGTGGAACAGATCGCCGACGGCACCCGGCTGATCTACGTGACGCCCTCGCACCAGTTCCCGCTGGGCATGCCGATGAGCGAGCCACGCCGGCACGCCCTGCTGGCACGGGCCGCCGAGCTGGGTGCTTTGATCATCGAAGACGACTACGACTGCGAGTTCCGCTACCACGGGCCAGCCGCAGACGCGTTGCAGCGCCTCGACCGCCATGGCCTGGTGGCCTATGTGGGGACCTTTTCCAAGACCTTGCTGCCCGAGCTGCGCCTGGGCTACGCCATACTGCCGCCCGCCGTGCTGAAGGCCGCCTGCGTGGCCAAGCACCTCAGCGACTGGCACAGCCCGACCCTGTTGCAGTGGGCACTGGCGCGCTTTCTCGGCGAAGGCCACCTGAACAAGCACATCCGCCGTTGCCACGAGGTCTACAGCGCCCGTCGCGAACGCATCCTCGCGCGATTGGGTGGCGACCTGGCACCGTGGTTCAGCGCCATCCCCGCCAGCGCCGGCTTCCACCTCAGCGCCCTGGCCAAACCTGGGGTCGATGTCGAGCTGCTGGCCAACCTCGCACGCAAGGTGGAGGTCGGCCTGTACTCGCTGGCGCCGTTCTTCAGCGAAGCGCCAGTGCGCCCTGGGCTGTTGCTGGGCTTCGGCGCCATCGAGCTGCTGGACATCGACCCGGCGCTGGACCGGGTGCGCGACACCCTGCAGCGCCTCAGTTGACCGGCGCGGCCTTGCCCGCCGTTACCGGGCGGGCAATCGCCGCAGCATAACCGCGTGGGTTGAAGCACGCGGTAACCACCAGCATCGCCACCACGGTCACGGTCAGCAGCGTCCAGGAGGCCTGGAAATCACCGCTCGCGTCGCGCAACCAGCCAGTAATGTACGGCACGATGCCGGTGATGATGAAGCCGATGCCCTGTACGAACGCCGCCAGGCTGCCAGCCTCGGCAGGCGTTTTCAGGTGCTCCAGGGTCAGCGTCAGGCTCTGGCTGAAGCAGGCACCCAGGCCGAAACCGATCATCGCCACCCACAGCCCTGCGGCCAGCGTGGGTGCCAGCAGCAGGCCGAGGAAACCCGCCAGCTGGATCGCCAGGGCCAGCCACAGGCCCGGGCGCCGGTCTGCCCAGCGCCGCAGCAATAGCGGCAAGCCCAGTGCGCCGGCCACCTGGAAGATGGTCATCAGGCCAACCAGGTCGGCGCCGCCCTGGGCGCTGCCGCCATGCTCGATGTGATAGGCCGGCAACCAGGCCACCATGCTGGTGTAACCTCCATTGATCAAGCCGAAGTACAGCGCCAGCAACCAAGCCCTGCGCGTACCGAACCAGTGCCCGCCGGTGGCACCGGCCAGCTTCGGCGCCTCCTGGCGTGGCCGCAGCACGGCCCAGGCCAGCACCGCCAGCACTGCCGGGATCGCCCACAGGCCCAGGCCGACCTGCCAGTGGCCGAAGTAGCCACTGATGTGTGGCCCGAGCACGGCGGCCAGGCCGCCGCCGCTCATCAGCGCTGCCGAATACAGGCCCATCGCCCCCGCCAGGCGGCCGGGGAACCAGCGGTTGACCAGCCCCGGCATCATGCCCTGCACTACCGCCACCCCCAGGCCGGCGACCACCGCACTGGCAATCAGCGCCCAGGCGCTGTCCAGTTGCAGGCGCCACAGGCAAGCCAGGGCAATGGCTGACAGGCCAGCGAGCATGCCGCCATGCTCACTGATCCAGCGCCGCAACCAGGGTTGCAGCAAGGGCACCAGGCCCATGCACAGCACCGGCAACGCCGTCAGCAACGCCGCCTGCTGGTAACCCAGGCCAGTGCTGGCGCGCATGGGTTCGAGCAACGGGCCGATGCTGGTCAGTATCGGCCGCAGGTTCAGTGCCAGCAGCATGACCAGCAACAGGTTCAATGCCGCTCTCATTGTGCGTTGGCCTGTTTCCATTCAAGGTACAGACCGGCCTCGCCGCTGGGCTTCAAGGCGCGCAACGGCAGGCTCTGCTGCTGAGGCGGGCGAGCCATCTGTGCATATACCGCCGCAGTGGACAAGCCGTAGGGTTCGCCCTCGGCGTTGTCGTAGGCAAACCAGGCCCGCTCGATGCCGCACAGGTGCATGGCCGCCAGGCACATCGGGCACGGGTGGCCGGTGGCGTAGATCTCGGCGCCATCCAGGCGCGCCTGGCCCAGGGCGTGGCTGGCCTTGCGGATGGCCTGCATCTCGGCGTGGGCGGTGGGGTCCTGGGTGCTGTGAATCTCGTTGACCGCACGCGCCAGCACCTGCCCCTGGTACACCAGCACAGCGCCGAAGGGCCGGCCACCGGCCTTGATGTTGGCGCGGGCCAGGTCGAGCGCTTCGCGCATGTAGCGTTCTTCGGACATGAATCGGTTCTCCTGTTGCAAGACCTGGTCATTATCCGGCCTTGGGCGGCCTGGCAGAAATGAAGAGATTGGATGCCTGTCAGTGGCCTCCAGAATGGTCGATTGGCCTCCCGCTTATGCGCGCGATTGGCTATCGGGCAGGCCAACGGGCGGCGCTACAGTAGCGCCATCCCCACCCCACACCCTTTGGAGACAGCCATGCACAACCGTATCGAATGGGCCAAGCACGCCCCCGAGGCCTACAAAGCCATGGTCGGCCTGGAGCAGGCCCTGGCCAAGAGCGGCCTGGAGAATTCCCTGCTGGAACTGGTGCGCCTGCGAGCTTCGCAGATCAACGGCTGCGCCTATTGCGTCAACCTGCACGCCAACGATGCGCGCAAGGCCGGTGAGACCGAGGCACGCCTGCAGACACTGTGCGTCTGGCAGGACACCGCCTACTTCACCCCGCGCGAGCGTGCTGCGCTAGCCTGGGTGGAAAGCCTGACTCGGCTGCCCGAGCACGGTGCGCCGCAGGGGGAATATGAAGCCTTGCAGGCACACTTCGAGCCGGCCGAGGTGGCCAACCTGACCCTTGCAATTGCCACCATCAATGCCTGGAACCGCTTTGGGGTCGGGTTTGCCATGGTGCCGGCCTGATCACTCTTGACTGCCTGTGCCGGCCTCTTCGCGGGTGAACCCGCTCCCACAGGACCCCCACGGAATCTGAAAGTTGCGCTGTACCTGTGGGAGCGGGTTTACCCGCGAAGAGGCCGGTACAGGCAACAGCTCAACGCCCGGCCAACCGCGCCCGGTAGCTGCCGGGGCTCTGCCCGGTCCACTTCTTGAACGCCCGGTGAAACGCACTGGGCTCCTGAAACCCCGTCTGCTCGGCAATCTCGGCAATGCTCAGCTCACCTTCGCGCAGCCGCTCGAAGGCCATTGCCCGGCGCACCTCATCCTTGATCTGCTGGTAAGAACGCCCCTCCCGCTCCAGCTGCCGACGGAAAGTACTGGCACTGACCCCCTGCTGCTGCGCCAACGCCGCCAGCGTCGGCCACTGCCCATAGCGCCGCGCCCGCAGGTGTCGGTACACCTCGGCCACCAGCCCGTTCTGGTTGCGAAAGCGAATCACCAGCCCCTGCGGCGCGCTGCGCAGGAAGACCTTCAGGGCCGCCAGGTCCTGCACCACCGGCAGGCGCAGGTAGGCGCTGTCGAACTCCACCTCGGTGCGCCCGCTGCCCAGGCGCAGGTCCGGCCCCCACAGCAGCAGGTCGTCCTCCTGGGCCGGGCGCGATACCGCCAGCTCGGTGCGGTCGATGGCAATCCGCCGCCCGGCCAGCCAGCACAGCATGCCGATCATCAGCACCAGGTAGGTTTCCTCGGCATACACCCGGGTCAGCGGGTCGGCGATGCTCGACTGCACGCTGATCAGCGCCCGCCCGCCACGCACCGTCAGGCTGCCGCGCAAATCGCGCAGGAACAAGCCAAAACCGCCCATGCACTGGCGCAAGGCCTTCTCCAGGTTCGGCTCCAGGATCAGGCCCCGGCAGATCAGCGCGAAACTGCCCAGCGGCATGCCGTGGCTGTCGAGGCGGAAGAACTCGTCGTCCAGGCGCTGGATCAGCGCCAGCCACAGCTGGGCGAAGGCCTTGGCCGGCACACGGGCCTGGGGCTGCTGGAGCAGTTGCGGGTCGATGCCCACCGCACGCAGCTGCGCATCGCGTTCGGCGGGGCAGTCGCGCAGGGCGTGGAGCATGGCATTGAGGAAGTACACGGCGACCGAATCGCTATCGCGCATGGCGGTTTTCGCTGTCTATGCTGAGTGGCAAAAAGTGCCAGGTTGTCTGAACAGTTCCGGCATAGGCTGCAACAGTGCCTTTGCCTAGACTCGGTCCCACTCCGGGATCGCCGGCCATTCTCGCAGAGCCTGGCCCGGTCCCGCCATGCCTTCGCAATCGGAGCCCCTATGAGCAGCGCAGAAATCTACGTCGTCAGTGCCGTCCGTTCAGCCATTGGTGGCTTTGGCGGTTCCCTCAAGGACCTGCCGCTGGCCGACCTGGCCAGCGCCATCACCCGTGCCGCCATTGAGCGCTCGGGCGTGGCCGCCGAGCAAATCGGCCACTTGGTGATGGGCACGGTGATCCCCACCGAACCGCGTGACGCCTACCTGGCCCGCGTAGCGGCAATGAACGCCGGCATTCCCAAGGAAACCCCGGCATTCAACGTCAACCGCCTGTGCGGCTCGGGCCTGCAGGCCATTGTCTCGGCGGCCCAATGCCTGCTGCTGGGCGACACAGATGTAGCCGTGGCGGCGGGCGCCGAATCCATGAGCCGTGGCCCGTACCTGCTGCCGCAGGCCCGCTGGGGCGCCCGCATGGGTGACCTGCAAGGCATCGACTACACCGTCGGTGTGCTGCAGGACCCGTTCGAACATTTCCATATGGGCATCACTGCCGAGAATGTTGCGGCCAAGCACGGCATTACTCGCGAAATGCAGGACGAACTGGCCCTGACCAGCCAGCGCCGCGCTGCCCGCGCCATTGCCGAAGGCCGCTTCGCCAGCCAGATCGTTCCGCTGGAACTGAAAACCCGCAAGGGCAGCGTGCAGTTCAGCACTGACGAGCATGTACGTGGCGAGGTGACCGCCGAACAGCTGGCAGGGATGAAGGCGGTGTTCAAGAAAGACGGCACCGTTACCGCCGGCAACGCCAGTGGCATCAATGACGGCGCTGGCGGCCTGGTACTGGCCAGTGGTGATGCGGTGCGCCGCCTGGGCCTGAAGCCGCTGGCACGCCTGGTGGGCTATGCCCACGCCGGCGTCGAGCCTGGACTGATGGGCCTGGGCCCGATCCCGGCCACCCGCAAGGTGCTGGAGAAGACCGGCCTGAAGGTGCAGGACCTGGATGTGATCGAGTCCAACGAAGCGTTCGCCGCCCAGGCCTGCGCAGTGGCCCGCGAACTGGGCTTCGACCCGGAAAAGGTCAACCCCAACGGCTCGGGCATTTCCCTGGGTCACCCGGTGGGCGCCACCGGCGCGATCATCGCCACCAAGGCCATCCATGAGCTGCAGCGCATCCAGGGCCGCTACGCCCTGGCCACCATGTGCATCGGCGGCGGCCAAGGCATCGCCGTAGTCTTCGAGCGCGTCTGAGGAAACCTGACACATGAGCATTGAACAGATTGCCGTGATCGGCGCCGGCACCATGGGCAACGGCATTGCCCAGGTATGCGCGGTGGCCGGCTACCAGGTGCTGCTGGTGGACGTTTCCGACGCGGCGCTGGAGCGCGGCGTGGCCACCTTGAGCAAGAACCTCGAGCGCCAGGTCAGCAAAGGCACCCTCGATGCGGACAAGGCTGCGGCCGCGAAAACGCGTATCCGCACCAGCACCGACTACACCCAGCTCAGCGGCGCGCAGCTGGTGATCGAGGCCGCGACCGAAAACCTGCAGCTCAAGCAGCGCATCCTGCAGCAGGTAGCCGCCAACGTCGCCGCCGACTGCCTGATCGCCACCAACACCTCGTCACTGTCGGTCACTCAGCTGGCGGCCAGCATCGAGCACCCCGAGCGTTTCATTGGCGTGCACTTCTTCAACCCGGTGCCGATGATGGCGCTGGTCGAGATCATCCGTGGCCTGCAGACCAGCGCCATCA
>Ga0247822_10003400_pt1 | contig 10394 bp, 10 predicted proteins | sample 13C_Cellulose_Da_FD_192423 | JGI IMG/M metagenome (GOLD analysis project Ga0247822, IMG submission 192423) | Soil microbial communities from agricultural site in Penn Yan, New York, United States - 13C_Cellulose_Day30 | ecosystem: Environmental > Terrestrial > Soil > Agricultural land | place... | reverse complement strand
ATCAAGGAAAAGGCGAGGCTGCTGGACATCGACGAGGCGATGCTGCAGCGCTCGGTGAACGAGGGTTTCTCCGGCGGCGAGAAGAAGCGCAACGAGATCTTCCACATGGCGGTGCTGGAGCCGGTCGTGGCCATCCTGGACGAAACCGACTCCGGTCTCGACATCGACGCGCTGCGCATCGTCGCGCAGGGCGTGAACGCCATGCGCAGCGAGGAGCGCGCCTTCATCGTGGTCACCCACTATCAGCGCTTGCTCAACTACATCGTGCCCGACTTCGTGCACGTGCTGAGCGAGGGCCGGCTCGTGAAGTCCGGAGGCCGGGAGCTCGCGCTCGAGCTCGAAGAGAAGGGCTACGTCTGGCTCGAGAACGTGGCGCGGTCGAGCGACGGCGCCGACCCCACTGATCGCAGCATGGCCACCACGGCGAGGAGCTGAAGACGATGACTCCCGTGGCCGAAGGGCAGGATACCTATCTCGCCGAGCTCGAACGCTTCGCCAACGGCCGGGGCGAGGTGGCGCCGGCGTGGCTGAAGGATCTGCGCGCCGGCGGGCGCGCGGCGTTCGAACAGATCGGCTTCCCGACGACCCGTCTGGAGGAGTGGCGCTTCACGAACGTGTCGCCGATCGCGACGACGCCGTTCAGGCTCGCAGAGGGCGTGCCCACCAACGCCGCGCCCTTGGTCTCGCGCGTCGCGGTGCGCGGCTCGGTGCGGCTGGTGCTGCTGAACGGCCGCTTTGCGCCTGAGCTCTCCGACCTCAGCACGGTGCCGGTGGGACTCAAGATTGGCAGCCTGGCAGCGGCGATCGCCTCGGGCGCGCCCGAGTGCCCGCTGCTTGGACAACAGCCGGCTCAGGGCCAGCCCTTCGCGGCGCTGAACACCGCCTTTCTGGAGGACGGGGCGCTCGTCTCGATCCGGAAGGGCGCCGTCATCGATACCCCCGTGCACGTCATCATCATCTCCGGCGGTCCCGGGCGGACGATGATTCATCCCCGGGTGCTGCTCGTGGCCGGCGCCAACAGTCAGGCGGACGTCGCGGTGAGCTTCCTGACGACAGCGGGTGAGGCGCACTTGACCAATGCCGTCATCGAGGCCAGTGTGGCCGAGGGCGCCAGCGTCAGCTGCTGCCTCGACCAGCGGGGCACCGAGGGCTCCTTCCTGGTGAACCACGTCCACATCAAGGCCGACAAGGACAGCTCGTTCAAGTTGCGGACGATCACTGTCGGTGGCCGGATGGTGCGCAACGACGCCGTGGCCGTCCTGGCCGGCGAGGGCGCGCACGTCGATCTGGACGGGTGCTACCTGGCGGACGGTACGTCGCTGGTGGACAACCACACCACGATCGATCACGCCACGCCGAACTGCACGAGCCACGAGCTCTACAAGGGCATCCTGGACGGCAAGGCCAAGGCCGTCTTCAACGGTCGCATCATCGTCCGGCTCGACGCGCAGAAGACCGACTCGAAGCAGACGAACCGCGCGCTGCTGCTGTCCGACGAGGCGACGATCAACTCGAACCCGCAGCTCGAGATCTTCGCCGACGATGTGAAGTGCACGCATGGTGCGGCGGTAGGGCAGCTCGACGAGGAGGCCATGTTCTACCTGCGGGCGCGCGGCCTCAGCGAGAAGGAAGCGCGGGACATGTTGATCCATGCCTACGCGGGTGAGGTGCTCGAGCGCATTTCCATTCCGGCCCTGCGCGGGCAGCTGGAGCGGGAGCTGTTCCGCCAGCTGGATCGCGACCTGGCGGAACACGATCAGGGCAGGTGACAATGGTGACAGCCACCTCGTTCGATGTCGCGGCCATCCGCGCGGACTTTCCCATCCTCCGCACGTCGGCGCATGGAAAGCCGCTCGTCTACCTCGACAACGCCGCCACCACGCAAAAACCGCAGGCGGTTCTCGACGCGCTGGCCGACTACTACGCCAAGAGCAACGCCAACGTCCATCGCGGCGTGCATTACCTGAGCGGCCGGGCCACTGACCTGTTCGAGGAGGCGCGGGCCAAGGTGGCGCGGTTCATCGGTGCGGCCGAGCCGCGCGAAGTGATCTTCACGCGGAACGCCACCGAGGGAATAAACCTCGTGGCTCAGACGTGGGGGCGCGCCAACGTGCGCGCCGGCGACGAGATCCTGATTTCCGCTATCGAGCACCACTCGAACATCGTGCCTTGGTACATGTTGTGTGCCGAGAAGGGCGCGACGCTTCGCGTGATCCCGATGTTCGACAACGGCGAGCTCGACGTCGAGGCGTTCGCGCGCCTGTTGTCACCACGGACGCGGCTGGTGGCGATTTCGGCGCTCTCCAACGCCCTGGGCACGGTGACGCCGCTGCCCGAGATCATCCGGGCGGCGCATGCCGCCGGCGCCCTGGTGCTGGTCGACGGCGCGCAGGCCGCGTATCACATGCCCGTGAACGTGCGGGCGCTCGACTGCGATTTCTTCGCCCTCACGGGACACAAGCTGTACGGGCCGACCGGCATCGGCGCGCTCTACGGACGGGCGGCGCTGCTCGAGGACATGCCGCCGTGGATGGGGGGCGGCGACATGATCGCCTCCGTGACGTTCGAGCGCTGCACCTGGAACGTGATCCCGAACAAGTTCGAGGCGGGCACGCCCGACATCTCCGGCGCGATCGGACTGGGCGTAGCCGTCGATTACGTCAGCGGCATCGGTATGGACCGGATCCAGGCCTACGAGCAGGAGCTGCTCGCCTACGGTACCGACGCCCTGAGCCAGGTGGACGGACTGAAGATCGTTGGCACCGCGGCCCGCAAGGCCAGCATCCTGTCGTTCGTGATGGACGGGATCCACCCTCACGACGTCGGGACCATCGTCGATCGTGAGGGCGTGGCCATCCGGACGGGGCATCACTGCGCCCAGCCGGTAATGGATCGGCTCGGCATTCCGGCCACGGCTCGCGCCTCGCTGGCGATATACAACACGCGCGAGGAGATCGATGCGCTGGTGGCGGCGCTGCAGAAGGCGCGTAAGGTATTTGGCTGATGTCCGAACTGAGCGATCTCTACCAGGAAGTCATCCTGGACCACAACCGGCGCCCGCACAACTTCCGGGTCATCGACCCGGCGAGCGCGAAGCAGGAAGGCTACAACCCGCTCTGCGGGGATCGCCTGACTCTGTACTTGACCGTGCAGGACGGCGTGATCGCCGACGTGGCCTTCCAGGGCTCAGGCTGTGCAATCTCGAAGGCGTCGGCTTCGCTGATGACCGATGCCGTCAAGGGGAAGACCGTCGACCAAGTGCGCGTGCTGTTCGATCGCTTCCACCAGATGATCACGTCGGAGCCGGGCAGCCCCCTCCCGGACCTGGGCAAGCTGGCCGTGCTGGCCGGTGTCCGCGAGTTCCCGACGCGCGTCAAGTGCGCTGGCCTCGCCTGGCATACGTTGAAGGCGGCCGTGTCGGAGCATCCCGCCGGCCCGGTCAGTACCGAGTGACGAAGGAGCGCCGGGCCTGCAACCCCGGCGGGTCGATTCGCAGATGTCTAATTCGAGGTTCCTGCCGATGATGCCAATGGGGGGCGCCAGCCCAGCCGACTCGCCGGCCAACGATCAATCGGAGTCGATCTCCGACATCGTGCCAGACCCCGTGAAGATGACCGAGCTCCGGCCGCAGGTGTTCGACGCACTGAAGGCGATTTACGACCCGGAGATCCCAGTCAACATCGTGGAGCTCGGGCTCATCTACGATGTGCTCGTGGACGCCGACGCCAAGGTCGGCGTCCGGATGACGCTGACCGCGCCAGCCTGCCCGGCCGCACAGATCCTGCCCGGCGAAGTCCGCGAGAAGGCCTCGAAGGTCGCGGGCGTCAGTGACGCCAGGGTCGAGATCGTCTGGGATCCGCCCTGGACCAAGGACCGGATGTCCGAGGCCGCAAAGCTGCAGTTGGGACTGTATTAGGGATCAGGGATCAGGGATCAGGGGTCAGGGCGCCCGCGCGGCCGTCGGGTATCCTGTGGGCCCGTGTCCCTGCTGATCTGCGCCGCGACTTCTTTCGAGGCCGATCTGCTGCGCGAGCGAACGCATGCGTGGCCTGACGTTACACTTGTCTGCACGGGTGTCGGGCCAGTCAATGCCGCGCATGCGGTCACGCTGGCCATCGCGCGCCAGCGCCCGGATGCGATCGTCGTGTGCGGCGTGGGCGGGGCGTATCCAGGATCGGGACTTGCCGTCGGTGACGTCGTGTGCGCCGACGTGGAGTGCTACGGCGACCTCGGGGCCATGACGCCTTCGGGCTTCCTCGACATGCAGGCGCTCGGCTTCCCGGTGATTACCGGCGCCTCGCCCATCTACAACGAGGTGCCGCTGCAGGTGTTTCCGCTCGAGCGACGGGTGAGGTTCGTCACCGTATCGACCTGCACGGGCACCGAGGCGGCGGCGCGTGACCTCGAAGCGCGAACGCGCGGCGCGGTGGAGAACATGGAAGGCGCGGCGGCGGCGCACGTGGCGTACCTGCACGACGTTCCCGTCGGAGAGGTTCGCGGCATCAGCAACATGGTCACGAACCGGGATACCAGCGCGTGGCGGTTGCGGGAGGCGGCTCTCGCCGCGCAGGAGGCGGTCGTCGCGTGGATGGCCCGACGATAGACTTCGGTTTCACGACGTGTCCGAACGACACGTTCGCGTTCCACGCGCTCGTGCATGGCATCGTGCCCGGGCCGCGCGTGGTGCCGTTCATGGCCGACATCGAGGTCCTGAACGAACGAGCCGAGCGCGGCGAGGCCGAGGTGACCAAGGTGTCGACGGCCGCGTTCGGAAGGCTGCGCGATCGCTACGTGCTGCTCCGCGCCGGCGGTGCCGCCGGTTATGGCGTCGGCCCCATCATCGTCGCCCGGTCGCCACGAGCTGTGGGCGGCCGGATCGCCATCCCAGGCGAGCGGACGACCGCCACGCTCCTGTTGCGGCTCCTGGGCCGTTTCGAGACGGTGTCCATGCGGTTCGATCAGATCGAGGAGGCCGACCTACGAGGCCAAGGGCCTCACGCTGCTCGCCGACCTCGGCGCCGTCTGGGAAGAACGGATGCGATGTCCGCTCCCGCTCGCGGGCATTGCCATCCGGCGCGACCTGGCGCCGACGCTGGCGCCGCTCGTGGACGCGGCGCTGCGCGCCAGCGTGGAGTACGCCTTCGCACACCCCGAGGCCAGCCGCGACTACGTTGCCGCGCACGCGCAGGAAATGGATCCCGACGTCATGGCCCGGCACATCCGGCTCTACGTCAACGACTACACGCGCGCGCTCGACGAGGACGCCGTGCACCGGATGATCGCCTGGGCCGAGAGCGAGGGTCTGTTCCCGCCCGGGACCGGGTCGCTGCCGTTATTCGTGTAGGACGCGCGCCGAACGCGCCGCGCTGTTACTGCGCGCAGCGTGGGGCAGGGGCCGAGATTCCCTGCATGACCATCGCGCGGTAGTCCGCGATTTCCTGCTCGCACTTCGACTTTTCGGAGCGCTTGGCGAGTTGGAACAAGGCCCATCCCGCCAGCGCGCCGAAGTCCGCCGGCGGCGACCGGTACGCCTGGGGCGTCCAGTGGTTCAGGAACTCGGTGTGGGTTGGTGCGCCGTAAGAAAGCGGTGCGCCCGGACCGATCGGAAAGTCCTTGAAGATGTCGAGGCGCGGCGCTGTCCCGAACACCTGGATCTGATACTCCAGCTTGAACGGCGTGACTCGAAGCTGCTCGCGCGCCTCCGAGAGCCGAAGGCCGCGCTGGATGCGGCTCATCGAAACGCCCAGCTTCGAGGCATCCACGGCCGGCTCTTCTGACTGAGCCGCCTTAGCTGTGGCGGCCACTCCCTCCGGAGGCTCGCCGGCTGGCGCCTGCGCCTGCAGGCCCGCCACCGCGGCCACCATCAGCACGAGCGCCAAGCCGAGGACCATATCGATATTATGACGTCGAACGCCGCCGCGAGGACTGCCCGAGGCCGAGCCGGGGACGGCAGCGGTCATCGCGGCATGAGGCGAAAAATTGAAACCGCCCCTATCTCCTCCGGATGCTGGCGGCACGCTGTGGCACAATCTGGCCGCATGACGCGCACTCGCGGCTTGTTGATCGGTCTCGTGCTCGCGGCCGTTGTCGCGGTTGACGCGTTGGCCACCGGCCAGCCAGGTCAACCCTCCGGTGCAGCGGACGTGGTGCTGCTGAACGGCGCGGTGCTGACGGTGGACGCACGCGACTCGGTCGCCGAAGCGGTGGCCGTCACCGGTGGTCGCATCACCGCCGTCGGCACCACCGCCGCCGTGAAGGCCCTGGCCGGTCCCTCCACGCAGGTCGTCGATCTCGCCGGCCGCGCCGTGACGCCCGGCTTGATCGATTCGCATGTCCACTTTTCCGAAGCCGACAAGCTGTTCACGGTCGATCTCAGCGACCCCAGCGTCAGGACGATGGACGACGTGCTGCAGCGCGTGGCTGCGTCTGTGACGACCCTGAAGCCGGGAGAGTGGGTGCGAGGCCGTGGCTGGGACGAAGGCAAGCTGGCCGAGCGGCGATACATCACGGCCGCCGACCTCGACAAGGTGGCGCCGAACAACCCGGTCTGGCTCACCCAGACGACAGGACATTACGGCGTGGCCAACAGTTACGCGCTGAAGATGGCCGAGGTCCGTCGCGACACGAAGGATCCGCCCGCGGGCACGATCGATCGCGACGCCCAGGGAGCCCCCACCGGCGTGCTCAAGGAGTCGGCCCAGGGCCTCGTCACCGCGCACGTGCCGCCGCTGACCCGGGAGCAGCAGAAGCGCGGCATCCAGCAGATTGTCGAGGACTTCAACCGTGAGGGTATGACCGGGGCAAAGGACCCCGGCATCGGTGAGCAGAAGTGGGAGCTCTACCAGGAGCTGCTGAAGGAAGGCCGTCTTACCGTGCGCGTGTTCGCGTTGTGGTCCGGCCCGCGGGAAGCGGCCGGCACCGCGGCGGTGATGGCAAGGGTGCTGAAGCAGCCAAAGCCGCCGGCCTCGTTCGGCGACGGCGTGCTGCTGTCGGGCGGCGTGAAGCTGTTCATGGACGGCAGTGGTGGCGCGCGCACCGCGTGGATGTACGACGACTGGAACAAGGCGTTCACCGACCGCGATGCCGGCAACAAGGGCTACCCCTCGACGCCACCGGAAGACTATCGCCAGATCGTGTCCAGTCTGCACAAGGCTGGCATCCACGTCAGCACTCATGCGATCGGCGATCGCGCCATCGACTGGGTGGTGGACACCTACGACCAGATCCTGAAGGCCACTCCTACGAAGGGCCTCCGTCACGGCATCATCCACGCCAACACCCCCACCGATCGCGCGATCGACGTGATGGCCCGCCTGCAGCGGGAGTTCGACGCCGGCTACCCCGAGGCGCAGGCGCCGTTCCTGTGGTGGATCGGCGACAACTACGCCGCCAACCTCGGTCCGGATCGAGGCAAGCGCTTGAAGCCGCTTCGCACGTTCGTTCGGAAGGGCGTGAGGTGGAGCGGCGGGTCCGACTACTCGGTGACGCCGTTTCCCGCGCGCTACGGCTTGTGGTCGTCCGTGGTGCGCGAGACGCTGAACGGCACACACGGCCGAACGCCGTTCGGGATGGACGAAGCCATCGACATCAAGACGGCGCTGCGTTCCTACACCCAGTGGGCGGCGCACTCGATGTTCCTGGACGACCGCATCGGCACGATCGAAGTCGGCAAGGACGCCGACCTCGCGGTGTGGGACAAGAACCCGTACGCCGTGCCGGCGGCGAGCCTGAAGGACCTGGTGTGCGAGATGACGTTCGTCCGCGGACGCGTCGTGTATCGGCGCTAGCAACGACGGCCGACGGGCGTGCACTCATGAATCACCCGATCTAAATGCCCCGATGCCGCAATCACCCAATCGCTGAATGAATCGCCGGATCGCCAATCATCAATCATCAATGGACGGCCCTCTCCAGCAGCTCGTGTAACTGCCGCACGCCCTCGGTCAGCGCCGCGGGCCCTGGCTGCAGAATGAACGCCGACTTGACCTCGTAGATGTGGCCGGCGCGGACCGCGGGAATGACGTCCCACCCGGGCCGCGACACGATTCGCTCGGTCCGGACGGGCTTGCCGCACCATGAGCCGATGATCACATCGGGTGCGGCCGGGATCACCTCGTCACTGGCGACGATCCGGTCCTTCGCGAGCCGGGCCTGGCGGCGCTCGGGAAAGACGGGGTCGCCACCCGCGATCTCGACGAGCTCCTCGACCCACTGGATGCCCGAGATGAGCGGGTCGTCCCACTCCTCGAAATAGACGCGTGGTCGGCGTGGCCACTCACGCGAGGCCGCCCGGATCCGTTCGAGCCCCGCGTCGAGTTCCCGAGCCAGTTGCTCGCCCTTCGCCGCCACGCCGACGATGCCGGCCAGGACGTGGATCATCTGAAGGATTTCAGCCACGGAGCGTTGGTTGAACGTGAACACAGTGTGGCCGCGCTTCACCAGCTCGGTGGTGATGTCCGCCTGCAAGTCGGAGAACGCCAGGATCAGGTCCGGCTTCAGGGCTTCGATCTTCTCGAACCGCGCATGCAGGAACGACGAGACCTTCGGCTTGCGCCGCGCTTCCGGCGGGCGGACGGTGTATCCGCTGACCCCGACGATGCGGTCGCCCTCGCCCAGCAGATAGAGCGTCTCGGTGGTCTCCTCGGTGAGGCAGACGATCCGTTGAGGGTAGGACATGGCAGGGATCAGGGATCAGGGATCAGGGATCAGGGATCAGGGATCAGGGATCAGGGATCAGGGATCAGGGGTCGATCAGGGACCAGGGATCAGGGATCCGGCAGCCGGGATCCGGGGATCGGTTGGAGCGTCCTCGAGGTCGCAGAAGACGAAGCCGTCGCGCTCGACGCGGTCGCCGACGCGGATCGCGATCGGTTCGGCGAACATCGGGCCAGCATACGCGAACGAGTGGAACTCGCCGCGCTCGCCGCACGGATCCACCGTGGGCGGCAGGTCCGCGAGAAGCTCGAGGTCGAAGCGGCGGCCGGCGAATGATCCGTCGAGCACCCGCGGATCCACACATGTCAGTCGCGCTTCCAGGCCGCCCTCGATCATCGTGCGAGCCAGGTCCGTCGTGGGGGCGCGTTTCCAGAGGGGGAAGATCGGCGTCAGCCCGGTGCCGGCCAGCCGCGACTCGCGGTACTGGCGGACATCCTCGAGGAAGAGATCGCCGAAGGCCACATGGGTGAAGCCCTGGGCCACGAAGCCGCCGACCGCGTCGGCCATCAGGCGTTCGTAGTCCGCATTCGAGCAGGGCCAGGGCAGCGGCACGACGTGAAGGGGCAGTCCCGCCGCACGCGCCTGGGCGTTGACGAGCGATCGACGAACCGCGTGCATGGCCACCCGATCGAACGCCGCGTTCGTGGTCGTGAGGAGTCCCTCGATCGCGCCGGGATGCTCCTGATTGAGGAGGTGGAGCATCCAGGCCGAGTCCTTGCCCGATGACCAGCTGACCAGAATCTTCATGGCGTGCGACGCAAGGCCTGGAACATGCGCTCGACGACCTCGGCCACCCGGGGTCCGGGGACGGTGAGACCCTGTCCGGTGAGGACCATCACCCGCCGGTTGCGCACGGCAGGCACCGAGGCCAGCGGTGACCAGCTTTGCGCCTCGCGCGAGGCCTCGGCATCCGACTCGATATCCGCCGAGCGCACCTCCAGGATGACGTCAGGCGCCCGCGCGAGCACGAGCTCGGTCGTCGCCTGCACCGACTCGCGGGCGATGTCCGCGAAGACGTTGATTCCGCCGGCCGCCTCCAGCATGTCGTGCAGGAAGCCTCGTCCTCCGCTGGCGTAGATGTTGCGCAGCGCGCCGCGTTCGCGGCCGAACACGAGGAGCGTCCGAGGCCTTAGGCCGGCTGCGGCCTTCGCCCGGACCTCCGCCAGGCGGTCCTCGATGCTTCCGGCCGTCCGCTCGGCCTGCGCGGCGTGCCCGGTGACGCCGCCCAACCGCCTGATCGTGCTGGTGATGTCCGCCAATCCGGCGTGTCGATAGTCGAACAACGCGATCGACGCGCGCTCGAGCTGTTGCTGGAGATCGGTCTGCGACCCGTAGGTGATGACCAGGTCGGGCCGGATCGAAAGGATGCGCTCGACGTCGGGGTCGAGCAGCGCCCCGACGCGCGGCAGTGTCCGCACCTCGGGCGGTTCGCGGTCGTAGCTGCTGACGGCCACTACCTGCGGCCCCGCGCCGATGGCGAAGAGCATCTCGGTCACGGCTGGCACGAGTGACACGATCCGCTGCGGTGCCTGGAACGCGGACACGAAGATCACGAAGGACGACACGAAGATCACGAACAAAGACAGCAGGCTTAGCCAAGACCTCCCACGGCTCTTCGTGGCCTTCGTGTCCATCTTCGTGGCCTTCGTGTTCATCTTCGTGCCCTTCGTGTTCACGAT
>Ga0247822_10003397_pt1 | contig 10400 bp, 14 predicted proteins | sample 13C_Cellulose_Da_FD_192423 | JGI IMG/M metagenome (GOLD analysis project Ga0247822, IMG submission 192423) | Soil microbial communities from agricultural site in Penn Yan, New York, United States - 13C_Cellulose_Day30 | ecosystem: Environmental > Terrestrial > Soil > Agricultural land | place... | reverse complement strand
CCACCCCACCCCCCCTCTGGCGACCGGAAACCGCCCTGCCACGCACACGTTTGCCGTCACTTTTTCACCGGGGTGTTTCACGAAAGTAAAAAATCCATGAGACAGATTGAGCCACCAGACCATTTCAGCGAGAGCGGCAAAGCCCTGTACCGTTCGATTGCCCGCGGTCGAAACCTGTGGGACGAACGCGACATGATGCTCCTGCGGAATGCCATCGAGCAATGGGAGCGGGCAGAGCAGTGCCGGCTACGGATTGCGACCGAAGGGCTGACGGTCAAAGACAGATTCAAGCAGGACAAGCCGAACCCTGCCGTCATCGCCGAGCGTCAGGCACGTCTCGCGTTCGCGAAGCTGGAGATGGACCTGCCCTGGCGTCAGAAATCTGACGTCCCGCGGGAGCAACGCCCGTGAAGCAATGCCCGCTCTGCACCACCTGGCTCGTCATCAGGACCACGAAGCGGAACGGTCCGCTGGCGATTCGATACTGGCGATGCCCGCTCTGCTGTCATCGCGAACGTGAGGTTTTAGCGAGCGAGTCCGTCCGGCGGCGGAACCCGCGGGGCTTACAACCCTTTCTGACCAGATTGACGCCGGACTCATGTTCCCCCGTTCTGACCCTCGAGGAAAATGAAGCCATGCCCAAGCCCGAAACCACCAGCACGAAGGAACGCCCGATGACCGACCGACAAATGGCCGTCGCCAATTACGACGAATGGAACGCCCTGACCCGCGGGGAGATGGACCGCATCCAGGGCGAACTGGCCGACGCCGTCTCCGCTCTGCAGGCGAATTCCTACGTCGTGTTGAGCCAGAAAGTCGCCCGGCTCCACAGGGAGCTGGAAGAGGCGAAGACCAACCGGGAGACGCAGGCCAATCGGCATCTGCGGGCCCTGGCGGCCACGACGCCGACTGCGGTTCAGAAGCTGATTGAAGACGTCGTCCTGATGCGAAGCAAAATCACCGAGGGGCATCACCCGTTCGAGCAGGGCAACGTCGGAGTGAACTGGCAGCGGATGCCTGAGGGCTTCGGCGAGCGGTTCCTGGCGATTGAGCAACGAGTCCACCATCTGCCGGAGAACCCGCACCCGGAAGCCGAGGTGGCGGCGATCCGTGCGGCCCTGGAAGAACTCCGGACCGCGAAGCGGAAGCGTCCTGCCCCGGCTCCGGCGGCAAGCCGTCCTGACCGGGTTCCGGGGCGTGCATTCACCACCACCACGGCAGCGGGGATGAGCTGATGACCAAGCAGCAGGAACTACGCTTGCGAACGTCAATCCACGAAGCGGCTCACGCCCTGGCGGTGCTGGCTGGCGGTTCGGTGCCGTCCGAGGTCGTCCTTGATGCCGACGGTGCCGGCCACGTCCGCTACAACCAAACCGCTCTCGATGCCGACGCGAACGCTCTGGTGGCTCACGCTGGCGGTGCGGCGGTGGGTGTCCTGATGGGAAGCGGACACGCCGCGAAGCCGTCTCGCGCTGATTACGACACTCTCGAGCGGTCAGCGATGAATTCCCATCTTCCGCCCGGTCCGTTGAGCAAGCGGGCGGACCGGGAAGCCGGTAGCTTCGCCTGGACGCACCGCTACGCCATCAATGCCCTGTCGGATGCCCTGATGAGCAACGGCCGGCTCGACGCGGAGGACGTGAAGCGGCTCGTTCACAGCCACGTTGCCCTGTATCGCTTCCGGTCGACCTGCCCCAAGCCGACCCCGCGGAAGGCTCCCGCGAAGTCCTGCACCTGCGTCGCCACTGGCGGCGGATGCTCGGCCTCAATGTTGGCGACGACGCCGAAGTCCTGGCCAGCTGGCCGGCGGGAGTTCATCGCGAAGAACCCGCACATGCGGGCGACTATCGACCAGATGATTGCCCGCGGCCACCTGTCGCGGTGAAACAACAGCCCGGTCCGTCGCACCCGTGTCAGCTCCCAAATGCCGGGTACGGCGGGCCGGTTCTTTCAAACGGAGTGAGTGAATGAACGCCACGATTGCCACGACGCTGTCGATGAACTCAGCCCCCTTCACGCGAGGGCTGCAGGAGGGCGAGCGGGGTCTGACGTCGTTTGGTCGCGAGGTGCAGCAGCTGGAGCAGCGGAACGCCCAGTTCTCCAAGACGACCGCCCAGGCGGCGAACAACGTCGCGGCCTCGACGCAGCGGATGGCGACCGCGGGTGGCGGGCACCTCCGCCAGTTCTCTTATGCCTTCGAGGACTTCGCGATCAGCGCCAGTACCGGCGGCATCGGAATGGGGCTGCGGGGTGCAACCAACAACATCAACTCCGTGCTCGCCACGATGGGCAAGGCGGGAGCGGCGGGGGCCATCATGGTGACCGGCCTCACGGTCGGAATCAGCTACATCGAGAAGATGCGAGCCCAGGCCCGCGGCGGTGCTGAGGACATGACGAAGTTCATCGAGCAGATGAACCGCTTGCAGGGTGCTGCCGAGAAGCAAGTTGAGTTCCGGCAGATGCTCCGGAAGGCTCCTGACCTCGAACGCACGAAAGAGGAAATCCAGAACCGCCGGGACATGCTGGAGCAGAATCAAGCCCGGCTGAAGGCGATTACTGAGATGCGGAAGAAGGAGATGGGGGCCCGTCTCAACCAGCCGGCCAATTTCTGGAAAGACCACTGGGGCGGTGGCGTCGAAGGCGTCTTTGGCGGCGGCGGTCCGCTCGGGATGCTTCCGGGCTGGATGCTTGGCGGCGGTCGCGTCCGGAACATGGACGCATCCTTCGAGAAGGACAAGAAAGCGAACGACGAAGCCATCAAGCTGCTGGAGGACCGCCGACGCATCGAGGCGGAGATTGTGACGCTCCGGCAGCGGGCGGCCGGGCTGACGCGGGAGCAGAATCAGACGGAGTTCTTTCAGGCTCGCGAGGAGCAGCGGCGGGACATCTTCGACCAGTTCAAGCAGGCTGAGGAAATGAAGGCGGCGGCCCAGCGGGAACGGCAGGCCATCATCGACCGGGCATCACGGGACGTTCTCGGGCTGGCGTCTCCGGAGATGCGGGAGAAGTTCGCGGCCCGGAAACGCGAGGAGGCGTTCGGAGGGCTGGGGTTGCCCGACCACATCAACCAGGCGTTCGAGGCGATGAACGCCCGGGCGAACGCCGTGGGCAAGACCAGGGGCGAAGAGGACATCAAACGGGCCATCGACAACATGGCGGGCAACCTGCTGCGGGAACTGCAGAAGCTGAATCAGTCCGCCGCCGATGCCGCCGATCGCGACTCGGTGAATCTGTAAGCAAGGATCGCAACTAAATGACGACGACACAGACCGTATGGACGCCCGGCCCGCAGGCGATGAAGTTCACCCAAGCAATCCTGGCGAAGGCCCCGGACGCCCCGTTCCACCTGCCCGTAGTGGCCTTGCATGAGATCGGCCACCTGACGGCGGCGATGGCTCACAAGTGCATCCCCTGTCGCGTGCGGGCGTACATCATCCAGGGCGGCCCGCACGACGGATACGCCAACGGCGATACATGCTGGCGGTGCTCCCCGATGGCGGCGAAGACGACCCCGCGGCAACGGGCAATCATCAGTGCGGCCGGCATCGCAGCCGTGCGAATCTACATCGACAAGGACGACCCGGCCTGCCGGCTCGGAGGGAACGACCTGAAGAACATCCAGGCGGAAGGGTTCAAGCCGGCGGACGTGATGCGGGACGCCTGCAAGCTGCTTTGGGACCACCACGCCGCCATCGTGCGACTGACGGAGGTTCTGTCCGAGAAGCGGGAACTGCGGGCTGCGGAACTGGTCGGCCTTCTGGCATTCGACCCCGCCCTCGAATCGCTGGACTCTGTCCTGAAGGGGAAGTGAAGTGCCTTGCAACCCGGTTCCACCGTATCCGCTTCCGGCCTTCCCTATCAGCAATGGAGACGCCGAAGCTCTGGGGCTGAATGATGACCTTGGCGTCCCGATGACGAGCGGGACGTGCGCCTGCGACGACCCGTATGAAGTCCCGGAATGCGACGAGTGCGAGACCTGCGACGACGTCGACGGGACGTTCCTTGTCAACGTGCTCGGCAGGAACTTCTCGATGACGAAGTCGGCTTCGGCCCCGTGCTCCGGAGACTGCTGTTTCGTCGGGTACGACGGCGACGACTTCGCGACCTTGTCGTGGTCGGCGGGCGTCTGGTCGCTGCAGGTCAATCTGTACGTCGCCGAATCCGAATACGACACCGCCGGCTACCAGGGCAGTGAGGACGTCTGCGACACCCTGTTCGACGTTGCGTTCCAGGATGGCAGCCCGGGGCAGGAATGGCCGGAAGTCATCACGGTCAGCCGGTCCTGAGACTCCGCGATGTGCGGAACCAACTGTCCGTAACGGACAGTTCCCCTTCCACCAAGTCCGCTGAGACTCGCGTATATCGCGTTTCGTGACGCCTGGAGCGGGCTGGGACACACGCGGACGGTTATAGGCGAGGGGATGTTGCGACATCGATGTCACAAACGGACGTTTGACGGCCCGGCGGGGGGAAGGCATCATGCGGGAGTCAAAAGCCGTGATGTCAAAATTCTACCGTGATCGAGAGCCCCGGTCGCTGAACTGTTTGTCGTCCTGCGCAGGGAAACCGCGTGGGCGGACCTCACGGCCCGTGACAACGCTTCAGTTTGGCGACCTGGGCTCCCGGAAGAATTTCCCCGGGGGCTCTGGTGCCGGGGTTCGCAGCGGAAGGGTTTCCGCGATGCTTACGTCAAAAAGGGCTGACGGTGTTCTGAAGTCGCTGTCTGATGAGACCCTGATGGAGATGGTTGCGACCCGCGACCATGAGGGCGCTTTCACTGAGTTGTGGCGGCGATGGTTCGCGAGGCTGAGGGGATACTTGCTGCGTCGCACAGGCGTTTGGCACGTCGCCGACACTCTCGCGGCTCAGACGATGGCGGACCTGTATCGGAAGAGGCGAGCCTATCCCGCTGGCTGCTTAGTTCGGAACTGGTTCTTCGCATTCGCCAAGAATGTTCTGCGGACAGAAGCCCAGGTCTACGCGAGGAGGCGAGTTCACGCGGGGCTGACTGTCGATATCCGCGACCAGGGGCCGACGCCTTTGCAGGTGGCTGAAGCCAATGAGCGAGACGGTCGGCTCCACACACGTCTCTGTTGGCTTCCACCGATCCAAAAAGACGCCGTCCATGCGTTTCTCGAGGGCGGTAACATCGGCCGCTCCCCGTCGACGCTGGCGACCGTTGAACACGTCTGCGAAAAACTGCGGTCTGACTCCGTGCTCGCGGCGATGGCGTAGCTGATGAACTGTGTTCTGAACACAGTTCGACCCGCGGCCGGGTAGCAACTGCCGCGGGTTTTTCATTGCTCAAGCCAGTTCTGCAGGGCCCCCATCCACGAGAAGTCCGACCGCACTGGGCCCACGTAGGAGACGCTGCAGCGGTCGCAGAAGTACGTCGTGGCATCCTGGCCGAGCCGTTCCGCATCCGGCTTCCCGCCACACCTGGGACACACGGGAATCTTCGCCGGCGGCGTGGTGGTGATTCGCCCGATCGTCACCAAGGCGGAAAGCAGGATGATGGCGCCGCCGATGTAGAGAATTGCCCGACGCATGACACCCTCGTGAATCGAGGGCAGCAGTCAGAAACAACGGGTGTCAGTGACACCTGCAAAGGGGTTTTAGCAGGCGTTTACGGGTGTTTTGCTGCTGCCGTGAAATCTCGTTTCACTAGGCAAAACACAGGGTGGAAGCGATTTCGACCGAAGCCCAGACCCTTTTAGCAAACCGGCGCTTTCGGCCACTCAGCCATCTCTCCCACCTAGGTTTTCACCTAGTTTTCTGAGTTTTTCGCACCGGTGTCTGGTGTCTTTGACACCCGCTTCTGACACCTGTACGCTACTTCCCAGACAAATGACACCCGCAACGCTGTAACGTTCGGGTGTCCGGTCATCACCTTTTGGGAGGCGACGACGTGACGCATGCTACAGGCTCGCGGGCTGCGGTCAAAGCCAAAAAGCCCCACAAAGACTTCCCGCTCTTTCCGCACCGCTCAAACCGCTGGTGCAAGAAGATCAAGGGCGAATTTCACTACTTCGGCAAGGTGTCAGATGACACCCGCGGGGAACGGGCCCTGGCTCTCTGGCTGGAGCAAAAGGACGACCTGCTGGCCGGGCGGAAGCCGTCGAAGGACGACGCCGGCAAGCTGACGGTGCGGGAACTGGTCAACAAGTTCCTCGACGAAAAGGAACGGCTGCGGGCAACGGGCGAGATCACCGGCCGGACGTTCAGCGAGTATCACGCGACCTGCCAACGGGTGATCGCGGAGTTCGGACGGCTGACGCCGGTGTCGTCGCTGCGGGCTGAGGACTTCAGCAAGCTGCGGGCATCGCTGGCGACGACCCGCGGCCCCGTGGCGCTCGGGAACGAGATCACCAGGGTAAAGATGGTTTTCACCTTCGGTGTCGCCAACGGACTGATTCCAGCGGCCCCGCTCTATGGCCAGTCGTTCGCCAAGCCGAAGCGGAAAGTGCTCGACAAGGCGGAAGCCGAGCGAGGGGCGAAGGACTTCACGGCCGCGGAAATCCGGTCACTGCTGAAGGCGTCAAAGGGTGACATCCCGCTTCACGCCATGATTCTTCTGGGCATCAACTGCGGGTACGGGCAGACGGACATTTCCGCACTGCCGATGGCAGCCGTTGACCTCGATGGCGGATGGGCGACGTTCCCTCGACCGAAAACGGGCGTGCCACGGCGGGCGAAGTTGTGGGAAGAAACCGTCCAGGCGGTGCGGGAATACCTTGCTCAGCGACCGCGGCCCGCAGACCCCGCCGACGCCGACGCTCTGTTCCTGAACGTTCGCGGCCGGCGGTTCGTCCGGGCAATCGAGGGTGACGACCCTTCGAAGTGGGCCCGCACCGACATCATCGGCGCCCAGTTCAACCGGCTACTTCGCGAGCGGGGCATGGAAGGCGGCCGAGGTTTTTACGCCTTGCGGCATTCCCACCAGCTGGCCGCGGAAAGCTCGATGGACATGCCAGCCGTGATGCACGTCATGGGGCATCGTGATTCGTCAATCAGTGCCCGATACCGCGGAACGATCCCGGACGTTCGGCTGGAACTGGTTTCGCAAGCCGTCCATGCGTGGCTGTTCGCGGAAGGCGGTGCGAAATGAGCATTGCAGCCTATCACGCAGGGGCAACCGAGCGGCTTCACGCCATTGTCGCGGTGGTCTGCAAATTCCACGGCCGCGACCTGGAAGAGGGAAACGGGGAGTTCATCGCGGCTTTGACCAGGGTTCTCGAATCGGACGCAGGGCTTGCCCAACGGAACGCAGCCATCGCGTCCGCATCTGACGCCGACGTTCGCAGGCGAATCGAGGAAGTCGACAAAGCCGTCGAAGGCCTTGTGGAAATGTCGTGGCTCGGACAGGTCAACCCCGACTGGTCGCGGGCACAATTCAGGCTGCGGGACTCCCTGCGGGCACTGGAACCGTTCGCTGTCATGCCGTCTGCGACTGCTGACGTACCTGCAACGCCTGCTGTTCAGCCGTCACCAGCTGACACGCTGAAAGGGGAGGCGAAAGCCGTGGCATTGCTCGTCGCACACCCGGATTGGTCAGACACAGACATTGCCAAAGCCGTCCCGTGCCACCGCACGACTCTCTACAGCTGGAATAAGTTTACGGCCGCCCGTGGAATGCTCGACAAGGGGAGGCAGTCCATGCCAAGGGGCTCGAAAGACGCCGAAACAGGCGACGTTGAGGCATGGGAATAGGGTGTTGTCCCCGACACTTCACCCGACACCTGATTTTTTTTCGCTAGGTGATTTGCAGGGTTTTGGAGCAAAGCATCCCGACACCTAGACGACAGTCGTCCATTCTCCAGACGCTTTTGGAGAATGAGCATGACAGCAACCGAGAAGGCCCGTCCAGAAGATTGTGCGACCGCGTGGTTTGCCGTTCTGGAGCGGGCGTTGGATGAAGGCGACGTTCAGCGGGCTGCCCAGGCTGAACGTGAGTTGCAGCGGTTGGGAGTCGACGTGCGGTTCCGCCGAAAGGCGGCGTCCCGATGAACTACACCACGCCGCCCGAACTAGCGAAACGCTGGCACATCAAGCCGGCAAAAGTCATCACGGAAATCAAAGCCGGCAGGCTGACGGGATTCACCACCTCACCCCCTGGCTGCTCTCGCCCGCGGTGGCTCATCTCGGAAGAAGCCGTTCGCGAGTACGAGCGGGCAAGACAAGCGAAGCCCGCTGAGAGACCGACCCGTCGACGCCGCGTTGCGTCCGGTCGCGACTGGTTCTGAACAACGAAAAAAGCCCGGTCGGCAAACCGGGCTCGTGGACTCATCCCCAACGACAGGGAGGACTCATTATGGTCATGGCACGGACGAAAGGCGAGCCGGAAAACCCGACACTCACCTATCTCCGCGGGCGGCTGCTCAAGCATCCCGACTGGGCAATCGGCAAGTTCGTCGACCTCGAAGCCGAGTACGGACTGACCGGCTGCATGCTGGAAGACGTTCAGCCGGCTGAATTCGAGCCGGGTTGGATGATTTCGGTCATCTGTTCAACGCTGTTCCTGGCGACGGACCAGCTGCAGAAGGCGGGCACGCTCAGCCGCCCTCGCGACTACGACGATTTCCTCGACTGTCGCAAGGTGGCTCTCACCAACGCCGAGCTGGTCGCGTTTGAAATCGACCGGACCGGAGTTTGGCCGGACATCAGCCCCGACGGTCCGCGGTGGCATCTCGGACGCTGCATCGAGTGTGCGACTGGCAATCGGCTCATTGACCACTACGCGGACCGCATTCGGCAGGCGTTCTACCGCCGGCGGGTTCTGGGCTACGCGGAACAACTTCAGACGGCGGCACTCAGCCCCGTTCCCATTGGACCGGAGGTGCTGCAATGCCTGAACTGGCCTTGAGACCTGGCGAGGCGTACCACTTCAGCAGTGACGCCGGCCCGTCCGACGACCTGCTCTTGGAACCGTCATTCGACGAACTGCGGGATGTGATGGAGCCGGAGGTTAGGCCAATTGGCCGCACCGACGACCACATCAGTCCCGAGACGATCGGGAGCATGATGCGGCGGTGCCCGACGCTGAAAAAGGTGGTGATCGCCAATCTGCAGCGTCGTGGAGAGTCGGGCAATCTTGTCGCACCGACGAAGGTCAAAAAGACCTGGCTCGCCTATGGACTCGGCCTTTCCATCGTCACCGGCCGCGACTGGCTCGACACGTTCCCTTGTGAACAGGGGAAGGTGCTCATCATCGACAACGAACTGCATCCCGAAACGCTTGCCCACCGAATCCCGGTTGTTGCTGAAGCGATGGGGATTCCGCGGACCCACTACGAAAACGACCTGCACGTCGTCTCTCTTCGTGGCCGGTTGATGACGTTGCCACAGCTGCACCGCATCTTCGACCGGGTTGCGTCCGGCTACTACATCGAAGTCATTGCAGACGCCCTGTACCGATTCCTGCCACCAGGAGTGAGCGAGAACGACAACGGGGCGATGGCCAACCTGTTCAACCTAATCGACAGCTACGCCGCAGCGGCGGATTGCGGATGGTTGAACATCGTCCACACGTCGAAGGGACTGCAGGGCGAAAAGGCGGTTGTCGACGTTGGTGCTGGTGCTGGCTCTCAAGCCCGTGCCGTCGACTCGCACATCGTCCTCAGGCCACACGAAGAAGACGACACGGTCGTCATGGAAGCCGCGGTGCGGAGCTTCAAGCCGCTCGCCCCCCTGGCTCTGCGATGGGCATTCCCACTGTGGATCCCCGATGGCGGCGTCGACCCGACGCTGCTGAAAGGTCGGCTGACCAAGGGCGAGCAGAGAACCCAGGACCGCGACAAGGAAGGCAAGAGCCTGATTGTCGACGCCCTGCGGACGGGCCCGCACACCATGCGGCGACTCCGAGCCGTCACGAAGTTGTCACAGGACCGCTGCCAGAAACTGGTCGACCAGCTCGAAGCGGATGAGCAGGTCACGTTCAAGGAAATCAACGTCAGGGGGAATATCACCCATGAATACCAGCTCAAGGACGTGGTCGATGAGTGACCGACCACGTAGCCGACCACGTGGGGGAGGGGTGGTGGTGGCTCCCTTAAAGGAGGGAGCCGACCACGTCACCCCCTCAGGGCTCGACCAGGTCGAGGAAAAAGAATCGACCACGTACCACGTCACCTTCCAAGCCCTGCCGTCGAGCCTGGAGCCGATTGCCCGGTTGCGGCACCTGCTCAAGTTCGCGTTGAGGGCACTCGACCTGAAGTGCACCGACTGCCGCCATGTCCGCCGTGGCTGCAGCCACGCATGGATTCGTCGCAGTAGCCAACAATCGGCAGAAAAAAAGTGAGCAAGATCAAAGCAGTAGCCAGGGTTCGGCAGAAAAAAATCGAGCACGTTCGGGGTACTCAGCGGAAAAAATCGAGCACTGGCGCGGAGGTCTGCGAAAAAAA
>Ga0247822_10003396_pt1 | contig 10401 bp, 7 predicted proteins | sample 13C_Cellulose_Da_FD_192423 | JGI IMG/M metagenome (GOLD analysis project Ga0247822, IMG submission 192423) | Soil microbial communities from agricultural site in Penn Yan, New York, United States - 13C_Cellulose_Day30 | ecosystem: Environmental > Terrestrial > Soil > Agricultural land | place... | reverse complement strand
CCGCCATCCGCACGCCTCTGGGCATCTGCAGGGGGATCTGCAGCCTCCCCGCGCAGCCGCGGCCTCGTCGCGGCCATCTGCGGCTCCGTTGCGGCCTTTGTGCGTGCCTCCTGTGGGGCCCTGTACGGGGAGAACAGGCGCCCCTTTTTTTCACGAACATGGCGCGATCGTAGGAACGGCGAAGTGGTCAAACAATCCCGTCCATGTGGTTCGGTCGGACGCCAAAGGCGAGTTTACCCACGTGTAACGAAGACGTCACAGACGCTTCACCCCCCCTCGTTAGCCTCATACGAGTTTGCCTCCCACCAAAGGAATCCCCATGCAGTTCAGAATCGGCGAGCGGCTGGCGTCCGTATTGACGCTCGTGCTGTTCCTGGTCGCCGGGGCGTACGCCCAGCAGACCGAGTCCCGCATCGTCGGCAAGGTCATCGACCTGAGCAAGGCCGCGCTCCCCGGCGTGACCGTGACGGCCACGTCGAAGGACACCGGCGCGACGCGCGAAGCCGTCACCGACGTGGATGGCAGTTACGCCATCACCAACCTCGGCCCTGGCGGATATATCGTGAGCGTCGAGCTCGCCGGGTTTCAGACCCAGAAGCGCGAGGTCGTGCTCAGTGTCGGCGAGATCGAGGCCGTGCCGGTTGAGCTGGGCGTGGCTGGTATCACCGAACAGGTGACCGTGACCGCGGACCCGCAGGTGCTCGACATCAGCTCTGCGAGGATCGGCGTCAACGTGTCGCCAGAGGAAGTGCAGAACCTCCCGGTGAACGGCCGCAACTTCGCGAACCTCATGACGCTCGCGACGGGCGCCACAACCGACGGCAACGGCGGGTGGGCCTCGGTCCGCTTCAACGGCAAGTCGAACCAGCAGAACTACCTGAATTACGACGGCGTGGACGGTACCTATGTGTGGGACGCCACGCCGGGTTACCTGAGCGCCACCGGGTCGCAGTTCCGCTTGCAGACCTCGATGGAATCGGTCGCGGAATTCCGCGTCAATTCGGGCCTCGCCCCGGCCGAGAGCGGCCTCGGCTCGGGCGGCAACATCACCGTGGTGAGCAAGAGCGGCTCCAACGCCTACCGCGGGTCGCTCTTCGATTACTATCGCAACGACGCGCTGGATTCCGCCTCGAAGTACGACGACACCAAGCAGCCGCTCGAGCTGAACCAGTTCGGTGGCTCGGTCGGAGGCCCAGTCCTGCAGAACAAGACGTTCTTCTTCGCCAGCTACGAAGGACTGCGGCAGAACACGGGCCTGTCGTTTACCGAGGCGGTGCCGAGCGACGAGGCGCGCCGCCGGATCCTGGCAGGCGAGCCAATCGGGAGCGGCCAGGGCCAGAGCGCCGCGCGCACGCAGGCCGTGGCCCCGTTGCTAAATGGCTTCCCTGTGGGCACGGTTTCGACCGACAACCCGCTGGTTGCGCTCGCCACGAACACCACCACCGCGGACCAGCGTGAGGACAGCATGTCGCTGCGCGTCGATCACCGCTTCAACGACAAGCACTCGTTCTACGCACGCTACCTGTTCAGCGATGGTGATGTGGACACGCCCGACCGCACCGCGACCGCGCGCCGCGTCCTCGCCAAGCAGCGGCCGCAGAACCTCGTCGGCAACTTCCAGAGCCTCATCGGGACGAACACCGTGAACGAGTTCAAGGTGGGGCTCAACCTGCCGCAGGCCAGCGCGACCGCGTTCGGCCCCCCTGGCTACGACCCGACCGGCGTGTCGCTGTCCGGCGCGTTCACGTCGTCATCGATCGACGCGCGGGGCACCACCGGCATCGCCCGCAGCGGTCTCCTGATCCGCGCCAGCAGCGCGTCCTCGACCATCGGCTCGAAGTTCGATCCACGGTCGCTCTCGTTCTCCGACGCCGCGACGCTGACGCGGGGCCCGCACACTTTCAAGGGCGGGTTTGAATACCGCAGCATCTCGTCGAAGTTCCAGTTCCTGGGCAGCAACGAGCTGTCCTACAACAGCATCACCGACTTCATCGACAACCGCCTGAACCAGTTCGCGCTGACCGCCGACTCGCCGTTCTTCGAGCCGCAGCAGTTCTACCTGATCGGGTTCATGCAGGATTCTTGGCGCGCCGGCGATCGGCTCACCCTCGAACTGGGCCTCCGCTACGACTACTACTCGGTCGTGAAGGAGAAGGACAATCGCGCCAAACCGTTCTTCGTCGAGGAGAACGACTTCGGCGACGTCGGCAACGGCTTCTACGACGCCGACAAGAACAACTTCTCGCCTCGTGTCTCTGCCGCCTACCAGCTCACCGACCGCGCGGTGCTGCGGGCCGGGTTCGGTCTCTACTACGGCCCAGGTCAGTTCGAAGACCGCATCCAGCCGATCGAGAACTTCATCGACCGCAGCCGCGTCCAGGCCTCGGACGTGCCCGCCAACACGCTGGCCTATCCCGTGGATCCCGCGACCATTCGCAGCCTGTTGTCGATTCGCGGCTACACCCACGACTACCCGAACGAGTACAACATGCAGTACGGGACCAGCCTGTCGCAGGAACTGCCGGGGGACTTCAACTTGACGGTCGGCTACACGGGCAGCAAGGGTTACGACATGTTCCTCCGTGGCGTCGGCAACGTGCTCGACCCGGTTACGCGCGTCCGGCTGGTGCCAAGTTATGGGCAAGTCGACTTCAAGACGGGGGGATGCCTCGAAGGCGTCGACCTGGGTATCTATCCGACGGCCGGCTGTGGCCGCGCGAAGTACGACGCCCTGCAAATCAGCCTCACGCGTCGCTTCCGTTCCGGCTTCAGCGGTGGGTTGCAGTACCAGTACTCGGTCAACAAGGGCACGACCCAGGGCTCGAACGAAGCAGGGACGGCGCAGAACACGTTCGACTTCGAGACCGAGTACGGCACCAATCCGCAGGACATCCCGCACACTTTCAACGGCTCGGTCGTCCACCTCTTCCCCGGTGAGGGCTTGTGGTCGGGTGGGTGGCGAATCGGCGGCATCGTGAACGCACGGAGCGGCGTACCGATCAACGTCACCATCGCGCGGCCCGACAACATCACCGTGAACGGTGTCACCGTCACCAACATCCCTGGTGGCAACAGCCGCGGCACGCAGCGGCCCGATCTGGTGCCGGGCGTGGATCCCTACATCGAAGACGGCGGCGTTCGCTGGCTCAACCCGGCCGCGTTCGCCACGCCGCAACCCGGCACGTTCGGCAACCTGCCCCGCAACTACCTGCGCGGGCCAACCTTCGCGCAGTTCGACCTGATGGCGAGCAAGGACTTCCGGTTCGGCAACCAGGGCTTCCAGTTCCGGTTCGAGATGTTCAATTTGCTGAACCGCTTGAACTATGAAAACCCGGCAACCAGCCTGCCCAACGGCGCGCCTGGCGTGCCATTCACCGACGCGCAGGCCGGCACGTTCGGCTACATGCTGGGCCCGCTGAACCGCACCGTCGGTCTCGGTACCGCGCGGCAGACGCAGCTCTCGCTCCGATACACCTTCTAGGCGGCGCGGCATTCCGCCGGAAGTGCAGACGCCCACGGTTCCTCGCCGTGGGCGTCGTTTCTTTTCACCCACCCGCGGAGATGTAACAGGAATGTAACAAATCTATGACAGAATGCCGCGGTGCGATTTCGTCTGATTCCCAGGGAAGAGAAGTTCTTTGAGGATTTCGCGGCTCTGGCCGACCGGATCGTCTCGGGGGCCACGCTGCTCGAGCGGATGCTGGCGTCCGACCCTCCGAATTGGGACACCGCCCTTCAGATCAAGCAGATCGAGAACGAGTGTGACGCGCTCACGCACAACGTGATCCAGCGCCTCAACTCCACCTTCGTCACCCCCATCGACCGCGAGGACATTCACGCCCTCGCCACCTCGCTCGACGACGTGATGGACGCCATCGACGCAGCCGCCGGCGTGCTTCGGCGCTACCGGATGGCGTCGCTCCGTTACGGCGCGCGCGAGCTGGCCTCGCTCACCTGGCAGGCCTGCATGCAGATGAAGGTGGCGGTCGAGGCGCTGGAGCGGCGCGTGGGCGTCCACGAACGGGCCGTGGAGGTGAACCGCATCGAGAATGCGGCCGACGACGTGCACGACGAAGCGCTGCGGCGTCTGTTCGAGGAGGAGCGTGACGCGATCACGCTGATCAAGTGGAAGGAAGTCCTCGACCTGATGGAAGAAGCCACCGACCGCTGCGAGGACGTGGCCAACGCCCTCGAAAGCGTTGTCGTCAAGCACGGGTGACCTGACGCCGTGGAGTTCGTGCTCGTCGTCCTCGTCATCGTTGTCGCACTCGTCTTCGATTACATCAACGGCTTCCACGACGCGGCCAACTCGATCGCGACGGTGGTATCCACTCGCGTGCTCAAGCCCGGGCAAGCAGTGATCTGGGCCGCGTTCTTCAACTTCGCGGCCGCCTTCGGGTTCGGCACCGCGGTCGCCAGTACGGTCGGCGCCGGCATGATCGACATCAAGATCGTCACCTTCGCCGTCATCCTCGCCGGCCTGGTCGGGGCGATCACCTGGGATCTCATCACCTGGTACTTCGGGCTGCCCACCAGCTCGTCGCACGCGCTGATTGGCGGGTACGCGGGCGCCGCCGTCGCGCGAGTGGGGCCCTCGGCCATCATCGCCGGCGGCTGGACCAAGACCTTGATCTTCATCGTCCTGGCGCCCGGCATCGGGCTGGTGCTCGGCCTCACCTTCATGACGGCCATCTTCTGGCTGTTCCGGGGCTTCGCGCCGTCGCGCGTGGACCGCTGGTTCCGGCGCCTGCAGCTGGTCTCCGCCGCCCTCTATAGCCTCGGCCACGGCGCCAACGACGCGCAGAAGACGATGGGCATCATCGCCGGTGCGCTGTTCGCGGGTGGCCTCATCCGCGAGTTCCGCATCGACTGGTGGGTAGTGCTGTCGGCGCACGCGGCGATCGCGCTCGGCACGCTGTCAGGCGGGTGGCGCATCATCCACACCATGGGACAGAAGATCACGCGCCTGCAGCCGGTCGGGGGCTTCGCCGCCGAAGCAGCGGGGGCCGTGTCGCTGTTCACCGCTACCGCGCTCGGTGTGCCCGTCAGCACCACGCACACGATCACGGGGGCCATCGTCGGGGTGGGCGCCACGCGGCGGCTGTCCGCCGTGCGGTGGGGGATAGCCCGCCAGATTGTCTGGGCGTGGATCCTCACGATTCCGGCGTCGGCGATCATTGCCGCCGCCACCTTCTACGCCCTCTCGGCGTTGGGGATGCGGTAGAAATCAGCCTTCCCTTTTCTTTTTCTACTTCCTCAACGGTAATCGCACCGTGAACACCGCACCGCTCTGGGGCAGGTTGGCGGCCACGACCGTTCCTCCCATCACCTGCACGAGATGCTTGACGATCGCGAGGCCGAGCCCGGTGCCGCCGGGCCGCGCCCGCGACTTGTCCACACGGTAGAAGCGCTCGAACACCCGCAGGAGATCCTGTTCCGGCAGGCCCGGACCGGTGTCGCTCACCGTGATCTCGAACTGTCCGCCCGAAAGGCGAGTGGTCAGCTCGATCCCGCCGTCTTCGGGCGTGTAGTTCACCGCGTTCTCGATAAGGTTGCGCAGGATGTCGTGAAGCTTCGCCGGGTCGGCGACCAGCATCCGGGCGTCGGCGGGAACTCCGACCTGCACGTGCTGGCGCTTCTCCTGGACGAGCGGATCCAGGTCGGCCACCACGCCGCCGGCGATGGCCTGGACGTCGCACGGCGCCAGTTCCACGGCCTCCTGGCCGGCATCGAGCCTCGCGAGTCGCAGCAGGTCCTTCACGAGCCGCTCCATGCGCGTCGCGTGGCGATGGATGATGTCCAGGAACCGCTCCCGCGCCTCCTCGTCCTCGGGATCGTCGAGCAAGGCCTCGGCGTAGCCCTTGATGGCGGTGAGCGGCGTGCGGAGTTCGTGCGAGACGTTGGCGACGAAATCGCGGCGGATCTGATCGGCCGACTTCAGGTCCGTGATGTCGTGCAGCACGAGCACGGCGCCGCGCCCTTCGGCCACGACGGGCGCGACGTGGGCCACCAGCGTGCGGCTGCGGTCCAGTGCCAGGTTCAGCTCGAGGCTCTCGGCATCGTGGCCGCCCAGCGTCCGCCCGATCTGTTCGGCGATGCCGGGGTGGCGGAGCGCCTCCAGGTACGGGCGGCCGGTGGCCTCACGATCCAGCTTCAGCAGGCGGCGGGCGGCTTCGTTGACCAGCTGCAGGCGGCCCTGCCCATCCACCACCAGCACGCCTTCGACCATGCTGGCGAGGATGGCCTGCATACGTGCCCGGTCACGGGTGAGATCGTTGACCCGGCGTCCCAGCTCATGAACCGCCGCATCCATCGAGCGCGCGACCCGACCCAGATCGTCGTCGCCATAATCCGGGGAGGGCCGGCTCAGGTCGCCCAGCGCGTAGCGGCGGGCGACGGCCTCCATCGCGGCCGCGCGCGCCTCGCGGGCCGCCGTGCCACGCGCGATTCGGGCGGCCGCGATCACGACGGCGACCGCGGCCCCGATGAACGCGGCAATCAGGAGCTCGGACACGGCTCAGGTAGGGGGTGGATCGACGAGCTTGTAGCCGAACTGTTTGACCGTGGCGATGGCATCGGTGAGGAAGGGCAGCTTCTCGCGCAGGCGTCGCACGTGCACGTCGACGGTTCGGGTGCCGCCGGTGTAGGAGTACCCCCACACGTCGGAGAGCAGCAGGTCTCGTGACAGCACGCGGCCGCGATGCTGCATCAGGTACTGGAGGAGCAGGAACTCCTTGGCCGTGAGCTTCACCTCCTCGCCGTCGGTCTTCACCAGGTGTCGATCCACGTCGACCGAGAGCGGGCCGTACTGGATGCGGTTGTCACTGGCCGTGGGGCGGTGAGCGCGGCGCAGCAGCGCCCGGATCCGCGCGATCACCTCGTTCGGACTGAACGGCTTCGTGATGTAGTCGTCGGCGCCAAGCTCGAGGCCAACGATGCGATCCGGCTCCTCGCCCTTGGCCGTCAGCATGATGATGGGCACCTGCGCGGTTGCCGCATCGGCGCGCAGCGCCCGGCACACCTGGAGCCCATCGAGACCCGGCAGCATCAGGTCGAGCAGGATGACATCGAACGGGTCGCGCCGGGCCCGCACGAGGACGTCGCGGCCCGAGGTCAGCAGCGTCGGCTCGAAGCCGGCCTTCTGCAGGTAGTGGACGAGCAGCTGTCCGATGTCCGGATCGTCCTCGACGATGAGTGCTCGTTGGGTGGGGGTCGCCGTCACCGGGAAGGCTCCATGGGCATCGGGTCAGGCCCCCGGCGCACGCCCACCAGTACCCAACCGGCCTCGCCGCGGCGGAACCGCACCAGGACCGGCTCGGCCCACGCGGGATGTGCCGACGAGCGCGCAGAGACGCGTGCCTCGACGAACGGCTGGTCGAGCAGGGCCGCCGGTGCCTTGGTGGACAGCGCGGTCAATTGCTGGCGAGCGCCCTGTGGCGTCGCGGCGCCGGTGTGGTTATCGAAGCGTGCCCACTGCACGTCGTAGGAATCGGCCGGGGACGCCCGTCCTGTGTCGGCGGCGATGTTCCGGAACGTGAGCGTGCCATCGCCGGCCAGCGCGAAGTCGACGAGCGGGTTCACGTGCGTCAGCCAGGCCAGGCCAATCTTGTCACGGCGGGCGGCGATGACCTCGGCCAGATAGGCCGCGGCTCCCTGGTCGGAGTATTCAGCACTCTCCACCGCGGCCCGGATCGCGTCGTTCGAGACCCCCATCACCCGCCGCGCCGCCCAGAAGAGATCGTCGGGCTGTGCGCTGTCGAACGCCGCGTTCGGATACTCGGGTCTCCAGGCCTCGGGCTGGAAGAACGCCGCCTCGATGTTGCCGAGGGACTTGAAGTCTGGATACTTCACCCTGATCCACGGACGCACCCACAGGCCGAGCGTGAGGGCCGTCATGACGGTGGGCCGCGCTTCCCAGATGTACTCGTTGCCAGCGCGCGGCTTCTGCGCGTAGATGCTGGCGCTGCCGAGCGTGGAGCCGAAGTCGATCAGGTGATGCCAGACGACGCGGCGTCCGCCTCGTTCCACGAGCGTGTCCAGGGAGTTCACGCTGCGCGAGTCGTCATGGTTCAGCCACGCCGAGAACACGCGCATGCCGCGCAGCTCGCGGCGGTGCTGGTGCAAGTGGATGTCGTTGGGATCGTCGGGCCGCGTGCCGAAATAACGGAACGGACCGAGCGGCCGGCCTTCGACCGCCTTGCTCGCAATCACCCGGAACGAGCCATCGTCGTTGCGGGCGCCCTGCATGAGCAGGCGATCGACGTCGCCATCGGTGAGCGCTCGCCGCTGTCCTCGAATGTCCCTGATGGTGGCCTTGGCGTCGATTTCGAGATTGTCGCGGCGGAGCGTCGCTAGGTGGTTCTCGGGCACGTGAAATCCAAGCGCCCAGAAGAGTTTGGTGGACACCATCTCGGCCCCGGTCGCCATCTCCGGGTTGGACGGCGGATCGAACTTGATGAACCAGATGGCCCCGGCAGAGTCGCGGATGGTGAATCCCGGCGTGATCCCGTCGCTCTTGCCGGAGATGACCGTCCACGGGCCCGCTGCCGGCCCGCTGGAGGTGTCGGGGCCGCGTCGGACCTCGTCCGCGGACAAGGCGCGTACGGCGGCGCGATTCGTAAACCAGCTGGAATCGGGTACTTCGTCGGCGGTGTTGACGTTGACCGCCCGCCGCGGTGTGCGATCGCCGGGCTTGAGGAACGTGTTCTCGAAGAAGTCGTACGGGTCGCTGATGTCCCAGTCCTTCACCTTGGAAGCGTCCTGGGTTTCGGGATCCACGGCGATCGGATCGTCCGGAAAATAGGTGGGCGCCTGTGCGCCCGCGCCGTCGCCTGCCACGAGGCCGGCGATCACGAGGGCGGCGACGAGGGCCAGACGCAAGGCAGCGGGGCGGAAGGTCATCGCGCTCCTCAAAATGCCGGGCTGAACTTGAAGAACAGTCGCGGTCCTTCGGGCCCGCCGAAGCCAGCGTCGATTCGCATGAAGATCCGGCGATCGGTATTGAACCGCAGGCCGAAGCCCCAGCCGGTCTTGAACTCGTCGAGGCGAATCTGCTCGAGCGTGGTGCCGACATCGCCGCCATCCCAGAAGAGCGCGAGGTCGAGACCCGAGAACGCTTCCCAGCGATACTCCCCGTTCAGCAGCACGTAGGTCGCGTCCCGGAACCGCAGCTCACGATAGCTGCGGACGGTGTGCGAGCCGCCGATGGTGGGCGAGAGGAAGAAGGCGACGCGCCCCCCCGCGTTGAGCGGATCGACGTGCGCGGCCGCGAAGCGCACGGCGAAGTTGCGCTTCTTGTCGAAGATCGGGAAGACGTGCATGACGTCGAGGTCCGTGCGCCGGTAGCTGAACTCCCTGGACGGGTCCTGGTCGCGGCCGGTGCCGATCTGAAACAGCACGCGGCCGCCTCCGCGCGGGTTGCCCGGCTGGTCGCGATAGTCGAAGTCGACAAAGCTGCGGTTGTAGACGAGGCGAGGCTGGCGCGCCAGCCCGGGCGCCTCTTCGTCGGTGAAGGACTCGCCGGTGGACGGGAACCGATCGTCCGTGCCGTCCTCGATGTCGGGCCGCAGGTAGCCGACATCCTCGCCAACCGACAGCCATCGGTACAGCCGGAAACGGGCGACGAGGTTGACGCCGAGGCCGAGGTATCGATAGTCGCTCCGGCTGGACGCCTGCGACTCGCCCAGCCCGAAGTAGTCCTCCTGCGTGTAGTCCCACCAGCGGGTGCCGCCATCGAGCTCCAGCCTGCCCCTGAGCAGCGCCGGCGCACGCACGTGGAAATCGAGAGATTTATACCCCTTCGCCGACATCGCGGCCGACAGGTCCACTTCGAAATCGTCGGTGCCCGGCATCGCGTGGCGGACACCGACACCCAACGCGAAGCCACTGCCGGTGGTGAAACCGCCGATCCTCGGGTAGATGCCGGTCAGCTCCTGTCCCAGGCGCTCGATGATGCGCTTCTCGTCCAGGTAGAGCAAGCCCCGCTCGATGGGGTTCGGGCGATAGGGCGCGAGCGAGCGGGCCCGCTCGGCCCGCTCCTGCTCCAGCAGCTCGGCGCGGGTCTGCTGGCCGAACGCGTTGGCTTGGGCCAGACAGACGAACACCGCGGCGAGGGCGAGCAGGCGAGCCATCGAGTCGTGCAAAATTCTATCGCAGCCGCTCAGTTGGGCGCGGTTGATCCCAGAGCGTGGATTACGTACGCTGCTCAACCATGCACTCTTTGATGCTGGCGTGTGTGCTCCTGGCCGCGGTCACCTCGCCGGTCCAGCTGCCCGGGGCGGCGCCCGCCAACCCGTTCGGCGATCCCACGCGAGCCAGCACGCCGCACCTCACCGTCGAATCGAGCATCAGTCATCCGACCGCGGCGCCTGGCACGCGCCTTACCGTGACGCTCGCCGTGAC
>Ga0247822_10003394_pt1 | contig 10401 bp, 9 predicted proteins | sample 13C_Cellulose_Da_FD_192423 | JGI IMG/M metagenome (GOLD analysis project Ga0247822, IMG submission 192423) | Soil microbial communities from agricultural site in Penn Yan, New York, United States - 13C_Cellulose_Day30 | ecosystem: Environmental > Terrestrial > Soil > Agricultural land | place... | reverse complement strand
GCGTTTCAGTTGAGCTTACGGTCGCCGCCTCACGCGGCGACCGACAACCAACCTCTGCGAACGGGAGACACGCTTGGAACGACTGGTCGTATGGACGCCGCGGGTGCTGAGCCTGCTGCGGGTGATCGCCGCCCTGCTCTTCATGGAGCACGGGCTGATGAAGCTGTTCCACTTCCCCGCCCCGCAGCCCGGCGCGCCCGATCCGCTGCCGCCCATGCTGCTGGCGGCCGCCTGGCTGGAGGTGATCGGCGGCGGCCTTCTGGTGCTGGGCCTCTTTACCCGGCCCGTGGCCTTCATCCTGTCGGGCCAGATGGCGGTGGCCTACTTCATCGCCCACGCCAGCCAGGGCTTCTGGCCGGCGTTGAACGGCGGCGAGGCCGCGATCCTGTTCTGCTTCGTGTTCCTCTACCTGGTGTTCGCCGGACCCGGGGAATGGAGCGTGGATGCGCAGGTACGGAAGAGGCCGTGACATCCAGATCCTCCCCCTTAAGGGGGAGGTGTCGGCGAAGCCGACGGTGGGGGACGTGATTTCGACGTTCTGAGAGGCGCCGGAGGCGGAAGTTACTTCCCCCTCCGGCCCTTCGGGCCACCTCCCCCTTCAGGGGGAGGATCTCGGTTCTAGAAATCCAGTTCCATGCGCGCGCCGGTAACGTGCACGCCATAGTCCCGATCGCCGTCGGCCAGGGGCGTGGCGTCCTGGTACGAGAGGTAGGCGTAGTTGACGTTGAAGCGCAGGTACTCGACCGGCTGCCAGATAAGGGCGGCGATCCAGGCGTCCTGGCGGCCGCCGACGATCGGGCCGTCGTTGAGGTCGAGATAGTCGTAGCGGGCATTGACCTGCACGGCGCCGAGGCCGCCAGCGCCCAGCGGCTTCTTCGGCTTGGCGCGGTCGAAGATGCCGCCCTTGTAGCCGCGGGTGTCGTCGGTCAGGAACCAGCCGAGCTCGGCATAGCCGCCAAAAAACTCCGCGTCCGGCCCGGCGGAGATGTCGCTGCGCAGCCAGTGGGTTTCGGCCGCGCCGTGCAGGCGGCCACGCACGAAGGCGGCTTCCAGGCCGTAGTGGGCCTCGTCCTTGACGTCTAGGGTCGAGGTTCCGATCAGGCGGGTGTTGCTGGTGTGGACGAACGGCCGCTGACGGTAGCGCGTGCCCGCGTCACCGACGCGCTTGAGATCGCGCCAATGGGCCGAGCCGCCGAAGTGCAGCTGGGTGTCGCCAAGCTTGGGCGCATAGACCAACCGGCCGTCGAGGCCGTAGCTGTTGTTCTCGTCGCCGCCGGTCTCGCCGTCGCTGTCGTTGGAGAGCGCGCTGATGTCGTCGGCGAACAGGCCAGCCTGCAGCAGCCAGGCGGCCTTTTCGTACTGCGCGGCGATACCCAGGCGACGCTCGAAGTTGAAGGCGTCGGTGAAGGCCGCGCGCTCCATGACAGAGCCGGACGTGTCGCCGGTCAGCTCGTCCAGCGACTGGAACTGGTTCTGGTTGCCGATCGACAGCAGCAGGCCGCCGTTCTTGTAGGTGACGAAGGTGTCGACCAGGTCGACGCCGTTGTCGGAGAGCTCCAGCTCCAGCTTGTAGCCAATGCCGGCGCCGAGGCCCCCTTCCCCGCCCAGGCGAATACGGCGCATCTCGGCGGCGTAGCCCAGGCCGCGGTCGGTCGAGCCGTCGGGACGGCCGACATAGCCGACGTCGGTCTGGATCCGGCCCTTGGCTTTGAAGCTGCGGCCGCCGCTGGCGGTAAACTGAGGCGAGCCCTTCCAGGCGATCTCGGTCGGCGGCGGGGACTTGGACGGCGCTGGCGAGGCCATCGTCGCGGGCTGGGGCGCAGCCGGCATGGCCGGAGACGCCGTGCGCTGGGGAGCGCCGATGGCGGCGTCCAGCTTCTGCTCCATCAGCTGGATCTGGGCCTTCAGGGCCGAGATCTGGGCTCGCATGGCGGAGGCCTCGTCGGCGCTGATGGCGTCCTGGGCGAAGGCGGGCGTGGCGAGGCCAAGAGCGCTGGTGGCCAGCAGGGGCAGGACGGATCGGCGCACGGCGTTGCTCCGGACATGAAAAGGCCCGTCCGGAGGGTGCTCCGAACGGGCCTTCCTAATGCGACAGTTGAACGACAGTTTCGCGACAGTGGTCGCGAAAATCGTTCGACGACGGATTAAATGTGCAGGACGCGGCCGTAGGCGTCGAGCGAGGCTTCGTGCATGGCTTCCGACATGGTCGGGTGAGCGTAGACGATGCCGTGCAGGTCTTCCTCGGTCGCCTCGAGGGTGATCGCGGTGACGAAGCCCTGGATCATCTCGGTCACTTCGTGGCCGATCATGTGGGCGCCGATCAGCGCGCCGGTCTTGCCGTCGAACACCGTCTTGACGAAGCCTTCGGTCTCGCCCGCGGCCACGGCCTTGCCGTTGACCTTGAACGGGAAACGGCCCGCTTTGGCGTCGATGCCGGCCGCCTTGGCGGCGGCTTCGGTATAGCCGACCGAGGCGACCTGCGGGTTGGCGTAGGTGCAGCCCGGGATCGGCGAGTGGACGTTCGGGGTCTTGTAGCCGGCGATGTGCTCGGCCGCATGGATGCCTTCGTGGCTGGCCTTGTGAGCGAGCCAGGGAGCGCCGGCGACGTCGCCGATGGCGTAGAGGCCCGGGACGTTGGTCTCGCCGTGCTTGCCGGTGACCACGTGGCCGCGGTCGAGCGTCAGGCCGACGGCTTCGGTTCCTTCCGTGTTCGGAACGATGCCGATGGCGACGATGCACTTCTCGGCGGTCAGTTGCTCGACCTTGCCGCCGACCTCGACCGAGACCGACACGCCCGAGGCGGTCTTGTCGATCTTGGTGACCTTGGCGCCGACGCGGAACTTGATGCCGCGCTTCTCGAAGGCCTTCTGGGCGGCCTTCGACACTTCGGCGTCCTCGACCGGCATGATGCGGTCGACGGCCTCGACGACGGTCACTTCGGCGCCCAGGGCGCGGTAGAAGCTGGCGAACTCGATGCCGATGGCGCCCGAGCCGATGACGACCAGCGACTTGGGCATGGACTTCGGCGCCAGGGCGTCACGGTAGGTCCAGACCTTGTCGCCGTCCGAGACGGCGCCGATGGCCGGAATGTTGCGGGCGCGGGCGCCGCTGGCCAGGATGACGTTCTTAGCCTGGACCGTGCGGCTGCCGCCGGCCTTCAGCGCGATCACGACCTTCGGAGCGGGCGCGCCCTTCTCGAGCTTGGCCTCGCCCTCGATGACCTCGATCTTGTGCTTCTTCATCAGGAAGGCGATGCCGCCCGACATGGTCTTGGCGACGCCGCGCGAGCGCTCGATGATCTTGGTGAAGTCGAACGACGGCTTCTCGACGGCAAGGCCGTAGCTGTCGAGGTGCGACAGCTGTTCGAAGATCTCGCCGGACTTCAGCAGCGCCTTGGTGGGGATGCAGCCCCAGTTCAGGCAGATGCCGCCCAGGTTCTCACGCTCGACGATCGCCGTCTTCAGGCCCAGCTGGCTGGCGCGGATGGCGGCGACATAGCCGCCCGGACCGGCGCCGATGACGACGACATCGAATTCCGTGGACATAGTGTCTTACCCTAGCTTGGACGCGCGCCGGGGGAGCGGCTGCGTCGAACGACCGGCGCTGGCCGGCCTGGGAAATTCTATAACAGCGCCTCGACGGCGGCCTGGAGGTCCTCAGGCTTGGTGGTCGGGGCGAAACGCTCGACGACGTTCCCGTCGCGGTCGATCAGGAACTTGGTGAAGTTCCACTTGATCCCCTCGGTGCCCAGCACGCCCTTCTGCTGCTTCTTCATCCAGGCGTAGAGCGGATGGGCCGAGGGGCCGTTGACGTCGATCTTGGCCATCATCGGGAAGGTCACGTCGTAGGTCAGCGAGCAGAAGCTGCCGATCTCCTCCGCCGTGCCCGGTTCCTGCGCCCCGAACTGGTTGCAGGGAAAGCCCAGGATGGTCAGGCCGCGGTCCTTGTTCGCCTTGTAGAGCGCTTCGAGACCTTCGTACTGCGGGGTCAGGCCGCACTTGCTGGCGGTGTTGACGATCAGCAGCACCTGGCCGCGATAGTCCGCCAGACTGGCGTCCTTGCCTTCGAGCGTCTTGGCCGAGAAATCGTAGACCGACATCGCGTGTTCTCCTCGGGGCCGTCCCCGTCCTGAAAGATCCAGGATGGGGCCTCGCCGAGCCGCTTCCGAAATCCCCGTCCCCGGTTTGGCCGCAGGACGAGGATTCCAGGAGCGCCCTTAGACGATCAGGGTCAGCGGCTCTTCGATCAGCGGCTTGAAGGCCGCCAGGAACTTGGCGCCGACCGCGCCGTCGACCACGCGGTGATCGCAGGTCAGGGTCACGGTCATGACCGTGGCCACGGCCAGCTGGCCGTTCTTGACCACCGGACGCTGCTCGCCGGCCCCGACGCTCATGATCGCGCCTTGCGGCTCGTTGATGATCGACGAGAAGGCCTTGATGCCGAACATGCCCAGGTTGGAGACCGAGAAGGTGCCGCCCTGGAATTCCTCGGGCTTCAGCTTCTTGGCCTTGGCCCGGGCGGCCAGGTCCTTCATCTCGGCCGAGATCTGGGCCAGGCCCTTGGTCTCGGCGGCGCGGATGATCGGGGTGATCAGGCCGCCGTCGATAGCCACGGCCACGGCGATGTCGGCGTGCTTGTGCATGGCGATGCCCTCGGGCGTGTAGGAGGCGTTGGCCTCCGGCACGCGCTTGAGCGCCACGGCGGCGGCCTTGATGACGATGTCGTTGACCGACACCTTCACGCCTTGGCCTTCCAGGAGGCTGTTGATCTTCGAACGGGCGGCCAGCAGGCCGTCCAGCTCGATGTCGATCGTCAGCGGGAAGTGCGGCACGTCGCGGAAGCTTTCCGTCAGGCGGCGCGCGATGGTCTTGCGCATGCCGTCCAGCGGGACGAGGTCGTAGGAGCCGGCGGGGATGCCCATCTGCTCCAGCGACTGCACCTTGCGCGGCTCGGCGGCCGGGGTCGAAGCAGCGGCGGCGGGCGCCGGCGCGGCCTTGGCGACCGGAGCGCCGCCCGACTTGGCGGCTTCCACGTCCGACTTGACGACGCGGCCGTGCGGACCCGAGCCCTTGATGGACTTCAGGTCGAGATTGGCGGCGGCGGCCAGGCGGCGAGCCAGCGGCGAAGCGAAGACGCGCGAACCATCGGCGGCGACAGGCGCGGCCGGAGCCGGGGCGGCCGGCGCGGGCGCGGCTGCCGGAGCAGCAGCGGCCTTCGGGGCCTCGGCGACAGCGGGGGCGGGCGCGGCGGTCGGAGCCGGCGCGGGGCTCTCGCCCTCGCCCGCCAGCTTGGCGATCAGCGCGTTGACCTTGACGTTCTCGGTCCCGGCCTCGACCAGGATGGCTTCGATCACGCCCTCATCGACGGCTTCGACTTCCATCGTGGCCTTGTCGGTCTCGATCTCGGCGATGACGTCGCCGGCCTTGACGGTGTCGCCGACCTTGACGTGCCACTTGGCGAGGGTGCCCTCTTCCATGGTGGGCGACAGGGCGGGCATCAGGATGTCGATCGACATTTGAGCTTTTTCCTCAATCGTACGGGACGGTGTCGGCCGGGCCGTCGTCCACGATACCCCGCCCTGGGGGGGCGGGATGAATTCGTTGGCCGAGACGATGCGGCCCCCGCCCATCGGGAGCGGGGGCCGCGCCGGTCTCAGCGGTAGCAGACCGCCTTGGCCGCCTTGACGATCTTGTCGACCGAAGGCAGCGACAGGGCTTCCAGGTTGGCCGCATAGGGCAGCGGCACGTCTTCCTGGTGGACCCGCAGCGGCGGGGCGTCCAGGTAGTCGAAGCCGAACTCCGTGATGCGGGCGACGATCTCGGAGCCGACACCCATCGGGCCCCAGCCTTCCTCGACCGTGACCAGGCGGTTGGTCTTCTTGACGCTTTCCAGGATCGTCGCGTGGTCCATCGGACGGATGGTCCGCAGGTCGACGACCTCGGCCGAGATGCCCTCGGCGGCCAGCGCTTCAGCGGCCTGCAGGGCGAAGCCCACCATGCGGCTGTAGGCGACCAGGGTCACGTCCGTGCCCTGACGACGAACCTTGGCCTTGCCGATCGGCACGACGTAGTCCTCGACGTCCGGGATGTCGAACTCGTGCCCGTACATCATCTCGTGTTCGAGGAAGACGATCGGGTTCGGGTCGCGGATGGCGGCCTTCAGCAGGCCCTTGGCGTCGGCCGCGTCGTACGGCGCGATGACCTTCAGGCCCGGGATGTTGCCGTACCAGGCCGCGTAGTCCTGGCTGTGCTGGGCGCCGACGCGCGAAGCCGCGCCGTTCGGACCGCGGAACACGATCGACGACTTGATCTGACCACCCGACATGTAGAGCGTCTTGGCGGCCGAGTTGATGATGTGGTCGATCGCCTGCATGGCGAAGTTCCAGGTCATGAACTCGACGATCGGCTTCAGGCCCGCCATCGCCGCACCGACGCCCATGCCGGCGAAGCCGTGCTCGGTGATCGGGGTGTCGATGACGCGCTTGTCGCCGAACTCCTGCAGGAGTTCGCGGCTGACCTTGTAGGCGCCCTGGTACTGGGCGACTTCCTCGCCCATCAGGAACACGCGGTCGTCGCGGCGCATCTCTTCGGCCATGGCGTCGCGCAGGGCGTCGCGCACGGTGATCTTCTTGGTCGGCGTGCCTTCCGGCAGTTCCGGGTCCGCGAAGTTCGAGGCGGCGGCGATCGGGGCCGGAGCCGCGGCGACCGGAGCAGGAGCGGCTTCGGCGACGACCGGGGCGGCGGCCGGAGCAGCCGACGCCGAGACGCCGTCTTCACCCGCCAGCTTGGCGATGATCGTGTTGACCTTGACGTTTTCCGAGCCGGCCGGAACCAGGATGGCCTCGACCACGCCCTCGTCGACGGCTTCGACTTCCATCGTCGCCTTGTCGGTCTCGATTTCGGCGATCACGTCGCCGGCCTTGATGGTGTCGCCTTCCTTGACGAGCCACTTGGCCAGGGTGCCTTCCTCCATGGTCGGAGAAAGGGCGGGCATCAGGATGTCCGTCACTCGGCGGCCTCCAGGTATACGTCGGTGTAGAGTTCGGAGGGATCCGGCTCGGGGCTGGTGCGGGCGAACTCGGCCGCTTCGGCCACGATACGCTTCACTTCGCCGTCGACGACCTTCAGATCGTCCTCGGTGACGCCGGCCGCGGCCAGGCGTTCCTTGATGTGGTCGATCGGATCGCGGGTCGTCTTGACCTCGTCGACCTCTTCCTTGGTGCGGTACTTGGCCGGGTCCGACATCGAGTGGCCGCGATAGCGGTAGGTCTTCATCTCGAGGATGTAGGGACCTTGGCCGCTGCGGGCGTGCTCGCTGGCGCGGGCGCCGGCTTCACGCACGGCCACCACGTCCATGCCGTCGACTTCCTCGCCCGGGATCCGGAACGAGACGCCGCGCTTGTGGAAGGCGGTTTCCGACGCCGAACGCTCGACGCTGGTGCCCATGGCGTACTGGTTGTTCTCGATCACGTACACGACCGGCAGCTTCCACAGCTGGGCCATGTTGAAGCTCTCGTAGACCTGGCCCTGGTTGGCCGCGCCGTCGCCGAAGTAGGCGTACGAGACGTTGCCGTTACCCTGGTAGTGGTTGGCCAGCGCCAGACCGGTGCCGAGCGCCACCTGGGCGCCGACGATGCCGTGGCCGCCGTAGAAGCCGGTGGCGATGTCGAACATGTGCATCGAGCCGCCCTTGCCGCGCGACGAACCGCCAGCGCGACCGGTGAGCTCGGCCATGACTTCCTTCGGGTCCATGCCGGCGGCCAGCATGTGGCCGTGGTCACGGTAACCGGTGATGATCTGGTCGCCCTTGTGCGAGATCGACTGCATGCCGACCGCAATGGCTTCCTGACCGATGTAGAGGTGGCAGAACCCGCCGATCAGGCCCATGCCGTAAAGCTGGCCAGCGCGCTCCTCGAAGCGGCGGATCAGCAGCATGTCCTGATAGAATTTGAGAAGCTCTTCCTTGCCGACGAAGGCGTTGACACCGGTGTCGGTAGCCTTCTCCGCCGGGGCTTCACCCTTGCGCGTTCGCGCCATTAAACTCTCCCTGGCCAATCGTCATAACGGCCTTCATCTCAGAGGCTTCCATTGCCCGCCGCGAAGCGGCTTTCGGCGCTGGAGAACGCTCGTGTTGACGCCTAGACCGCCCCTCGAGCTGCAACTCGAAGCGTGGTCTACAAGGCAGCTTAGGACCGACGGGAGCCGACCCAGCTCAGCGCTTGGTGCGGATCACGTAGTCCTTGGGATCGGCATATCCAAGGAGCGAACGCGCACGTTCCTCCAGAAGATCGGCCGACAAGCTGCCGCTGCGTAATAGACGAGCCCGGGCCTCCAGGTCCATCCTCTCAGCGCGGATCTTCTTAAGTTCCATCGTCTTGGCGGCCAAGTCCGCGTTGCGTTGAGACGAGGAAAGCAGGCCTCTCTCGCCCGTCAGAGCGTGAAAGACGAAGTACGTGATCAGGAGAAGGAGCGCCGCGGTCGGCAGGTAGGGTTGCAGTCGAGCGAACATCGGCGAATCCCGGACAGGGAGCTTCAGGCTGCCAGAACGTGCTTAACACGGTCTAAATCCCCAACGACGCAAAGGGCTTGCAAGTCCTTCGCGGTCGACGCGAAAATACTTTCAAGTGAGACCGTTTCAGGGGCATCGAGATACCGCATCGCGGCATTTCCTTCGCACTCGCGAGAGCATCGGAAACCTCTGTTTTTCTAAGTGCGGCCACGCTTATAGAAAAAATGTGGTCCAACTTTTTTGGTCGAACGCCGGTCAAGCCTGTTTCGAAGGCGCCAGCGCCTCAGAATCGCCGCTGTCGAGGCAGCGAAATCATCCGCAAGGGTTGATCGATCACCCGCATGCTCGCCTAGCATGTCGAAAAATCGATGCGCCTCGGGGGAGGAAAGACATGCTTCGACGACAGATCCTGGCCGGATTGGCGGGCGCCGCCATAGCCCTGCCCGCCGCCGCTCGGCAGCGTAGCGAGGACGGGGTCGTCAAAGGCCGCCGCGGCGGCCCGAACATGATCAAGGGCGACCCTCCCCGCCTGGATTTCGGCGGCGGTCTCATCATTCCGATGAACGCCTCGATCTTCCGCACGCTGTGGGAGGGCGAGGATCGCTGGGTCACCTACGGCCGGGCCGTGTCGCGGCTGGAAGTGAAGGCCATGCAGCAGGCCGAGATCGCCGCCACGGGCACGATGAAGCTGATGCTGCTGACCCAGGCCTTCGCGCCCGAGCGCCTGGTGCGTTTCGAGACCTGCGGCTGGCGCAACCGCACCAACGACGCCAACGACCTGGTGCTGGGCGACATCGCCCTGCCCGGCAAACCCGTCATGCCGACAACGGATCGCGTGACGGGATCGGTCACCGACGGCGATACAGGCGGCGTCGGCGAGGACGGCTGGCACGCCGTGACTGGCTACATGGTCATGAAGAAGGAGGTCACCCTGGCCGACATCCGGGCCAGAGCGCAGCTGCTGAAGGGCTGACGTCGGCCAGGGCCGAGACAATGCCGGGCCCAAACAAAAAGCGCGCCGGGCGAACCCGACGCGCTCTTGTTCATCCGAGGATGGATCCGATCAGCGGCCCTTGAGGGCGGCGCGGCCGGCATAGACGCCCTGGTCTTCCAGCTGCTGCTCGATGCGCAGGAGCTGGTTGTACTTGGCCAGCCGGTCCGAACGGGCCAGCGAGCCGGTCTTGATCTGACCGCAGTTCAGGGCCACCGCCAGGTCGGCAATGGTGCTGTCCTCGGTCTCGCCCGAGCGGTGGCTCATGACGCTGGTGTAGCCGTGGCGGTGGGCCAGCTCGACGGCGTCGATGGTTTCCGACAGCGTACCGATCTGGTTGACCTTCACGAGGATCGAGTTGGCCAGGCCCTTGTCGAGGCCGATCTGCAGGCGGGCCGGGTTGGTGACGAACAGGTCGTCGCCGACCAGCTGGACCTTCTTGCCCAGGGTGTCGGTCAGCAGCTTCCAGCCGTCGAAGTCGTCTTCGGCCATGCCGTCCTCGATCGAGGCGATCGGGAACTTGGCGACGAGGTCGGCCAGGTAGTCGACCATCTGGGCGGGGTCGAGCGACTTGCCCTCGCCTTCCAGCTCGTACTTGCCGTTCTTGAAGAACTCGGTCGAGGCGACGTCGAGGCCCAGCAGGAAGTCGTCGCCGGCCTTGTAGCCCGCGGCTTCACCGGCCTTGACGATGAAGTCGAGCGCGGCTTCCGCCGAGGCGAGGTTCGGAGCGAAGCCGCCTTCGTCGCCGACGTTGGTGTTGTGGCCGGCGTCCTTCAGGGCCTTCTTCAGGCCGTGGAAGATCTCGGCGCCCATGCGCAGGGCTTCGGAGAAGCTGGCCGCGCCGGTCGGCAGGATCATGAACTCCTGGATGTCGATCGGGTTGTCGGCGTGGGCGCCAACGC
>Ga0247822_10003393_pt1 | contig 10401 bp, 10 predicted proteins | sample 13C_Cellulose_Da_FD_192423 | JGI IMG/M metagenome (GOLD analysis project Ga0247822, IMG submission 192423) | Soil microbial communities from agricultural site in Penn Yan, New York, United States - 13C_Cellulose_Day30 | ecosystem: Environmental > Terrestrial > Soil > Agricultural land | place... | reverse complement strand
CGACGGAGCGCGCGCGGCTCGATGCCGCCGGCCTTCCGTACACGTTCGTGGACTTCGATGGCGGCCACCGGCTCGACGACGCGACGCTCCGGCGATTCACCCAGGGCTCGCTTTGACGGCCGCGGTCCGGAACTCAGCGCTTGCGCATCCGCTCGATGTCGCGCCGGTCGCGTTTCGTGGGCCGTCCCTTCTCGGCGTCCATCGCCGGGGCCGCGGAGCTGAGCTGCCAGTGGAGCTTCTCCCTGGTGAGGCGCGACGCCTCGGTCTCGGAGTAGAGAGTGGCGGCGACCGACGCAGGCCCGCGGCGCTCGGCCGTGCCACGAACGAGCACGACGTGCTCGTAGGGACCGAGTCGCACTCGCACCTCGTCGCCGGGCTTGACGGTCTTGGCCGGCTTCACGCGGTCGCCGTTGACCTGCACCTTGCCGCCGTCGACGGCGTCCGCGGCAAGCGAGCGCGTCTTGAAGAAACGCGCCGCCCAGAGCCACTTGTCGACGCGCACCGGGGAGACGGAGGGCGGGGCGCCTTCGTCGGCGGATTCAAGCGGATCTTCCCTTCGCGAGCGGTCCATGCTTCGAAACTAGCGCGATTCCTCTTCGCTGTCGCCACGCTCGCGCCATTGCTGACGGCGTGCGGTGGTGAGAGCCGCGAGGAACGCGCACAGGCCGCCGCTCGCACAGCGCGCGACGAGGTCGTCGCCACCGCCACGCGTGCCGCCACGACGCCCGCCACCGGCCTCTGGACCGAGGCGCAGTTGCTCGACAGGCTCGTGCGCGCCGGCGTCGCGCCGCGGCGCGCCGAGAACCCGCGCAAGATCGCGCCGTGGATGAATCGCGAACCCGTCGTGCTGCTCGCCGGGGGCGGGGAGGTGCATGTATGGATCTACCCGGACAGCACGGCGCGCCTAGCGGTGACCGCCAGGCTCGATCCCGAATCGGCGACGCCTCGCGGCGAGACGGTGCCGTTCACGCCGCCGATGCGGTTCGTGATGCAGAACAACCTTGCCGCCGTTGTCAGCGGCGGCTCGGAGCGGAATCTCGAGCGGGTAGCGCTGGCGCTGCAGGCGGGCCTGCCGATCGCCTCGCCGGAGCGAGCGCCCGTGATGCTTCCGGCATCGCCGGCGAGAGTGCCATGACGGGCACCTCCCGGTTCTCGCGGCGAACGGTGGCGGTCGCTGCGCTCTCGCTGATGGCGGCGGCGGTCGGCGCGCAGCCTGCGCCGGCGCGCGCCTTGCCCGCGGCCGCGTCGTTGTTGGCGCGGCACGACAGCCTCATCGGCGGTCGTTCCGCGCTCGCGTCCCACGAGTCGAGCCACATCGTCGGGGCGCTCACGATTCCGATGGCGGGCATCGAGGCGCCGTTCGAGATCCTGCGGCGCCGGCCCAATTCGTACTTGCTGCGCACGTCGCTCGGCGCGGTCGGCGAGATCCTGCAGGGCTTCGATGGCACGACGGCGTGGGCGACCGGCCCCGGACAGCCTCCGCAGATCCTGGACGGCGCGCTCCGGGAACAGGTCGTGACGCAGGCAGATTTCTTTGCCGACTTCCACGACCTGACGAAGATCGCGTCCATGCAGACGGTGGCCGAGGTCGAGTTCGAAGGACGGCGCTGCTATGAGGTGAGACTCCGGCGGCTGAACGGCACCGAAGTCACCGAGTACTTCGACGTCAGGACGGGCCTCAGCGCCGGCGGTGTGTCGACTGCCGATGGTCCGCTGGGCAACGAGAAGCAGGTCTCGGTGCATTCGGACTATCGCGAGTTCAATGGAATCCAATTCGCGACTCGCATCGTACAGCGGAATCCCCAGTACGACATCATCCTGACCATCCAGCAGGTGGAGTTCGACACGGTGGACTCGGCAGCCGTAGCGTTGCCGGCCTCCGTGAAGGCTTTGCTCGTTCCCGCGGTCCCCAAATAGAATCCCAGGCAGAGGAGCCACAGATGCACCGCACCTTCCGCAATGCCGCGATCTTCGTCGCCGGGCTGGCCTTCGCGCCCTCACTCGAGGCGCAGCAGGCGGCCGCCATGGACCACTCCGCCCATGGTCAGCCGGCTGCGCGCCCCAAGCTCGATGCCGAACTTGTTGAGCATTTCAAGGGCATCGAGCTGAGCGACGCGCAGGTGAAGCAGGTGCTCGAGATCAAGGCGAAGCATCACAAGGCGATGGATGCGCTGAAGAAGGACGCAAAGGACCAGGACGACCCGGCGCTCAAGGCGGCGCTCCAGAAGCACATGGATGCCGAGCACACCGAATTCAAGTCGATGCTGACGGAGGACCAGTCGCGACTGTTCGACGAGAACATGAAGAGCCATCACAAGGCCGAAGGCGCGAAGCACGAGATGAAGCCCGGCGCGAAGCACGAGATGATGAAGCACGACGCCCCGAGGAAGCCTTGATGCAGGCGTTGCTTCACCGCAGTCATTCGGTCCGCGCCTTGGGCGTCGGCCTCCTCTGGGGAGCGATGACCGTCGGCGCACCATCGGTTCTCGGAGCGCAGGCCGCCCCCGCCGCGCCTGCGAAGCCCGCGCGCGTATTTTTGCCGCTCGCGCTGCAGGTCGGAGTGCCGCAGGGTGATTTTGCCGAGAACGTGAAAGTCGCCGGCGGACTCGGTGGCGGGCTCATGTTCCGCATGATGTCGCAGCTGGCGCTCCGGACGGAGCTCGGCGTCATGATCTATGGCTCCGAGACCCGTACGGTGCCGCTCGGCAGCGGCCCCCTCGGGCGCATCACCGTCGACGTCACCACGACGAACACCATCTTCGGTGGCGGTCTTGGCTTCCAGGTCGGCCTGCCGGGCCCCACGGCGCGCCCCTACGTGGGCGGCACGCTCGGGTTCTCGAGCTTCACCACGACGTCATCGGTGAAGGGCGAGAACAGCAGCGACGAGCCGTTCGCGTCGAGCAACAACTACAGCGACGTGGCATTCGCGAAGAATGCGCTGGCTGGGTTCTATGTGCCGTTCGGCGGTGGCCGCGCGATGCTCGACATCGGCGCGCGCTATACCTGGAACGGCGAGGAGGTCCGCTACCTCACCGAGGGCGACATCGTCGACAACCCGACGGGCCCGCCGACGATCACGCCGCGTCGCACCCGTGCCGACCTGGTCACGGCGATTCTCGGGGTGACGTTCGCGTTCTGAGTCGGCTCCCGATTCATCGTCGACCCCACATCACGCATCATCGCCCTTGAACCGCCGGTCACGCTTCTGCGTGGACCGGCGTTTCTTCGTATCGAGGCGCGCCAACTTGCTCGATCGGGTCGGCTTGGTGGGGCGGCGCTTCTTGGGGACCGTGAGGCCTTCACGCACCAGCGCCGCCAGCCGCTGGAGCGCCAGCTCGCGGTTCTGCCGCTGGCTGCGGGTGTCCGCCGCGACGACGCGAATCGTGCCGCTGGAGTCGAGCCGGTTTGCGAGCCGCGCTGCGAGCCGCTCCCGGTCCTCATCAGAGAGCGCCGCCGATTCCAGCGCTCCCCAGGTGACCTCGACCCGCGTCGACGACGTGTTCACGTGCTGGCCGCCGGGCCCACCGGCGCGGCTCGCCCGGATGACCAGCTCGGCGGCGGGAATCGACACCCGCTCATTGACGGCGAGGTGGCCATCGTCGGTCCATAGGTCGAGTTTATTCACGGTCCGGTGTTGCAAAGTGCCACGGCGTTCGTCTCATTGAAGTCATTGCGAATTGCAACACCAGGAGCCGCCGCCTGTTGCCCACTGAACTGATCGACGACAGATACCGTGCCGTGCTGGAGCCGGGCCGGCTCCTGCGCTGGATCTACTTGGGGCGCATCGCGCTCGCGACGGCGATCTTCGTGACCGCGCTGATGGCGCTGTTCTCCGACCCCGGTCAGACGCTCATCGCGACGGTGGTGTTCGTCGGGGCGATGGCGCTCACGGCCTATTCCTTTGTCCGCACGGAAGTTAACCGGAAATCCGCGGGCCCGGGCTTCCTCTACCTGCAGTTCGTGCACGACCTCGTGCTGATCACGGCAGTCGTACACCTCACGGGGGGCTCCGACTCGCCGTTCTCGGCGCTCTATATCCTCGTCAATGCGGTGGCGGCGCTGCTGCTGCCGATCGGCAGTTCGCTGTTGTTGGCGATGCTCGGCTCCGTCCTCTACGCCGGAGACGCCGTGGTCGTGAACGATGGCGCCTTCACGTCGGCCCTCGTGCTGCAGCTCGTGGTGTTCACGGCCGCTGCCGTCGGCACGGGATACATCGCGGCGCGCCTGCAGGAAGCGGGCGCGGGCAGGGAACGACTGCGCGCCGAACTCGACAGCATGCGACTCCGCGCCGCCGACATCCTCGGCACCATCCGCGCGGGCATCATCACCGTCGACTCCCGTGGACGGCTCGCGTATGCCAACCCCGCGGCGTCGGAGATCCTTGGCATGGCGCTGAACGTGCGCCTCGGCGCACCGGTGCTCGACCAGATTCGCCTCTCCGCGTCGGCCGTGGCCGACGCGATCGACCTGCACATCACCCAGGGACGACTGACGAACCGGAGTGAGGGCTGGTTCCTCCGCGATGGCCGCCAGCTCCCGCTCGGCATCACGACGACGGCCGTGAGCGGCGACATTAGCCAGGAAGGCCGCGCCACGACCGTGATCTTCCAGGACATCTCGGACGAGAAACGCCTCGAGACGCTGCGCCTGCGCGCGCAGCGCCTCGAGGCGGTCGCCGAGCTGAGCGCGTCGCTCGCGCACGAGATCAAGAACCCGCTGGCCAGCATCCGGAGCGCGGTCGAGCAGATCTCGCGGCGCCAGGCCGCCACCCCCGACGAGCGCACGCTGGGCGAACTGATCGTGCGCGAGTCCGACCGGCTCTCGCGCCTCCTCTCCGAGTTCCTTGATTTCGCCCGCGTGCCGGAGGCTCATCGCGAGCGGCTCGACCTGCGCACGCTCGTGCGCGGCGCGACGGCGCTCGCCGCCGAGCATCCCGACCGCTCCGACTCGACGGAGATCAAGCTCGACCTCCCGTCCGTGCCGGTGATGGCCGACGGAGACGAGGACATGTTGCACCGGGCCGTCTTCAACCTCGTGCTCAACGCGCTCCAGGCATCGTCTGGCGACGACGAGGTGAAGGTCTCGTTGCGAACGATGCCGGCGAGCGAACAGCCCAGCGGTCTCTCGTTCGACGCGCCGGCCGTCGCCATCGAGGTCAGCGATGCGGGCCCCGGCATTCCCCCCGCCATGCAGGACCGGCTCTTCGAGCCGTTCGTGACCAGCAAGGAAGGAGGCAGCGGGTTGGGCCTCGCCATCGTCTACCGCGCCATCGAGGCGCATCGCGGCGTCGTGCTCGTGGACAGCGGGAGCTGGGGCACGCGCTTCACCGTGCTGCTGCCCACCACCGAGTCATCGCTGGCAACCGGAGTGAACGCGTGACCGACAGAAGCGGCAAGAATCCCAGCATCCTGATCGTCGACGACGAGTCGGGGATCCTGCAGACACTCGAGATCCTGCTCAGGGCCGAGGGCTTCACGCCGCATGTCGCCCGCGGCGGACGCGAGGCGCTGGAGAAGATCCCGCAGCTCTCGCCCGACATCGTCCTCACCGACGTGCGCATGCCGCAGGTGACCGGCGTGGAAGTGCTGGCGGCCGCGCGCGCCCACGATCCCGAGGTGCCGGTGATCCTGATGACGGCGCAGGCCACGCTGCAGACGGCGATGCAGGCGGTGAACGAGGGTGCGTTCTATTACATCCAGAAGCCGTTTCGCAACGACGAGCTGGTGGCGATCCTGCGCCGCGCCGCCGAGCACCGGCAGCTACGGATGGAGAACACGACGCTCAAGCGCGAGATCAAGCGTCGTGAGCGGCGCGCCGAAGGTGGCCCGATCGGCAACAACCGCGCCTGGCTCGAGGTGCTGCGCCTGGCCGAGGCCGTCGCGCCGACGGACTCGACGGTGCTGATCACGGGCGAGTCGGGCACCGGCAAGGAGGTCGTGGCGCGCTACATCCACGACCTCTCGTTGCGGTCCGATGCGACCTTCAACTCGATCAACTGCGGCGCGCTGCCGGAAGGGTTGCTCGAGAGCGAGCTCTTTGGCCACGTGAAGGGTTCGTTCACGGGCGCGGTCAAGGACAAGGAAGGCCTCTTCACCGCCGCCGCCGGCGGCACCTTCTTCCTCGACGAGATCGGCGAGACGACGCCGGCCACGCAGGTGAAGCTTCTGCGCGTGCTGCAGCACCGCGAGGTGATCCCGGTCGGCGCCACGGACCCCGAGCCGATCGACACGCGGATCATCGCGGCCACCAACCGCGACCTCGAGGAGGAGATCAAGCGCGGCTCCTTTCGCCGCGACCTCTTCTACCGGCTCAACGTGATCGCGGTGCACCTCCCGCCGCTGCGCCAGCGCGCGGACGACGTGCTGCTGCTGGCGGAGAGCTTCCTGCACCGGTCGTCCGAGCAGCGCGGCGAGCCGCTCAAGCGGCTCAGCGAGGAAGCGGCAGAGGTGCTGCAGGGGTACCAGTGGCCCGGCAACGTGCGGGAGTTGGAGAACGCGCTCGAGCGCGCGGTCATCCTGAGCCCCGGGTCGACGATCGGCGTTCCCTCGCTGCCCGAGCGGATCACGGAGCGCCGCAGCGAGCCGCTGGTCGCGGAGCGCGGCGCGCAGAATCCCACCCTCGACACGATCGAGAAGGCCTACATCCTCTGGGTGCTCTCGAGCGAGCAGGGGAACAAGACGCGGGCGGCCGAGGTGCTGGGGATCGACCCGTCGACGCTGCATCGCAAGCTGGCGCGCTATGGGGTGGATGCGTGACCGCTTTCCCGAGGGAGAAGCTTGCTGCGGCCGTCGCGAAGCGAGCTCCATGGATCGCCGCCGTGATCGTTCTTGCGGCGGCGCTCGCCACGATGACCTCCGACCCGATCGGCGTCTTCTATGACGACGCGATCTACCTGCTCACGGCGAAGGCGCTCGCCGAGGGCCAGGGCTACGTCTACGCCATGCTCCCGGGGACGCCGCCGGCGATCCACTATCCGCCGCTCTGGCCGGCGATCCTCGCAGTCGCCTGGAAGGTCGCACCGGCGTTTCCCGCCAACGTCGCCTGGCTGAAGCTGATCAATCCCGTGATCCTGGCCTTCGCTGCGGCCTTCACCGTGACGATCAGCCGGCGACTGTTTGGGCTCCCGTGGTGGCTGGCGCTGGGCATCGCGGTGCTGGCCTTCTCCAGCATCCCGGTGCTGGTGCTCACGAACGTGCTGCTCTCCGAGCCGCTCTTCATGATGATGATCCTCCCCACGCTGTACGTGGCGGAGCGATTCGTCAGGGAGGGTGGAGTGCGCTGGGCGCTGGCCGCCGCGGCGATGGCGGCGCTGATCGTGCTCGGACGCACCGTCGCCGGCGTGGTCATCATCGCCACCGTGATGGTGCTGCTCCTCGACCGCCGCTGGCGCGACGTGGCTGTGTATTGCGTGGTGACGGCACTCCTGCTGCTGCCCTGGCAGATGTTGGTCTGGGGCGCGGCCGATGCGTTTCCCGATGAGCTTCGCGGGTCGTACGGACCCTACCTCGAGTGGGTGATGGCCGGATACCGAGAGGGTGGATGGCCGTTCCTGCGCGATGTCATCGTGTCGAACACCCGCGACACGTGGACGATGATCGGCATCTTCGTATCGCCACTCATTCGTGGAACGGCGCGCGCGGCGCTCGCGGCGGCATTCCTGTCGGCGGCGCTTTCCGGAGTCGCGATCCTCTGGTTTCGCCGCGGCCTGCGGCTCACGGCACTCTCGGTGCTTGGTTACCTCGCGGTCGTGCTGAGCTGGCCGTTCCGCGTGGAGCGCTTCCTCTGGGCCATCTGGCCGCTGCTCCTGGTCGTGGCCGTCGTGGCGGCGCACGAGATAGTGCGCGAACTCCGCTCCCGGTCGCGCCCTAGGCTGGCGATGGCGGCGATGCTGCTGGCGTCCGTACTGGCCTTCGGCCACGCGACGTACAATGTGCGCGGACACTCACGTGGCTGGACTCGGTCGGCGTCTCGCGACAGGTCTGACCTCGCGCTCAACCTGGTGCGGTACGTGAACGCCGATAAGCGCCTTGAGGGCCGGGTCATCGCGTCCGAAGACGCGCCGATGGTGGCGCTGTACACTGGACTGGTCGTGGTGCCGGTGGACATCCTAACGACGCGGGAGCACCTGACGCCGAAGTCCCACGCGGAGGCGGTGGACGCGATCGAGCGGATCGATCGCCGATTCCGCCCCGATGCATACGTGCTCCTGCGCGGGGGCCCGCACTTCCGCGCGCTGATGGATGCCAGGCTCGATTCACCCCGGACGCTGACCGACGTGTCGCCTCCCGGCCTCACGACCAGTGTCCTTCTCCTCGACCCTCGATGACCACGACCCCACCCGCCGTGGCGCGCGTGCGCGGCCGCACGCCGCTGCCGGCCGCCGACCTCGTGCTGTCCGTGCTGATCCCCGTCTACAACGAACGCGACACGATCGAGCGGCTGCTCGACGAGGTGCACTCCGTCGCGGTGCGCAAGGAGGTCATCTGCGTCGATGACCATTCGACCGACGGCACGCGCGAGGTGCTTGCGCGGCTGCTCGCCGCCGGCCGGATCGATCGGCTCGAGCTCCACGAACGGAATCGCGGCAAGGGCGCGGCAATCCGCACCGCGCTCGCGGCCAGCACCGGCAACGTCGTGATCGTGCAGGACGCCGACCTCGAGTACGACCCCGCCGACTGGCCGGGGCTGCTCGCCCCGATCATCGACGGCCGCGCCGACGCGGTCTTCGGCTCACGATTCCTCGGCGGTCCGCATCGCGTGCTCTACTACTGGCACTCCGTCGGCAACCGGGCGCTGACGATGTTCAGCAACATGCTGACGAACCTGAACCTCACGGACATGGAGACCTGCTACAAGGCGATCCGCGGGGAACTTGCGCGTTCACTCGAACTGACCTCCGACCGCTTCGGGTTCGAGCCGGAGGTGACCGCTCGCCTCGCGCGAGCCAACGCGCGCATCTACGAGGTGCCGATCTCGTACTCGGGCCGCACCTACGCAGAGGGCAAGAAGATCGGCTGGCGCGACGGCGTCGCCGCGATCGGACACATCATTCGCTTCAACCTCACGCGCTGATGCGCATGCCAGTGGCGCGCATCGACGCCAGCTCCTTCGTCTGGGGGGCGGGGCTGGTGGTGGCTGCCGTGCTCGCGGCATCGATGGCGGGCCTCGACAACGGCTTCGCCTACGACGACGTGCTCCTCATCGTCAAGAACGAGCGCGTTCACGACCTGCGCTGGCCGTGGGAATACCTGGCCGAGTCGTACTGGGGCCCGATGCGCGGCGACTCGCTGTACCGGCCGTTCACGTTGATGGGGTTCGCGGTGCAATGGGCGGTGGGCGGCGGCACGCCGTTGGTCTTCCATGCGGTCAGCGTGACGCTCTACGCGGCGGTCGCGCTGGCGGTCCTCGTCCTTGCGCGCGAACTGCTCGATCCGGTGGCGGCGACGCTGGCTGCACTCGTCTTCGCCGTGCACCCGGTGCATGTCGAAGCGGTGGGGAACATCGTGGGGCAGTCGGAGCTCGTGGCCGCCCTGGCGATGGTGTTGGCCGTCGCCCTCTACGTGCGCGACCGCCGTCGCGGCGCGCTCCGCGGCCGCACGGTCGTTGCGATTTCCTCGCTCTTCATGCTTGGCTTGGGAGTGAAGGAGCACGTGATCGTCCTGCCGGTCCTGCTCGTGGCGGCCGAGGTGTGCCTGGGGAGGTCGCACTTCGCCACCGCCGCCGACGTTGCCGCACGTGGCCGCATGCTTTTGCTCGCGCTGACGGCGATCGTCACGGCATACCTCACGCTGCGGTTCTCGGTGATCGGTGAGGTGACCGGCGATGTCGCGCATCCCGCATTGCGCGCCATCGGTGCCGGAGCCCGCGCCTGGATCATGCTTGGCCTCGCGCCCGAGTTCATGCGACTGTTCCTGTGGCCGGCGCACCTGTATGCGGACTACTCACCGCAAGCGGTGACGCTCTGGCCATCCCCGAATCCCGCTCACCTGCTGGGCGCCGGGGCACTCCTGCTATGGGTCTCGACACTCGTGGTCGGCTTCCGCCGCTCGCCGACGCTGGCATTCGCGATGCTCTGGGTGGCGGTGGCGCTCGCCCTCGTGTCCAACCTGCTCTTCGCGACGGGCGTGTTGATCGCCGAGCGCACGCTCTTTCTTCCGAGCGTTGGAGTGGCACTCGCGCTCGGCCCGCTGTTCGCGCTCGCTTGGCGCGAGCACTCCGTTGGAGTGGCACCGCGGGTCGCGGCCGCGGCGCGGATCGGACTGATGGCGCTGCTGGTGGTCGCGGCGGTCCGCAGCTCGGTTCGGCAGTCGGCGTGGGAGGATAACGCGGCGGTGATCAGTACGATGGTCGCCGACCAGCCGAAGAACTTCCGCGGCCATGTGCTTCTCGGTTCGACGCTCG
>Ga0247822_10003392_pt1 | contig 10402 bp, 10 predicted proteins | sample 13C_Cellulose_Da_FD_192423 | JGI IMG/M metagenome (GOLD analysis project Ga0247822, IMG submission 192423) | Soil microbial communities from agricultural site in Penn Yan, New York, United States - 13C_Cellulose_Day30 | ecosystem: Environmental > Terrestrial > Soil > Agricultural land | place... | reverse complement strand
CGAGGTCGCGGCGGCCGTCCACGCGGCCCCCGTTCCTGCCGCCGCGGGAGTTTGACCGTCCAGCCGGGGAGCGGGGCCGTAGAATGGTTGCCGCAGGGGTGGAGTAGCAGACAACTCGTCGGGCTAAACCCCCGAAGCCGTGGGTGCGAATCCCACCCCCTGCGCTTCTCCGCCCGCGACACCAAGGATTCCACCACTTCCGCCCCCAGTCGGGGGAACCGTGTCCGACGACCCGCACGACCTGACCCGCTTCGTGGAAGCTCGGGAGGGGGTCTACGAGCAGGCGCTCGCCGAGATCCGCGGCGGGCGGAAGCGGTCGCACTGGATGTGGTTCGTCTTCCCGCAGCTCGACGGCCTCGGGTCCAGCCCGATGGCCCGGCGGTACGCGATCAAGGCCGGGCGGGGGCCGAGGCTTACCTGGCCCACCCGGTCCTGGGGCCGCGGCTGGTCGCGTGCGCCGAGGCGGCCGCGGGGGTGCCGGGGCCGGCGCCCGCGTCGCGGACGGGGCTGCTAACCCCGCACCACCCACCGCAACAGGTCGCCGAACTTCGCTCCCTTCCCTTGCATGAGCAGCCCGACGCGGAAGATCCGGCCCGCCGCCCAGACGCACCCGAGCGTCGTCACCAGTACCAGCACGATCCCCCCTGCCATCTGCGCGGCCGGCACGCCCGGCGGGACCGACTGTCGCGCGACCAGCAGGAACGGGGTGGCGAACGGGAACCACGAGCACGCGACCGCTATCGGCCCGTTCGGGTCCTGCAGGACCGGCCCGAGGGCGAACAGCGGCAGGCACGCGACGACCATCACAGGCATCAGCAGCGTCTGCGTGTCCTTGACGTCCCCGGCCGCCGCGCCGACGGCGATGAACAGCGACCCGTAGATCAGCAGCGCCAGCACCAGGAATACGACGAACCACGCCATCAGCGCCGGCGAGAGCAGGTCGGCCACCCCGTACCGGTGGGCGACCACGTACCCGCCGGCCAGGTACACCGCCGCCATCGTCAGCGACACCCCGACCAGCCCGAGCAGCTTCCCGGCCATCAGCTCGAACGGCGATACCGACCCGAGCAGCACCTCGGCGATCCGCTGCCCCTTCTCCTCGACCACCCCGTGCATGGCCGGCGTCGCACCGACCATGACGACCATGAACATTAGCCCGATCAGCACGGCCGGGAGGAAGAAGTTGGCCAGCTGCGCCCCCTCCGCCGCGTCCTCGTAGGTTCCCGCGGGCGTCCGCTTCGTGAGCGCGTGGTACTTGAGCGGGACCGGCTCCTCGGCGGCCGCCACCGCCGCCGGGTCCATGCCCCGGTCCCGGAACCGCCGCGACCGGATCTCGGCGTTCAGCGCCTGCTCGGCCCAGGCCGTGAACTGCCGCTGCGTCGGCTTCTTCGCCTGGAACCGGACCGCCGACGCGTCGTCCACCTTGTCCTTCTGCTGGAACGGGTTGCCGCGGACCTCGAACACCTTCGGGCCGATCTCGACGATCCCCTCGAGCTCGCCCCGGGCGACCCGCTGCGAGAGTTCGTAGCGCTGGGCCGCGACCGCCTCGGACTCCGGGTCGGACGCTCGGACGACCTCGATCCGGTAGCGGGAGGCGACTTGCCGCCCCGACTCCGGGTCGGTCGCCAGGTGCCGGTTGTACTGGTCCGCGGCCGCGGCCAGGGCGGCCGCCAACTCCCCGCCCGTGCGATCGACCACGGCGAACGTCTTCTCCCCCGTGTCCTCGAGCTTCTTGAACAGGGCCTGGACGCCGATACTCCCGAACATCAGCGCCGGCATGAGGACGATGGAGACGACGAACGCCTTGGTGCGGACGGCGGCGCGGTACTCGCGGCGGGCGACGACCCAGACCTTGCGCATGGGGGTTCTCACTCGGAGATCGGGGCGGGCGTGGCGTGTTCCGGGGCCGGGGACGCGATCCGCACGAAGATGTCGTGGAGCGAGGGGCGGGCCTGCTCGAAGTGGCGGACCCGGCCGCGGCGCATCAGCTCGGCCAACACCGCCTGCGGGTCGGCGCCCGGCCGTAGCCGCAGTTCCTGGAGGCGACCGTGGTCGGTCACCCGGGCCACCCCGGGCAGCCCGTCGAGCCGGGCGGCGTCGCCGTCCACGCGGACGCGGAGCGTGTCCTCCCCGTACCGGCCGTAGATCGCGTCGAGGGTGCCGTCGAGGACCTTGCGGCCCTTGTAGATCATGAAGACGAAGTCGCACATCCGCTCGGCGACGGCCATGTCGTGGGTCGAGAAGATGACCGTCGTCCCCTCCTTCTTCAGCCCCAGGATGGCGTCGCGGAGGACGTCGGCGTTGACCGGGTCCAGGCCGCTGAACGGCTCGTCGAGGAGCACCAACTGCGGGCGGGCGACGACGGTGGCGATGAACTGCACCTTCTGCGACATTCCCTTCGACAGGGCTTCGACCGGCTTGTCCGCCCAGTCCGCCAGGCCCATCCGCTCCAGCCACCCGGCGACCGCCGCCCGGCAGTCCCGGAACCCCTTCAGCTCGGCGTAGAAGCGGAGCACGTCTGCGACGGTCATCTTCTTGTACAGGCCGCGCTCCTCGGGCAGGTACGCGACCCGGTCGCTGGCCGCCTTCCAAGTCTCCTCCCCGAGGACGCGGACGTGCCCCGCGTCTGGCAGGAGGATGCGCGTGATCATGCGGAGCGTCGTGGTCTTGCCCGACCCGTTCGGGCCGATGAACCCGTAGACGGTGCCGGCCGGGACGGCCAGCGACAGGTCGTCGACGGCGGTGAACCGGCCGAACGTCTTGGTGACGCTCTCGATCTCGACGGCGCTCATTTCGCTCCCGGCGTGGGCCTAGTTGCACGGGTATTCGACGGACCTACCCCGGGATTCGCGCCGGGGTGTCGGATTTCGCAGGTCTTTCCCACCGGCCCGCAATCCCGACTACGGCCACTGTCGTACCGCGAGCCCTGCATCATGCTTGTATCAAAGGTCGCGTCGGGGTCGAGTCGCACGGTCGTCTCGTCAGGCAACTTGCCGGCACCCCGCGTGCGCCGAACTCGTCGGCGGCGGACTTGGTGGAGAGACCCGAGTGCACGTCGGCCGGGTCGAGTCCCTCACCATCGGGGAGCTGAAAGTGGACGCCCCGGTCGTGGCCCTGTCGCAGGAGAAGCGGGGCGCCCTGTCCGGCGACGAGACGCAGAGAATCCTCGGGGCCGAGGTGTTTCGGCGCCACGGGCTCACCCTCGACCCCCGAACAGGCGGGCCGTGTTCGAGGACACTCCGGAGATCAAGACGCCCTACGAGTTCGACGCGAGCAGCCTGTTCCTCACGGCCGCGGCGGAAGACTTCCGCCGGCACGCGGTGCTGAGCGTACTTCGGGAGAGCCCCGCGGCCGCGGCCCGCGTGGAGGCGGGTGACGTGATCCTCGAGGTGGACGGGAGGGCGGCCGGGGAGCTGACGCTGGATCAGGTCCGGTCGGCCCTCCGCGAGCACGGGGCCTTGCGGGTGCTGAAGCTGAGGCGGGGCGCCAAGGACGTGACGGCCCGGGTCGCCCTCAAGCGGCCGGTCTGACCTCGCCCGCTCTGGCGACGGCGGGCACGACGGGACGCACGCTGAATCGCGTCGGCTAAATCGTGCCCCCGTTACGCTGCACTGTCGGACCGCTTCCGGCAGCACGGGCACTCGCCGTCGAAACTCTTGACGACAGCCAGGGAGGAGAGGATTTCGGCCGGGGTAGGGTCGTGATCACCCGGAATGCGAACGGGTCCGGTGGGCATCGTGCCGGTACGTGACTCGGCCGACCGACCGAGTACCCGAGGTTGTCGACCGACTCCGGGACATGCGAGTCGTGGTGCATCGTGCACGCCTCCCGCTGGTCCTTCGCCTCCAGCGACTCGGGATTTCTAGTCGGGGGGCGGGCCACAACGACTGACCGCGGCTGAGAGTGTCTGAGGGGCGGCGGGTGCCGCTCCGCCTGCCGGGCCGGGCGGACGCCCGGGTCACCATCGCCCGCGTGACCGAGGTCCCGCCCTTCGCGCTGCTCGAATTGCGCTGAATCGCTCTCGCCGAATAGAGAGGTAACGCAGCCAATCATCGGTGCTGTCACGGGCCATCCACAAATCGGTAGTCCGATACCTGCTCGGCAATGAACTCGCCCACAGTCTTCGCCCCCTCCGGGAGCCGGCAAAGTACCCGGCGGAGTCGGCACATCACCCCGCGACGGAATACCCGCGACATACACTGATATTGCCTCGCACGAAAGTTCAAAACTCGTAGAAATACCACTATATCGCCCACTCTTGACTGCTACCATTACGTGATCTCTCTCGCCCCCCGTCGAGGTCCGCCCGCATGATCGCCCGCCATCCGCTCGCAGCCGCACTCGCTCTGGCCGCCCTGGGTTTGGGGCACGCCCCGGCCCGGGCCGGGTTCATCACCTTCGAGGCGGGCGGCGCCGACCCAGCCGCGGTCACACCCGTACGGGACGCCTTCCGCGCCGCCGTCGGCGGGGGTACGGTCCCCGGCCCGAACGGCTCGTTCGGCGGCCTCCGCCGGGAAATCAACTGGGACGGCGTCCCCGCGTCGGCGTCCGACCCCAACCCCCTCCCCGGCAACTTCTTCAACGTCACCTCTCCCCGCGGCGTCGTGCTCTCCACCCCGGGCACCGGCTTCCTGGTGAGCAGCAACGCCGGCGGGGCCGTCCCCACCCTGTTCGGCTTCCCGAACGACTTCCAGCCCTTCAGCCCGCAGAAGCTGTTCACGGCCGTCAACAGCAACGTCACGGACGTGACGTTCTTCGTGCCCGGAACGACCACAGTTGCCACGACCACCGCCTTCGGCGTCGTCTTCGTCGACGTCGAGGTCGCCGGCCTCACCAAGCTCGAGTTCTTCGACGGGGACGACAACCTGATCTTCAGCCGCGGCGCGCTGGTCAGCGGGAACCAGGGGCTGAGCTTCCTCGGCGCCGTGGCCGGCTCCGGGGAGCGGATCGGCCGCGTCCGGATCACCTCGGGCCTCAACACGATCGTCGCCAACGGCCAACTCGGGAACCCGAACGATGATGTCGTCGTGATGGACGACTTCCTCTACGCCGAACCCGGGGTGGCCGCCGTCCCCGAGCCGGCGAGCCTGACGCTCGCCGCCGTCGGGGCGGTCGGCCTGCTGGCCGGCGCCCGCCGCCGCAAGGGCGGGACAGCGGAGGCCTGATGAACCGGGAGCCGGACGATTCTCGCGGGATCGGGGAACCGGCCTGCGGACGCACTGTCTACCCCGGCCAGCCGTCGCGGGTATCGAATCCCTCTGCCACACGGATGAGTCGACACCGAAGAACAGGATGTCTTCCAGGTTGGCCGCACCGTCCGGGGCGAAGATGACCGACGGGTCGAACGGACCGGCGGAAATCATGATGTCGCCGTCCCCCATGCGGCCCGCCGCCGGGGGACAACGACGTGTGTCACAGTCTGCTCTGCGTGCTGCCCGCGCGACCGGCGGGCGCGACAGGCTCGGGTTCGAGCCGGGTGTCCCGGGCCAGACTATTTAGCGGGCTCGTGGCACCAACCTCCAGCGGCCTCGGCCCGGCGCGGGTCGCACCCGGATCGTACGCGGCCGCCCCCCATTTCATAGGCTCCGGGTGCCGAACCCGACGTGACGACTATTTAGCGGGGCGGCCACGCGGCCGCGAACCCGACATCTACGGAGCTCTCCAGCCCGCCGGCCGCCGCGGTGAGCGTCCCGACCGATTGCCCCTCGCCGGCCTCGCACTCGCCCGACAGGTCCACCCACTCCTCGGGGGCGTCGCCCTCGTACACCTTCCGCCCGTCGAGCCACAACTCCAGCCGCCCGCCCGGCTGGGCCGGCGCGCGGACGCGGCTCTCCCACCGCACCGGGCCCGGGGCCGACCGGCGTGACGAATCGGCGGCGGAGCCCGTTCTGCGAGTCAGACACCGCCCGGCTCGAGCAGGCGGTGTGACGGACCGACGCGCGCAAGAGTCCGCTCCGTCAGCGCTTGGTCGGTGGGGTGGCGGGCCGCGACCGGTTTTGTCGCGGGGACCTGCCGCGCAGCGTATTCTCGGCGGCACGGCCGACGTCACTCAACTCTTGGACGCGGCCGAGTTGCTCCCGCTCGTCTCCGACGGATTGCGAAAACTAGCTGCCGCGCGGATGTCCGGAAGGCGGCAAGAACGCGAATAGACTGGCGGACGCCAGATGTGGACGCCCGCCCGACGGGAGGTTCGCCGATGGTTGACGGGTCAGTCACGGGGTGGATCGGTCGGTTGAAGGCCGGCGACTCGGATGCCGCAAGCCAATTGTGGAACACCTACTTCGGACGGCTAGTGAGAATCGCCCGCCTCCGACTTCGCGGCGCCTCTCGCCGCGTCGCGGACGACGAGGACGCGGCCCTCAGCGCCTTCAAGAGCTTTTGCGCAGCGGCCGTCGATGGACGATTCCCCCACCTCGCAGACAGGAACACGCTCTGGCCGCTTCTGGCCGCTCTCACACGTCACAAGTGCATCGACATCGTCCGCAAGGAAGCCCGGCGCAAGCGCGGCGGTGGCTGGGGACGCATCGAGTCACTCGACGACGTCCTGACTGACGAACCGTCGCCCGCGACGGCCGCCGAACTCACCGACGAGTGGAATCACCTGCTCGACCGGCTCGACGCCAGCGGCGACCCGGACCTGCGCGCGATCGCCCTCGCCCGGTTGAATGACGCGCGGCCCGCAGAGATTGCGAAGCAACTGGGCTGCACGCGCCGCACCGTGGAACGGAAGCTCGCGCTGATCGCCCGGCTTTGGGACAACGGGGGGGCGGGATGAGCGCCACGCGCTTCGACGAACTTTCCGTGACCGTGATGCGGGTGATCAACGACCGGTGCAATCAGTTCGAAGCCGCCCTGCGCGCCGGCGGCAGCCCGGTACCCGAGGAGTTCCTGAGCGGCCTCGACCCCGACGCCCGGGCGGCCCTGCTCGTCGAACTCGGCGCGATCGATGCGGAGTTCCACGCCGCCGGCGCGTCCGGCGACGTGCCGCGCACGCTTGGCGAGTACACGATCGTCGAGCGCGTCGGCGGGGGCGGCATGGGAACGGTCTTCCTGGCGCGGCACAAGTTGCTCGACCGGCGGGCGGCCTTGAAAGTCATGTCCCCCGCACTGGCCGACTCGCCTGTCGCCCGCGACCGCTTTCGGCGCGAGATCCGCCTGGCGGGGCAACTTTCGCACCCGAATCTCGTCGCCGTCCACGACGCCGCCCAAGACGGCGGCATCCTTTATCTGGTGACCGAGTACGTCGACGGCGTCGACCTCTCTTCCCTCATCCGCCGCGACGGCCCCCTACCTGCCGCGCGAGCCGTGGACTCCGTCATCCAGGCCGCGCGCGGCCTGGGACACGCTCACGCGTGCGGCATCATCCACCGGGACGTGAAGCCGGCGAACCTGATCCTGGGCGACGACGGAGTCGTGCGCGTCCTCGACCTCGGGCTGGCGCGGGCGACCGATCCGCAGCTCGAAAGAACCTCCGAGATCACGCGGACCGGCGAGTTGTTGGGCACACCGGCGTATGCCGCCCCCGAACAAATACGGTCTCCGGCCGCCGCCGACGTCCGGGCGGATGTGTACGGCCTGGGAGGCGTGCTGCACTACCTGCTGTGCGGAGAACCGGTGAAGGGTTCCTCGTTTTCCCGCCGCATACCGCCCCGCCTCGCCCGCGTACTCCGAAGCATGCTCGCCGGCAATCCCGAAGACCGCCCGGATTCGATGGAAGCGGTGATCGCGGCTCTACTGGCGGCCACGCGGCGCCCGCGGCGCTGGCAATGGACTGCCCGAATCGGGGTTGTGGCCGCCGCGATCGCGCTGAGTGCCGTGGCCGCGTGGCCTCATCCGCCCAAGGTCGAAGGGCCGCCGGCCGGTGCGGCGGTTGACCCCGTAGCGACCGCGACTGCCGTCGCCGACATGCCGGTGTCTGACCCCGCCGACTATCAGCGGCGGTGGGCGAAGGCGCTCGGCTTGCCGGTAGAGTTCAAGAACGACTTCGGGATCGAGTTCATCCTCGTCCCGCCGGGCCGGTACCGCATCGGCGACCCCGGCGACCACGGTCCCGTGGTCAATGTCTACTGGGCGTACTACGCGTCGAAGACCGAAGTCACGATCCGACAGTTGCGGGCCCTCACCGGCCGGGGTCCGTTACTCACCTACGCGGAACGTACGGGGGCGGCCGGTCGCCGGGTCGCGTACGGGAAACGGAACGGCGAGTGGGCGGTCGGGGCCGGGCGGCGCTGGGACGACGCCGGGCCGGAGTTCGCGCTCGACCCGGACTTCCCGGCCATCAACCTGACCTGGGACGACTGCGTCGAGATCGCCCGGGTGATGACCCAGCGGGCGAGCGACGGTCGGGTGTACCGGCTGGCGACGGAGGCGGAGTGGGAGCACGCGTGCCGGGGCGGTCGCGACACGACCTGGTGCCACGGCAACGAGGCGGGGGAAGCGCTCGGCCTTCACGCCGTATTCGACCGGAACGACCCCGCCGCCGTCGTTCCCGCACGGCGGGCGAACGGCTGGGGCCTGTGCGACATGCACGGGAACCTGCAAGAGTGGGTCGGAAACGCCGCCTCCGGGCTGCCCGGTCCGGTGTTGGCCAACGAGCGTGTGATGCGGGGCGGTAAGTTCAACGACAAGCCACCGGGTATACGCAGCGCGGCGCGAGTCTGGGAACCCCGGACCAAACCACTGGGTGGGCTACGACTGGTCTGCATGGTAGGGGACTGAGGGCCCGTCACGCCGTACCGCGAGGCGATGCCGTGATCAGGAACCTGCCCCGCCCCGTCCGGAAGCGTCTGACCAACTAAGCCGAGGCACCGTTCTCGAAGACTTCGAACTCCGGCCGGGTGATTACCAGGTAGCGAGTCTCCGTTGCCGCCACGACGGCGCGCCGGTCGCGAGGCGAGCGAAGTCACCCCACATCTCGCGAAACAAACTCGCCGAAAAATGTCGCACCGCCGAGCTGGCTGTCGAGTCACGGGCGAGGGGCGGCTAGAACCGCCCCCGGTGCACACCGCACCAACCTCACAAGGAGTGCCGACATGGCCAACACAATCAAGTCCAACCGGTTTACCCCGACTTTGGAGGGGCTCGAATCACGGGAAGTGCCGGCTACGCTCAACTGGACTTGTGGCTCTGGAAATGACACGGTCTACATCCACGATGACGGCGACGGCAATGTCTCCTTCGCTGTGAATGGCAATTGGATCGGAGGGTCGGGGGGGTGGCATAACGTCACCACGTTTAATCTCAACACCGGGGGTGGACACGACACCGTCATCTATTTCCAATATGCGGGCGATCAGACCCACCCCGGGTCTGGAGCCCACAACGGCGTGCGTGAAAGCAATCTGGACCTGAACGTGAACCTTGGGTCAGGTTCCGACTACTTCCGGGCGGATATTCTGGGCGATATCGGTGCGAATAAGATTCTGGACATTGACGTGAATGGAGGGTCAGGAGGTGACTTGCTGTGGGCCTTCGCAGGTTACGAATGGGATGGAGGTCCGGATCGCGACGTCGACGTCCAGCAGGGGGCGACACTGAGGATCGATTTGGATGGTGATGGTGGCAACGACACAATGGGCAGCTTTTATGACGGCGAACTAGATGGTGTGCTCGATCTGTATTTCCGGGGAGATGCCGGCAATGACACTCTCTGGCGTGACGTCAACTTCCAACCTGGCAGCACCGGGAACTGGTTCTGGCGTTACTGGTCGGTTGGGACGAAACACCTGTCGTGAGGTGGGATTGACTTGGTCTCGTGTATAAGTAACTCCATGTGGGTTCGGCGGAGAGACAGAGATCCACCACCTAGTGGTGTTCTTTGTCTCTTCGTGTTGTTCCGGCTCTGTTGAACCTATCGAGGCGGTGACGGCGAGGAGCATGAGGTTGTGGGTCAGCACCCGGAGGCGGCACTCCCGCTCGCGGGCTTCGTCGGCCTTCCCGTACAGCTGTAGTTTCCGCGACTTCCTGTATGTGAGCGTCTGATCGGCGGGGCGTAGACGAGAGCCGGCCCGTCCGGGACGATGGCGTTACCACCCGACCAACGCCCGCGGACGGAACCGGCCATGCCATCATCGCACCCACTGCCCCCGTCGTGCCACTGGTTTTCCCGCGTCGCGTCGGCCCTCGACCCGCGGTCCGCCCCGCGCCTGGCGTGGCTCCTCGTCGGGGTCGTCCTGGCCCGCGGCCGGCGAACTGTCACGAGTTGGATCCGGACCAACGTCCGGGCGTTCCACCTGTGCCTCTCGACCTGCTCCCGAACCGCGGCGTGGGCGTGGAACCGGGACGAGGGCGGGCTGGTCGGGCATCGGTCCGCCTCACCGTAGGACGACGGGTCCCGGCCCGGGCGAGCTCGCCCCAGGATGGCCCGGCCCTGGCGACGGCCTCACATTCCGCAGGTCGTACT
>Ga0247822_10003390_pt1 | contig 10405 bp, 2 predicted proteins | sample 13C_Cellulose_Da_FD_192423 | JGI IMG/M metagenome (GOLD analysis project Ga0247822, IMG submission 192423) | Soil microbial communities from agricultural site in Penn Yan, New York, United States - 13C_Cellulose_Day30 | ecosystem: Environmental > Terrestrial > Soil > Agricultural land | place... | reverse complement strand
CTGGGTCGCCCACGCCCGCCCGGCCGCCGACCGCCCCGCCGCCGCGCCGCCGACGCTGCTCCGCAGCGCCGCCCGCCGCCTCCTCCTCGAGGCCGAGGGCGACGCGGTCATGCTCCACGCCGACCATCTGGGCAACCTCGACCTCGCCACCGACGGCGCCGGCGGCGAGCGCGGCCGCCGCCGCTACGTCGTGCCGGCCGGCACCAGCCTGACCACCGGCTATGTCGACGAGTACGGCTTCACCGGCCAGGAGGAGATCGCCAGTCTGGGTCTCGTCCGCTTCCAGTACCGGTGGCTCGACCCGCTCACGCTGCGCTGGACCCAGCCCGATCCCTTGTTCGAGCACCTCGAGGCGCTATCGGCGCCGCACGCCGGCGAGCTGGCGGCTCGCTATGCCTACGTCGGCAATGACCTCGTCAATGCCACGGACCCGACGGGGCTCAGCAAGTACGAGCTCCACATCATATCTCACAGCACGTCGTCGTCGCCGCACAGCAGGCGGGGGGGCAACGGCAAATGGGGCCACGTTTCCGTGGAGCTCCACGGCGAGAGCGACGGCAAAAAGGAGGTGCTGCACGTCGGCTTGTACCCCAAGGAGAACGTGGAATCGTCCCAGATCGCGAAGCTGCTGGGAACGGCGGGCGAGGTGAGGGACGAAGAAAAACCGATGTCGGGCTCGAGGCTCATCGTCGAACTCACCGACAAGCAGTGGAAAGCGCTCGGCGCTTACATCACGAATGCCCAGAACGGGCCACCCAAGTACGCCGGGCTCAAGAACAACTGCGGCCACTTCGCGTGCCAGGTCGCCGGCGAGGCTGGTCGGCTGATCGAGGCGGACGTCCAGCCAGGGACCACCGACAGGCGAGTCAACCTGCTCAAAAACCTGGGGCGCCGCGCCCGCAACTGGCTCGGCTTCCTCGGTCCGTGGTCCCTCCACCGCTACATCACGAAGCGCGCGCTCAAGCCCAACAAATATCCGCTGCCGCCGGGTGTCCAGGCGCTTCCCGACCTCTGACCTCCTTCCCACCAAACCCATGCGCACCACTCAGCTCTTCATTCTCCTCGTTATCCTCGCCGCTCTCGTCGCCTGCGGCGGCGACTCGAGCCCGGCCTGCGCCGACGGCGAGGCCGGCTGCGCCTGCCGGGTCGACGACACCTGCGCCGACGGCCTGGCCTGCGACCTGGCCACACGCCAGTGCGAGACCACGCGCGAGGTCGCGCTGCCCGCGCTCGACCCCGCCGCGCGCGCCTGCGAGATCCTGCTCGCCGACGATGGCGCCCGGGTCGTCACCGCGCGCTTCGACGGCAGCGTCACCGGCGAGTCGATCCGCCAGGCGCCGCGTACCGCGCTCGCGTTCCACGCCAACGAGGACCGCGCCATCGCTTCCAGCGCCGTCCGCGCCGTGCTCGCCGGCGCCGGCGGCATGACCGTGGCCCGCACCCGCTGCTTCGACCGCGACGGCCGCGCCCTCGCCGGGCGCTAGCCACTCGAGGACCCATGCCCACGCGCCCGTCGATCCGCCCCGCGTTCGCGCTCACCCTGGCCCTCACCGCCGTCGCCGCCCTCGCCGCCCTCGGGGCCTGCGGCGACACCCCGCCCGGAGGCGCCACCTCCGACTGCCCGCCAGGGAGCCTGGGCTGTGTCTGCGCCAGCGGCGACACCTGCGGGACCCTGAGCAACGGCGAGGCGCTCCGCTGCATGGACGGCGCCTGCGTCCCCATGACCTGCGCGCCCGGCACGCCCGGCTGTGTGTGCCGCGGTGGCGTCGACTGCGATGACGCCGGCGATGAATGCAAGCTCGGCATCTGCAAGCCCGTCGACTGCGCCGCCGGCACCGCGAGCTGCGACTGCCTGCTCGGCGAGTGCGGCGCGGCCCTGTACTGCGACCTCTCGCTGGGCGGCGGCACCTGCGTCGACGGCACCGGCTTCCCCGGCGGCCCCTGCCCGGCCAACGGCCTGTGCCACAACCAGAGCCGCTGCGATCGCGCGCTCGACGTCTGCGTCCACTGCGAGCTGGGCAGCCAGGGCTGCGCGCCCGACCGCGGCGTGTGCAACCCCGGCCTGGTCTACGCGGTCGGTCGCTGCTACGCCCCCGACGACGTCCCGCCCGGCGCGCCCGAGTGCTACACCCGCTGCACCGCCGACGTCCACACCGAGGACGGCGTGCTGGTGTGCGACCCCGAGGGCTTCCTGGCCGGGTGCCTGCCCGGGCTCACCTGCGACCGCGGCTCGTGCGTGCCGGCCGGCGAGACCCGACCGTCCTGCAGCGACGACAACGAGTGCCCCGATCACCAGCGCTGCCTCGCCGACGGCCACTGCTACTCGAACTGCGACAGCCACACCGACTGCGCGCCCGGCCGGTCCTGCCACGACCACGTGTGCCGCCTGCCGTGCACGGCCAGCGCGCCGCCCGGCCAGGGCTGCCCGGCCAGCTTCCGGTGCGACATGGAGGACGGCCAGAGCGGCTACTGCGTGCCGCTCCCCGCCGAGCCACCGCCGGTACCGCCGGGCTCGGGCGCGACCTACCGGCTCAGCGCCTCGACCGTCACCTTCACCCACCTCGAGCCCACCGCGACGGTCCGTATCGTGAGCGAGAGCCCGGTGGCCGAGCGCTTCACCGTCACCCGGGCCTGGCACCGCGCCTACGATCGCCAGGGCGCGCAGATCGTCGACCCCCGCGCGGAGGCCGAGCCGCTGTGGTTCCTCGGCCTGACCAGCCCCGGCGCCACCACGCTGCCCGGCGGCGGGCTCGAGGTCCTCGCCGGCGCCAGCTGCGGCGAGGCGTGCCCGACCCTGTCCGTGACCCGGACCGGCGCGCTGCCCGACGGCTGGGCTCGGTTCGAGGGCGCCATCGAGATCACCAGCCCGACCCTCGGCGTGCAGTCCCTCACCGTGACCTACCAGGCCGCGGTCGACGGCCGGTGGACCGGCACCATGTACTACTTCGCGTCGTTCCCCGACGTCGGCCTGGCCGCGTGGCGGCAGAGCGGCCGCCAGAACGCCGACGACGTCGGCAACGCGCTCATCGCCCAGTGGACCGCCTATCGCAACGGCCGGCTCCGCCTCGCCGAGCTGCAGGCGGTGCTGAACGCCACCGCGACCGGCTCGTGGGCGTGGCCGTCGACGGTGGCCGCGTGCGCGGGCGTGGCCCCGAGCGGCGCCTGCTACCTGTTCGACGGCGCCATCGGGGTCAAGGTCTACGCCGACAACCGGGTCGCCACCCCGATCCCGACCGGCGTCACCCCGTATCCCGTCGCGATCAACCTGCGGGCCGATGCGCCCGACGAGTCGGGCCACGCCGTCTTCCGCGGCACCATCGACAGCGCGGTCGCGCTCCACTACGGCGGCCGGCCGCAGGTCGAGCTGACCTTCGCCCACCGCCCCGACGATCTCGCCCGCTGCGCCGCCGACGGCGTGCCCGGCGACTGCGTCACGTTCCTCGCCGATCTCCGCGCCGACATCGTGGTCGGCGCCCGTCAGCCGGCCACCAACGGGACCTGCCCCGCCGGCCTGACCCTGGCGCGCCAGCCATGGCTGGTGCCCGGCTTCGTCGCCGACACCCGCGCCGGCTTCCGCGAGGAGTGCCGCGAGCCGACGGTGCCCTACGCCGCCGGCGATCCGCGCAACGCCAACCTCACCGCCGGCAACCCGGTCGCCGACGGGCGGTCGCTGCGCCGCGAGCTCCGCCTGGTCGACGGCGCCATGATCAACCAGCAGCAGCTCCTGGTCCTGTTCGAGGAGACGGTGGCGTCCAGCCTCCGCGGTCCGCCGGTGACGACCTACGGCTACATGCTGCTCGAGCGCAGCCACCAGCCGGTCGCCACCGAGGAGCTGGTGACCGCGTCGGTGGGCACCAGCACCCGCGGCGTCACCGGGCCGCTGCCCGGCCGCGCCACCTGCGACCGCGCGCTGGCGCAGGCCCAGGCCAACCTGCCGGCCGGCCAGTCGCTTCCCGCCGGGCTGTCGGACGCCGACCGCGCGACGCTGATGCTCACCGGTCGCCTGCCCGGCGCCACGCCGCCGCTGGCCACCGGCGTCCACTACCTGTGCGTCGACACCGGCCGCATCGACGGCGGCGCCGGCGACACCGGCGCGCCCGGCAGCGTGCGGCTGGCGTGCCCGGCCACCAGCAACGTGCGCTACTTCGTCCTGCCGCCGAGCTTCACCCAGGCCGCGGTCGCCGCCTTGCCCTGCCAGCAGGACGGCACCTGTGGCGTCCAGCTCGAGGCGTGGGTGGCGTCGAGCATGCCGGTCACGCTCGACCCGGTGTGGTCGTGCGCCGATGCCTCGGCGCTCACCTGCAGCGCCAACCGCCACGATCTGCGCGAGGGCAAGACCTTCTACGCGCCCGGCCCGGCGGTGTGGGTGCCGCTGCACGCCGCGATCGAGGACGCCTTCCGCTACAAGCTCCAGTTCCGGGCCGCCGGCGACCACTCGGTCGGGTTCGCGCCGGCGCGGTGCGTCGGCAGCGGCGCGCTCACCCCCTACTGCTACGACGCCGCCCAGATCGAGGCGACCGCCGACCGCGTCGACTGTCTGCTCGCGACCTACGCCGCGCACACCGGCGACTGGGCGGCCGAGCCGTGGGCGGCGACGCGCGCCTTCTTGACCCGCAGCCTGAGCGTGGTGACCACCGGCGGCGTCGAGACCGATGGCTTCGAGCGCCTCCACACCGAGCTCCTGACCATGCTGGGCGACGACGCCATGGCCCGCGCCCTCAGCTCGCGCTTCGACCTCGCCTCGGCCAACGGCGCCGGCTTCTTCGGCTCGCAGTTCGAGCCGGGCGGCATCGATGTCGCCGGCATCGCCGGCTACGAGATGAAGGCGCTGTACCAGGCGGTCCAGTACTACCAGCTCACCACCGAGCGCTTCTTCACCAAGGTCGCGCCCGTGGTGTTCGCGGCGATCGCCGCCGGCGACGTCGGCCCCGGCCACGTGGTCAGCCCGGCCATGGTCTCGACCTACCTCGAGCGGCTGATCGGCAGCTCGGCCAAGCGGGCGGCGGCGTGGAGCTACATCGCCGAGCGCTACCGAGGCTTCAACCGCGCCGACCTGGCCCGCTCGGTCATGCAGCGGGCGTACATGGGCACGTACCTCGAGTCGGCGCTGCTGTCGCGGCTGATGCTCGATCTCGTCGCCGCCAACGACTCGACCAACCGCGACCAGATCGTCGCCATCCTGGACCGCGCCCAGCACCAGTACGACGCCGCGCTGGCGCGCATGCGCGAGGTCTTCGAGCGGATCTCCACCGCCGGCGACCGCTTCGGCTTCTCCCCCGACTACATCCCGTTCCCGGCCCTCGACGACAACGACAGCCGGTACAGCAACGCGTTCGAGGCCGTGCTGGCCCTGGCCCGCATGCGCGCCGAGACCGCCCGGCAGTTCGAGGAGGACGCGATCCAGTCGAGCCGCGCCTTCGAGACCAACGAGGCCGCGTTCCAGTCCGAGCTGGTCCAGATCCGGGTCGCCAAGGAGGCCCGCCTGGCCGAGCTGTGCGGCTCGTTCGACGGCAACGACGGCCGGGTCCACCCGGCGATCCGGCGCTACGCCTACCTCTCGGATCGCACCGCCTTGATCGGCGACCCGTGCGGGTTCGTGGGGACCGGCGAGATCCACGCCCGGATCAACGAGCTCGCGCTGCTCAAGTCGGAGATCGCGGAGCTCCGCCGCCGCATCCAGCACATCGTCCACCGCATCGATCTCGAGGATCAGCGGGTCGCCGGCCAGTGCCAGCGCCTGGCCACGCTGCGCGACTTCCAGATCGGCGAGGGCAACCGCCGCCGGACCCTCCAGGTGTCGATCTCCGAGATGGAAAATACGGTCTCGCTCGTCGAGCGGGCGGTCGGCTATGCCGGCCAGGTCGCGTCGATGACGCAGTGCACGGCGATCGACTGTGCGGCCGTGCCCGGCCGGATCGGCGGATACCTCGCGGCCGCCGCGCTCGGAGAGCTCACGATCGGAGCGATCCAGACCGACATCATCGATGCCCGGGATCAGCTCGAGGTCTCGCACCTCGCCGACCTGCGCGCCCAGCTCGACTCCGAGTGTGAGGCCCTCCAGATCGACGTCATCCCGGTGATCGCCGACCTGGCCGAGTCGATGACCCAGCTCGACCACGACGTCCACCAGACCCTCCTCCGCATCAAGATGGAGCTCGACACGCTGACCGCGCTCCGCCTCGAGGCCCGCCGGCTCGAGCAGGAGGAGGCCGACGCCGAGCAGCTGGCCATCGACGTCGAGGCCGCGCGCAGCGATCCCAACGTCCGGGTCTACACCAACACCGCGATGCTCAACGCCGATCGCAGCTTCAACCGGGCCCTCGAGTACGCCTACCGCGCGACCCGGCTGCTCGAGTACTACAAGAGCGCGAGCTACGCCCACGCCGACGAGCTGTACCTCATCCGCATGGTCACGCACGGCGAGTACAACCTCAGCAACTACCTCGACGAGCTCGAAGACGACTACGAGGCGTTCCGCGCCGAGTTCCACAACCGGTCGCAGCGCGCGGTCCGGCTATCGCTGGCCAACGACATCCTGCGCATCCCGACCCTGGCCGAGGACGGCCGGCCGCTGTCCGTCAACGAGCGCAGCGCGCTCCTGCGCGAGCACCTCATGGATCCGCGCCGCCTCGACGCCCGCGGGCGCCGCACCTTCGAGCTGCGCACCACGCTCGAGCAGTTCGCGCCGTGCACCTTCGGCCACCAGATCAACTACGTCGAGATCATGTTGTCGGGCGCCAACCTCGGCGACCCCAACGCCAGCGTGATGCTGTGGCAAGACGGCACCGGCGTCATCCAGCGCCCCGACCAGGGCCAGAACTTCCACCGCCTGCCTCCGGCGCTCGTCGTCGCCACGCCGCGCCGCGATCTCGACACCGCGTTCGAGCCGAGCGTGTACCGCAACGTCGGGATGCGCGAGCGCCCGCTGGTCAACACGTCGTGGCGCCTGGTCTTCGACGAGCTGCACCCGCAGAACCGCGACATCCGGTTCGAGGACCTCAACGACATCTTCCTCTACATCTACTACACCGACTTCACCAATCCGCAGGCATGCCGATGATGACCGCCGGCAAGGCCCCGTGGGCCGTCCTCGTCGTCGCCGCGCTGGCCGCGTGCGGCGCTCCTCCCGACCAGGCGGCCGCCGTCGACGCCGCGGCCGCCGACGACGACGCCGCCGCCACGGTCGACGCCGCGTGCGCGCCCGACGGCTGCCCGCCGCCGAGCTGCGCCGACCTCCAGGCCACGGGCGCCTGCCCCGAGCACCGCGTGTGCGAGGACACCGCGCAGGGCGGAGCCTGCCGCGAGGCCTGCGACCCCGACTACCGCTTCGACGCGGCGACCGGCCTGTGCGCACCGTGCGAGCTGCCCGGCTGCGCGCCGCCGCCGACCTGCGCGCCCGAGGTGCCCGGCAGCATCGCCGCCCAGTGCGAGGCCGAGCATCGCGCCTGCGCCGACGGCGCGTGCGGGGCGTGCCTCGACGGCTACCGGGTCGAGCCGCCCGAGCCGGCGTGCGTGCGCGACTGCACCGCCACCCAGTGCGCCGCCGGCCACCACCCCGAGCGCCAGGGCGACACCTGCGCCTGCATCGAGAACACCTGCCCGCCCGGCGAGGCGCAGGTCCAGGGCGTCGAGCCGTTCCGCTGCACCGGCGCCGCCGGGGTGCCGGCGTGCGAGCTCACCTGCCTGGTCCAGAACGGCGAGGTCGACGTCTACCCGGTGACCGCCGCCGACGGCGAGTGCGTGTGCCGCACCGCGCCCGGCTACTACTGGTCGTCGACCCATCACGCGGCCCGCCGCTGCGACAACGACGGCGACGGCTGGATCAACCGCAGCGCATGGGCGGCCTACGAGGCCGAGGATCCGACGGTTCGCGCCATCGCCGAGGCCGGGTGCGGGCTGGCCCGGGCCGACCGCATCTCGCTGGTCAACGAGTACGGCCAGGAACAGACCCTGTACGTGTGCGCCACCGGCCTCGCCACCGCGCCGTGCCAGGCCAGCGACGGCGGCTCGTCGTGGCTGCCGCTGGTCGAGCCCGACGGCAACGACAGCCAGCAGGTGGTGGACGCCACCCCGGCGGTGACCCCGGCCGTGGGCTCGCGCCGGCTGTTGGCCCGCGAGCTGAACGCGGTCACCAAGGCCTGCACCACCCGCACCGCCGACTACGACGGCGACACCCGGGCCGACGTGGCCCAGTCGCAGGAGCCGCGCGCGTCGGCCAACCGCGCCGATCGCTGGTCGCAGGTCGCGTACTTCGTCGAGCTCCACACCGGCGTCTTCGTTCCGCCCGGGCCCGAGGAGGCCGCCGGCCGCTTCGTCATCACCGAGCGGTCGCGGTGCGACGCCGGGTTCCCGATGGGCTACGCCGAGGGCGCCGACCCGTGGTGGCGCGAGTGCTCGCGCCAGCGCGACGCCCGGTGGATCGAGGGGCTGGACGAGCCCGGCTTCGACTTCGCCCGGTGGACCGAGCGCGGCGATCCCGTCGTCGCGCCGCCGCCGATCGCGGCGAGCCCGAGCCCGGGCGAGCCCACGGCGCCCCACGGGCTGTGCAGCGCGGCCACGCCGTGGTCGGGGCCGTGGCGGGGCATGACCCACCACAGCCAGTTCAAGTGCGTCGTCATCGACGACGCCGCCACCGCGCCGTCGTTCGCCCAGCCGACCGCCGCGTTCGCGACCCAGGACGGCTTCCTCGACTTCCAGGAGTGCGCGGCCGAGCCCGAGGTCCCGGGCGCGCCGCCGGCGTTCCGCTGCGCCCCGGCGCCCGCGGTGGCGCCCGAGGTCGGCTGGGCCGCGGTGCGCTACCGGACGACGCCGGTGGCGCCCGGGCAGCCGCCGCTCAACGAGGTCGCCGCCTGCGTCGACGAGACCATGTGGCGCGCCAGCACGCCGTCCCTGTGCCCGGCCGACACCCCGACCCTGCCCGACGGCCTGCCCGAGCAGGTCGCCGACCCCGCCCGCTTCGGCGAGCTGCTGTGCGCGTGTGATCCTCGTCATCCCACCCACAGCCCGCTGCTCGACGATCCCGTCGACGACGCGTTCTTCGATCGGAACTGCGACGGCGTCGACGGCGAGGCCGACCGCATGATCTTCGTCGCCGCCGACGGCGCCGACGCACCCGGCTGCGGCACCCGCGAGGCGCCGTGCCGGACCATCGGCCGCGGGCTCGAGCTGGCCACCCCGGCGCGCCCGATCGTGGCGGTGTCGGAGGGCGTGTACGCCGAGCGCGTGGTCCTGCGCGACGGCGTCGCGGTCCACGGCGGCTACAGCCGGGCCAACGGCTGGGCGCGCGGCGACGGGTACGTCAGCCGCATCGAGGGGGCGGCCGCGCTCCAGCAAGCCGAGGGCACCCAGTACGTCGAGAGCGTGGTCGCGACCAACCTCGCGTCGGCCACCCTCGATCGCTTCACCATCCACACCGCGGCGCGCCCCGATCGACCGGGCGCGTCGGTCTACGGGGTGCGCGTGGTCTCGTCGCAGGTCACGCTGCGCCACCTGGTGATCACGACCGGGGCGGGGACCGCGGGCAGCCCGGGTGGCGCGGGCGCGACCGGCGCGAACGGCCAGACCGGCAACGCGGCGAGCGGCCGGATCGGCGGCTGGGCCAAGAGCAACCCGGCGTGCGACGACAGCACGAGCCGGAGCGCCGCCGGCGGTCGCGGTGGCACCGACGGCGTCTCGTGGGCCTGCGGCACCGGGAGCTCGGGCGGCGGTGGGGACGGCGGTGACACGTGCAAACCGGGCGGCAACGGCGGTGGGTCGCCCTCGTGCGGCTCGGGGGGCCGAGACGGTGGCACCGGCGGGAGCTGCGACCTGGCCGCCAACGGGACCCCCTTGCTGGTCGCGACGGGGGCGGGCTCGGTCGTCGGCGCGGTGTGGCGTGGCGACACTGGCGCCGGCGGAGGCAACTCGGGTACCAACGGCCGCGGCGGCGCCGGGGGCGGCGGCGGCGGTGCCGGCGACGCCGTGGCGTTCGGCAATGGCGGCGATGGCGGCGGCGGCGGCGGCGGCGGTACCGGCGGATGTGGCGGCGGACCGGGCGGCGGCGGCCAGGCCGGCGGCGCGTCGATCGGGCTCGTCGCGATCGACGCGACCCCGACCGTCGTCGACGTCGCCGTGACCGCGGGCAACGGCGGCAAGGGCGGCAATGGCGGTAGCGGCGGCCTCGGCGGCATCGGCGGCGCTGGCGGCAACGGCGCCAACGGCGGTGGCGGCTCGGGCAGCGGGGTCTCGGGGTCCGGCAAGGGCGGCAAGGGTGGCAAGGGCGGCGATGGCGGCCGCGGCGCCGGGGGCCAAGGCGGCCCGGGCGGCCCGAGCATCGGCGTGCTGGTGTGCAGGTCGTCCTTGAGCGGTACCCCGGCGGCAGCGGCCGGATCGGCCGGCGCGCCCTGCAGGCCGTTCGGGGCCCCGC
>Ga0247822_10003389_pt1 | contig 10405 bp, 9 predicted proteins | sample 13C_Cellulose_Da_FD_192423 | JGI IMG/M metagenome (GOLD analysis project Ga0247822, IMG submission 192423) | Soil microbial communities from agricultural site in Penn Yan, New York, United States - 13C_Cellulose_Day30 | ecosystem: Environmental > Terrestrial > Soil > Agricultural land | place... | reverse complement strand
ATGGCGGCGCCCGCGACGCCGGCTGCGATGGGGTCGATGCTGTTGCTTGCCGAAAGCGGGCAACAGAGCGAAACGACCGACAATGACCGCCGCCCCGTCACCACGACGCCGCCCCGGCGGACCGTCACCTCGGGACGCAAGCCGCGCAAGACCGCGCCGCCGCACCTTCCCGGCCTGCTCATCGGCAGCGACCGCGCGCTCGAATAGCGTCTGACCTCCGGGCGCCTCGGCGCCCGACGCCTATTGCGGCCGAGCGTTTTACGCGCGGCCGGACGACCGCCCCTGCGGTCCGCCCCTTCATCATATCCCAAGGAAATCCGCTATGTTCGGCAGCATTGCCAAGAGCCTGTTCGGCTCGTCCAACGACCGTTACGTCAATTCGATCCGCAAGATCGTCGACAAGGTCAATGCCTTCGAACCGACGATGCAGTCGTTCGACGATGCCACGCTGCAGGCGCAGACCCAGAAATTCCGCGACCGGCTCGAAGCCGGCGAGACGCTCGACGACATCCTGCCCGAAGCCTTTGCCACGGTGCGCGAGGCGGCGGTCCGCACGCTCGGCATGCGCCACTTCGACGTCCAGTTGGTCGGCGGCGTCGTCCTCCACCGCGGCGAGATCGCCGAAATGGCGACCGGCGAAGGCAAGACGCTGATGGCGACGCTGCCCTGCTATCTCAACGCGCTCGAGGGCAAGGGCGTCCACGTCGTGACCGTCAACGACTATCTGGCGACGCGCGATGCCGAATGGATGGGCACCGTCTACAGCTTCCTCGGCCTGACCACCGGGATCATCGTCCCCAACCTCAACGAGATGCAGCGCCGCGACGCCTATAACAGCGACATCACCTATGCGACGAACAACGAACTCGGCTTCGATTATCTGCGCGACAATATGAAGTTCGACCGCCAGCAGATGGTCCACCGGACCTTCAACTTCGGCATTGTCGACGAGGTCGATTCGATCCTGATCGACGAGGCGCGCACGCCGCTGATTATCTCGGGTCCGACCGACGACAAGTCCGAACTCTATATCCGCGTCAACGAGGTGGTCCACCAGCTCGTCGAGGACGACTATGAAAAGGACGAAAAGTCCAAGTCGATCAGCCTGACCGAGGACGGCACCGAGCATGTCGAGCGCCTGCTCGAGGCCGCGGGCCTGCTCCAGGGCAGCAACCTCTACGACATCGAAAACACCCAGGTCGTCCATCACGTCAATCAGGCGCTGAAGGCGATCATCATGTTCCGCATCGACACCGACTATATCGTCAAGGACGGCAAGGTCGTGATCATCGACGAATTCACCGGCCGCATGATGGACGGGCGCCGCTGGTCCGACGGCCTGCACCAGGCGGTCGAGGCGAAGGAAGGGGTGCAGATCGAGCCCGAGAACCAGACGCTCGCGTCGATCACCTTCCAGAATTATTTCCGCATGTATCCGAAGCTCAGCGGCATGACCGGCACCGCATCGACCGAAGCCGCCGAATTCTTCGACATCTACAAGATGAACTGCGTCACCATCCCGACCAACCGCCCGATCGCGCGGCAGGACGACGAGGACGAGTTCTACAAGAATATCACCGACAAGTTCGGCGCCATCGCCAAGACGATCCGCGAAGCGAACGAGCGCGGCCAGCCGGTGCTGGTCGGCACCGTGTCGATCGAAAAGTCCGAGCTGCTTTCCTCCTATCTCGAAAAGGAAGGCGTGCCGCACAGCGTGCTCAACGCGCGTTTCCATGAGAGCGAGGCGCATATCGTCGCGCAGGCGGGCCGCACCGGCGCGGTGACCATCGCGACCAACATGGCGGGCCGCGGCACCGACATCAAACTGGGCGGTAACGAAGAATTCCGCATCGACGACGAGCTCAAAGACCTGCCGGAGGGTCCCGAGCGCGACGCCGGTATCGCGCGCATCCAGGCCGAGGTTGCCGCCGAACGCGAGGCGGTGAAGGCTGCGGGCGGACTGTTCGTGCTCGCGACCGAGCGCCACGAAAGCCGCCGCATCGACAACCAGCTGCGCGGCCGTTCGGGGCGTCAGGGCGATCCCGGCCTGTCGAAATTCTACCTCTGCCTCGACGACGATCTGCTGCGCATCTTCGGCCCCGACACGCTCTTTTCCAAGATGATGAACAAGAATCTCGAGGATGGCGAAGCGATCGGGTCGAAATGGCTGTCGAAGGCGATCGAGACCGCGCAGAAGAAGGTCGAGGCGCGCAACTACGACATTCGCAAACAGGTCGTCGAATATGACAACGTCATGAACGACCAGCGCAAGGTCATCTATGAACAGCGCGGCGAGATCATCGACAGCGAGACCGTCGACGAAGTGATGTACGCGATGCGCGCCGAGACGGTGAACGCGATCGTCGCCGACGCGTGCCCGCCGGGCAGCTATCCCGAACAGTGGAATGTCGAGGGCATGAAGGAGCGCGCGCTGAACGTGCTCGACCTCGACCTGCCGATCGAGGCGTGGATGGAGGAAGATGCGGTCGACCCCGAGGTGTTCGAGGAACGCATCCAGGAACGCGCCGACGCCACCGCGGCCGAAAAGGCGGCGCTGGTCGATGCCGACACATGGAAGAGCATCGAGAAATCGGTGCTTCTGCAGACCCTCGACCATCAATGGAAAGAGCATCTGGCGACCCTCGACGCGCTGCGCCAGGTCGTCTTTCTGCGCGCCTATGCGCAGAAACAGCCGATCAACGAATATAAGCAGGAGGCGTTCGCATTGTTCGAGCGCATGCTGTCGACGATCCGCGAGGATGTGACGCGCACGATCGCGCGGATCGACCTGCGCTTCGAAGAACCCGAACCGATGCCGCTGCCCGACCTGCCCGATTTCCTGACGACGCACATCGACCCGTTCACCGGCGACGACAACAGCGCCGATATCGACGGCGGGTCGTTCGGGGCGATCGCCAATACGCTGCCGCCGATGCAGATCCCGCGCCCCGACCTGCCGCAGGGGGAAAACCCCTATGCGGAACTGGAAATCAGCCGCAATTCGCCATGTCCTTGCGGATCGGGCCGCAAGTACAAGCACTGCCACGGCGCACTGTGATGGCGGACGCCGGCCGGATCGAGCTTCGGCTGCGCATCCGGCTCGGCGACGCCATCGCGATGGGGCCGGGCAAGGCCGACCTGCTGGGCGCGATCGACGCGCACGGATCGATCTCGGCCGCGGCGCGCGCGATCGGCATGAGCTATCGCCGCGCCTGGCTGCTCGTCGAGGAAATGAACGCCTGCTTCGCGGCGCCATTGGTCGAAACGCGGCCGGGCGCGGGCGCGCAGGTGAGCGAGGGCGCGCGGGCTGTGCTGGCTGCATATCGGCGGGCCGAGGCGGCGGCGGTCGAGGCGGCCGAGCGCGAGCTGGCGGCGGTCGGCGAGTTGCTCAAGCCGGAGTGACGACGGGATTGGGGGTAGGAGGCGAAAAATTCGCAGCATCTCCCGTTCGTGTCGAGCGAAGTCGAGACACCCCGAAGGCAAGTGCTTCTGATGGGTGTCTCGACTTCGCTCGACACGAACCGAAAGAGAGGGCGGTCTCGTTTCCACCCCTGACCCGTCAACCGGCCCGGGCCTGCAAAGTGGCTACGGCGCCCGCACCACCAGCACGCGCACGCTGGCGGCTTCGCCTTTCGACAGCGCCAGCTCATAGGTTCCGGGCTTGAGGTCGAACCACACCACCTTGCGGATGCCCGAACAGGCGGGGCCGTGGCCATGCTCGACCGATGTCTGCGCGGTGCCGCCCGCGACGAGGTCGATCCACACCTTGCTGCCCGCCGCGAGGCCGTAACGCCCGGCGGTCGCGATCGTCAGCGGCCGCGACGCGGCGCCATCGGCGAGCGGCAGGGTCACCGGCGTCCCGATCGCGAGCGCCGCCGCATCGCCGTCGGCAGTCGCCCAGGCGGCGTAGGGCGTGGCGGCGAGGTCGGCGGGGGCGGCGCAGGACGCGGGGTCCGCCGCGAGCGCGGGCGCGGTGGTGGATAGCAACAGGGCGAGAAGCGCGGCGCGGTACATGAGGGCGGGGTCCTTCGGTCTGGCAAATCTATATTTCGATGTATATGGCTTGGCGCTACAGGCAAGGGGGATTTCATGGGCTGGCTGGCATTTGCATTCGGGGTGACCGCGCTGCTCTATGCCGCGGTCGGGTTTGGCGGCGGGTCGACCTATACCGCACTGCTGCTGCTCGGCGGGGTCGCGGTGGGGCTCGTCCCCGCGATCAGCCTCGCGTGCAATGTCATCGTCGTCACCGGCGGCACGATCCGCTTCGCGCGATCGGGGGCGATGCCGTGGGCGAAGGCGCTGCCGCTGATCGCCGTCGCCGCACCGCTCGCCTTCCTTGGCGGGCTGACCCCGATCAAGCAGGGGGTGCTGGTGATCCTGCTCGGGGCTTCGCTGCTCGCCTCGGCGATCGCGCTGCTGGTCCAGCCGCAGACGGCCAAACCCGTGAACCTGTCGCCCAGTCTGCTGCTGCCGATCGCGGCGGGGCTCGGCTATCTCGCTGGCGTCGTCGGCATCGGCGGCGGCATCTTCCTCGCGCCGATCCTGCACCTCGTCCGCTGGGCCGAGGCGCGGCAGGTCGCGGCGACCGCGAGCCTGTTCATCCTCGTCAACAGCCTGTTCGGGCTGACCGGCCAGCTGATCAAGGGCAAGGGCGGCGAGATGCTGCATGCCGTGGCCGATCATTGGCCGCTGCTGGTCGCGGTGCTGATCGGCGGCGCGGTCGGGACGCAGATTGCGGTGAAGACGGGGCCTGCGGCTCTGATCCGCCGACTGACGGCGCTGCTGGTGGGCTTCGTCGCCGTGCGGCTGCTCTTTGGTTTCTGACGCCTTTTACCCATCTTGCCTTCCCGCGCCGGAGTGCTAGCATCGCGCCTACAAGCTTGGCGGCCATGTAGCCGACAGGCGCGCAGCAGCTGGAACTCGAGGGCGCCGCACCCGTTGCGGTGAGCGAAGGCGTGTTGCGTGGAAAGGGCCGGCTCCATTAATTTCTTTGACGAGATGCAGGGCCAGGGGGGCGACGTCCGGACGCCCTACAGCGAATTTTGCGAGTGGTTCGATGCCGAGGAACCCGCGCGCATCCACCGCAAGGCGCAACAGGCCGAGGCCTTTTTCCGAACCACCGGAATCACCTTCAACGTCTATGGCCAGGACGACGCCGACGAGCGCCTCATCCCCTTCGACGTCGTGCCGCGGATCATTTCGGCGAGCGAATGGCGCCGGCTGTCGCGCGGCATCGAACAGCGCGTGCGCGCGCTCAACGCCTTCCTTCACGACATCTATCACCGGCAGGAGATTCTGCGCGCCGGCCGCGTGCCGATCGAGCTGATCTCGCGCAACGAGGCCTTTCTGCCGATGATGATGGGCATGGACCCGCCGGGCGGCGTCTATACCCATATCAGCGGCACCGACATCGTCCGTACTGGGGCGAACGAATTCTATGTGCTCGAGGACAATGCCCGCACCCCGTCGGGCGTGTCCTATATGCTCGAAAATCGCGAGACGATGCTCCAGATGTTCCCCGAGCTGTTCGCGAAAGTGCCGGTGCGCGAGGTCAGCGATTATCCGATCAACCTGCTGCGTTCGCTCGCCGCCTGTGCGCCGCCGATGTGCGGCGGCACACCGACGGTCGCGGTGCTGACCCCGGGCATCCACAACAGCGCCTATTTCGAACACAGCTTTCTCGCCGACCAGATGGGCGCCGAGCTGGTCGAGGGGCATGATCTGCGCGTCGTCGGCGGCCGCGTCGCGATGCGGACGACGCAGGGCTATAAGGCGATCGACGTCCTCTATCGCCGCGTCGACGACGACTTCCTCGACCCGCTGAATTTCCGGCCCGATTCGGTCCTCGGGGTGCCGGGGATCTGGGACGTCTATCGCGCCGGCGGCATCACCATCGCCAATGCGCCGGGCACCGGTATCGCCGACGATAAGGCGCTGTACAGCTACATGCCCGACATCATCGAATTCTACACCGGCGAGCGCGCGCTGCTGCCCAATGTGCCGACCTGGCGCTGCAGCGAGCCCGAGCATCTGCGCGAGGTTCTCGACAAATTGCCCGAGCTGGTGGTCAAGGAAGTCCATGGATCGGGCGGTTACGGCATGCTCGTCGGCCCCGCCGCGAGCAAGAAGGAGATCGCCGCCTTTCGTGCCAAGCTGGAGGCGAACCCGCGCAACTATATCGCGCAGCCGACGCTATCGCTGTCGACGGTCCCGATCTTCACCAAGAGCGGGCTCGCGCCGCGCCACGTCGACCTGCGCCCCTTCGTCCTGATGTCGCCGCAAGGCATCACCATCACCCCCGGCGGGCTGACCCGCGTCGCGATGACCAAGGGATCGCTGGTGGTGAATTCGAGCCAGGGCGGCGGGACCAAGGACACCTGGGTGCTGGAAGACTGATGCTAGGCAAAACCGCAGGCAGCCTCTTCTGGATGGCACGCTACCTCGAACGCAGCGAGAATAATGCGCGGCTGATCGACGCGGGGTTCCGCATCGCGCTGACCCGGTCGAGCACCGCCAAGGCCGAATGGAAATCGATCCTGATCACTGCGGGGTCGAACCAGGCCTATGCCGCAACGGGGCAGGAATATAGTTCGGCGAAGGTCGTCGATTTCATGCTCCGCGATCCGCACAATCCGTCGAGCATCATTTCGGTCGTCAAACAGGCGCGCGACAATGCGCGAACCGCGCGTACCTATCTCACCCGCGAGGTATGGGAGGCGGTCAACACCAGCTGGATGACGTTGGGCAGCCTGCTCAAGCGGCAGGTGCGCGACGACGATTTGCCCGATGTCCTCTCGGCGATCCGCCAGCAGAGCGCGCAGGTGCGCGGCGCCTGGACCGGCACGATGCTGCGCAACGACGGCTATAATTTCGCGCGCCTCGGCACCTTCCTCGAACGCGCCGACAACACCGCGCGCATCCTCGACGTCAAATATTACCTCCTGCTGCCCTCGGTCGCGCACATCGGCAGCTCGATCGACAATGTGCAGTGGGAAACGATCCTGCGCTCGGTGTCGGCGCACCGCGCCTATCACTGGCTCTATGGGGCGGAGATCAGCGCGCTCAAGATCGCCGAATTCCTGATCCTCTATAAACAGATGCCGCGCAGCCTCGCCTTCTGTGCGCAGAAGATGCAGGACAATATCGGCTGGTTGCAACGCGGCTATGGCGAGGAGACCGAGGCGGGACGGATGGCCGACGCGCTGCTCCACAAAAAACTCGCGGGTCCGATCCAGGCGATCTTCGACGGCGGCCTGCACGAATATATCACCGACTTCCTCCGCGCCAATGCCGCGCTCGCGCAGCAGATCGAGCGCGATTACCGATTTGTGGTTTAGGGTTTTCCGATCATGCGCCTGCGCGTCGAACACACCACCCGTTATGAATATGATGGCCCCGTCAGCTATGCCTTGCAGCAGCTGAAACTGACGCCGAAGGAGCGGCCGGGGCAGCAGTTGATCCACCATTGGGCGATCGAGATCGCGGGCGGTACGAACCAGCTTCATTACACCGACCATCACGGCAACGGCGTCGACCTGGTCGCGGTCGATGCCGGCGCGCGCGAACTTGTCATCCACTGCGTCGGCGAGGTCGAGCTGATCACCTGGGACGGGGTGATCGGGGTCCATCGCGGTGCGATGCCGCTGTGGACCTTCCTGCGCCCGACCCCGCTGACCCGCGCCGGGCGCCATGTCCGCGCGCTGACGGCCGAACTGCGGCGGGATTTCGGATCGGACATCGAGCGCGCGCACGCCTTGTCGGCGCTGATCCTGGAAAAATTGCCGTACAGCATCGGGGTCACCGGCGCCGACACCACCGCCGAACAGGCGCTCGGCGGGGCCGGCGGGGTGTGCCAGGACCATGCCCATATCTTCATCGCGGCGATGCGCCACCTTGGGCATCCGGCGCGTTATGTGTCGGGCTATCTGATGATGAACGACCGCACGCACCAGGATGCGACCCACGGATGGGCCGAGGCGCATTTCGACGCGATCGGCTGGGTCGGCTTCGACGTGTCGAACGGCCATTCGCCCGATCAGCGCTATATCCGCGTCGCCACCGGTCTCGATTATCACGACGCCGCCCCGGTTCGCGGCATGCGCTATGGTGCAGCGCAAGAAAATATGGTTGTCCAATTGCAGGTGCAGCAATAAGCGATAGCCTGAGCAGGATTGGGGGACCGAAAATTATATGACCTATTGCGTCGGCATGCGTTTGAACAAGGGGCTGGTGTTCATGTCGGACACCCGCACGAACGCGGGCGTCGACGACATCGCGCAGGTCCGCAAGATGCGCAGCTGGCACCTGCCCGGCGAGCGCGTCATCACCTTGATGTCGGCGGGGAATCTCGCGACGACGCAGGCGGTGGTCAGTCTGCTCGACGAACGCACCAAGGCGCCCGAGGAACGGCATCCGTCGATCCTCGCCGCGCCGTCGATGTTCGCGGTCGCGACGATCGTCGGCGAAACGCTGCGCCAGATCGTCACCCGCCACAATCCCGCCGGGCCCGCCGCCGAATCGCTGTTCCGCGCCTCGCTCATCGTCGGCGGCCAGATCAAGGGCTCCGAACCGCGGCTGTTCCTGATCTATCCCGAGGGCAATTTCATCGAGGCGGGCGAGGACAATCCCTTCTTCCAGATCGGCGAGACGAAATATGGCCGCCCGATCATCGTGCGTTCCTATGATCCCGCGATGTCGTTCGAGGATGCGGTGAAGCTGCTGTGCGTCTCGTTCGATTCGACGATCCGCGCCAATGCCGGGGTCGACCTGCCGATCGACCTCAAGATCCACGAACGCGACGATTATGTCGGGGTCCACGAGCGCCGCTTCGAGCGCAACGACGCCTATTTCCAGAGCGTCGCCGACGGCTGGGCCGAGGCGCTGGGCATCGCGCTGGCGGAATTGCCGGATTTTCATTTTTAGCGGCGGGCTAACGGTGAGCGTTTGGTCGCCATCAGACGTTTCGGATATTGGCTCACCTTCAGATATGATTAGTTGGCGTCAAGGATGGATCAGCGCGATGTTGTTGGCTTTGCTGACGATCATCGCTCTCGTCATTTTTCAGATTGCGCGAGCAGGCAACCAGAACCCATCCTATGTCATAAAAACGACCGAGCAGACGCATTGGGTGCTGCCGGAGAATATGGAAAATATTCCGCGTTTCGATCCGGTCAAAAGACAATGGACTGTGGGGCATCGGGAAATAGCCGATCTCTCAAAGCATATGGTCGATAATTGGGAAGGGCCGGATGCATTTGTGAGAACATATTTCGTTTTCACGATGGATACGCAAGCTGACTCGAATGGCGTGAGGGAGGCGCTCGCCGATTTGACGAGGCGAGGAATATGTCATGCCGGCATAGTCGATTTTCCGCCGCGAGACCTTTCGCCCGACCATATGGCGGTCGTGTTTCAGATCGTTGAAGTACAAGATGAAAACGGCGATTCTCAACGCTGTCGTCAGCGAACGCCGCCGCCTGTCCGATAGGCGGGTTGTTCCACTAATAATGGGTGATATCGGCTTTCGAAGGGGACCGCTCTATCGTTCTACCGCGCCAGCGGCACCACCCGGAATTTCGGCCGGTCGCCGTGCATTTCGGCGTGGAGCATCGCATATTCGGGCACCGGCATCCATGTCGCGCTGTTCGACGACAGCGGCTCGGACGCGACGATGATCGCGCGCGGCTCCTCTTCGCCGCCGACCATCTGCCACTCGCCGTCGTGCAGGCCGTAATCGCGGCCGGTGGTGAACCACATCGACAGGAAATTCATGTTCGCCTCATGCACCTGGTCGGGCGACCCGGTCCGGTAATGGCCGAAGTCGAAACAGTGGCGCAGGCCAAGGATCTGGCGCCCGGTGGTCAGGAACAGGTTGCAGCTCGACGAGATGGCGATGCCATGGTGGCGCCGCGCGCGCTCGAGGATATCGACGGTCGCCTGAACCGCCGCGATCAGCGTGTCGCCCTCGGGCTCGACGCGCCAGTCGGGAAGCTGCGAGAGCAAGAGCGCATAGACCCATTCGCTGTCGGTCGATCCCGATATCTGCGCGAGCAGTTCGGGGGCGATGTCGGCCATCAGCACCCCCTTCATCTCGCCGATGCGATAGATGTCGCCATTATGCGCCATCGCGACCGCGGCGCCGGGGAAGTGGAAGGGGTGGGTGTTCTGCTCGCTGACCTTGACCGTCGTTGAGTAAGCGACGCCGCGGACATGCGCGATCACGCATTCGGCGCGGGTCTTGATCGCCAGCGATTTGAGGTTGCCGTCGAACACCGGCAGCGACGGCGAGCGGTAGCGGTGCGGCTCGTGCGGGGCGTGCGACGCGGCGTCCCACGCCATCATCCCGAACCCCGCGAGGTTCAGCATGTGCAGCATCTTGGGCATATAGGCCTGATTGACGAGGCTG
>Ga0247822_10003388_pt1 | contig 10406 bp, 6 predicted proteins | sample 13C_Cellulose_Da_FD_192423 | JGI IMG/M metagenome (GOLD analysis project Ga0247822, IMG submission 192423) | Soil microbial communities from agricultural site in Penn Yan, New York, United States - 13C_Cellulose_Day30 | ecosystem: Environmental > Terrestrial > Soil > Agricultural land | place... | reverse complement strand
TGGGATCGAGCCATGGGACCTGTGCCGGCAAGGACGCGGTCCGCGGTCGACGTGCCCACGGTCCGGCGAACAGGCCTGCTCGTCGCGCCGGAAGCCCCTACGGCTTGAGATCGAAGGCGATCTCCCGTCCTTCCGCCGGAACACTCAGCTTGAGCGGGCTCTTTTCCGGCGACTGGAACTTCCGATCGATCGGCGGAATCTTTGCTGCCGGAGCATTCTCTCCCGGAATCGGACTCGAAAGCGGCGGCAGCACGGTCACGGTGTAGTCCCCCAGGACAACCCCGGGGATTCGCGCCGTCCCCGTGTGGTCGAGCGCTCCGCCTCCCCCTTCGCCCGTCTCCAGGTTATTGAGATCGACGTCGCCCGCCGTCACCGGCTGCCCGCCAAACATCACCTTCACGACGACGTCGGCCCGGCTCTTTCCTGAGTGCGGGACACGCTGTCCGCAACCCGCCGCCCCAATCACCAGTCCGCCCAGGGCGACGATCACCCTCCGCCGGAACACCCACGCCGTTCGTCCACCCATCTCGCTCATCCCATTCTCTCTCAGGCCATCCTCGCCGAGGCCCGCGGCCGGTCTTCGGATCGGCAGAAGGACCTCGACATCTCGCCGCCCGAACAACTCGCTGAAAACCGACGACACACGGACAACGCTCTCAGAACTCGCCGGGGATCGCGCCGTCGTCGATCGACGAGATCTTCAGCAGTGTCGGCATGTGCAGGCTTTCCGAGAGGAAGTGGACCGAACCGTCGGCGAACAGGGCCTCGATTCCGCCGGTGTGATACGAGTTCAGAATGTAGTTGGCCTCGTAAGGGCTGTTGGCGCTCGACGGAGCCCCCTGCAGCCAGTAGCTGTTGATCGGATGCCGGACCGTCGTCAGGCCCCCGGTGTAGCCGCTGCTCGAGGTGATCGCGCTGACGGGGGTCGCGCCGTCCCAGGTGGTTCCGCCATCGCTGCGGACCATGGTGTTGGCGACGATTCCGTACCATCCGCCGAGCGCATTCGACGAGTTCTCCGTCCCATTGACCTGTCCCGACTGTTCGCCGACCAGCATTGCGTTGGACGAGCCGTCCTTGAAGTCGCGAAGCGACTTGGCCCGGAATCCGATCAGTCCTCCGTTCTCGCAGTAGTAGCCCCCCTGCACCTGACCGGCGGTGCACACGGTCGCGGTCCGGGGCGTCGCGGCCGGGTCCGGATAGGCTCCCGCGATCCCCACGTAGTCCATGAGCATGCTTCCGCCGGCATAGCTCGTGATCGTGGCATTGGGGCTTGAGTAGCCGTTCGGACTCGACGGGCAGACGAAGATCGGAACCTTCAGCGTCGCCAGGATCGGCTGCAGGCTGACGTGGCCGTAGAAGCTGCCGGCGGAGAAGTCGACCCGGTCGTATCCCGCCTTCTGATCGATGAACGGAAGGATCCGGACGAACCAGTTCGCGCCGCGCTGGCCTCCCGTCGCTCCGATCGGAAAGGCCCCGTTCTGCTCTTCATAGTTGAACAGGGCCAGCCCCACCTGCTTCATGTTGTTCCGGCACTGCGACTGCCGCGCCGCTTCCCGCGCCTGCTGCACCGCCGGAAGCAGGATCGCCACCAGCACCGCAATGATCGCGATGACGACGAGCAACTCGATCAACGTAAACCCTCGACGAACTCGCATCTTGAGCCTTTGCACTCGGAAGAACGGACGTGGAACGTGGGGACGAGAGAGCGAGCCTCTCTCCGGACCGGGCTGATGCGCCGTGGTCCGGAACCAGGTCCAGCAGGTTGGCAAACAGGAGGAAAATCCAGGCGGGGAACTTGGTGGGAAAGTCGTGGCGGGATGCCGACACTTTCAACAGTCGTTGCGACGACAGTACGCACGCCCGAGCGAGATCAGCATGCAAATCCAGGCCAAAGACTGGCGAAGGGCAGGAGAGCAAAGGACGGGCCACCCGGCTCGGTCTTCACGAGGCGCGCGGCCGCGATCCGGCTCCGGGTCACGCCGTTCTTCAACGGAGCAGGTGGTGAAGAAAGTGCCCGCGGTGCGCTCCGGGGGCAAAGGAGGGATGTGTTACGATCCTGCCGACAGCCCCCTGCGACGCGCCTGCCCGCAGGAGCCCCCATCTGCGTGCGTTTCGCCGACAACCGTCCTGCCTGCGAAGCTTCCCCAGGGTTCGCTCCATGCCCCACGCTCTCCTGTTGCTCGCCCTGATGGCATTGGCCTCGGCGCTCGCCGGGTGCGGTTCCGCCGCCGGCAGTCTCCCGCCGCCGCAGCCCCCCAAGGTCACGGTTGCGACTCCGCTGTCACGCGAAGTCCGAGACGTCGACGAATACACGGGGCGGATCGAAGCCCCCGAGACCGTCGAAGTCCGGGCCCGCGTCTCCGGCTATCTCCAGGAGATCTATTTCCAGGAAGGGGACATCGTCAAAAAGGGACAGGATCTGTTCCTGATCGATCCCCGCACCTACTCGGCCACGTTCGACCAGGCCAAAGCGCGGATCAAGCTCTACGAGTCTAAGTACGAGTTCGCCAAGTCCTCCCGCGCCCGCAGCGAGCGGCTTCTCAAGAGCGGGGCCGGAACGCAGGAGACCTACGAGAGCGACGTCGCGACTGAAGGGGAATCGCTCGCCGCCATCGAGTCCGCGAAGGCCGATGCCGAGGTCGCCCGTCTCAACGTCGAGTTCACCAAGATCCAGGCCGAGATCGGGGGCCGGATCGACCGGGCGTTCGTCACGCGGGGAAACCTGATCCAGTCCGGCGCCGGGGCCCCGGCCCTGACCCGGATCGTCTCCGTCGATCCGATGTACGTCTATTTCAATCCGGATGAGCTCGCCTTCCTCCGCTACACGCAGCGGCGGATCGCCAGCGACGGCCAGATGGAGGCGCAGCCGGTCCGCGAACGGAACATCGAGACGATGATCGTCCTCGCCGACGGGTCGGTGTACCCGGAGAAAGGGAAGGTCGACTTCGCCTCGAACATCGTCGATCCCTCGACCGGAACGATCCAGGTCCGGGCGGTCTTCCCCAACCCGCACCGGGCCCTCACGCCGGGGCTGTTCGTTCGCCTGCGGATCGCCTCGGAGCAGGGGTATCCGGCGCTCCTCGTTCCGGAACGGGCCCTCAACACCGACCAGAGCGACAAGTTCGTCTATATCGTCGACGACAAGGGACTCGCCCAGCGGAAGAACGTCGTCCTCGGTACGAAGCACGGCCGGCTGCGGGTCATCAAGGAGGGACTCGCGGTCGCCGATAAGGTGATCATCAGCGGCGGCCTGCTGGTCCGTCCCGAGGAAAAGGTCCAGCCGACCGACGGGACGATCGAGGACACCACGAACGACGCCATCCCGGCCGAAAGTAGCGGCCCGCCCTCCGAGGACGCTCCCAGGCCGCCGGCCGCGAACGCCAAAGCTCCCTCAACTCCCGCGGCGCCGGCCAGCCCTCCTGGTCCTTCCGCTCCGCCGGCCTCTCCCGAGCCCTCTCCGCCGTCCCGCTCCGACGCGCCGAAGTCCACGACCGAATCGAACGCCCGCTGATCTGGAGAACGCACCGTGCTGGCTCGTTTCTTCATCGACCGGCCCATCTTCGCCTGGGTCCTGTCGATCGTCATCGTCCTGGCCGGCGTGATCTGCAACTACATCCTGCCGATCGCGCAGTACCCCGAGATCGCGCCTCCGACGGTGCAGGTCACCTGCGTCTATCCCGGCGCAAGCGCCGCGGTCGTGCAGGACACCGTCGCCGCTCCGATCGAGCAGCAGGTGGTCGGGGTCGAGAACGCGCTCTACATGGCGTCGCAGTCCGCCAGCGACGGCAGCTACACGCTGACGGTCACGTTCTCGCTCGGAACGGACCTCAACATGGCGCAGGTCCTCGTGCAGAACCGCGTCGCCCAGGCGCTGCCGCTCCTGCCGGACATCGTCCAGCAGACCGGGGTCACGACGAAGAAGAAGTCCCCCAACATTCTCCTGGCGGTGGCGCTCTTCTCGGAAAACGACCCCAAGACGAAGAAGCCGCACTACGAGCAGCTCTACATCAGCAACTACGCCACGATCCAGGTCCGCGACGAGCTGGCCCGGCTCGAGGGGGTGGGGGACGTCACGATCCTCGGCCAGCAGGACTACAGCATGCGGGTGTGGCTGAACCCGGATCAGCTGGCGACCCGCGACCTGACCGCCGGGGACGTGGTCAAAGCCCTGCAGGAGCAGAACGTCCAGGTGGCCGCCGGGCAGATCGGCCAGCCCCCCGTCCCGGCCGGTCTCGACTTCCAGCTCACGATGACGACCCTCGGCCGGCTCACGGAGCCGGAGCAGTTCGAGGAGATCGTCATCAAGTCGGGGGACAACGGGCAGATCACGCGGCTGAAGGACGTGGCCCGGGTGGAGCTCGGGGCCAAGAACATGAACACGAGCTGCCGCGTCGACGGCCAGCCGGCGGCGAGCCTCGCAGTCTGGCAGCTCCCCGGGAGCAATGCCCTCGACACCGCCGACCGGGTCAAGACCCGCATGCGGGAGCTCGAGCGCCGCTTTCCGCCCGGACTCCAGTTCCGGATCGACTACGACACGACCCCGTTCATCCGCGAGTCGGTGGCGGAGGTCTTCAAGACCCTGCGGGACGCCGTGATCCTGGTGGCGATCGTCGTCCTCCTGTTCCTGCAGGACTGGAAGGCGCTCGTCCTGCCGATGATCGACGTCGGGGTCTCGCTCGTCGGGACGTTCGCCGTCATGTCGCTGATGGGTTTTTCCCTCAACAACCTGACGCTCTTCGGCCTCGTGCTGGCGATCGGGATCGTGGTCGACGACGCGATCGTGGTCCTCGAAAACATCGAGCGATGGATCGGCATGGGCTACAAGGTCCGTGACGCGACCATCAACGCGATGAACGAGATCACCGGTCCGATCATCGCGATCACGCTCGTCCTCAGCTCCGTGTTCCTGCCGAGCGCCTTCCTGGGCGGGATCACGGGCCAGTTCTTCCGGCAGTTCGCGCTGACAATCGCGGCCTCGATGGTCATCTCGGCAATCAACGCCATGACCATGACCCCCGCGCGGGCCACGTCGGTCTTCCGCGATCCCAAGCCGGGCGAGGAGGCGCACGACCACCGCGAGGCCCTGCCGTGGTGGGGGATCATGATCCTCGCCGGACTGCTGACTGCCTGGATCGGCCAGACGTTCTTCGGCGCGTGGCTCGGCCTGGCGGGGGAGCACGACGCGGGAGAGACGACGACGGCGTCGCTGCGGCAGTGGGCAATCTGGACCACGCTGCTCGTCCCCGGTTTGATCATCGGGTTTGCCCTGGCGCAGCCGGTCAACAAGAGCCTCAAGATCGCGTTCGGCGGCTTCAACAAGGTGTTCGACGCCGTGACCGCCGGTTACGGCCGCACGATCCAGGGGCTGCTGCGGCTGAGCTTCATCGTCCTGTTTGTCTACGCCGGTCTGCTGGGGCTGACGGGCTTCGGCATGACGCGGATTCCGACCGGATTCATCCCGAACCAGGACAAGGGGTATCTGCTGCTCGACGTCCAGCTCGCCGACGCCGCGTCGCTGGAGCGGACGGACGAGGTGATGCATCAGATCGAGAAGATCGCCCTCGAGACTCCCGGCGTCGGGCACATCCTGGACGTGAGCGGCCAGTCGTTCATCCTCAACGCGATCTCCTCCAACTACGGCGGGGGCTTCATGATCCTGAAGCCGTTCCACGAGCGTCATGGAGCGGAGCAGCGGGCGGACGCGATCGCGATGCGGCTGCGGCAGGAGTTCAGCAAGATTCCCGACGCCCGGATCTCGGTCTTCGGCGCTCCGCCCGTCGACGGTCTCGGAAACGCCAGCGGCTTCAAGCTGATGGTCGAGGACCGGGGGGACAACGGCTTCGAGGCGCTGCAGGCCCAGGCGGACAGGCTGGCGGACGAAGCCCGCCGTCTGCCGGGGATGATCCTGGTCTACAACAGTTTCCGGGCGAACACGCCGCAGCTCTATATCGATGTCGACCGCACCAAGTGCAAGTCGATGGGGGTCGAGCTCAACCAGGTGTTCAGTGCTCTCCAGGTCTACATGGGCGGCTACTACGTCAACGACATCAACCGTTTCGGCCGGACGTGGCAGGTCAACGCCCAGGCGGAGGCGGAGTTCCGGATCGATGCCGACACGGTGCGGCGGCTCAAGGTGCTGAACCGCGCCGGTCAGGCGGTCCCGCTTGGGGCGATCGCGAAGATCGAGGATTCGACGGGGCCGGTGCTGATCAACCGTTTCAATACGTATCCGGCCGCGGTGGTCAACGGGGTGAACTCGCCGCTCGTCAGTACGGGGCAGGTGCTGAAGAACATGGAGTCGCTCAGTGCGCGGCAGTTGCCGGTCTCGATGGTGCCGGAGTGGACGGAGATCTCGTTCCTGCAGCAGCAGTCGGCCAAGCTGACCAGTTTCCGGGACGTGTTGCAGAACCCGATCTCGGCGCTCGTCGGGGCGATCGTGCTGGTCTACTTGATCCTCGCGGCGCAGTACGAGAGCTGGACGTTGCCGTGGACGATCATTCTCGTGGTGCCGATGTGCGTGCTGTGTGCCTTGATCGGGATCGCGATCATGCACATGGACATGAACATCTTTGTGCAGATCGGGTTCGTGGTGCTGGTCGGCCTGGCGTGCAAGAACGCGATTCTGGTGGTCGAGTTTGCGAAGGAGCGGATGGAGAAGGATGGGCTGGGGCTGAAGGAGGCGACGGTTCAGGCGAGTACGGTGCGGCTGCGCCCGATCGTGATGACGTCGTTTGCGTTCATCCTGGGGGTGTTGCCGCTGGTCGTGGCGACGGGGGCCGGGGCGGAGATGCGGAAGACGCTGGGTGTGGCGGTGTTCTCGGGGATGTTGGGCGTGACGATGTTCGGAATCTTTTTGACGCCGGTCTTTTTCTATGTCGTCGAGCGGTTCCTGGGCCAGCCGGCGCGTGTGGTGCCGAAGGATGGTGAAGCACCCGCACCGCCGACCGAGCATCACTAACAGCGTAGAGAAGAAGTCCCCCCCTCACCGGGTCCAGGGGGTACCCTGGTGGGGAGTGCAGAGGGGCAACGCCCCCTTTGCCCGCCGGAGGCCGTCTCGTCGAGAGATGTCTGAAGGAGTACGTGTCCAAACGCGGACAACGTGTCGGATGCCCCCCTCACCAACCCGCGAGGCCTACGGGACGAGTCGTGAGTCCTCAGCGCCGGTTCCACAAAGGGGTCGTCCGTCGCTTACCACGGTTCCTCACAGGAGTGCCTCCGGCGGCAAGGGGTGACCCCCTTGACCCCGGCTGCCGTCGCACGTTGGGTTTGAGCTATCGACGCCGTGCCGGCACGGGCGATTTCGACCTATGAAACAGAAACGCCCCGATCCTGCGATCGGGGCGTTGCACTGGTCCAAACTCACCAACTCCAACCACTACCGGAACCGATCATGGTCAAACCGCGACCGATCATTCCGCCACCAGTCGTTGCTGTTGTTGTTGAAGTTGCTGTTGTTCCCGAAGTGCGACCACGACCCGCGGTAGTCGTTCGAACGGTAATCATTCGAGCGGTAGTCGTTCGAGTAGTTCGGATGATGAACACCCGAGTTCCAGTACCAGTCGTTCGAAGCAGTCCCGTACGGGTACGCCGGACGATACCCCGAGTTGTTGATCGTCGACGGGCCGTAGCAACCACCCACCCCGATCCCGTTGTACGAGTTCCCGTACACCGGAGTCGTCCCCCACTGCGTCCCGTAAACCGGAGCCGGAGCCACGGTCGAATAGACACTGGTCGTCACCGGAACATACGGGCTGTACAGCGTCGGAACCTGAGCGTTCGATTCACCAACCCCCACCGCCACGGCAGCCAGGGTCACGAAAGCGGAACGGAGGAGAAGAGAAGCGTTCATGGGAAGAGATCCTTTCTTGGAACCCATTCGAACCCGCCGGAGTCGCTGCGAACTGCAGAGGTGACCAGCGTCGTTTCGGGTTGCTGTCAGCGGTCATTCCCGCGTTGACGTGGAATCAGAAAAGCACCACCCGTGCCACAAACGTGGAATCGATTTGAGACAGCCCACAGTCGGCACCTTCTGCCGGACCGACCGTCGACCGCAGGAATCGTTCGGAGTTTGACGCCCGCCCCGCGCGAAAACTGGCATCGAATTGAGAACAGCGGCGCCGCACCCGTCTTGCAGGAACTGCACCCGGGATTTCAAAACACATCCCGGAACAAGGTCGCCATCAGCAGCGCCAGCGACGCGGCAGAGACGAGGACTGCGCAAGTCCTCCGCGAGGGCCCTCGTTCAAAGACCAGCCGCAGGCTTCACAGCCCGTTCAAGCCAGGACAATCGAACGCGGCGAGACTTCCGGCCGGACAATGCCCGCGTCATGCGACTGCGGCGTCGCCCCCACGTCCCACGGACTCCCGCCCAGCCAGGCGGTCTTCATCCCTTCAACGGTCAACGCCCCCTTGGCCAGATCCAGCGTCACCACAGCCCACAGCGGGCCTTCATAAGGGCAGGTCGACTGCAGGTAAGGGGACTTCTCGTGGGCCGCTTCACCGTAGCTGCGGTGGTTGTATTTGGCCCCCATCCAGTAATACGACGCGCTGTTCACCTGGATGTGGTGGACGCCGTCGATCGGCCGGTGATAGTCCTGATGCAGATGGCCGGAGAAGACGGCCAGGACGTTCGGCCGGGCCCCTTCTTCCCCCTTCAGGATCCGCCCGATCTCGGCAAAGTTGTCGACTCCCGACGGACCGTCGAGCGGCTGATGAATCAGGATCACCACGGGCCGCGCGTCGGCCGCCAGTTCCTTCCGGAGCCACTCCGCCTGCTCCTGACCGACAAACCGCTTGTAGCCCTGGCTCGTCCCGCCGGGATCGTTGCCGTCCAGGACGAGGAACTTCACGCCCCCCTGCTGGAAGGCGTAGTAGCGATGCGGCATCCCGTAATACCGGACCGTCTGTTCCCGCGTGAACCCGCCGTCCATGTCGTGGTTGCCGAGGACGTGGTACTTCGGCCCCTGAAAACGTTCCCACACCTCGTAGAAGCCGCGGTTGGCCTCCTTGGGGATGCAGAAGTCGCCGAGCTGCGCGATGAAGTCGACCTCCGCGCGGGTCACCGCGTCGACGAAAGCCCCAAGACGGGCGGAGGCGTCGGGGATGATGTCCTGGTGGACGTCCGTAATGAGTCCAAACCGCAGCGGCTTCTTTGCCGCGTCCTGGGCCAGCGCTGGAATCGTCGTCAGGAGAGGGACGGCGGACAGCGTGGTGAGGAATTCGCGGCGATTCAGCATGGGACGGTTCCAGGGTCTCCGGGAGCCGGCGATTCTGACGTCGGAGGTCTCTGCGGAGAAGACCGCGAGAGGTAACGGCTGGCTCAAACCGCGTCCTTGCCGGCACGACTCCGTTTGCTCAAGCCCATTGTGCGACGGCAGCCTGGGGTCAAGGGGCCAAAGAAACAACACAGGCCCCCTTGCCGCCGGAGGCACTTCCATGAGGAACCGTGGTAAGCAACGGATGTCCCCTTTGTGGGACCCGCGTTGAGAACTCCCCACTCGTCCCGGAATCCCCGCGGGTTGGTGAGGGGGCATACGGCACGGTGTCCGCGTTTGGGCACGCTCTCCTTCAGACATCTCTCGACGAGACGGCCTCCGGCGGGCAAAGGGGCGTTGCCCCTCTGCACTCCCCACCAGGGTGCCCCTGGACCCGGTTTAGCCAGGCGAACTGATTGGCCCTACGCCCATCACTCTGCGAACGCACCGCTTGACCCCGCCGGATCGCGCACTGCACACTCCGACCAATCGAGGACGCCTCGCCCCGTTCCCGCATACCGGACTCCTTCATGCGCCTGAACCTTCTGATCGCCGGACTGCTTGTCGCCCTCTCGGCCTCGGCCTCCCCGGACATCGCCCGCGGTGAAGAACCGCTCCGGATCGATCTCTGGAACGGCGAGGCGGCGCTCGGCAACGGCCAGACGGAGAAGACGAACGTCTGGCTCACGGTCTACCGCCCGGAAAAGCCCAACGGCACCGCCCTCGTCATCTGCCCGGGAGGCGGATACGGCGGCCACGCCATCCAGGCGGAAGGACACGGCATCGCGGCATGGCTCAACAAGCACGGGGTCACCGGCGCCGTGCTGCAGTACCGCCTCCCCGCCGGACGCCACGCCGTCCCGCTCCTCGACACGCAGCGCGCGATCCGAACGGTCCGGTCACATGCCGAGGAATGGAGGATCGACCCGGCCAAGGTCGGCATCATCGGCTTCTCCGCCGGCGGCCATCTCGCCTCGACCGCCGAGACCCACTTCGACAAAGGCGATCCGAAGGCGACCGACCCCGTCGACCGCGCCAGCGCCCGCCCGGACTTCGCGATCCTGGTCTATCCCGTGATCTCGATGGGAGAGAAGGGCCACGCCGGTTCGCGAAAGAACCTTCTCGGAGCCGAGCCGGCGGCCAGCCTGATCG
>Ga0247822_10003383_pt1 | contig 10409 bp, 9 predicted proteins | sample 13C_Cellulose_Da_FD_192423 | JGI IMG/M metagenome (GOLD analysis project Ga0247822, IMG submission 192423) | Soil microbial communities from agricultural site in Penn Yan, New York, United States - 13C_Cellulose_Day30 | ecosystem: Environmental > Terrestrial > Soil > Agricultural land | place... | reverse complement strand
CCCCTGCAGCTGGTCACGCTCGGCAAGGCGCTTGGCGGTTATGGCGCCGTCGTCGTGGGCGAAGAGATCCTGATCCAGCATCTCGCCGAAACAGCACGCCCCTACATCTACACCACCGCGCTGCCGCCGGCGCTGGCGGCGGCCAGCCGCGTCGCCGTGAAGCACGCCCGCCGCGACCACTGGCGCCGCGAGAAGCTGCAGTCGCTGGTGGATCGCTTCCGCAGCGGGGCCCAGCGCGCGGGCCTGCAGTTGATGGCTTCCGAATCGCCGATCCAGCCGGTGCTGTGCGGCAGCGACGCCAATGCGCTGGCCCTGTCCGCCGCGCTGGACAGTGCCGGTTACCTCGTGCCCGCCATCCGCCCACCCACCGTGCCGGACGGCAAGGCGCGCCTGCGCATCACCCTGTCCGCCCTGCACTCGCCGCAGGACGTGGATGGACTGGTGACGACGCTGGCGCGCTCGTGGGATGCGGTACAGCGCGTGCACGGCGCCGTCGCCTGACGCGACGCGCCATCCCGTCTGCGTGATCCCGCTCCGGGCGGGATCGGCGACAATACGCACATGCATATCGAATCCCTCGGCAACGGCCCGTCCCTGGTGCTGCTGCACGGTTGGGCGCTGCATGGCGGGGTGTTCGCACCGCTGGTGCAGCGGCTGTCCGACCGCTACACCCTCCATCTCGTCGACCTGCCCGGCCATGGCCACAGTCGTGGCAGCGACGTCGCGCTGACGCTGGACGCCACCGCCGATGCCATCCTCGCCAGCACGCCGCCCGCAGTGTGGCTGGCATGGTCACTGGGCGGATTGTTCGCATTGCAGGCCGCCGCGCGGTCGCCGCACGTGCGCGGACTGGCGATGGTCGCCTCCACTCCGCGCTTCGTTCGCAGCGACGCATGGACGCACGCGGTCGATGCCAGCGTATTCGCGCAATTCGGCACCGACCTGCGCAACGACTACGCGGGCACGCTGGAGCGCTTTCTCGCGCTGGACACCATGGGCTCCGAACATGCGCGCAGCGAGTTGCGCACGTTGAAACACGATCTCTATGCGCGCGGCGAACCCGCACCCGAAGCGCTGCAGGCGGGCCTGCAATTGCTGGAGCAATCCGACATGCGCGCGACGCTGCCCGCGCTGTCCGTGCCCAGCCTGTGGCTGGCCGGTCGCCGCGACCTGCTGGTGCCATCGAAGGCGATGCATGCGGCGGCAGCGCTCGCGCCGCAGGCGCACTTCGTCGAGATCGCCGGGGGCGGGCACGCGCCGTTCCTGGGGCATGCCGACCGGGTGGCGGAAGAAGTCGACCGCTTCATGCAGTCCCTCACGCATGAGGTGGCGGCATGACCACCTTCGATCAGCGCCATATCCGGCGCGCCTTCTCGCGCTCCGCTGCCGGTTACGACGCGGCGGCGGCTCTGCAGCACGAAGTGGAAAAGCGGCTGATGGAGTCGCTGGACTATTTCACCCTGCGAAGAGGGCAGGACGCCGCAGCGCCCAGCGTGGTGCTGGACGTGGGGTGCGGCCCCGCACACGCGGCGGCGGCGATGCGCAAGCGCTGGCCGAAGGCGCAGGTGGTCGCGCTGGACCTGGCGTTGCCGATGTTGCGCGAAGCCAAGAAGCAATCCGGCTGGTGGAAGCCGTTCCAGCGCGTGTGTGCCGACCTGCGCGCATTGCCATTGGCCGAAGGGACGGTGGACGTGCTGTTCTGCAATCTCAGTCTGCAATGGGTGGACGACCTGCCTGCCGCATTCAACGGGTTCCGCCGCGTGCTGAAACCCGGCGGGTTGCTGGTGTGCTCGACCTTCGGGCCGGAGACGCTCCAGGAGCTGCGCGATGCCTTCGCGCATGCCGATGCCGTGCCGCATGTCAGTCCATTCCCGCAGATCGCCCAGTTCGGCGATGCGCTGATGATGGCCGGTTTCCGCGATCCGGTGCTCGATCGCGACCGCTTCACCCTGACCTACGACGACCTGCCGGCCCTGATGCGCGAGCTGCGCGCGATGGGCGCGACCAACGCCCTGCAGCATCGCCGGCATACGCTGACCGGGCGTGCGCGGTTCACCGCCGCTGCCAGCGCGTACGAACCGCTGCGGCGGGCAGACGGCAAGCTGCCCAGCACCTGGGATGTCATCTACGCACACGCCTGGGCGCCGCCGCCGGGTGCCCCGATCCGCGGTCAGGGAGAAGACATCGCGGCGGTACCGCTGGCGAAGATCCCGATCAGGCGCAAGCTGTAGGAGCGGCTTCCGCCCCGATCGCGCGCATCCGGCGCCACCGGGCGCACCTTAGGGAATCAGCCGCCGACCTGTGCGATCCAGTCCTGCAGGTTGTAGTAGTTGGTGACGCGCGCGATGCGGTCGTCGCGGATATCGAAGAACGCACCACCCGGCAGCATGTACGTCTGGCCACTCGCGGCTGGCAGGCCCTCGTCGGTGTGGTGGTATTCGCCATGCACCACGTATTCGGCGGCGGCATGCTGGCCGTCCTGCGTGACCAGTACCACGATGTCGCGCAGCTGTTCGCGGTAACTGGCATTCATGCGGCCGAGGAAGGCGGCGAAGGCGTCGCGCCCGATCTCGCGCGCGCCCTGGTTGAGGTCGTGCACCACGTCGTCTGTCAGCAATGCCAGCATGCTCGCCCAGTCGCCGCGATTGAACGCGGCGTAGTAGCTGAGGACGAGTTCGGTGGCGCGATCCTGCCGGCGCGTGCCGTCGATCTTCATGGTGGATTCCCGGGGGGAGGGCGACGCGCCGATGATACGCCAGGCCTTCAGCGTGGCAGGCGGTCGCGATGGAAGAAATAGACTTCCTGCAACAGGAAGCGCCAACGCGTGGCGAACGTGCGGAAGCGGCTGGTCGGCGTGGGCGAACCGACGGCACGGATGCCCAGGCCGCGACTGATCCGCAGGGCGCGCGCCATGTGCAGCGGATCGCTCACGATGATGACGCTGTGCAGGTTGTGTTGCTGCATCAGCAGGGATGCCTGGCGCAGATTCTCGTGCGTATTGCGTGACAGCGACTCGATCAGGATCGCTTTCTCCGGCACGCCCTGGCGCAACGCGTAGCGGCGCGCGACCTGCGATTCCGAGAAGCGCGCGCCCGAGCCGCCGTAGCCGCCGGTGAAGATCAGTGTCGGCGCCATGCCGCGCTTGTACAGATCGATGCCATGGCGGATGCGCTCCTCGAACACGGGCGATGGCTTGGCGTCGTAAGCGGCGGCACCCAACACGATGATCGCATCGGCGCGCGCAGCATCGTCCCGCTGCCCCACCCACACGATGTAGGCCGCCACGCCCACCAGCCACACCAGGGCAAGCAACAGCAGGCGCCACATCCAGCCTGCAAGGCCACGCTTCGATTTGCGCCGCCGCGTGCTCATGCCGCTGCCTCCCAGGGAAGCGCATCCAGGTCGACGTTGCCGCCGGACAGGAGCACGCCGACCCGCTGCCCGGCAAAGCGCTCCCGGTGCCGCAGGATCGCGGCCAATGCGATGGCGGACGAAGGCTCGACCACCAGCTTCAGGCATTGCCACAGCAGCCGCATCGCGGAGAGCGTTTCGGCATCGGGCACGGTCAACACCTCCACGGCATGCATGCGCAGCAGGGTGAAGTTGGGTTCGCCGAGCGCACCGCGAAGGCCGTCGCACACGGTGTCGGGAACAAAGTCGACCCGTCGCTCACCGGCCGCCAGCGAATCGGCGGTATCGGCAGCCCCTTCCGGTTCCGCACCGAAGATGCGGCAGTCCATGGTCGTCGCGGCAGCGCTTATCGCGGTACCCGAGAGGAGTCCACCGCCGCCGACCGGTGCGACCAGGGCATCCAGCGGGCCGTGAGCGTTCAGCAATTCCAGCGCTGCCGTGCCCTGGCCGGCGATCACGTGCGGATGGGTGTAGGGATGGATCAGGCTGGCGCCGGTTTCGGCCTGCACCCGTGCAGCCGCCGCTTCGCGGGCGGCTATCGTCGGCGCGCAGGTGTGCAGGTGGGCGCCATAGCGGGTGATGTTGGCCAGTTTCGCGGCATTTGCGCCCTCGGGCACGACGACGTGGCACACGATGCCGCGCGTCCGTGCCGCCAGCGCGAGCGCGGCGCCGTGGTTGCCCGAGGAATGCGTCACCACGCCACGCGCTGCCGTCGCGTCGTCGAGCGCCCAGACCGCGTTGCAGGCGCCGCGGAACTTGAACGCCCCCGTCCGTTGCAGCGGTTCAGCCTTGAAATGGAGCACGCAGCCCGCCAGGGCATCCAGTGCGCTGGAGTGCAGGACGGGGGTGGTGTGTGCGTGGGGGGCGATACGGGCGGCAGCGGCGAGGACGTCGTCGAAGGTGGGCAAGGGCATCGGCATGCAGAAAGGTTAACGCATCGTCCGTCCGCCAGGCCTGTGTTGACGGGCTTTCCGCACCCGGACGGAGCCGGAGGGGTTAAGCACTGATTCAATGCGCCGGGCAGATGCTGCAAAGGCAAAGTAACGGGGGTTCCGCCATGAAGCGCACATCTCTTTTCGCCATCGCGTTCGCCAGCCTGGCCCTGGGCGGCTGTGCGACCTATGACTACGTGGGTGATACCGCACCGGGTGGCTATTACCACGGTCGGCCCAGCACCCAGTACTACGATCCCTACGGCGGTTACTACGGTGGCGTCGGGTCGTATGGCGGGTATGGATATGGGTATGGCGGACCCTATCGCTACAGCAGCTATTACGGCTATCCGTACTACGGCTACTACGGGTCCCACTACCCCTATTACCCGCCGCACCACCATCCCAGGCCGCCGCGTCCCGGCGACAACACCCCCAAGCCGCCCGGCAATGGGGGAAGTGGCAACCGGCCGCCGCCGTGGCGGGACCCCACCGGTCGCTGGCGTGAAGGCGGTTCCCAGCCGATGGTCCCGAATCGTCCCGGCCAGGTCATCCCTTCCCCCAGCCAGCCGCGCGTGGGGGAAGGGGGTTATCGCCCGCCCCGCGTGATGCCGTCGCCCAACCAGCCACGCATGAGTGAGGGTGGCTATCGTCCTCCCCGCGTGACTTCTTCGCCCTCCGCGCCGCGTGCGGTCGAGCGGCCGCAACAGCGCATGGAGCGCCCGGCACCGGCCAGAGTGGAGCGTCCCGCGCCGCCGCCGCGACCGTCATCCGGACGCTCGGAGAATGCCACCCGTCAGCTGGAGCGCTGAAACAGCCCCCTGACGGGGTTCTTCCGTTGCTTTCCCCTCGCCGTCGTCGCAGGCTCCGAACAATCAGTTGACCGGTTGCGTCGCTTTCTGACGTAAGCGGCAATAAAGGTTCAATGTCGACGTCCGGTGGGGAAATCTGGATCCCCCCTGTTCCGGCCCTGCCGGGCGTCGGCGCCTCTGCAAAAAGCCCGGCAATGCCGGGCTTTTTCTTGTCTCTGCTATCCTGCGCGCATAAAAAAGGGGCCGGTAGTCCCCCGACTACCGGCCCCTCGGCATCCCCGGCGTGCGCATGGCTGGCCCCTGTTCCAATTACCAGCCCGGCGCCCCTGGTCGCTTGCCACGACGGGTGCACGGGAATACAGCAGGAAGCGTGCCAACTTTGCCCTCCCGGCATGCCGGATCCGCCCGACCCAATCCCATTGCCTGTCGACATCCGCGCAGGTACCGGACTCCCACGATGAATGCCAGCTTCCACCACTACGACGTCATCATCATCGGCGGCGGCCATGCCGGCACCGAAGCCGCATTGGCCTCCGCGCGAGCCGGCGCACGCACGCTGCTGCTGACCCACAACGTGGAAACCGTGGGTGCGATGAGCTGCAATCCAGCCATCGGCGGCATCGGCAAGGGGCACCTGGTCAAGGAAATCGACGCGCTCGGGGGCGTGATGGCATGGGCGGCCGACCGGGCCGGCATCCAGTGGCGCACCCTCAACGCGTCGAAAGGGCCTGCCGTGCGCGCCACGCGCTGCCAGGCCGATCGCGCCCTGTACCGCAGCGCGATCCGGCGCGCCGTGGAAGCGCAGCCCAACCTGACCCTGTTCCAGGCAGCCGTCGATGATCTGGTCATCGAGAACGACACGGTGCGTGGCGCGATCACCCAGACTGGCCTGACCTTCCATGCGCCTGCGGTCGTCCTGACTGCGGGGACGTTCCTCGCCGGCAAGATCCACGTGGGCGAAACCCAGTACGCCGGTGGTCGCGCGGGCGATCCGCCCGCCACCGCGCTGGCGCAACGACTGCGCGAAGGCGCCTTCGTCGTGGATCGCCTGAAGACCGGCACGCCGCCGCGCATCGATGGCCGTTCGCTCGACTATTCGGTGATGGAAGAACAGCCCGGCGACGATCCGTTGCCGGTGATGTCGTTCATGGGCGACGTGGCCGACCATCCGCGCCAGGTGTCGTGCTGGATCACCCACACCAGCGAACAGACGCACGAGATCATTCGCGGCGCCTTGCATCGTTCGCCGATGTATTCCGGCCAGATCGAAGGCATCGGCCCGCGCTACTGCCCGTCCATCGAGGACAAGGTGGTGCGCTTCGCCGAGAAGGCCAGCCACCAGATCTTCGTCGAGCCCGAAGGCCTGGACGTCACCGAGATCTACCCCAACGGCATTTCCACCTCGCTGCCGTTCGATGTGCAGCTGGCGCTGGTGCGCAGCATCCGCGGCATGGAGCGCGCGCACATCACGCGGCCGGGGTATGCCATCGAATACGACTTCTTCGATCCGCGCGGCCTCAAGGCCTCGCTGGAAACCAAAGCGGTGGCCGGCCTGTTCTTCGCCGGGCAGATCAACGGCACCACCGGGTACGAGGAAGCCGCTGCGCAGGGCCTGCTCGCCGGCCTCAATGCCGCGCGCTTCGTGCAGCAGAAGGAGGCCTGGTCGCCGCGACGCGATGAAGCCTATCTCGGCGTGCTCGTCGACGACCTGATCACGCACGGCACCAAGGAGCCGTATCGCATGTTCACCAGCCGTGCCGAGTACCGGCTGCAGCTGCGCGAGGACAATGCCGACCTGCGCCTGACGGAGACGGGCCGCACGCTGGGTCTGGTCGACGATGCGCGCTGGCAGCGCTTCGATGCCAAGCGCGAAGCCATCGCGCGCGAAACCGGCCGCCTGCGGGCGCTGTGGGCCACGCCCGCGAATGCCCTGGGCCGCGAAGTGGCCGACACGCTCGGCGTGCAGGTCAGCCGCGAGACCAACGTGCTCGACCTGATCAAGCGTCCGGAACTGGACTACGCCAAGCTGGTGGCCGTGCCGTCGATCGGCCCCGGCGTGGAGGATGCGCGGGTGGCCGAACAGGTGGAGATCGGTGTGAAGTACGCCGGCTACCTGGACCGCCAGCGCGACGAGATCGAACGCCAGCAGCGCAACGAATCCACGCCGATCCCGGCGGGTTTCGACTTCGCCAGCGTGCGTGGCCTGTCTGCCGAAGTGCAGCAGAAGCTGGAGCGCGTGCAGCCCGAAACCATTGGCCAGGCCCAGCGCATCCCCGGCATGACACCCGCCGCCATTTCATTGCTGCTGGTGCACCTGGAGCGCGCGCGGCGCACGCGGGTGGCGTAACCCGTTGCGTTCCGTTGCAGGAGCGACGCAAGTCGCGACCGCACGCGTTCCGATTTCCAGAACAGGGTCATTCTCGACCGATGGCGCACTGTCGCCGAGAATCTGCGGTCGCGACTTGCGTCGCCCCTGCAGTGAGCGCCCATGCCTCGTTGGGGAGTCGCGTCTTCCGTAAAGCGCTTCGATATCTCGAATACTTTATCCAGGCGCCGCAATCGGATTGAATCGCCCTGGCTCCGGTGACCATCTCCAAGCCGCACATCGCGCCCGGATGGAATCCCTGCACGTTGTGGCCTGTGAAATTCCAGGGTGGGTTCATCGATGGCCATCGTAAACACGTGAAGCGGCGCATTCGAGGTGAGTAGTCGAGTAACCAGAGTTACTTGCTGCATGCCGCTTCGCGATCGAAGATGAATTTTTGATGATTCACAACGGGCATCACGGTTTAACAACGCCGCGTTGCCCAGCATTCGCACCGCTGCATCGGGGTACACAACCTAAGCGCAAAGGAGTGGCACGTGAGCAAGGAATCGGCGAACCAGTTCGATCAGCTTGGCGCTCTCTACGAAGATCTGGCCACCTGGCCATTCCGCGAACACATCGAGACACCCAGCGTCAAACATGCGCTGGGGTCGCTCGCGGGACTGGATGTGGTCGACTACGGATGCGGCAGCGGATTCTACGCACGCACCATGAAGGCCGAAGGCGCACGCCGTGTCGTGGGATACGACCTGGCGGACGGCATGCTCGACTATGCCCGCCGCGTGGCGGAGCGCGACGGCGTGCCCATCGAGTTCCGCTCGAGACTCGGGCCGGAATGCGAGGGTGCATTCGATGTGGTGCTGGCGGTTTATGTGCTCCCCTACGCGACAACACGCGCAGAACTGGATCAAATGTGCGCCGAGATGATGGCGCCGCTTCGTCCTGGCGGGAGGCTGATCGCCCTGCCGATCCACGCGCGCTTCGAACCCGATCCCGGCTACTACGCGGCGTGCGGGTTCACCCTGACGCCGGATGATCCGCAGCACCCGTACGAGGAGGGTGGGCGCTTGCGTCTGGATCTGCGTTACCGCCAATACGACGCGAGCGTGTATGCCTGGTACTGGTCCGAGGATGCCATCAGTGCCGCCCTCGGCAAGGCGGGCGCGACCGCCATTCGATGGGCGAATCCGGCGCTCGATGAGCGATATGGCGCGGCCGAGGTGCCACAAGCGCTCCAGGCGTACGTCGAAAAGCCGCATGCATCGATACTCCAGTGCCGCAAGTCGTAGGGGCCGGCGCCTGCTGATCGCCTGATCGTCCGCGCCATCTGTTGACCCGGTATCGCGTTGGCCCTGCGGGCTGTGGCCCGCTGCCGGACGAACGGGGTCGATGTCTTCATCGGGGGAGCTCCGATGTCCATTGAAGTCGAACTCAGGCAGTCGATCGATGCCGTCGAAGAGGAGGAGTATCAAGCCTTCTTCCGAGCGAGCGGAGCATCGTTCTTCTACGACCGGCGATTCCTGTGCGCCGCCGAGCGCTCACCGTTGCTGCCCGTCAATGCCACCTACTATTTCCTGGCGAGGGACGAGGGGAGGCTCGTCGCGTTCCTTCCGGCCTATGTGCAGGCAGTCGATTCCGTCGATCCTTTCGGACTGCTTGCACGCACGGCCGGCATCGCCGGTGATCGCGGCCAGCAGGCACTTTTCAGCCATGTCATGCACTGCTTCGACAGCAAGGTGGTCTGCGTCCCGGGCACATCCGCTCCCCGAGTCGTGGTAGCGGCGCTGAAGCGGCTGGCATCCGATATCGGCGTGCACTACGTCGGCCTGCTGAATGTGGCAGAGGCGGATGCACTGAGGACGGCTGCCGGCGAGCAGTTGATGATCCGTCACCTCGTCGACAGGTACTACCTGGACCTGACCCGACTCGGCAGTTTCGATGAACTGGTTCAGACGCTTCCCAAAGAGGGGCGCCATGAGATGACGCGCCAGCTCAGAAAGTTCGATGCAAGCGATGGGACCGTGGCCGTCATCGGCCCTCCCTTCGATCACCGCCTCGAAGCACTGACGTCGCTGTGCCAGCAGACAACGGCGAGGAACGGTACGCCGAAGTATTTTCCGGCCGACGCACTGGCGCGCTTCGTCAGGATCTGTGGAGATCTGGCGCGCATCGTCCTCGTTGAAGAAGCGGGTGCTGTCGTTGGCGGCCTGGTCTGCTTTCTTGACAGGGGCGTCTTCTGCATCTGGTCTGCGGGCATGCGCTATGACCTCGCGGCCTACAGTCCCTACACCGTCAGTTTCGCCTGCGCATACAGATGGGCGCTTGCGCACGGCATCGAGACCATAGAAGCGGGTCGCTTGAACGAGCGCATCAAGGTCCGGCTCGGACTCAAGCCGCTCCCCCTGTACTCGGCGACCAGCGAGGTCGTGTGCGCGACACCGAGTCTCCCCAACGAAGGATGCTCACCAGGAGCGAGCCATGGAACTGCTTCACTCTAGGATCAGGCCAGACGACTTCCGTGCATTCTCCCGGTGCCTGGATGGAAAAGTCCGGTCCCGGCATCATGCGGAGTATGCGGGCTGGCATTACGGCGCAGCGTGGAATGGACGGGGATTCGAGCGATATCCCGAGTACATCGTCCGCGCCGCTTCGATCTCCGATGTCGCAAGGACGATAGCTTTCGCGCGATCCCATAGCCTGGCGGTCGGGGTGAAGGGCTCGGGACACAGCTACTCCGGAAGCTTCTTTCAATGCGGGGGCATTCTGCTCGATCTGTCGTTGCTCAACGACCTCGAGATCCACGCCGAGCAAGGTACTGCCGTCCTGGGCCCTGGTGTTACCAGTGCGCAGTTGAGCCGCTCATTGGCCGCCCATGAACTTGCCTTTCCGACCGGCCATGGTGGCGGTGTGGGATTGAGTGGCTTTCTG
>Ga0247822_10003381_pt1 | contig 10413 bp, 8 predicted proteins | sample 13C_Cellulose_Da_FD_192423 | JGI IMG/M metagenome (GOLD analysis project Ga0247822, IMG submission 192423) | Soil microbial communities from agricultural site in Penn Yan, New York, United States - 13C_Cellulose_Day30 | ecosystem: Environmental > Terrestrial > Soil > Agricultural land | place... | reverse complement strand
GGCGTTCGCGCTGCTCGCCGGACGACCGGCCGGGTTCGTCAAGGCGCTGGTGGTGCCATGACGGCGCGCCCGCGGCTCGGGTTCCTCGGCGCCGGCTGGATCGGCCGCAAGCGGCTCGAGGCGGTGGTCGCCAGCGACGTCGCCACCGCGGTGGCGATCGCCGATCCGTCGCCGGCGCGGCGCGACGAGGCGGCGCGGGTCGCGCCCGGCGCCTGCCTGTGCGAGCACCTCGGCCAGCTGCTCGAGCTGCCGCTCGACGGCGTGGTGATCGCCACGCCCAGCGCGCAGCACGTCGACCAGGCGCTGGCGGTGCTCGACCGCGGGCTGGCGGTGTTCTGCCAGAAGCCGCTGGCCCGCACCGCCGGCGAGGCGCGCGCGGTCGTCGACGCCGCCCGCCGCGGCGACCACCTGCTCGGCGTCGATCTGTCGTACCGCCACACCGACGCGATGCAGCGGATCCGCGACGTCGTCGCCGGCGGCGGGCTCGGCCGGGTGTTCGCGACCAACCTGGTGTTCCACAACGCCTACGGGCCCGATCAACCGTGGTTCTACGATCGCGCCGCCGCCGGCGGCGGCTGCCTGATCGATCTCGGTATCCACCTGGTCGATCTCGCGCTGTGGCTGCTCGGCTGGCCCGCCGTCGAGGACGCGCGCGCCCAGCTCCACGCCGGCGGGCGCCGGCTCGGCACGCCCGCGACCGTGTGCGAGGACTTCGTCTCGGCCCAGCTCGCGCTCGCCGGCGGGGTGACCGCGCAGCTGAGCTGCTCGTGGCGGCTGCCGGCCGGGCGCGACTGCGTGATCGAGGCGAGCTGGTACGGCACCGGCGGCGGCGTCGCCATGCGCAACGTCGGCGGCTCGTTCTACGACTTCGTCGCCGAGCGGTTCGACGGCACCCGCACCGAGGTGCTGGCCACGCCGCCCGACGACTGGGGCGGCCGCGCGCTGGTGGCGTGGGCGCGCCAGCTCGCCGCCGGCCGCGGCTTCGATCCCGACGCCGAGCGGCTGGTCGACCTGCACCGCGCGCTCGACGCGATCTATCGAGGTGGGCGATGACCGCGGCCCGGGTGGCGCGGGTGCTGATGACCGCCGACACCGTCGGCGGGGTGTGGACGTACGCGCTCGATCTCGCCGGCGCGCTCGCCGCCGACGGCATCGCGGTCGCGCTCGCGACCATGGGGCCGGCGCCGTCGCCGGCGCAGGCCGGCGCCGCCCTCGCGGTGCCGGGGCTGACGCTGCACCCGAGCACGTTCGCGCTCGAGTGGATGCCCGGCTGCTGGGACGACGTCGACGCCGCCGGGGCCTGGCTGCTGGCGCTCGAGCGCGAGGTCGGCGCCGATGTGATCCACCTCAACGGCTACGCCCACGCCGCGCTGCCGTTCGCCGCCCCGGTGGTGGTGGTCGCGCACTCGTGCGTGTGCTCGTGGTGGCGGGCGGTGAAGGGCGGCGACGCGCCGCCGGCGTGGGACGAGTATCGCCGGCGGGTCGCCGCCGGGCTCGCGGCCGCCGACGCCGTGGTGGCTCCGACCGGCGCCATCCTGGCCGCGGTGCTCGCCGCCCACGGGGCGCCGGCGCCGGCGCGCGCCCGGGTGATCCTCAACGGCCGCGATCCGTCGGGGTTCACCGCCGCCGCCGGCGAGCCGCTGGTGCTCGGCGCCGGCCGGCTGTGGGACGAGGCCAAGAACCTGGCCGCGCTCGACGCCTGCGTCGATCGATCGCCGTGGCCGATCTACGTCGCCGGTCCGCCGGCGCCGCCCGGCATCACCGCCGCGCCGGAGGCAGGGCCGGCGGCGATCCGGCTGGGCGCGCTGGCGCCGGCCGAGCTGGCGGCCTGGATGCGGCGGGCGACGATCTTCGCCGCGCCGGCGCGCTACGAGCCGTTCGGGCTCACCGCGGTCGAGGCCGCGCTGTCGGGCTGCGCGCTGATCCTCGGCGACCTGGCCAGCCTGCGCGAGGTGTGGGACGACGCCGCGGTCTACGTCTCGCCCGACGATCCCGCCGCGCTCGGCGCCGCCATCGACGCCCTGGCCGGCGACCGCGCGACCCGCGGCGCGCTGGCCACCCGCGCCGAGCGCCGGGCGCGGGCGCTGACCCCGGCGCGCATGGCCCGGGCCTACGCGTCGCTCTATCGCGAGGTGTGTGCGTGAAAGTCGCTGCCTTCTACCACTCGCTCGCCTCGTGCTGGAACCACGGCAACGCCCACTTCCTGCGCGGCGTCGCCACCGAGCTGATCGAGCGCGGCCACGACGTCACCGTGTGGGAGCCGGCCGACGGCTGGAGCGCGACCCAGCTGGTCGCCGAGCAGGGGCCGGAGGCGCTCGACGCCTACCGCGCCGCCTATCCCCGCCTGCGCGGTCGCCGCTACGACCTGGCCCGGCTCGATCTCGACGAGGCGCTCGACGGCGTCGGCCTGGTCCTGGTCCACGAGTGGAGCCCGCCGGCCCTGGTCGCCCGCATCGGCGAGCACCGCGATCGCACCCGCGGCTACACGCTGCTGTTCCACGACACCCACCACCGCTCGGCGACCGCGCCGGCCGAGATGGCCGCCTACGACCTGCGTCACTACGACGGCGTGCTGGCCTTCGGCGCGGTGGTCGCCGAGAACTACCTGGCCCACGGCTGGGCGCGGCGGGTGTGGATCTGGCACGAGGCCGCCGACGTGCGGGTGTTCGCGCCGCGCGCCGAGCCGCGCACCGGCGACGTGGTGTGGGTCGGCAACTGGGGCGACGACGAGCGCACCGCCGAGCTGCACGAGCTGCTGATCGAGCCGGTGCGGCGGCTGGGCCTGCGCGCCACCGTGCACGGCGTCCGCTACCCCGACGACGCCCGCGCGGTGCTCGCCGGCGCCGGCATCACCTACGGCGGCTGGCTGGCCAACCACCGCGTGCCCGAGGTCTTCGCTCGCCACCGGGTCACGGTCCACGTGCCGCGCCGGCCGTACGCGCAGGCCTTGCCCGGCATCCCGACCATCCGCCCGTTCGAGGCGCTGGCGTGCGGCATCCCGCTGATCTCGGGGCCGTGGCGCGACGACGAGCAGCTGTTCACCGCCGGCATCGACTACCTGGTCGCGCGCGACGGCGCCGCGATGCAGCGCCACCTGCGCGCGGTCCTCGCCGACGACGACCTGGCCCGGGCCCTGGCCCGCAACGGTCGCGCCACCATCCTCGCCCGTCACACCTGCGCCCACCGCGTCGACGAGCTGGCCGCCATCCTGCGCACCCTCGGCCGAGAGGACCTGTGATGACCGGGATGACGATCGCGTTCTACGGGTCGAGCCTGGTGTCGGCGTACTGGAACGGCGCCGCGACCTACTACCGCGGCATCATCCGCGCGCTGGCCGGCCGCGGCCACCGCGTCACGTTCTTCGAGCCCGACGCGTTCGAGCGCCAGGCCCACCGCGATCTCGACGATCCGCCGTGGGCGACGGTGATCGTGTACCCGGCGACCGAGGCCGGCGTGCGCGCCGCGGTCGACGCCGGGGGTGGCGCCGATCTGGTGATCAAGGCCAGCGGGGTCGGCGTGTTCGACGCCCTGCTCGAGGAGGCCGTGCTGGCCCACCAGGGCCCGCGGACCCGGGTCGGGTTCTGGGACGTCGATGCCGCCGCCACGCTCGATCGGGTCGCCGGCGATCCCGCCGATCCGTTCCGCCGGCTGATCCCGCGCTACGACCTGATCTTGACCTATGGCGGCGGCGCGCCCGTGGTCGCCGCCTATCAGCGGCTGGGCGCGCGCCGCTGCGTGCCGATCTACAACGGGCTCGATCCGATCACCCACCACCCGGTCCGCCCCGACGCCCGCTTCGCCGGCGCGCTCGGCTTCCTCGGCAACCGCCTCCCCGATCGCGAGCAGCGGGTCGAGGCGTTCTTCCTGCGCGCGGCGGCGGCGCTGCCGGGCGAGCGCTTCGTCCTCGGGGGCAGCGGCTGGGGCGACAAGCCGGTCCCGGCCAACGTCGCCTACCTCGGCCACGTCTACACCCGCGATCACAACGCGTTCAACGTCAGCCCGCGCGCGGTGCTCAACATCAGCCGCGACAGCATGGCGGCGATCGGGTTCTCGCCGGCGACCCGGGTGTTCGAGGCCGCGGGCGCCGGCGCCTGCCTGATCACCGACGCGTGGGACGGCATCGCGCAGTTCCTCGAGCCCGGCGTCGAGGTCCTGGTGGCCCGGGACGGCGACGAGGTCGCCGCCCACGTCGCCGCGCTGACCCCGGCCCGCGCCCGCGCGATCGGCGAGCGAGCCCGGGCGCGGATGCTGCGCGAGCACACCTACGCCCACCGCGCCCTCGACGTCGAGGCCGCGCTCGCCGAGCCGACCGCGGTGCGCGGCGTGGCGAGCGCCGCCGCCGCGCCGGCGCCCCGGCGCCTGCGCCTGGTCGTGCTCGGCCTGTCGCTCAGCTCGAGCTGGGGCAACGGCCACGCGACCACCTACCGGGCCCTGGTCCGCGAGCTGACCGCGCGCGGCCACGACGTCCTGTTCCTCGAGCGCGACGTGCCCTGGTACGCCGACAACCGCGACCTGCCGGCGCCGCCGTACGCGCGGCTGGGGCTCTACGCCAGCGTCGCCGACCTGCGCGACCGCTTCGCCGCCGACGTGCGCGAGGCCGACGTGGTGATCGTCGGCTCGTACGTGCCCGACGGGGTCGAGGTCGGCCGCTGGGTGCAGCGGACCGCCCATGGCGTGGTCGCGTTCTACGATCTCGACACCCCGGTCACCCTCGCCAAGCTCGACGCCCGCGACCACGAGTACCTCGCGCCCGACCTGGTGCCCGGCTACCAGGTCTACCTGTCGTTCACCGGCGGGCCGTCGCTGGCCCGGCTCGAGCGCGACTACGGCTCGCCGCGGGCGGTCGCGCTGTACTGCGCGGTCGATCCTCGCCACTACCACCCCGAGGCGCGGCCGCGGCGCTGGGACCTGAGCTACATGGGCACCTACAGCGACGATCGCCAGCCGACGCTGGACCGGTTCCTGGTCGAGCCGGCGCGCCGGTGCGGCGAGCGCCGCTTCGCGGTCGCCGGGCCGATGTACCCCGAGACCATCGAGTGGCCGGCCAACGTCACCCGCATCGATCACCTCGCCGCCGACGGCCACCGCGGCTTCTACAACGAGTCGGCGTTCACCCTCAACGTCACCCGCGCCGCCATGCGCGCCGCCGGCTGGTCGCCGAGCGTGCGCCTGTTCGAGGCCGCCGCGTGCGCGGCGCCGATCATCACCGACAGCTGGCCCGGGCTCGACGACCTGTTCCGGTCCGAGCGCGAGATCCTGGTCGCCCGCACCACCGACGACGTCCTCGCCCTGCTCCACGATCTCCCCGACGACGAGCGGCGGGCGATCGGCGCCCGCGCCCGCGCCCGCGTGCTCGCGTCCCACACCGCCGCCCACCGGGCGATCGAGCTCGAGGGGCACGTCACTCCCCGGTGAGCCATGCGCGATCCCGACCCCCGTCCCCTCGCCGAGCGCATCCACGCCCTCGACCCCTGGTTCCACAACCTCGACCTCGACGGCATCGCCACCGCGCCCGCGCACTTCCTCGGCGACTACCCGCGCAACAAGTTCGGCCGCTTCGCCGCCCTGGTGCCCGACGATCTGCGCGGCAAGACCGTGCTCGACATCGGCTGCAACGCCGGCTTCTACGCCTTCGAGATGAAGCGGCGCGGCGCCGCGCGGGTGGTCGGCATCGACGCCGATCCGCGCTACCTGGCCCAGGCCCGGCTGGCCGCCGACGTGCTCGGCGTCGACGTCGAGCTGCGCGAGCTGTCGGTGTACGACGTCGCCGAGCTCGGCGAGCGCTTCGACGTCGTCCTGTTCCTCGGCGTCCTCTACCACCTGCGCCACCCGCTGCTCGCGCTCGATCGCCTCCGCGCCCACGTGGTCGGCGACCTGCTGCTGTGCCAGAGCATGCTGCGCGGCTCGCCGGCGCTCGCCGCCGTGCCCGCCGATCGCCCGTTCCTCGACGACGAGCGCGCCTTCGACGAGCCGGGCTACCCGCGGCTGGCGTTCGTCGAGCACGCGTTCGCCGGCGATCGCACCAACTGGTGGATCCCCAACCGCGCCGGCGTCGAGGCCATGCTGCGCAGCGCGGGCTTCGCGATCGAGGCCGGGCCGGTCGACGAGGTCTACCGGTGCCGGTGCCGGCAGGAGGTCGAGCCATGGTCGAAGCCGTGATGATCTGGAACGAGCCCAACAACAAGTCGCACTGGGATCCGACCCTGGACGAGGGCTGGTCGCGCTACGCGGCGATGACCCGGCTCGCCGGCGACGCCATCCGCGCCGAGCACTCGACCTTGCCGCGGGTGCTCGGCGGCATCTCGCCGATCGATCCCGGCTTCATCGCCAACATGAAGGGGCAGGGCGTGCTCGACCACGTCGACGCGGTCGCCGTCCACGGCTTCCCGCTCGACTGGAACCTGTGGCCGCTCGACGCCTGGCCCGAGCAGGTCGCGTCGATCCAGCAGGTGACCGACCTGCCGGTGTGGATCAGCGAGGTCGGGGTGTCGAGCTTCGGCGCCGACTGGGTCCAGGAGCTCGGCCTGATCCGCACGATGGAGCGCGTCCGCGGCCTGGCCCCGCGCATCCACTGGTACAGCCTGATGGATCTGCCGCGGACGTGGCCGGCGACCACCCGCCACAAGGAGGCCGAGGGGTCGTCGTACTACCGCCACTTCGCCATGGGCCTCCTGCGCGAGGACGGCAGCGCCAAGCCGGCGGCGCGGATCCTGGCCGAGCACACGCCCGAGCTCGGCATCTGCCAGTGGTTCCACTTCGAGGATCATCGGCTCGACGACGCGGTGGCGTGGCTGCGCCGCCTGGGCGTGACCTACCTGCGCACCGGCCTGTCGTGGGCCGACTCGCTCCGTCCCGGCTGCGACGCCTGGTTCGATCGCCAGATGCGCGCGCTCGACGAGTTCGCGGTGACCCTCACCTTCTGCTTCACCCCCGAGGAGCGCGGCCTGGCCCCGCACCACACCAGCCCGCCGCGCCACCCCGAGGAGTACGCCGAGTTCTGCGCGCGGATGACCCGCCGCTACGCTCGCTAGGAGCCGTCGTGCGCTTCGTGATCTTCGGCCTGACCGTGAGCTCGGCGTGGGGCAACGGCCACGCCACGCTGTGGCGCGGCCTGATCGGCGCGCTCGACGCGATGGGCCACACGGTCACGTTCTACGAGCGCGACGTGCCGTACTACGCGGCCCACCGCGATCTGGCCGCGCTGCCCGGTCGCGCCGAGCTGCGCCTGTACTCCGACTGGGCGCTGGTCGCCGGCGACGCGGCGCGCGCGTCCGATCAGGCCGACGTCGCGATGGTGACGTCATACTGCTTCGACGGCCGCGCCGCCTGCGAGCTGGTGCTGGGCTCGCGGGCGCCGGCGCGGGTGTTCTACGATCTCGACACCCCGGTGACCCTGGCCCGCCTCGACCTCGGCGAGGACGTGCCGTACCTGCCGCGCGAGGGCCTGTCCGGGTTCGATCTCGTGCTCAGCTTCACCGGCGGCCGCGCGCTCGAGCGCTTGCGCGCGCAGCTCGGCGCCGGCCGGGTCGCACCGCTGTTCGGCAGCGTCGATCCCGACGCCTACCGCGCCGGGCCGCGCGAGCCGGCGTGGGCCGGCGACTGCTCGTACCTGGGGACGTGGTCGGCCGATCGCCAGCACGCGCTCGACCGCCTGCTGTTCGAGCCGGCCCGGCGGCGGCCGGCGCGCCGGTTCGTGCTCGGCGGGTCGAAGTACCCCGACGACCTGGCCTGGCCGGCCAACCTGACCCGGCTCGAGCACGTCCCGCCCGGCGCCCACCCGCGGTTCTACGCGTCGTCGCCGCTGACCCTCAACGTCACCCGCGCGCCGATGGCCGCGCTCGGCTTCTGTCCGTCGGGCCGCCTGTTCGAGGCCGCCGCCTGCGGCGTGCCGGTGCTGTCGGACGCGTGGCCCGGCCTCGACGACTTCTTCACCCCCGGCGAGGAGATCCTGATCGCGCACACGGCCGACGACGCGCTGGCGGCGATGGACCTCGGCCCGATCGCGCTGGCCCGCATCGGCGCCCGCGCCCGCGCCCGGGTCTACGGCCAGCACTCGGCGCGGCACCGCGCGCTCGAGCTCATCACCTTGATCGAGCGAGGAGGTGGACCATGACCTGGGGCATCGTCCCGGCCGCCGGCCTGGGCACCCGCATCCAGCCGCTGGCGTTCTCGAAGGAGCTGCTGCCGGTCGGCAGCCGGCGCGACGGCGACGGCGTCGAGCGGCCGCGCGCGGTCAGCGAGTACGTCACCGACCGGATGATCCGCGGCGGCGCCACCCGCATCTGCTTCGTCATCTCGCCGACCAAGGTCGACATCATCGACTACTTCCGCGGCCAGCTCGACGGCGCGCGGATCGCCTACGTGGTCCAGGACCAGCCGCGCGGCCTGTGCGACGCGATCTTCCAGGCCCTGCCGCTGATCGCCGACGACGAGCCGGCGATCGTCGGCCTGCCCGACACCGTGTGGTTCCCGCGCGACGCGCTCCAGCTCCTGCCCGACGATCGCCTGTCGTTCCTGTGCTTCCCGGTCGAGCACCCCGAGCACTTCGACGCGGTGGTGTGCGATCGCCACGGCCGCGTCGAGGAGGTCCAGGTCAAGCGGCCCGACCCCGCGACCCACTGGGTGTGGGGCGCGTTCAAGCTGACCGGCGCCATCCTGCGCGAGCTGGCCGCGCTGTGGGCCGAGCCCGACCGCGGCGACCCGTACATCGGCACCCTGGTCAACGCCTGGCTCGCCCGCGGCGGCACCGCCACGGCCGTGCGTGCGGGAACCGCCTACCTCGACGTCGGGACGCTGCACGGCTGGCGCGACGCGGTCCACCTCCTCGAGCGACGTCCCGATGGGGAAGCCCCCTAGCCGCAATGCCGATCGGATAGGCACAACCGATCAGGATCGCATGAGGTTCCGTTCGTCCTGAGCGAGGGCGAGCGCCAGCGAGCCCGACGTCGAAGGACGGCTCCGTCGGCACCAGCGTGAGGCCCTTCGACGTCGGGCCTCACTTCGTTCGGCCCTCGCTCAGGGTGAACGGTACAAGTGATCGAGTTCTTTCGGCTCGAAGCGCTACGTGACCAGCATTGCCCCTAGCCGGATCATTCACGACGCTGGCGGCTGGCTGGCCGCATCTCGTCGGAAGCCGGCTAGCTGCGACAACCCAACCGTCGCGCCGTGCGATCGCGCGTGTCATCTCACGACCTCGCGTGTCCCCGTCCGCCTCGTCGTTCCGCTGGGCGCTGCGTTACCTGCGCCCTCACCGTGGTCGCATCGCGGTCCTGATCGCGCTCACCCTCGCCGAGATCGCGCTGCGCGCGCTGTCGCCGTGGTCGCTGGCGGCGATCGTCGATCACGCGCTGGGCAGCGCGCCGCCGCCGGGCTGGCTGGCCACCGCCCTCGACGTGGTGGCGATCGCGCCGACCGATCGCGACGGCATGCTGGTCGCGTTCGTGATCGCCGGCGTCCTGATCCAGGCCGCCCACCACCTGGTGATCATGGGCCACGGCCGCCGCTCGGTGGTGGCCGGGCAGGGCATGGTCCGCGACCTGCGCGAGGAGCTGTTCGCCCACCTCCAGGCGTGGGCGCTCGCCCACCACGCCCGCACCCCGACCGGCGACGTCGTCCACCGCCTCGAGGCCGACGCGCGCTGCCTCGAGCAGATCGTGTTCCGCGGCCTGTTCCCGCTGGGCGCGTCGGTGGTGACGCTGCTCGTGATGTTCGTCGTGCTGGTCGACCTGCACCCGCAGCTGGCGCTGGTGTCGCTGGCGATCGTGCCGCCGCTGTACCTGTGGCTGAAGCGCTCGAACCGGGCGATCGGGCCGCGCGCCGACCAGGCCCGCGCCGTCGACGCCCAGCTGATGTCGCGGTCGTACGAGAGCTTCGCGGCGATCCGCCTGGTCAAGAGCCACGCCCGCGAGGACCACGAGGTCGCGCGGTTCGCCAGCGCCGCCCGCGCGTCGGCCCGCGCCTGGATCCGGGTCGGCTGGCACGGCGCCGCGTTCTCGCTCGTGGTCGGGCTGTTGACCGTGCTCGGCACCGCCGCGGTGGTCCTGGTCGGCGGCCTGGCGGTGCGCGACGGCTCGCTCACGCTCGGCACCCTGCTGCTGGTCCTGGCCTACCTCGGCTTCGTCTACGGCCCGCTGTCGGCGATCGCCAGCACCACCAACGACCTCCAGCAGGCGTTCGCCAGCGCCCGCCGCGTCCGCGCCGCCCTCGCGGTCGCGCCCGAGGAGCCCGGCGGCGCGACCGCGCTCGACGCGCCGGTCCTGCGCGGCGCGGTGCGGTTCACCGACGTCACGTTCGGCTACCGGCCCGACGCGCCGGTGCTCGATCGGATCAGCTTCGACGCGAGGCCCGGCGAGATGATCGCCCTGGTCGGGCCGTCGGGCGCCGGCAAGTCGACCCTGGCCGGCCTGATCGCGC
>Ga0247822_10003379_pt1 | contig 10414 bp, 8 predicted proteins | sample 13C_Cellulose_Da_FD_192423 | JGI IMG/M metagenome (GOLD analysis project Ga0247822, IMG submission 192423) | Soil microbial communities from agricultural site in Penn Yan, New York, United States - 13C_Cellulose_Day30 | ecosystem: Environmental > Terrestrial > Soil > Agricultural land | place... | reverse complement strand
TGAACTCGCCCTTGTCGGTGAACGCCGCCGACGCGCAGGTGCCGGTGTCCCACTCGGGCTCGCTGCGATCGAGCGGCGCGCAGTAGTGCCCCTCCGACGAGCTCTGGTTCAGCGCGTGGCTCAGGTTGCTGTCCCTGCCGTCCTGGAAGCCGAGCTCGGGGAAGTCGAAGCCCTTGCGATGCGCCCACACCGGGAACACCGTCGTGCGCCGCCCGTACGGCCACAACGGGCCGCTGTTGAAGTCGAACCGGCCGGGCCGGTTGCCGAGGCCGTAGGTGCCGACCGCCTGCGTGATGAACACGGTATCGACGTACGTGCCGTCGGCGGTCTCGAGCCACGCGACGATCTGCAGCGGCTGCTGCAGCGTCGGATCGGGGTTCGCGCCCTGCGCCGGCAAGAAGTCGAGCGCGAGCGTGCGGCACATCTGTGCCTGCGCGGGCGAGGCGGCACCAGCGACGGCAGCGGCGGCGAGCAGGAGGGCGCGCATATCAGAACGTGAACGCGCGCACCCAGGTCACGATCGGCGACAGCAGCAGGCGCGCCGTCGAGCGCAACACCTCGGACTCGCCGACGATGCCGGCGACCGCCGGCGAGAACGTGTAGTACGTCTGCACCGCGAGCTCGCCGAGCACGCTCTTGCGCAGCACCGCGTCGCGCAGGTGGCGCAGCATCTGGACGTCCGCCGCCATCACCGAGCCGTACGCCGCCGTCGCCACGAAGCACGCGTCGACCTCGCCGGCGATGCGATCGGGGGTCTTGAAGCTCGCCACCTGCAGCGCGCCCCGGTTGTGGCAGTTGTCGATGGCGCGGATGCCGACGGAGTACTCGGTCTCCGGCAGCAAGCGATCGAGCGTGAACGCCTGCGTCAGCCCCGGCGCGAGCACCTCGATCCCCAGCTTCGGGTCGTTCGAGCCCGGCGCGTCGAAGTTCTCGTCGGTGAGCGCATCACCGGCGCGGTAGCGGATCTCGTACCCGGTGACCTTGCCGATCATGCCGTCATCGCCGGGCGCGGTGAACGTCACGTGCGCCTCGCGACCGCTCGAGACATCGACCTCGAGCGCACTGATCGTGCCCGGGCACGCCATGTCGGACTCGCGCTGCGCCGTCACCTGCACGCGGTAGGTGTCACTGCCGTCGACGACGAGCCCGAGCCGTCCCGCGCCCGAGCCCTGCACGCCCGTCGTGATCGTGCCGTCGGGCGCGCGCACGTCCCCGTCGAACCCGTCGGGATCGCCGTACCCCGCGTAGTCGACCACCTTCGCGCTCGAGAACGAGGTGTCGACGGTGAACGGCACCTTGTAGACCACCGACGGCTGGCCGCGATACGGCTCGCCGTACTCCGACCACGAGATGCCCGACGGCGACGGATACGCGGTGGCCGAGTACGTGTCGTTGTGGTCGAACTCCTTCGAGACCTCGACCCACATCACGTACGCGCCGGGCGCGAAGTTCTCGGGGATCGGCCACGTGATGTGCGCGAGCTGCCCGATCACGGGCGTCGCCTGCGAGACCGCATCGAACGTGTTCATGCCGCCGTAGAGATCGACGGAGAGCGAGTCCATCCCCGCGGCGCGCTGGACGTCCTGGCGCGGCGGATACTTCGACTTCGCGGATTGCGAGAGCACGCCCTTGTCGGTGAACACGCCGTTGGGCGACGCGCAGGTCAGCGCGTCCCACTCCTGCTCGATCGACTGCATCGGGCGGCAGTAGTGCGGATCGCGCGAGCTCTGGTTGAACGGGTGCGAGAGGTTGTTGTCGTCGTCGTTCTGGAATCGGACCTCTTCGTACTCGCGACCGTGGCGGTGCGCCCACACCGGGAACACCGTGATCCGCCGCCCGTACGGCCACAGCGGGCCGCTGTTGAAGTCGTAGCGCCCGGGCCGGTTGCCGAGCCCGTACGTGCCGGTCTCCTTGGTGATGAAGATCGTGTCGACGTACGTGCCATCCGTCTTCTCGACCCACACGACGATCTGCGGCGGCATGTTCATGCCGGGAGGCAGGTCGGCGCGCGCCTCGGGCTGCATCGACACCGTGACCACGCTGCACTCGTCGTTGACGAGCTGGCAGGTGCCTTCGGCGAAGCCGGCCCCCGGCGTCGCGAGGAGGGCGCCGAGCGTGACGAGGACAGGTCGCCGCATGGGTCTGCGCATTATTGCCGCACTCGGCCCCGGTACAAGTGCATTCGATGTCACACCCTGGACTTAGCGTGCCCCCGTGGCTCGGACGCCCAGCGCCGAATACCTGGTCCTCGACATCGAGACCATCCCCGACACCGAGCGCTGGCAGCGCCCCGAGGAGCTCGAAGGACGCGAGGCGTTCCCGCCCACGTGGGCACATCGCATCGTCGTGATCGGCTGCTTGTGGCTCGATCACGGCTACCGGCTGAAGCGGCTCGGTGTGGTCGGCGATCCCGAGGGTGGCACCGGCACCCCCGACCAGCGCGAGCGCGCGCTGCTCGAGGACTTCTCGCGCTTCGTCGGGCGCGCGCGGCCCGTGCTCGTCACCTACAACGGCCGCGCGTTCGACCTCCCCGTCATCGCGCTCCGCTCGCTCTGCCACGGCGTCTCCCTCGGCTGGTACTACCGCGAGAGCTCGGTGCGCTATCGCTACAGCGAGCAGGGCCACCTCGATCTGTGCGACTGGCTCGCGGATCACGGCGCCACGCGCTCGGGCAGCCTCGACGCGATCGCGCGCCTGATCGGCCTGCCCGGCAAGGTCGGCGTCGACGGCTCGCAGGTCGAGGGCCTGTACCGCGCGGGCCAGCTCGCGAGCATCCAGCAGTACTGCCTCTCGGACGTCGCGCAGACCGCGCTGTTGTTCCTGCGCTTCCGCCTCTTGCAGGGCCAGATCTCGCCGGAGGACTACCGCGCGCGCACGAGCGAGCTGCTCGACGCGCTCGCCGCCGATGGCCGCGTCGAGGATGTGCTCGGCAGGCTCGATCGCGCGCACCTGCTATCCATGTAGCCTTGGGCCTCCCCGCAGGCATGATCACGGCGCTCGAGCGACTTCCCGCGAGCTGGTATCAGCGCGACTCGGCGACCGTCGCGCGCGAGCTGATCGGCTGCGTGCTGGTGCACCGCCGGCGCGCGGGCGTCATCGTGGAAGCGGAGGCGTATCTCGGCCCCGAAGATCTCGCGAGCCACGCGCGCTTCGGACCGACGAAGCGCACCTCGGTGATGTTCGGACCCGGCGGCGTCTCGTACGTCTACCTCTGCTACGGGATCCACGAGATGTTCAACGTGGTCACCGGCGTCGAAGGGCAAGGCCAGGCGGTGCTGATCCGCGCGATCGCACCGCACACCGGGCTCGCCGACGATCCGGCGATCGGTCGTGGCCCGGGCAAGGTGACCACGGCGCTCGGCATCGATCGCCGTCACGATCGCCGCGACCTCGCGCGCGGTGCGCTGTTCATCGCGCGCGGCGCCGACACACCGGCGATCGAGCGCGGCCCGCGCATCGGCGTCGACTACGCGGGAGCGTGGGCCGAGCAGCCGTTGCGGTTCTGGTGGCGCGGTCACCCTTCCGTTTCGGCGGGCGGCGGCGGGCGCAGCGTGTCGACCTTGCGCAGGCGCTGACGGTACAGCTGCTCGGAGAGCTTCTTGCGATCGCGCGTCTTGGCGCCGCGATAGTGATAGTGCGGCACGCGCGAGATCGTGACGAGCTCGGAGGCGCGCGGCACGCCGAGCTCGCCGAACCAGCGCGTCACGTCCGCCTCGAGCTCCGGCGTGTCGGCGAGCCACACGACGGTCTTGTGCTCGGTGAGCCGCAGCGTCGCCTTGTGCTTGCGGATGTAGATCGAGAGCTCGACGTGCCCGTTGTCGATGAGATCGGCGTCGTGATCGTCGAGGAAGCGGATGATGCGCTTGGCGTCGACGCGCGAGGTCAGCCACACGTCGGTGGAGCCGCCGTCATCGTAGTGATCCATCACCCGCACCTCGAGGTTGTCGGCAGCGGGGACGCGCTCGACGATGCCGAGGAACAGATCGACGAGCTGGTCCGCCTCGGTCTGCGCCTCGAGCACGAACAGCTTCGCCCCCGCGTGGTGAACCCAGCCGCGCTTGGCGTCGGCGAGCTGCGCGGTGGCGCCGAGCTGCGGCAGCACGCCCGCGGGCCACGCGAAGCCGGCGACGTCGGTCGCGGGCCCGAGCTCGATCACCTGGCTACGGCCCACGCTCTCGCCGAGCGGCCCGTCGGGCGCGACCTCGCACGCGATCGCGCGCGAGCGATCGATGTGGTGCTCGGCGGCCGCGAGCGCGACGCCGAGGTGCTCGCCCTGCGCCGCCACCAGCAAGGGCTGGCCCGACGGCGGCGCGATCGCGATGCGGTACCACGTGCGGGTCACGGCGCTCTTCACGCCCGCACCCTACCTTAAGCCCTGGGGGGCGTTGTCAGAAGTCGGTGCCGACGGCGAACCCGAACGTCAGGCTCGACAGCTGCGCGTCGACCGCCCGACTCCCGTCGCGGTCGCGCAGCCGGTAGACGTCGATGCTGTTGTCGAGGAACAGGGCGGCGGTGACCTTCGGGCCCCAGTTGGTGAAGAACAGCGGCCACGCGAGAAACCCGATCACCGGCACCTTGCCTTTGACCTGCGCGCCCGCGCGGAGCCCGAGCCCGTTGCCGGCGTAGCCGTGCGCCAGCACGCCACGGCCGAGCCCGGCGCCGACGTACAGCTCGAGGTGGTCGGTCAGGCGCGCGATGCGCTTGACGTCGATGCCGTAGGTCAACAGGTCGGCTCCCGGATCATTCGACGGCTGCGGAGGCGTGAGGGTGCGCGCGGCATAGCAGCCCTGGGCGTCGCACGCCGAGTCGGCGAACGAGCCGTCGGAGATGTGCGCGGCCACGAACCCTTCGACCGCCCACGCCTTGTAGCGATAGCCGGCCGAGAGGCGGATCCGGAGGGCCCCGTTCGCGTCGAGGTCGCCCTTGTAGGACGTACCGCCGACCGCCTCGGTGAAGTAGACGCCTTCGGCCGCGGCGCTCGAGGTGGCAAGACAGAGCACGAACAGCGCCAGCACCCGGGACATGCGGGCACCGTTCAGCAATGCGGGTGCCACGCACCGTCGCGTGGAGGTTCGCGAGCTTGCGCGGCGCCGGCCGGCAGGAATCCACCGAACCATGACGGCGATGTCGCCCTACCCCCCGATGATCGGATCGCTGAACTGGAGGACGACGATCGTGACCTTGCCGGCGATGCGTCCCCCGAGGGCCTCGACCTGCTGGAACGGCGGCTCGACCTTGGCCGAGAACACCGTCCCGAACGGCGCATCCGTGGACACGAACACGCCGCCGCGCTGGCCGCCGGAGGTGAGGGTGCCGCCCGCGGTGGTGCGATCGCTCGACAGGTAGCGGATCGTCGGCGTGATCATCGGATCGCTGGAGACCGTCTCGACCTTGATGCCCTGGCGCGGGTTGCCGTTGACGTCGAGCACGATGCCGATCGTGAGCCCCTCGGGCGGGAACTGCACCAGCGACAGCGCCGCGAGGATCTGATCGAGCGCGGGCTTGGTGAGCCGGACGCCGGGCAGCGACGTGAAGTCGATCGTCTCGTCGAGCACCGACGCCGTCTGGCAGGTCAGCGTCGTCGTGCTCTGGGGCGCGTCGTCGAGCACCGCGAGGCACGCGTACTGCTGGAACAGGCCGTCGATGTCGGCGGCCCACGACGGCGGCAGCACGGTCTTGCGCTCGAGCGGCTGCTGATCGCTCGGCGTCAGCTCGAACTCGGTGCCCGACGCGCGCGGCTCGCCGACGGCGAGCGACAGCCGATTGGCCTCGATCTGTCCGACGCTCACCCGCGTCTCGAAGTCGTCGACGGTCGCCTTGACGAGCACGGTCTCCATCCCGACGCACATCTCGTTGTCGAGCGCCTCGAGGTTCGTGCAGCCGAGCACGACGTGGACCGCGTCGTCGCCGGGGTGATAGAAGCTGCGGCCCCCCAGCGACGGGCCCATCGCCGACGCGACGGGGAACCCGTTGGCGTCGTAGCTGATGTTGCTCGGACACACCGGCTCCAGCGTCTCCGGGTCGATCGTGATCATGTGGTCGGGGAACACGGCGACCTGGACCTCGAGATCGCGCAGCGGCAGCGCGCGCCGCTCGAGCCCGGTGCTCGCGATCGAGCACAGCGTGTTCTGGCCGTTGATCTGCACCGGCGTGCACTGCGAGTAGTACGGGGTCTGCGGCGTGTTCGGATCGAGGACGCGGATCGACAGCCACGACGCGCACGTCATCGGGATCTCGTTGCAGTCGATCGAAGGGCACTCCCACGCGGGGCCAGCGGAGAGGTCGTAGAGCAGCTGCGCCTCCGGCGCGTCGCACGCCGCGAGCATCAGCGCCGCGATCCATCCGTGGCGCGTCATCGGCGGCCCACGCCGTTGATGCTCGTGAACCGCGGATCCGGCCCGAGGCCGATGAACGTGTCGGGCCCCGCCTGCGAGAGGAAGTAGCCGCCGACCACGGCGCCGACGACGCCGGCCGCGATGCCGAGCTGCCACGAGCGCTTCTGGTACCACTTCTTCGGTGGCGGCGGCGGCGGGAGCTTGATCGGGACGCTGTCGTCGATCGGCGGCGGCGGCGCGAGCCGCACGAGCAGGTCGGCTGGCTCGCGGTCGCGGCGCTCCTCGTGCGCCGAGAACCCGGGCACGGGCACCGCCGCGTCCTCGCTCCATGTCTGGAACGTGATCTGGCCGTTGGTGAGCGAGAGCAGCACCGCGTCCTTGACGCCGACGAGGTCGGCGAGGCGCTTCATCGCCGCAGCGCGCGCGGTGGGATCCGGCGCACGCGCGAGCAGCAGCCGCGCACGCTGGACCTTCATGCGCCGCGGCGCCTCCGCGTCGGGCACCTCGGCGACGGTGGTCTGCCCCGCCTGCACCATCACCTGCAGGCCGCGCGTCTCGCGATCGACGCCGGTCAGCCACACGACGTGGCCGCCGGCGGACGCGTCGAACGTGCCGGGCGCGAGGCCGACCTCGTTGCCGTCGATCCACACCACGCCGGTGCCCTTGACCTCGAGCTTGCCGGGGGGACCGCTCGGCTGCGCGGCCGCGCGGAACGCGGCGTACACGTCGGGCCGCGTGTACGCGGGGTCCGGCGAGATCCCCGGATCGAGCGCGAGCGCGTGCTCGAACGCCGCCTTGCTCTCGGCGGGCCGCTTCTCGTCGAACAGCGCCGTCCCCATCACGACCGCCAGCTGGGCGTACAGCTTGACCGCAACTGCGGGCGTGACGACGAGGAGCTCGCGATGTCCCTCCTCGGTGTAGCGGACCGCCTCGAACGAACGGAAGTCGAGCAGTGCTTGCTTGGCCTCCTCGAGATCGATCCGCGCGCGCTCGAGGCGCGGCCCGTCATCATCGTCGATGCGGTCGCGCAGCGCCGCCGCGTCCGACGAGTCCGGGATGACGCGCAGCACGGCGTGCGCGGAGAGCTCGCGCTCGAGCTCCGCCGCGAGCGTCTGCGGCCCCGCCGCGTCGCTGGTGTCGAGGTTGATCACCGCCACGGGCCGCCGCTCGGCGTGCCCCGTCGCTACCCCCAACAACAGGGTGCAGACGACCAGCCAGCGGGCCGGCACGGCGCTCGACATTGCCCTACTATAGGCCACCTCGCAGGCCGTTCCATCCATGGAAGAGCCCGTCCAGAAATCCCTCGAGCGCTATGACGTCCTCGACCGCATCGCGGTGGGCGGGATGGCCGAGGTGTTCCTGGCCAAGGCGTACGGCGCGCACGGCTTCGAGAAGACGATCGCGATCAAGCGCATCCTCCCCGAGCTCGCGAGCGACCCCGAGTTCGCCGCGCGGTTCATCGCCGAGGCGAAGGTCGCGGTGCGGCTCTCGCACGCGAACATCGTCCAGGTCTTCGACTTCGGCCGCATCGGCGAGTCGCTGTTCATCGCGATGGAGTTCGTCGACGGGCTCGACCTCGCCGCGATGCTCCGCAAGTTCAAGGACGAGGGGCGGCAGGTCCCGCTGCCGGCGGCGTTCCACATCGCGATCGAGATCATGCGCGCGCTCGACTTCGCGCACGGGCACAACGTCGTGCACCGTGACGTCTCGCCCTCGAACATCCTCGTGTCGCGCGCCGGCGAGGTGAAGATCGCCGACTTCGGCATCGCCGTCGCCGCGCGCCCGAACCGCGCCCCGACGAACACCGGCCCGCGCAAGGTGATGGGCAAGTGGCGCTACATGTCGCCCGAGCAGACGCGCGGCGATCAGCTGGACACGCGCAGCGACCTGTTCTCCGCCGCGAGCGTGCTCTTCGAGCTGTTCACCGGCACCAAGCTGTTCCCGGGCGACGAGGCCGAGGACATCGCCAAGAACATCGAGTCGATGCCGATCCCACGCATGACGTCGCTGCGCCCGGGCCTGCCCTCGCGCCTCGATGACGTGCTCGCCAGCTCGCTCGCGCGCAAGCCGATCGATCGGCCGACGCGTCCGGCGACCGTGCTGCGCTCGCTCATCGAGCTGTCGTACGAGTCGTCGATCATGGCGACCGCGCTCGACGTGGCCGAGGCGCTGGCCACCGTGATCCCCGCGAAGCAGCAGCCGGGGCGCGGCGCGCTCGACGACGTCATCCGCAAGCAGCTCAACGATCAGCCCACGGCGGCGCGGCGCACGGCGGTCACCGACGGCAAGCCACCGAGCACGGAGACGCAGGGCGAGGTGTCGACCGGCCTCATCCGCAAGCTCGACCTCGACGGTCTCTCGCACCTCGAAGAGATCGACACGAAGATCGCCGCGCCACGCGCACGCCGGCAGTCCGAGCAGGTGATGGCCATGCCGGGCGACACCGACATGCACCCGCTCGTCGACAAGGACCGCCGCACCGAGGTCGGCGGTCCGCCGACCGGCACCGTCCCCAAGTACAGCGCGCTCGGCGAGGAGCCGCCGTCAGGCGACAAGGCCGCGCAGCCGGAGAAGCGCGGCGAGCGCTCCGAGACCACGGCGTCGGCCTCGAAGTCGATCACCCAGTCTACCACCGCGAACCGCTCGCGCGCACCGCTGGTCGTGGTCGGCGTGCTGGTCGCCGGTGGCGCCGCCGCCGGCATCTATGCGCTGGGCCGTGGTGGTCCCGACACGCCGCCCGTCGTGAGCGCACCGACGATCGACGCGGCCACGCCGCCGCCGATCACCACCGGCACGCTCGAGATCTTCACCACGCCGGCCGGCGCGACCGGCACGATCGAGGGCAAGCCGTTCGCGGGGCCGACGCCACAGCGCCTCAACAACGTCCCTGCGGGCAAGGTGAGGATCCACCTCGAGCTCGCGGGCTACCAGCCGCTCGACTACGAGATCGAGGTGCGCGCGGGCGAGGTGCTGCGCGACCGCCAGACGTTCATCGCCGCGCCCGCGCTCCTCGACGTCAAGACCGAGCCACCGGGCGTTCAGGTCTCGGTCGCCGGCCGCACGCTCGGCACCACGCCGCTCCGCGGGACGGCGCTGCCCGCGGACAAGGGCGTGACGCTCACGCTGTCGCGCGCGGGCTACGAGCCGCTCTCCTTCAAGATCGATCTCGAAGCAGGCAAGACGCTGGTGATCGAACGCACGCTGGGCAAGGCGCAGCGCTTCGCCGCGGCGCAGATCAAGTTCGACGCGCCCGGCTGGGGCTACGTCTATCTGGATGGCAAGCAGCTCGGGCAGGCGCCGCTGAAGCGCGTGATGCTGCCGGTGGGCAAAGTTCGCTTGAAGCTCGTCAATGACGTCGCGAAGGTCGAATGGTTCGTCGAATGCGACGTGCGCGAGGACGCGGCGAACGTGTGTGTGACGCGAATGCCCTCGCGGTGACGATCGAGCGCTCGCGCCCTGTATCGCGACTGAGAATTCTCTCCAAGCGCGCCGTGGCTCGCGCGCTCCGGTCACGATGCGCCACACAACGTCTCGAACCGCGCGTGCACGCGTGCGTGGTCGGCAGCATGCGATGGCACAACCGATGCTGGTGCATCCCATCGAAGGAGGAACGCATGCTGACTAAGGAACATTGGCTCCGCCGGTCGGCAGTCCTGATGACCCTCGTCGCCTCGACGGGGATCGCAGCTGCCGACGATCAGTCTAACGAAGGCTCCTGCGCGCCCCCGGAGGGAACGTGCCCTCCTGCCGCGCAAGCAGAGCCCACACCGCCACCACCGCAGCCGGTGGTGCAGAACACCTACGTCGAGCCGCAGCCGACGTATGAACCGCGCTACGAGGAAGCGCAGGTCGAAGACCCGCTGGCGCGCTATGGCCTCGAGGTCGCCCTCGGTGGTGGTGTCGAAGGCTTCACGAGCGACAGCGCTCGCGACTTCACCAACGACGGTGGTGCTTGGAACGTCCGTCTCGGTATCGGCAACCGGTCGCCGATCGGGTTCGAGGCGTCGTACATCGGTTCTGCGCAGTCGATCGATGCGCTGGGCCTGGACGACGACGCGATCCTCGTCGGTAACGGCGTG